>RRZU012670100.1_pt1 | contig 23638 bp, 18 predicted proteins | sample 2165561 | NCBI WGS metagenome assembly RRZU01 (sample SAMN10456909, study PRJNA506462) | wastewater metagenome | isolation source: wastewater sludge | place: USA: Moscow, Idaho | reverse complement strand
GCATCGCATACTCGGCAGTCACCCAGCCCTGACCGCTGCCCTTGCGCCAACGGGGGACACCTTCGGTGAAGGAGGCGACGCAGAGCACGCGGGTGGCTCCGGTTTCGATGAGGACGGATCCTTCGCCCGTGGAAGTCCATCCGCGAATGATCTTTACTGGTCGCGCTTCGTCTGGTGCACGTCCATCTTTGCGAGTCGTGTTCGTCATATCTGTATCTTAGTCGTGCTACGAAGTTCGAGAGTTATCCACAGTTCGGCCAGAGCGGCGCGGTCCCCAGTGATCCGAGAGGGGCGCCAAGATGTCGGAGGGACGGGCTACCGTAGTCATATGATGTTTGATTTCGCCCTGGCTCGCGGGGACTTTGATTCTGCCACCTCCCAGAGGGAGTCTGTGGATCTCACAGCTGAGTCTGGAGCCCATGGGGCGGTGGTGACCGCGGTGCGTGAAGACGGCGAGTTTGCGGTGACATTTGCGGAAGGGAAGCCACTTCTTTGGCGACCGGAAGGTGAACAGTTGGGGGCGCTGGTCTCAAGCGTGGCTGACGACAGCATCTGGTTTATGGGTAGAACAGCCGAGGGGTTCCCCTTACTGGTGGTTGTACTACCAGATGATCTCAACGGGGCCGGAAGCCTCTTCTCCCTCCTGCCGGAGGAAGTTCGCTGGTTGGATCTGATTGCCTTTGCCGCCGAACTTGAGGACTACTCGGCGTCACTACTGGTCACCCAGGCTACAGCTCTGCTTGCCTGGCATCGCTCCACAAAGTTCTGCCCGAACTGCGGAAGCCCCCTGACCCCCGGTTCGGCTGGCTGGAGCGCGCACTGTAAGGAATGCGGACGCGTTGAGTATCCAAGGACGGACCCGGCCGTGATTGTTGCCGTTGTCGATGTGGAAGATCGCCTGCTGCTTGCTCACAATGTTCTTTGGCCTGCGGGCCGAATGTCCCTACCCGCGGGCTATGTCGACGCTGGTGAAAGTGCGGAACGTACGGTTCCAAGAGAGCTTCGTGAGGAAGTCGGGATAGAAATCTTCGGGCTGCGGTATCTTGGCTCGCAACCGTGGCCCCGCCCTCGGTCGTTGATGCTGGCCTACACTGCCAAGACCATGGTGACCACGCCAGTTCCAGATCAAATTGAAATCGACCATGCCCGATTCTTTACGAGGGATGAGCTGAAGAAAGCAGTCGCAAGCAAAGAAGTCCTGCTACCCGGACCGGCGGCGGTCGCACATACTGTCATCGGCCTGTGGATGCGGGGGGAACTCCCGTGAGCCAGACTCGACATGTTGAGGAAGTAAGGAACGTGACGACATTGCGCTCACCAGAAGAGCTCTTGGATGCGCTTGACCCCCAGCAACGTGAGGCGGCACTCCAGGTGTCTGGCCCGCTCTGCGTGCGCGCGGGGGCCGGTACGGGGAAGACCCGTGCAATCACCTACCGAATTGCCTACGGAAGTGCTGTTGGCGCGGTTGATCCCAACACTGTCCTCGCAGTTACATTCACTGCGAAGGCCGCAGCAGAAATGTCCTCGAGGTTGCGGGCTCTGGGTGCTGGGAGAGCTCAAGCGATGACTTTCCACGGTGCAGCACTCAAGCAGTTGGCATACTTTTGGCCCCGCGTCAGCGGCGGACCACTTCCAAACCTGATGCCGCACAAAGCTTCCGTGGTGGCGGCTGCCGCAAGCAGGGTAGGGATTCGTGCTGACAAGCTTGTGGTTCGCGACCTCGCCGCTGAACTCGAGTGGGCCAAGGTGTCGATGGTGACGCCGGACGGCTATGCGGACTTCGCAAAGGCAAACCTACGAACCCCGCCCGCAGACCTGACTGTAGATGACTTTCCGCGTCTCTATGAGGCCTACGAACAGGCTAAAGCAGATCGTAACGCCATTGATTTCGAGGACGTGTTGCTGTTGCAGTGTGGACTCTTGGAGGAACGTGAAGACGTTGCGCGGGCAGTCCACTCACGCTATCGAAGCTTCGTGGTTGATGAGTACCAAGACGTTTCCCCCGTGCAGCAACACTTGCTTGACCTGTGGAGAGGGGAGAGGACAGACCTGTGCGTCGTCGGTGATGTCGCACAGACCATTTACTCATTCACGGGCGCCAGCTCCAAATACCTTGAGGAGTTCCCGAAGCGTATGAGGGGTGCCAGAGTGATTGAGCTGGTCCGTGACTATCGTTCTACCCCCCAGGTTGTCGCACTAGCAAACCAAGTCGTCGCCTCCGCGAAGGGGATGGATGGTCGTGCAACTACCCTTGGGCTGCCCGGCGCGGTTCGCCTGCAGGCACAACGGCCCATGGGGCCCGCGGTCTCCTTCGAACGCTATGATCACGACGTTGCAGAGGCGCGGGGCATCGCTCAGAGCATCAAGGAGCTTCACCAATCGGGAGTTCCACTTTCGGAGATTGCGGTCCTCTACAGGGTCAATGCGCAGTCTGAGGCATTTGAGGAAGCCCTTGCAGATGTCGGTCTCGCCTTCCAAGTCAAGGGTGGAGCACGGTTCTTTGATCGTGAGGAAGTGAAGAGGGCCGTGCTGCTTCTGCGTCAACAAGCACGGGTGCGCGCCCTCGCCGGACAGGAAACTGAGTCTCTTCCTGACATGGTCGCCGAAGTGGTTGGGACACTGGGCTGGCAACCGACACCGCCCACCAGTGCCGGGGCTGTGCGGGAACGATGGGCCAACCTGGATGCCCTGTTAGACATGGCGCGCCGCAATCCGCAGCAGACGCCAGAACAGTTCGTCTCTGAGCTGGAAGAGCGTGCCGCCGCGAAAGCGTCGCCGACGGTTGAGGGTGTGGTCCTCTCAACGCTTCATGCTGCAAAAGGTTTGGAGTGGGACGCGGTTTTCCTCGCAGGGCTTTCGGAGGGGCTGATGCCGATTTCAATGGCGGACACGCCCGGCGGAATCGAAGAAGAGAGGCGGCTCCTTTACGTCGGTGTTACCAGGGCGCGGATCCACTTGAGCCTTAGCTACTCGCAGGCTCGATCTGCAGATCGCAAAGGTAAACGCACGGTGAGCCGTTTCTTGACCAAGATGTGGCCCAGGGAAGAAACGGCCCGTGGAAGGTGGACTGCGTCTAAACCCGGCAACAAACTGAACACACGCACAAAGTCCGGCGATATAAATGCCCAGTTCTTAGCAGAGGCAGATCAGAGTACAAGGGAGTTGTTTGAGAGTTTGCGCCAGTGGCGACTTGGCGTGACACGTGAGAGCGGTAAGCCGGCATTTACGGTTGTTGCGGATGCCACTCTCAGAGACGTGGCAACAGCGAAACCAAGGACGCTCCGCCAGTTGGGGGCATTGCGCGGAATCGGGGCTGTGAAGCTTGAAGCATACGGAACCCCGATCCTTCGCATCGTGAAGGATTACCTCCCCGGGTAGTATCAGGCGACCTGAGCCACCCCTTGACTGATCGGTCCCCGTCTGCACGAACAACCCCTGTGTGGGTACCATTCCCGAACCTCTACGCCGCTGGGGCCTACAGTCAATGAGTGCGACACCCCTCCCAGCCCGGCCGGACCAGATGCACCAATGGGTGTGGCCCCGGTTGCTGCAGCATGAATCAGCGTCACCGCTAACCCGGCTGCGGTCATACAAAGATGGTCAGCGGTAATTGGCTGGGGTGCAGTTGCGAGAGCTAGGGACGACTTAGCCCACAGCGGGAATGAGTCCTGAATGCTCAAGTCTGCGCACAGTGCGCAACCAGTTACGCCGGGAACCATGAGGGGACCGACTTGCACTTCCCGGTCACGTTGGACAATTGGCAGGTGGGGAGTGTCGCTGGACAGGAGCCGACCCAGGGTCCCATGGTCCCAAACACTGCTGCTGCACACTATTGCAAGATCAGGCAGAGTAAGTCCCGTTATTCGCAGTCCGGGGTAGCGTTCGCGAAGGTGCCGAGACAACACGGTCTGTTTTGTTCGCCCCAGCTGTTTCTCCGTGAACGCGGGTGGCATAACGCGGTCAACAGCGCGGCGGTCGCGCAACTCCAGCTCGCGAACTCCCTCTTCAGCGAGGAGCGCAGCAACGCGGGCACCAACCCTGTCGAGCCCGGAAACACGTACTCGCAGTTCACCCAGAGGGTTTGCCCCGTCCTCTAACAGTCCGACGGCGTCCAACATGACCAGCATTTCCTTCTGGCGGGGCGTCAGCGAACTGGTGTCGTGTGCTGGGCGCGAGACACGGTCTGGAGCCCGATGTGTGAGAGCAGATGTTTGGGTTCCAGGTGGGACTGCAGTCTCTATTCTGGACAGACTCTTGATCCATGCAGACTCTGCAGGTGAGAGAGCAGAGAAGACCACGGTCCTTGGTGGAGCAGACCCCACCTGAAGCTTTCCCGGTTCGATTTCGCCAACAAATGTGTGAGGGCGCAGAAGCCTCATGGATGTACCGTCCTTGGTTTCACAGGTTCAGAAATGACTTTCTCAACTGTGTACCAATCGCAGCCTCCACGTGCATTGGATTTGAAACCTGTGGACAACCCTGCGGATAACAGAACTGGGGACGCTCTAGAGGTCCTCTGGCTCGGTGTCAGAACCGTCGCCCACCTCAGGGGCCGATCCGCGCATTTCTTTGGGCACGGATTCGTCAAAGCCCAGTGTTCCCGAAAGGAGCGCTGACAGTTGCTCATCCAAGTCGCTGAGCTCTGGGTCTGTTGGAAGATCCTCAAAAAACGTGTCGGGATTTGCGAGTTGAGCAGATGTTGGAACGCGGTCTGGGTGAGCCCAGACATCGTCGCGTGCTTCCGGCCCGCCTTCGTCCGTGAGTCTACGGAAAATGGTTGCTGCACTGCGCGTTTGGCGAGGGCGGAGCTCAAGGCCGACCAGCTGGTGAAGCAGGTGCTCTCCGGATGACCCGGTAACACGGCGCCGACGCATCATTTCCTGAAGTTGGGCTCCGTGGGGGAGGTAGGGGGCGATCGCGGCTGCGGTCGTGACCTCCACCCACCCTTCGATGAGTGCCACCAGCGTTTCGAGCCTTTGCTGTGCTTGCAGTTGGGACTCGGTGGGTTCTGCCGCGAAAATGCCACCACTCATCGCTACTTGCAACGACTCTGGATTCGAGGGATCGATCGACTGCGCAGCCTCGATGATTGCGTCTTGGTCAAGGGAAATCTCCCTCGCATACCTTTCGATAGCGACTTGCAGGTCGTGCTTCAACCAGGGAACCGATGCAAAGAGCCTTGCGTGCGCGCACTCCCTGACGGCCGCGAACTGGAGAACCTCCTGGTATCCGATGTCAAGGCCATCAGCGAATGCGGAAATGTTCGTGGGGACCAGGGCGGTGACGTCACCGTCTGTCAGAGGAAGACCGGAGTCTGTGGTGCCAAGCGCTTCCTTTGACATCTCGGTCAGGGCACTACCAATCTGCGAGGCAAATGCCATCGCGGCCATCTTCGGGAGCATCGAAGATAAAGATTGGGCCAGCCCCGCCATTTGGTCGTCGTGGCCAAAATCGCCTGCGCCCATTTGTGATGCCATTGCATCGGCCATGGCTCGCGAAGCGTTCTCAGCAACAGGATTGCAGATCTTCTTCCAGGCTGGCAGTGTTTGGTCAACCCACTCCACCTTGGTCCAAGCATCACGGGTGACACCTCTGACGGCAAAGCTGGTGACTGGATCCAGCCACAGATCGGCGACGGCAAGCGCTTGTCGCACTGTTTGTGCCTGTGCGGCTGAGAGGCGGGGGTCGCCGGACTGGAAGACCTGCTGGCGTAACATTTCCTCAACCATGCGCCAGTTCACCGGGTCGGAAGAAGCGTTCATGAGAAAGCGCATCTGACCCATTGCCTGAGAAATGGCCTGAGGAGAGTTCATGCCCGGTAGGGCGCTCAGATCAAAGCCTTGAAGCTTCATTGCCTCAAGTGCGTCGCCTGCGGCTCCCGAGCCCAGCAGGGACTCCAAGAACGCTTTGAGTGGGTCGTCGCTATCTTCAGGACGGAAGTCTGGGTTCTGATCCATGGGTCCAGTTTAGCTTTCCTCACGTTGTGAGCCTTACGCCTTCGGCCGAATGTCGCCGACGTTGAATCAGTGCACAATAAACCCTATGAAACCAGTGCACACCCCTTCAACAACGACCAGGCGCGACCTGTTGGTGACGCGTTGGACCAGGGTCCTTTTCGCCGTCCTAGTTGCGGCGGCTCTCGTCATGGCTGTTTCGTTGATACCGGTTGGTTACGTGATTCAAGATGCCGGCCCCACTGTGAATGTCTTGGGAAGTCAGGGTGACACTCCCGTTCTTGAGTTTTCACAGTCCGGTGACTACACAGAGCACGTGGTTCGTGAGAAGGTCCCTGATGACGGGCAACTGCGAATGGTGACCGTTTCCTCGCTGGGTGGTCCCGGTACCACCGTGCGCGTCGGCGACGTCGTGAGGGCATGGTTCAGTCCCAGCACTGCGGTGATTCCATACTCTGACCTTTACGCGCCTGAGACAACCGCCGAGGACGTTGCGGAGGCGGGTGCCGTGCAAATGGAGTCTTCACATTCGGCCTCAGCCATTGCTGCCATGGACTACTTGGGTATTCCAATGGAGACCACCATGACGGTGGCTGGCACCGTTCCGGGTAGTGGAGCCGATGGGCAGTTGCTGGAGGGAGACGTACTCGTTTCGTTGCAGACCCCCGACGGGGTCGTGCATGAGGTGAACTCTCCGTCGGTCCCGTTTGTCCTCATGGAGAACACTCCCGCAAACTCAACGATCGGTGTGACTGTGCTTCGCGACGGGGAAATCCATAAAGTTGACATCGTCACCGCGGCCCCGCAGACATCGGAGGACGAGGGCGACAGATCTGATGGGGACGAGGACGGGGACGACAGCGGTGACAATGCGCCTCAGGGATCCCGAATGGGGGTCTACCTTGGGGCCGATACAGAGATGCCCATCGACGTGTCAATACATCTTGAGCGAATCGGTGGTCCTTCGGCGGGGCTGGTCTTCGCCCTCGGCATCGTTGACCAGTTGACTCCCGGTGGGATCACCGGTGGAGAGTCCATTGCTGCCACGGGCGCGCTGGACTTCGTTGGCAACGTTGTGCCGATTGGTGGTGTGGTGCAGAAAATGTACGGTGCAAAACGGGATGGTTCGCAGTGGTTCCTGATCCCGGACGGTAACTGTGCGGAGGCGCAGGGGCGGGAGCCCAATGGCTTACGCGTCGTGCCGGTTGAGACCCTCAGCGAAGGTGTTGCTGCAGTTCAAGCTATTGCTGATGGCGATGGGGACTCCCTGCCCACGTGCAGCTGATGGCTACGGCGCGGTTATGCGTCCTGAACGTCGGGGTTGAAACCCATCCGCAGTGCCTCAACCAAGGCGGGCACTAGGTTTTCACCCTTACCAACCCGCTCGGTATCATCGAACGTGCGGGCTCGCACAGCGCACCATGAATCGCCCTCGCGTGTGATTCCGATTGTGAGTCGCACGTCAGTCCGGGCCGGGTGATTGCTAATGAAATCGAGGGCTTCCTGCGGGTCGTCGGGAGCCTCGTCCTCGACCGATGGGGGAACGATAATCCGTTCAACGGTGAGTGCCGAACCGAAAACAGACTCCGGCCACGCCAACTTGGGAAGAACTTCTTCCAGCTCATCGTTGGGGATAGAGTCTTGGAGAATGGCTGAAAGGTGCGCCGCTGTGCCGTCCCAGGCTTCTCTAAGGCTCGCCAAGACGTCCTCGGGAACATCGTCGGTTGCGAGCAACTGTTTGGTTGGAACCAGGGCGTAGAGCGCCGGGGGTCGGTCCCATCCCAGGCTTGCCGCGCCGACCTCAATCTCTTCAGTTACCTTCCGCAGGGCCGCGGCACGTGGAGTGGGGAGGGACATGGGGACCTGATCGAGGGTGTGCTGCGTGGGGTCCGCTTGTGGTGCTCCGTGGATTTCGCTCATGGCGGCAATAGTAGCCGCTCGTCTTTGATGTCGGCGCTCAAGGGTAGAATGTCCCCAAATCATCAGTGGGTTCCGAGGAATGTGCGGGCCCCAGAGAGGACAGCGGTGACTTTCTTCCCGACAGCAACGCCGGAGCCATCCCGAGAGCCTAAGAAGGAACCAGAGGGTCGGTCGGGCGAAGGTCCTACGACGAAGGCCGCTCTCCGCAGCCCTCTTGTGATCACTTTTGGCATCATTATTCTTCTTGCCGTCATCATCTATGTTGCGTCACGCGTGTGGACAGAGGTTCTGTGGTTCGACCAGCTCAATGCAGCGAGGGTGCTGTGGACACGTTGGGGGGCAGCGGCGGTTCTGTTCTTGGTGACCTTCGCGGTCCAGTTCGCGGCGATCACTGCCGTTGTGACTTGGGCATACCGTACGCGACCCTCCCGTCTGGGCGGTCAGAGCGGGTCCACACTTCGTGAATACCAGAAGGCTTTGGAGCCTTTCCGCAAGGCCATTTTTTGGGGTCTTCCGGCGTTAATCGCACTAATGACTGCCGCCGGAATGGCGACGCAGTGGCAAACCTTCATGGTGTGGTTCAACCGCACGCCATTCGGGGTAACTGATCCTCAGTTCAACCTTGACATTGGCTTCTATGTCTTCACGCTACCGATTCTTGACACTATTCTGAGTTTCTTGCTCAACACGGCTGTTGTGTCTCTCCTTGCCGTCATCATCATCGGCTACCTCTACGGAGGCATATCCTTCTCGCCTCGCTTTAAGATGACGTCCAGTGCCAGAATGCAGATCGGAATTCTCGGCGCGGTCCTCTCGCTGATAGTCGCATTGCGTTACTGGGTGGGGATTTACTCCCTGGTATTGGGAACTGGTGACATCGTTGATGGGGCTCTCTATCGTGATGTTCACGCGGTTCTGCCGGCACAGATGATCCTTGCGGTAATCTCACTTCTGGTCGCCGTGCTCTTCCTTGTGGCAGCATTCCGCGGAACGTGGAAGTTGCCGGCGGTTGGTGTGGCCGTGACTGTTGTTTCCGCCCTCGTGGTTGGTGGCGCGTATCCCGCCCTCGTCCAACAGTTCCGGGTGACGCCAAACGCGCGACAGATGGAAACCCCATACATCCAGCGCAACATTGACGCGACGCTGGCAGCATATGGACTGGACGAGGTCGAGTATCAGACATACGCAGCAAAGACGGATGTTTCTCCGGGGCAGCTGCGTGATGATGCAGAGGCGACTTCGCAGATTCGTTTGCTTGACCCGATGATAATTTCGCCGACGGTTCGCCAGCTGCAGCAGTCACGCCCCTATTACACGTTTGATTCCAAGCTATCGGTTGATCGTTACACGATCGATGATGAGCGCCGCGACACGGTTATCGCTGTGCGCGACCTCAATCAGGGAGGCCTGCAAACCGAGCAGCAGACATGGGTCAACCTTCACACTGTCTATACCCACGGGTACGGCGTGGTTGCCGCATATGGCAACACGGTTCGTGCCGACGGCACGCCGGCGTTCTGGGAATCTTCGATTCCATCGGTTGGTGAGATGGGGGATTACGAACCCAGGGTCTACTTCTCACAGAACTCACCCGAGTACTCGATTGTCGGCGCACCTGAGGGAGCAGCTCCGCAAGAGTTGGACTATCCCGACGACAACGCACCATCCGGTCAGGTTCAGTCAACCTTTACGGGGGATGGCGGACCTTCGGTGGGTAACCCATGGAACAAGCTGCTCTACGCAATCAAGTTTGGCTCCACCGACATCTTCTTCTCCCAGCAGACCAACTCTGAGTCACAGATTCTTTACGAACGTGACCCACTTCAGCGAGTCTCAAAGGTTGCTCCGTACTTGACCCTTGAGAAGAAGGCTTACCCGGCAGTCGTTGACATGGATGAGGACGAGTCGACGCCCAAGCGCCTCGTGTGGATTGTTGACGCATACACGACTTCGGCAAACTATCCCTACTCAGAGCGTGTTTCCCTGTCAGCGGCGACGACCGATTCGCGTACGGCAGATATGTCGTCGCTGCTCGTTTCAGACACTGTGAACTACATGCGCAACTCAGTGAAGGCAGTTGTTGATGCATACGACGGTTCGGTTCAACTGTTTACCTGGGATGATACTGACCCGATTCTAGAGTCCTGGAAGGGCGTCTACCCGGGCATGATTCAAGATATGTCTGAGGTTTCGGGCGATCTGATGTCGCACTTCCGCTACCCAGAGGACATGTTCAAGGTCCAGCGTTCATTGCTTGAGACGTACCACGTCACAGAGGCTGCTGAGTTCTACACCGGTGGTGACCGTTGGAGGCTTTCGGAAGATCCCACGGCCTCGACCGCTGAAGGTTCAACCAGCAGCACAATGTTGCAGCCGCCCTACTACCTGACAATGCAGATGCCGGGTCAAGACAGTGCAGAATTCTCGTTGACCTCGGTCTATGTTCCAGCAGGTGGTGGTGAATCTAGACGTGCCGCGATGGCCGGCTTCCTAGCGGTCGATTCTGAGACGGGCGACACTCCGGGTGAGGTGCGCGATGGGTATGGGAAGTTGCGGCTCATGGCGCTGCCGTCCTCGACCACGGTTCCAGGACCAGGTCAGGTACAGAACAACTTCAACACCGACCAGCAGGTGGCGACTCAGTTGAACCTGCTGAGTCAGCAGGGATCTTCGGTCATCCGGGGTAATCTGCTGACACTTCCAGTCGGTGGTGGCTTGCTCTACGTGCAGCCCGTCTATGTTCAGTCGACAGGATCGACCTCGTATCCGGTTCTGCGCTATGTACTCACTTCATTTGGTGACCAGGTGGGCTTCGCTAGGACACTGAACGAAGCGCTAGACCAAACCTTCGGGGGCGACGCTCAAGCAGTGACCGGGGACGAGGACGTGGCGCCAACAACGCCCGACGGTGACGAAGGGGAGGCGCCTCTCGAAGGCGATGAAGCATTGAACGCCGCGATCATGAGTGCTCGGGATGCCATGGTGGCTGCCGATGAGGCGATGAAGGCGGGTAACTGGGCAGCGTACGGGAAGGCTCAGGATGCGCTGAATGCTGCACTGGAGGAACTGATTCGTCTGCAGGAACTGGTTGACGGAGCAGCTGCGGGCACCGGTGAGGACAGTGCTACCTTCACTCCGGGTGAAGATAGCACTGGTTTGGGCACCCTTGGTGAGGATGCAGAAGTAGCAACGGAGGACGGTAACTAGACCAGACGCGTTGATTCGCACGCTGAGGGTTCACCTACGTGGTTGAGCCTGGCATGTATGGAGGGGGACTCGGGGCGGCCCGGGTCCCCCTCTTGCTGCTGAGGCATTTGCGCAGGTGGGGACTATGAGGGAGAACACGCTAGGGTCGGTTGCCCCAGCAGTTGGCACTGCGTAGACTGTACTAGCCGACGCGGGGTGGAGCAGCTCGGTAGCTCGCTGGGCTCATAACCCAGAGGTCGTCAGTTCAAATCTGGCCCCCGCTACTAGAAGGGCCCTCTGGCCAAGTGAGAATCTTGATCAGAGGGCCTTGTCGTTTAAGCCGGATCCTCAGTTGGCCCTGGCGCGGGATTTAGGGGCTATAGGACATTTGGTGTGTCTTTTGGGGCTGTTTTCTGTGGGGATGCGGCCATTATTGGTGTCTAAACTCGGGGGTTTGGGCGTGTCGTTAGGGTTGCCAGCGTCCGGCCCAGCCTTTTCTGGCCCATGTTCCACCACGCCAGATGCCTTTGCCAACTAAGCCGGGGAGCTCCTTATTCTTTGACATGTCGAATCCAAGTTTTGCATCTCCGAAGAGTGTTGCGTTGACCGCTGATGCCGTCGCAAGCATCGCTGCAGATCCGAGCAGAATGAAGCCAGTCTTTCCCATGACTGCTTGCCCTGCGATGGCGAGGACGTGTCCCTGGTGCTTCTCCATTTCTGAGACGGACATGAGGACCACCACCAAGGTGCTAACCACTACGTATATGGCGATTACCGCGAAGAGGACCGTGTACATGGCTCGAGGTAACTGCTTCTTTGGGTTACGCATGTCGGCGGCGGAGTTTGTGACGACACCAAACCCCTCGTACGTCACGTAGAGGAGGCCGGCAGCGAAGAAGATACCCGTCCAATGCGCGTCGCCCCCGGTCGTGAACCAACAAAGTTCACTCCGATGATCATTAGCACTAGTCCTATGCCGAGCGCTTTCGCGCCCCAGTCGGGCATGTGCCAGGCGAGGACTTCCGCCGCGTAGCCCCCGAAGCCGACCGCGTACAGCGCCATCGCTATGACCCAACCCAGGAACTGGAAAACATTGAGCCCGCCCGACAGGGTGTTCTCTCCGAAGCATCTAATCAGGAACTCCCCAGCCCCTCCTCAGCTGGGGAATACTGCGCCGAGCTTCGAGTAGGAGTAGACGGAGAATGCTGCAACCGCACCGCCGACAATAAACGCCAGCGGTACCCATGCTCCGGCTATGCTCGCAGCGAGTCCCAGCAGCGTGTATAGGCCGGCACCCATTATCCCGCCTACGCCGATGGCGGTTGCTCCCATCGTGGTGACTGAGCCGGTTCCCTTGCTTTGAGTGGTGGATTCTTCCAGGGTGCCAGAGGCCACTTGTCTTCTCCCTCATCCGATGACTGATCGGAGCGCTACCGGTGTGTCTCGCACAAATCTACGTGGATTTGCTAGGCAGCGCAGGATGAGGTGGGGGTACACCAAATGGTTCCGCTAGGCTCCGCCCGCAGCGAGCCGCATCAGATCCGAGTCAAAGTCAATGCCCGCATCCACAGACTCTGTTGTGACCTGGTGATCGGGGAAGGTGCGGCGGTACTCTGACTTCTCCTGGTTGCGTAGGGCGCGCTTCACGTTCAGTGCGGCGAGGGTAGCAAGTTCGGTTGCAGCCCTCTCGACCCTCTTTTTGACAGCAGAAGGGTATGCGGAGTCTTCAGTCGCAACGAACACTGATGTTGGAACTGTCAGGGCGCGGAGGTAGGCAAAGAGTGAGCGCATTTCGGCATCAGGCACTAGGCCATGGCGTGGCGTGCCTGCCGTTGCCGCCAAGACAACGGGGGTTGCAAGGACGGCGTCATCTGCAGCGAGATCCCAGAAAGACTTAAAAAGCCCGGACATGCCGGCCTTGTAGACGGGTGTTCCTGCCACGACGGCGTCGGCCTCTTCAACAATTTGGAGGTCGGCGCGCAGATCATCTGAGATCATTCCGGTCGCCAGTCCGATCCCCAGATCTCTTCCGACTTCCCTTAGGTTCACGAGGTGGACCTCGACGAGGGCGCCCTCGTTCTCTAACATTTCCCTAACTGCCGCGCCTATCTGGCGAACGAGGGCGGTTGTAGACGAGCTTTCTGAAGATCCGGCGCTGACGAGGGCGACCTGGATCGGGTTGGCGCTTTTCATGCCGATCACACTCTCCTTGGCTTTGATTGTTTTGGAGTCGTTTGATGTCCAAGACGAGGAGGAATGACGCTCCGTCATCGTGGACACGATACTAAAGGCGCGGGAGTGTTACCTTCACGGAGGGGTCACTGTCTTGGTAGGGAGACGTGCCCGTCACATTGTCGCCACGGTTGGGGTTGGGGCGTGGCTGACGTGGTTCCGCGTCTCCATATTTTTCCTTCACTAATGAGGCATGTGTTGGTGCCTCCGGGGTGCCCGCGGGCGTTGCGGCAGCGGTTTCCTTCCTGAGGACCGGCAGAATCTCAGAACCAATGAGATCCAGCTGTTCGAGGGTTTCCTTCTCCGGGAGTCCGTGATCAATTAGGAACATCTGGCGCTGGTAGTCGCCAAAGTACTCACGCAAGCCCAGCACGCGGTCGATTATCTGCTGGGGGCTTCCAACCAGCAACGGGGTTTGTGCAGCAACGTCTTCCAGTGCCGCGCCACCGCTGTAGACGGGCGAGGCATCAAAGTAGGGTTGGAACCCTCGGAATGCCGCTTGGCTTGTCTTCGCAACGTAGACCTGCGCACCAACTCCGACGATGGCGTCCTCGGGTCTACCATGCCCATAGTGTGCGTAGCGGTTGCGGTAGAGGTTGATTAGCCGTCTGAAGTGCGACATTGGCCAGAAGATTCCGTTAGCGAAGTACCCGTCTCCGTAGTAGGCGGCCTGCTCCGCGATCTCTGGCGTGCGGATAGAGCCGTGCCAAACAAACGGCGCCACGTCATCCATGGGGCGAGGGATCGACGTAAACCCTTGGAGTCCCGTGCGGAATTTGCCTTCCCAATCCACGACGTCTTCGTTCCAGAGGCGGTGAAGCAGGTTGTAGTTCTCGAGGGCGAGTGGCAGTCCCTGTCGGATGTCTTGTCCGAACCAAGGGTAAACGGGGGCCGTGTTGCCTCGTCCGAGCATGAGGTCGAGCCTGCCATCGACAAGGTGCTGAAGAAGTGCGTACTCTTCAGCAATGCGCACAGGGTCATTCGTTGTGATCAGCGTTGTCGCAGTCGACAGCTGTAAGGTCCTGGTGCGGGCGCCAATGTTTGCAAGGAAGGTCGTAGGTGAAGAGATTGCAAATGGCGGGTTGTGGTGCTCGCCGATAGCGAAGACGTCGAGGCCGATCTCCTCGGTCTTGACGGCGAGGTTGGTCAGAGCCTTGATGCGCTCATGCTCGCTGGGTGTGTGTCCGGAAACAGGGTCGCGGGTCACGTCGCCAACTGAGAAGACTCCAAATTGCATGTCGCTCTCCATCTATCTAGGTGCCAAAGTCTTATCGATAACCCCCAGTATATGCAAATGCATGTAAACGGGTCCATGGTCCCAGAGTATTGGATCCGTCATACTCGTGCCGAGTCTCTACGATCACTGCCAACTGGTCGGAAGTGGACGTCCTTCCTGGTAGCCGGCAGCCGTTTGTACACCTATGACTGCCCGTTCGGCAAACTCTTCAAGGTCACGCGCACCGGCGTATGTGCATGCGGAGCGAACCCCGGACGTGATCTCATCGATCAGGTCTTCGACGCCGGGGCGTCGAGGATCCAGGTACATGCGTGATGAAGAAATACCTTCTTCGTAGAGTGATTTGCGTGCGCGGTCAAACGATCCGGATGCTGCAGTGCGTGCAGCGACAGCGCGTGCTGATGCCATGCCGAAACTCTCTTTGTACAAACGGCCTTGACCGTCAGTATGGAGGTCGCCGGGAGACTCATGGGTGCCGGCAAACCACGACCCGATCATGACCTGGCTGGCTCCGGCTGCGATCGCGAGGGCGACATCTCTTGGGTGGCGAACCCCTCCGTCAGCCCAGACGTGTTTTCCGAGGGCGTGTGCTGCCTTGGCTGTCTCCAACACTGCGGAAAACTGTGGTCGGCCAACCCCGGTCTGCATGCGTGTGGTGCACATTGCTCCCGGCCCTACGCCAACTTTGACGATGTCAGCTCCTGCAGCAATGAGGTCCTCGGCTCCCGCACCTGTAACAACGTTGCCCGCCACCACAGGAACATCTGGGCTCAGAGAGCGGACTCGCCTGACCGCGTCAAGCATCTTGACTTGGTGGCCGTGAGCTGTGTCCACAACCAGGGTGTCGACTCCTGCTTCGAGGAGTGCCTTGGCCTTTCCTTCAACATCGCCGTTTATTCCAACTGCGGCGGCAACACGCAGTTTCCCGGTGTTGTCGAGCGTGGGTGCGTAGACACTGGAGCGCACAATGCCCTTCGAGGAGAGGATACCGACCAGTTTTCCGTGATTCACAACTGGCGCAAAGTGCAAGCGTTGGGAGTCTAGCTTTGCGTATAGATCGCTAAGTGCCTCGGGTGAGTGTGAGACGTGGGAGTAATCAAGGACGACAGGGTTCGGCGTCATTACTTGCCTTGCCTGTGCGTACATGTCGACGCCTCTGCAGTCTTTGGTGGTGATGATGCCAATGGGCTTCCCGTCCTCGACCACGATTGCGGCATCGTGTGAGCGTTTAGGAATAAGGCTTAGGACCGCACTGACAGGCATGTCCGGGGAAACGACTATTGCGGATTCGACGACGGGGTCGGTGTCTTTGACGCTACTGAGCACATCCGCAACTATCTCCAGCGGAATATCCTGAGGGATCACCGCCATCGCGCCACGCCGCGCCACTGTCTCCGCCATTCGACGTCCGGATACTGCCGTCATGTTCGCGACGACGAGCGGGATTGTCGTTCCTGTTCCATCATCGCTGGCAAGGTCAACATCGAAACGAGAGACGACATCGGATCGAGAGGGCACGAGGAAGACATCGTCATAGGTTAGGTCGTTGGAATGCGCTTGTCCGTTTAGAAACTTCATATCCATAGGTTATGCGCAGAAGCAAACAGAATCACGACTCAATCACGCCTGGCTGTGAGATTTGCGACCCGCGCCCCACATCGAGGTCGTAGTTCCCGATGTGGGGTCGCCCATCCAATGTCGAGAGGTTCTTCCTTTGGCTTGGCGTAGCCCTAGTGCGAGGGCGTTCCTCTTCTATGAAGTGGTTGGCGGCTGGAGTATCGGTACTGCAGTGCCACGGTGCTTGCTCCCACGGCTATGAGAATCCCCCCGAGGGAGAACAGAGCAATGGAGCCTGTCGCCCCTGTCTGTGGCAGATTGGGGCTTAGTGGGTCGGGAAGAACCGGTGTGGATGTTTCCCGTTCTTGATCCGGTAGGCCAGGTACAGATCCAACTGCGACGTTGCGCACTTTCCCCGCAGCCACATCGCCATCATTCACCACGTAAGTGAATTTTGGATGAGTCGGGCACGTGACCTTCTGGGCTGGCTTAAGCGGAGCGCTGGCACTGAGACAAGGGACTTTCGAGACCCCCAGCAGTGGGTCAGTCACAAACGCACTTGTCAGGTCAACATTTCCTGTGTTTGTCACCTCAAACTGGAAGAGGATCTTATCCCCCTTGGACGCCTTGCCTGTCTCAATCTGCTTTCCGTTGGCATCGGTGATTGTGGCTACGGATTTGCTGAAGCTGAATGCGGGTCCGATCGTGGTGGTTGTTGTGCTTTCATCCTCACAAGCCAAACCCAGTTTTGGATCGACGCAGAGGGTTGCTTGGTTCGTGACTTTTCCAGCGTCAACATCCTTCTTGGTGATGGTGTGGAAGAACTCGCCCACACACTGGGTGGAAGCCCCGGGAGCTAGCGGAGCAACTAGACACTCGCGGTCTGAGATTCCCAACATCTTGTCGGTGAGTTTCGCGGATGAGAGGGGAACTTCCCCTGTGTTCTTTGCCGTGAAGGTGTATTTGATGTTGTCCCCCTCGTCTCCCTTCCATCCGTTCCCGTTGGAATCAACTGCCTCTGAAGCCTTAGTAAACGCGAACGATGGCTTGGCGAGTGGAGTTGTCACCTCCGCACTGCAGACAGATTGCGCATCGGCTTCTCCGCATACCCGGTCGCCCGCATTTGAAACCCGATTGGTCAAGGAGCCTGCATTCTGCGTGGACATCACCTCGACATTGACAACGTCAATGAACCTACCTGTGGATGAAAGAAAGCGAGGCCCCCAGGTAACGGTACGTTTCGCAGCATCAAACGTTCCATTGTTATTGGCTGAGATGAACTTGAGACCCTCTGGAAGATGGTCGGTGGTGATGACATTCGAGATTGCCCGGTCGTTATCTTTTCCCGGGGTGGTTGTGATGGTGTACGAGATGGTGTCCCCGATGGTGGCACTATCGTTTCGGCTCGAAGAGTTCACTTCCGCTGTTTTGGACGTGGTGAGGGAAAGATAGTCAGCGCTAGATGCGGAGCCTTCGCCGGTAGCTGCGGTCAGATCCCATGATGAGGCACCGTTGACAGGAACGTTCGATGTCATTCGTAGGGAGTAGGAAGTTCTTTGCTTCTCTCCGTACATATACGTCCGGAGGTTAACTGGCATGGTCCCAGAGGCACCAAGTGCTTGGGCCATGCTTTGAGTGATGGTGAAAACTTGGGTCGACGCCGTGCAGGTGTCTACTTGTGCCATCCCGGCAGTATCGATGAGCCAGCCATTGGTATCAGCGGTCTGCACTTGGACCTGTCCGTTGCAGGAGGGACTTAGGCCCGCCGATAGGTTGGATATCGTTACTTTCCACCCCGAGGCAGGAATTCGGTTGTAGTTGATGCGGATCCCAGGTTGTACGGCCGGCTTCCCGTTGACAAAAGCCCCACCGTTGAGGGCCGCGCCCTCAAGCTGCTGACCTGAGGCAGGAATAGACCAGTTCCCAGCAGTTCTCGCAAGTTCAACTCCGTTGCTGGTGGCAATAATTGGGCCACTGAAAGCGCTCCGGTTGAGGTAGTATGCCAGCTGCAAGTCTATAAAACCTTTTACGTTAGAGTGCGTCTCTACCTGCTCAGTTAGCGTGATTGTTAGCCGCCAGCGCCCGAGTTTTCCCTTCTGCTCGAAGTTCTTGGGTTGCGCGACCGCGAACACGGTCCCAACTGCATCTTTGATTTCAGTTGTGCTAGTCGTGGCATAGATCCATGGAGCGCTGAGATCCACATCATATGAATCGCCGACCTTAGCGCCGAGTGGGACGCTAAAATCTATGCGAATCCGTGGGTTCGGTATCGAGCCAACACTGCCGGAGGTCGGTGCGATTGACACGGTGAGAATGTCAGGTGCGGTCGCACGGGACATCAAGCGCGGGTCAGGGGTGGACCGCTCTTCCCAGTGGGTTATTCCAGAGCGGGTTACGATTTCCTGGCCCGTATCGGGATCTTGCTCCGTGATTGCATCTGAGTGTGTGGGGTCATCCTTGTGCTCTCGAGGGGCCTCTACGGGTTGAGAGATCGCCCCTGGGACATCATCCGCAGATTCAGGTGCTTCTTCTGGGGCAACCTGTTGGCTAGGCCCGGAGGATTCACCACTCGCCCCGCCCTCCGAATAGGGCGGGGAGATGGCTGACGCGGTAGTTGCTGCGGACAGGGCGATGATCAGTACGGACGCGGCTGTTACTGCACGCGCGAGTATGGGTGGACGATGGTTTTCGTTGGACATCCCTGCTTCTTCCTCATCTTGGGCGTAGCCGCCACCGTGGCGGCAACGGTTGTGACAACCCAAGGTAGGCGGGAAAGAAGATTGAAGCAGCCCGTGCACGAAGGAGTTGTGGATAACGCCAGATGTGGCGCGCGGGGGACAGAGCCGTGTGTGTCGGACTGCCTGTGAGTTTGGGTTGGGAGATGGAGAGTTATAACTGTTACGCCACACGGAGCTGGTTCGGCCCAATTTGCCTACGAATCACGCCGTTATGAAAGCCAAACCCGCTCCGAATGGCTCAAGGAGCTCCCATATGACATGTGGTAGCGCGGGTAACAACCTCAACAACAAGCAAACAACAACCCACCGACTCAAAACAGTCTGGCAGCCCGCGAAGTAATAGAGAGCGCCAAACAAAATGCTCCCCGGTGGCGAACCAGCTTTGCTGGCTAACCACCGGGGAGCACCGGCTAATGTATCCGTCTCCATTTTGCCTCATAGGAGGCGGGAAGACTTAGTGACGCGTGAAAGAGTGAATGATCTGGACAATGCCGTAGACGATTGCCGACAGGCCGATAACCCACCACAGGGCGATAGTCGAGTAGATCGGGGAGAACACGATGACTAGGCCCGCCAGGATGGAGACCACTGCGTAGAAAGCAGTCCAACCCTTAGATGCCGACTGGCCCAAACGTGCGAAGGCCACAAAGCCCTCGTAAATCCAGGTCACGCCAATCATGATGGCCATGAACACGAAGAAGAACGCCGCTGTGCTCTTGAGGCTTGTAAGTGCGACTACACCCGAGATGACGAACAGTGCACCGAGAAGGATGCGCCAGATGCGGGCTCCGAAGGCCATTCCCTGGGAGAAGGCACCTGCACCGACGTAAACCAGCCCTGCGACAATTACGTAAACGGCAAAAATGCCGGTAACGATAAGGGCCGTCTTTGTTGGCCAAACCATAATTGCGATACCTGCGGCGAGGGAGAGGAGTCCGAAGACACCCATCGCCATGCGCAGCTTCTCGCCTGCTTGCTGAATAATATTTCCACTCATTTTTAAGTCTTTCTATTCTGTCTGTCAGACGCGGTCGAGACACCTCTAGACGAGGCAGGAGTGTCGGATACCTAGCCCAGATCCTCAGCATCCAGAAGACCATTCTGGTATGCCTTGGCCAAACGACGAGGGATGCGAACTTCGCGGCCCCCAACCTTAATCGTCTGTAGCGCACTCATCTTGGCTTTCCAAGCTGAGCGGCGGGTGCGGGTATTCGATCGCGACATTTTTCGCTTTGGAACTGCCATAGCTAAGTCGCTCCTTCCGGGTTCTAGTGGTCTGCTTCGGCCCAAGTAGATTAGTTTGCCGGATGGCTTTGGGCACGCGGACGCCTGGTAGCGTCGCTACTGAACTGCTCAAGTCTGCCACGATTTGCCGCGCTTAAGCCAGTTTGAAGCGGTGGATCTGGATGTGAGGTTAGTCCCGGGGAGAAGTGCGAAGATGGGGTAATGCTAACAGTGGCCACCGGGACCAGCAGTGAGGTTGAGCAGGACATCAAGAGATCGCGTTTCATCGCGTTCCTCTGTCCAGCGGCTTCTGAAGCTGCTGCGCGTGAAGTCATCTCTGCGCGCCGTAGACAGTTCCCGGATGCCCGACACCATTGTTCGGCTTTCATTTTGCAGTCAGACGGGGCGACCCCACAGATGAGGTTCTCAGATGATGGAGAACCGAGCGGGACGGCGGGGGCACCAATACTTGATGCTCTCCGAGGTGCTGGTCTGACCAATGTTGTGGCTGTCGTGACCCGCTATTTTGGCGGCACACTGCTTGGTACAGGAGGTCTGGTCCGGGCGTACTCCGGTTCCACCCAAGCCGCGATCCAAAATGCGCAGTTGGCCAAAATTGAGAACTGCCCCTCCTTCTCTGTGGCTCTGGACCCGTTTCTTGCCGGTCGCGCGGAAGCAGAGTTGCGGAGCCGCGGATGGACCGTAGAGAAGGTGACGTGGGGAGAGATTGTCAGCATTGACTTCTCCGTGCCACAGAATGAGGAGGGCGAAGTCGAACCGTTTATCGCTCAACAGACCGGCGGTAAAGGCAAGGTCAAGCGACGTGCCGATCGCTTCCTAGAAGTTCTGCTCTGAGCTGTAAAGAGCGTCCACATTTGGCTCGTCCCTAGTCGGCGAGCCAATCGGCCACTAGCATTTACGTGACCTGCTGCTTTCGAAATGAAAAGAGGACCCCTCATGGCAACGATTCACCCTTCGATTGACTCAACAATCGGCAACACGCCACTGGTCCGCCTCAACCGCACCATGCCGGAAGGCGTTGAGGTTCTTGCCAAGATGGAATACTTCAACCCCGCCGGCTCAGTGAAGGACCGTATAGCGCGACAGATCATCGAAGCAGCTGAGGACTCAGGAGAACTCAAGCCAGGCGGGACAATCGTTGAAGGAACCTCAGGAAACACGGGGATCGCCCTCGCCATGGTCGGTGCGGCAAAGGGGTACAAGGTTGTCCTCTTCATGCCCGCATCAATGAGTAAGGAACGCCGGGCAATCTTGCGTGCCTACGGTGCTGAGCTGGTGTTGACAGACCCTCCACTCGGGATGAAGGGTGCAGTCGCCGGAGCCGAAGAGTATGTGAAGAGCCACCCGGGTTCCGTCCTCGCTCGACAGTTCGACAATGCTGCAAATGTGCAGGCACACGTTGAGACAACCGCGGAAGAGATCTGGAGAGACACGGACGGCAACGTGGATGTTGTTGTTGCTGGAATTGGTACCGGTGGAACAGTGACCGGCGTTGGCCAGGTTCTGAAGAGTCGGAACCCGGAAATCCAGATCGTCGCGGTTGAGCCAGTCGACTCACCCCTCCTCACCCAAGGAACAGCGGGACCGCACATCATCCAGGGCATTGGAGCCAACTTCATCCCGTCAATCTTGGACCAGTCCGTCATTTCAGAGGTTATCGATGTCGAGGGCGATGCATCCCTTGTCGCAAGTCGGGAAGCCGCGAGCGAGGAGGGACTCTTGGTAGGTATCTCTTCGGGCGCTGCTCTAGTTGCGGCCAAGGAAGTTGCGAGTCGTCCGGAAAATGCTGGTAAGACTATTGTTGTGGTGCTCCCCGATGGCGGAGAGCGCTACTTGAGCACCAAACTCTACGAGCAGTACATGGATTAACCAGACCGGCGTAGGGCCCGACGTAAGACTGAGGCGGAGAGAATGCGCGGTGTAGTTCAACGAGCCCTGGGGGTCTTCCGCGAAGACCTTCAGGCTGCCATGGAGCGTGACCCAGCGGCACAGAACCCCTGGGAAGTGGCACTGACATATCCGGGACTGCACGCAGTCTGGGGATATCGCGTTGCACATGCAGCGTGGAACCAGGGACTGCGCTTCCCTGCGCGAGTGATCCAAAACTCTACGCGCTTCTTCACGGGGGTCGATATCCACCCAGCCGCGACCCTGGGACGCCGCCTCTTTATCGACCATGCCGAAGGCGTGGTGATTGGGGAGACCGCCGAGGTCGGTGAGGATGTCCTCATCTACCACCAGGTCACCCTCGGTGGTACTTCAACTGAACCAGGGAAACGTCACCCCACAGTGGGGGATCGTGCAGTACTTGGCGCTGGAGCGAAGATTCTTGGTCCGGTAAACATCGGTGCGGATGCCAAGATTGGTGCCAATGCAGTCGTGGTCCGCGACGTCCCAGACGGCAAGGTTGCTGTCGGGGTTCCAGCCAGGTTGGTCGGGGAAAAACACCCTAACAGGATGGGCTGCACGCACTAAGTCAGAGTGGCGGCATCCTCTACTTCCTGGAGTCGGCGGCGCCGCAACGCGTGAAAACCGCCAGATTCTTGGGTGTTTGAACTAACCTTGAAGCATGAGCGAACTCACACTTAAAGCGGACCCTCGTGAGATCCAGGATGGGTCGCGCCGGGAAGGGCTGGAAATCGCAACCCTGACCTTCTATGACATTCCTGCGCTTGCGGCCCTTTCCGTGAGCGCTTACGGCAACCCGGGCACTGCTGAGAGCCTTTGGGAAGCAACCGATGAGATGCGCATGTACTTTGACGGCGCCTTCGGCATGCCGCGGGACGATTCCTTCGTTGGGGCGTGGGTCAACGGTGAGCTTGTGGGAGCAATCTTCGGCGTGCTGGATTCGCCACTCGATGGTGTTCCAAGGGGTCCGTTCGTTGTGGATCTTATTGTTGATCCACAATGGCGACGACAAGGTATTGGTAGCGCACTTGTCAACGAGCTAGCTTCTCGGGTTGGGGACTGGGGGTATGACGATCTCGCCCTGCAGCTCGACATGCGACGTTCCCCGGAAGCACTGCACATGTACCGCAGCCTCGGCTTCGCTGAAGTTGGTTAATGCGTTCTGGTTAGCGCTGGCAGGAGGGACACCAGAACAGGTTCCTGCCCTGCATGACGCGGGTGCGGACGGGCGTGCCGCACACTAGGCACTGCTGCCCGGCCCTCTTGTAGACAAACCACTTCTCAGCCTCATCGTCCTCGACTACTACTTCCGTGGAGTGCCAGTCGGGGATCATCGTGTAGATGTTGCCGCGGCGTACCCCATCATCGAGGAGCACCACGAAGTCATCCCACAGGCTACGCAGTCGCTTCTCTGAGACGTTGTTGCCGCGACGGAAGGGAGAGATGCCACCCCGGAACAAACCTTCGGCGCGGTAGATGTTTCCAACTCCGGCAACAACCGACTGGTCCATGACCAGTTCCCCAACGGGGCGCCGACTACCGCGCACCCGGCCTACAAACTCCGAACGCAATCTCTCCGCGGGAGACTCATCATCGAGGGGATCTGGACCCAACCTTCCCAGAACCACCTCAACTCCCGCCGCATCGAGGACCTCGCACTG
>RRZU012949985.1_pt1 | contig 23639 bp, 22 predicted proteins | sample 2165561 | NCBI WGS metagenome assembly RRZU01 (sample SAMN10456909, study PRJNA506462) | wastewater metagenome | isolation source: wastewater sludge | place: USA: Moscow, Idaho | reverse complement strand
GAGCCAGATTCACCCACAAGCCCCAGCGTTGTCCCTCTTTTTATAGATAAATTTACGGCATCAACCGCCTTGTATGAGCGGACTTTTCTCCGTAAAAAAACATGCCACTGCGATTTAAGCGGGAACGAGCAGCTGACCTGCTGCAACTGTAATAGGGGTGCCCCTCCCTGCCTAGGAGTTTGCCTGCCCTTGGGCATTGCCGCTAAAAGATGGCGGGTATACTCCTTTTGCGGGGCAGTCAAAATGCGCTCAGTGGCCCCTTCCTCCACGATCTTGCCCCGGTGCATTATAGAGACGCGATGGGCAATTTTGCTCACCATGGTCAGATCATGGGTAATCAGCAACATGGCCATCCCAAATTCCTGTTGCACATCGTGGATGAGGGCCAATATCTGCTCTTGTATGGTCACATCCAGGGCTGTTGTGGGCTCATCGGCAATAAGCAACTCAGGACCACAGGCCAATGCCATGGCAATTATTACTCTCTGCCTTTGCCCTCCGGAGAGTTGATGCGGATAGCTCTCCATCCGATCAGCCGCATCCTCAATCCCCGTCCGCACAAGCAGCTCCAAGGCGCGCGTGTATGCCTCATTTTTCGTTAATTTTTGATGCAGACGAAGTGGCTCCATAAGCTGCATTCCCACAGAATAGACGGGGTTTAGCGAGGTCATGGGTTCCTGGAAAATCATGGCGATACGATTACCACGCAGGCCTTGCATAGCCTGCTTAGACAAGCCATTGATGTTCTGCCCAGCGAATTGAATAGAACCTTCTGTGCGAATGCGGCTTATCTCGTCGACCAGTCGCAGAATAGAGAGCGCGGTCACAGATTTACCGGAACCTGACTCACCCACCAGGGCGCAGGTCTCCCCCGGGCTCACCCGCAGGTTGATATGCTCAAGTACCTGGGTTACTTTTTCGCCTTGGCTGAGAAATTGTAAAGAAAAATCTTTAATATGCAAAAGCGGCATGTTTGTAGGGGCATCAGTCTGCATGGTCTGGCAATCTACTGCAGCATGTTGCAGCGAGCAACAGGAATGTGGCGCTCCTGGCAGCAAGAAAGTGTGCCTTTTTATACATTCCAATACGCTTTAACGTGTACGTAAAAGTGTGGAGGGATTTTGGCATACAAATATATTTTTAACTTGACTCAAATGCTTGCTCTTGATAAAAGATTATTCTTTTTGATGAAAATATTATTTATGAAAGGATGTAAGGAGTTTCCATGGCCAACCATAAATCTGCTGAAAAAAGAGATCGTCAATCAAAGGCACGCCGCTTGCGCAACCGCATGAATAAATCTGTCATGAAAAGCGCTATTCGTCAGGTTGAAGAGGCTTTAGCAGCTGGCTCTGAGCAAGAGGCAAAAGATGCCTTACAAAAGGCTATCCCGGCAATCTGCAAAACAGCATCCAAAGGAACCATTCACAAGCGGACAGCCGCCAGAAAGGTATCTCGCCTGACCAAAAGGGTGAATGCGATGCAGCCGTTGAGTTAATTTTTCCTTTTACATAACAGCAAAAAAACCATGGGAGCATGCGCTTCCATGGTTTTTTTTTGGACAGTCTGCTATTATATAATGAGTATGAAATTCCCCTGGGTGAGCTAGCCGAGTCCATTCAGAAAAATGGCTTCAGCAAAATTCTGTCATGCCATGCATCGACCTACACATCCATTCTTTTTATTCTGACGGTTCCCTCAGCCCGAAGGACTTGCTCAAACTTGGTCGACACCACGGGCTGCACGCCATGGCACTCACAGACCATGATACCATAGAAGGAGTGGCTGAACTGCAGCAACTCGGCCAGGATGCTGGCATGACCATCATCAGCGGGGTAGAGGTAAGTACTACTTACAAAGGTCATACGATCCATATCCTGGGATACGGCTTTAACCCGGCAGATCAGGCCATACATAACTGGCTTGCCCCTTTGCAGCAAGAACGAGCCCAGAGAAACCGTCGAATCTTGGCCAAGCTAAGAGAGCTCAACATTCAAATAGAACATGAAGAACTTGCTGCAATCTCCAAGTACGGACAAATTGGCCGCCCGCATATTGCCCAGCTCCTCATACAGCACGGCGTTGTCAGCAATTTTGATGAAGCATTTAGACAATTTTTAGGACGTGGCAAGGCTGCCTGGGTGCCCCGATCGACCTATGGGACAAGCGAGACTATAGCCATGCTGCACCGGATTGGCGGTAAAGCAATACTGGCACACCCTGCCATACTTGACCCCAACTTACGTTTACAGACAAAATTGATAGATGAACTCGTTGCCGTTGGCCTTGACGGACTGGAAGCTTATTACCCCACCCACACGATCAAGTTTCGCAAACAGCTTTTGCAACTCGCTGAAAAGCACCATCTGCTTATCACTGGCGGCAGCGATTTCCATGGGGCGACGCGGCCAAACAACCAACTTGCTGGGATACAGCAAAATTTCTGCCCACCCGCATCGCTGCTTGGGCCTCTGCTCGCAGCCATGGGCATGCAAGTTCCTCAGCAATTAACCTCTAACCGGACATAAACACATGCAAAGCATCCTCGTTGTCGATGACGAACCGAATTATCAGATCGTCCTGTCCGAACTGTTAAAAGAAGAAGGATACGAAATATTTACCGCTGACAGCGGCGAATCAGGTCTTGCCATTGTGCGTAATACAGACCTTGATCTAGTACTGACCGATATGAAAATGCCGGCAATGGACGGCATTGAATTTCTGAAAAAGATAAAGGAACATAATCAAGATCTACCAGTTATTCTCATCACGGCGTACGCAGAGGTTGAAAAGGCGGTCGAAGCCATGCATCTTGGCGCCTTTACCTTTCTTGCAAAACCATTCTCAAACCAGCAGCTCTTGGCCAGTGTGAAGAAGGCACTGGAACACTATGCCCTTGTCAGGGAAATCAAACGTTTGCGCGACGAGGCAAGTCCTCGCTCCGGTTTTGCCGGGATGATTGGCAAAAGTGCTTCCATGCAAATGGTTTACCAGCTCATCGGAAAGGTGGCTCCAACCGCCTCATCTGTGCTCATCACCGGCGAATCGGGCACGGGCAAGGAGCTCGTTGCACGCGCTATCCATGCGCTAAGCCTACGCAAAGATGCTCCTTTTATCTCTGTGAACTGCGCAGCCCTCTCAGAAAATTTATTGGAGAGCGAGCTTTTCGGCCATGAAAAAGGGGCATTTACCGATGCCATTTCCATGCGTAAAGGCCGTTTCGAGCTGGCCGACTCAGGGACTCTCTTTTTGGATGAGATCGGCGAAATGGCACCTCGTCTGCAAGCCAAACTTTTACGGGTACTGCAAGAAAAGACCTTTGAACGTGTTGGAGGCACGCAGTCGCTCAAATCTGATATCCGCATTTTAGCAGCTACCAACAAAGATTTAAAAGACGAAATTGAACAGGGCAACTTTCGGGAAGACCTTTACTACCGGCTTAATGTCATCCACATTCACCTTGCCCCTTTGAGGGAAAGGACAGATGATATCCCCCCCCTGGCCATTCACTTCACTGAAAAAAGCGGTGCAATGCTTGGTAAGCAAATCGATATCTCTCTAGATGCCCTGAGACTGCTCGTCAGCCTTCCCTGGGAAGGAAATGTGCGAGAACTTGAAAACACCATCGAACGTGCCGCCATTCTTTGCGAAGGGAATACCATTACTGCTGAAGATGTGCAGCCAGAAAGCAGTTCCCTGCAAAGCAGTCATCAGTGGAGCGAAGGCTTTGAGTTGAACCAGTTCATTCCAACCAATCTCACGCTACCAGAAGTGCTCAACGGCATTGAGGAGCGCCTCGTGAAAGAGGCCCTGGAAGAAGCTGACGAAGTGCAAGCACGAGCAGCCGAGAAACTTGGCATCACCAAAAGCCTCTTGCAATACAAAATGAAGAAGTACAATCTGCAGCGAAAAAAACATTGAAAACCATTGAGCCGCGATTAACAAAACTCGCTTCGCCATTCTGCACCTTTCCCACATTACCGGCACAGCTCAATTATGGAAAAACTTGCCTTTACCCTCGGACGCCCCTTCAGTCCTCTATATAGCCTTGCCATGCGCGCAAGAGAGCTGTGTTACCAGCGCGGCTTTTTTGCAACACACCATATGGGAGCCCCAGTTATCAGCGTTGGCAACTTACTCATGGGCGGGACTGGGAAAACTCCTCTTGTGCAGTATTTGGCAAGATCGCTCTCGCAGAGCGGGTGGAAACCGGCCATCATCAGCCGAGGCTACGGCGGAGAGGCGCAAAGCCGCATAAACATTGTTTCCGACGGCGAAAAACTACTGCTGAAAGCAAATCAGGCTGGGGATGAACCACGATTTCTAGCGGAAACATTGCCGGGCATCCCAGTGCTTACGGGAGTAGTCCGCAGGTTGCCAGCACGTCAGGCACTTAACATGGGAGCCAATCTTCTCCTCCTAGATGACGGATTTCAACATTTACCCATTAAAAGAGATGTGGACCTTGTTTTATTTAATGCCGATAAACTTGCCGGCAACTCAAGGGTGTTTCCCGGAGGCGAACTCAGAGAACCTGTATCTGCCCTTTTTCGTGCAACAGCCTTTGTCTTAACTGCCGTCACAAGCCGCAATAAAGAACGTGCCGAGCTTTTTGCTGAGCTGCTGCAAAAGAAATTTCCTGGACGCCCTGTTTTTCTTTTGAGCTATAATCCAAGTGCTGCGGTTCAGCTGGGACCAGATGACACTCGGCAGGTCATGTCCTTGCATGACCTGCCCCAAGGCCCGGCCTTTGCCTTCTGTGGTATTGCTCGGCCGGAGGTATTTTTTCAAACCCTTCGGCAACAAGGAGTTGATACAGTAAAAGATTTTCCACTGCGAGACCACCAGCCCTATTCCCAGAGGCTCATCAGCACCCTTATCAATCAAGCGCAGTCATGCAATGCCCATTACTGCATCACAACAGAAAAAGACCTCGTCAAACTCGGTTCCCTGTCCGCGCTTTTTACAATTCCCCTTCTCGCGCTGCGCATGGAAGTTGAACACTCCGTTTCTTTCAATGAATTCATCCTCAACACCATAGCCCAAGGCCCTTTGTCGAGTTAACACATTCCTTTGCGAAAGACGTGTAGCAAATTCACAACACTTTGCAGGGAAAAAAATTGTATTATTTTTACAACATCCCCCCCAGACCTCCGCTATTCCCTGTGAAGGGATGACCATAATTATCTGATTTTACTATATTAAATACAGAATGCAACAAACCGCTTCTTCAGGAATGTTTTTTGCATATTGAAAAGAAAAATACAATCATGTTTGTTTTATATTCTTGTTAAATTAGATAGATCTGAAGATGGAAACACACCAATATACAGTAAAACGACCAGCGCACTGCAGCGGTACCGGTTTACACACAGGGAAGACTGTTAGCTTATCCATCTTCCCAGCACCTATAAACCACGGCATTGTATTCACGAGAACAGACCTTCTATCTCGCCCGGCAATTCCAGCTAAATACGATAGAGTAGTTGACACCACCTTAGCCACAACGTTGGGCGACAGCCAATGCCAGATTTCCACTGTCGAACACTTAATGGCTGCCTTACACGCACTTGGCATTGACAATGCACAGGTAGAGGTAGATGCACAGGAACTGCCCATTATGGATGGAAGCTCTTGGCCGTTTGTTGAATTACTAAATGAAGTGGGCCGCTCAAAACAAAAAGAATTACGTAAGTATATACGAATTGTTCGCCCGCTTAGCTACTCAAGCAAAGATAAGTCTATTCGTATTGAGCCAGCCAAAAATTTTAAAATCAGCGGATCCATTGATTTTGATGCTACTCTTATAAAAAAGCAGCAGTTTTCCACGACCATTACTCGTCAGAAATTTGTACAGGAAATAGCGAAGGCTCGTACTTTTGGTTACGTAGAACAAGTTGAAGCGCTATGGAAAAATGGGCTTGCCCTGGGCGGGACTTTAGACAATGTCATTGCCATCCACTGGAACCGACGTTCCGTTCTTAATGAAGGCGGATTACGTTATCAAAATGAATTCATCCGCCACAAAATACTTGATATCGTCGGAGATGTAGCTCTTGCTGGAGCACCGATTCTTGGTCACATCATTGCCAACCGGTCTGGTCACAGCCTGCATCATGAATTTCTGCAACTCCTCTTTGACAACCCCGACTGCTGGGAATATATCACCTTGCCCGAATAAAAAAATCTTCCTTGGAAACTACTAAAAGCCTTTTGAACGACAAGAATTTTATATTTTGCGGATTAAATCTTCACACAAGTCAAAACAACTTACCCTGTCGAAAAAACACAATTGCAGCGGGCTATGCTGTACGATAATCATTTTTTCCAGAGCCTGTCCTCTGTCCCAAGTACTTTATTCAAATACCGTGCAACAACGAATAAGTAGTCTGAGAGTCTATTGAGATAGATTTGAATAGTCAGGAGCTGCTCATCTTGCGCAAGCTGCTCCGTTTCAATCAGAAGGGTAACCTTTCGCTCGCACCTGCGACAGACTGTACGCGCGACATGGGCCCAAGCAGCGACAACTTCTCCCCCTGGCAAAATAAAAGACTTTAAAGGGGACAGGACATCAGAAATTGCATCTATGCGGTTTTCAATGTCTTTTATGGATTTTACCGGCAATTGTGTAAGATGTTCTGCAACTCCAGCCTGAAAAGAGGTCGACAGCCAAGCGCCGGCGACAAAAAGATTTGATTGAACAGCAAGAAAATCCTGGGCGATCTGCTCTTCGCCAGCAGGTAAAAGAGCGTAGAGAACACCAAGTAACGAATTTAATTCATCTAAATCGCCATACGCGTCAATGCGGACGTGGTGCTTAGGCACCCGTTCCCCGGAAAAAAGACTCGTTTTACCTTTATCTCCGCCGCCTGTGTATACTTTCATGGTTCATCTCCCTCCTAGTTTTCCTGCTGTCCTTGCCTTGATTCAGCATCCCCAATGAGGGTGACAGCGCATATTTATTTGATGTTCCTTACCTGAAAAAACGTGTCCCCACAAGTCTCTCTCGCTTCATCATTTTACTATTGACAAAAAGCCCCGCTTCAAATAGGAACAAATAGGGATGGATTTAAACAAATTTCCTTTTTTGCCATGCGCTCAGGCTCTGTCCTTTTTTGGTGATAAGAGAAAAAAGAAAAAAGATTTTCCTGGCCCTGTGAGCCAGCTTGAGAAATAAGGAAGAGCGAATAAGTTTCAAACAGTTACAACATCCATTGTACAGCAGTCCAAAAGTAGATCTTTTGATTATTATTAGCCAATCATGGATGTGAACAATTTTCTCCGTGTTAAAAGCCAGTACTTTTTTGCACGATAATATCTTGAAACGCATATTATGACAGGAACATCCATAGTTAGCACGAAAAACTACATGGACAAAAAAGACCGATAAGCAACAGGTGTGGTTGCATATCGGTCTTTTTTTGCATAGGGGGATGCCAGTATCCATATCTGGAATGCTGGGTAAACAACAAAGCTTGACAGACAGAAAGAGGTAGCACATTGGAAAATACAGCAAAAATGTTCTGGACAGGTTTGTCACCCGACGAGGCGAGAGAAGCTCTGGTCAATAAAGACAAATCCAAGCGCGACAAACGTATGACCCTCAAAGAGGCTATCGGTAAATTTGTCAAAAACGGTGACAATGTTGGCATTGGCGGCTTTGTAGATGTCCGTCAACCTGTTGCCAGTACCCATGAAATGATCCGACAAGGGTTCAAGGATATCACGCTTTCCTTTCAGTCTGCCGGCATGGCTCCAGAATTCCTCGCTGGTGCAATGATTGCCCGCCCTGATCATTGCGCCATTAAACGCATTGAACTGGCTTATTGGGCCCACGAGGGTTTTGGTCTTTCCCCTGCTTGGCGCTATTTAGCAGAAAATGCCTTAATTGAATTCGAAGATTGGAGCAACTATAACATGTCAGCTCGTTTCAAAGCTGGTGCTATGGGACTCCCCTTCTTGCCTATCCGGAGCCCTCTAGGCGGCGACATCAAAAACACCAGCCGCACAAAAATAGTCAACTGCCCATTCACAGAACGTCCCATTGCCTTGATCCCGGCCAGCAACCCCAATGTCGGCTTGATCCATGTGCAGGCAGCTGATATGTACGGAAACTGCATCATTCGCGGAACAGAAGCAACATGCGCAGAGATTGCCATGGCTTCTGCCCATACAATTGTCACCTGCGAGCAGATTGTTTCTCACGAGTTGTTGACCACAAACCCCAACGAAGTAACCATTCCCTTTCCAGCGGTTGATGCGGTAGTCCATGTGCCATTTGGGGCCTATCCCGGTGCGTGCCGCCGGCATTATTATTTCAGTGGCGACTATATCCGTAAATTTCTTGCTCTCATTGCTCCTGTCTGTAAAGGTGGCTCCACCGACGCCCTCAAGGCTTGGTATGATGAGAATGTCTTCGGCGTTGAGACTTTCGAAGACTTTATTGCCAAGATGCCGGTTAAGCAGTTGCTCAATGACCGCGCAATTGAAGCCTACAACTATGAGAGGCTCGCCTGATCTCTTTGGCACATAAAGAAATCAACCAACCTCGTGTAAAAACTTGACAAGGAGCTATCATGACAGCTGCAACAGATTACACCGCCCAGGAAATCATCGTCGTGGCGGGCTCGAAAATATTGGAAAACAATAAAATTGTCTTTGTTGGCACCGGCTTACCGATGGTGGCCGCGTTGCTCGCAATCCGTACTCATGCCCCTGGACTCATTCCGGTCTTTGAGGCTGGCGCTGTTGGTCCTCCTCTGGAGAGAGGTCTGCCCGTTTCTGTTGGCGATTCAAAAACCTTCACAGGCGCATCCTATGTAAAAGGTTTGAATGCTGCCTTTGAGTTGACCCAACGCGGTTTTGCTGACTATGGGTTCATTGGTGGTGCTGAGGTTGACATGTATGGCAACCTGAACTCTACGATGATTGGTGCCTTCCCTGAAGGATACCAAAAGCCAAAAGTCCGCCTGCCAGGTAGTGGTGGCGCTAGTGATATGGCTGCCTCTTGCGAGCGTACTATCCTCATAGTACCCCATGATAAGAAAAAATTTAATGAAAAGCTGACCTACATGACAAGCCCAGGTCACCTTGATGGTAGCCCTAATGCCCGTTTCAAAGCCGGCATGCAGGGTAAAGGGCCGTACCGGGTTATTACCACAAAGGCCATTCTTGACTTTGAAGAAAAGACCAAGAGAATGCGTCTACTGCAAACCTTCCCAGGAGAGACCGTGCAAAGCGTTCAAGATGCGACCGGCTTTGAGCTCCTCGTGGCTGACAATGTATCTGAATTTGTGCCACCGACAGTCGAGGAAGTTCGTCTGATCCGTGAAGAGATTGACCCAACCGGTATTTTTATTAAACGTGCAAAATAAAAAGAATAAGCCAAGCAGTGCCGTGTTGAAATAAGCACGGCACTGCTTGTTCTTTTTCATACCTTTTATATAACTAGTCGAAAATGTACAAAAAGAAATTCTTGTCGTCGAATGCCAGCGAGCGTAAGATGCATAATTGTAAATTTTTAGTATATTTTAAAGAATCACTAAAAAAGGAGGCTTCAAATGAAAATTTTACAAATTGACCACCTTGGCATTGCCGTTAACAGCCTTGAAGAGGGGAATCAATTCTGGACAGATGCCCTTGGACTCAAGCTGGAAGGGACAGAAACAGTCACAGAACAAAAAGTGACAACCGCCTTTTTTCCCGTTGGAGAAAGTGAGGTGGAGCTGCTTGTTTCAACCTCCCCGGATGGACCGATTGCCAAATTCATTGAGAAGAAAGGCGCAGGGTTCCAGCACGTTGCCTTTCGCGTAGAGAATATAGAAGAAGCACTGGCAGAATTAAAAGCAAAAGGTGTCAAGCTGATAGATGAAACACCTCGCCTCGGTGCCGCTGGATGTAAAATTGCTTTCATTCACCCAAAGTCAACAGGTGGTGTGCTGGTAGAAATTAGTGAGCGTCCATAAACCTAGAGAAGATTATGCTCATTTCCGCGGCAACGGAAATAAATGAGTTAAGCAAGCTTTATCCATATGACCCTGTGCAAGATAGATTTGTTTCCTGGCAGGGAGGTATGGGGTTTTCTATTTTCATGAGGGAGTCACCCTCGTTTCAGCAAAAAAGGAGCGCATGACATGGCAAAAAACCCGAATTACGACAAATGGGTAGAAATGGCAACCAAACAGAGCAAGGGGAAATCCCCAGATTCTCTGAATTGGCAGTCACCAGAAGGCATTACCATTAAACCGCTATATACCAGCGGCGACTTAGATGGTCTTAGCTTCCTTGACAGCCTTCCAGGTATGAGCCCATACACTCGTGGCCCCATGGCTACCATGTATGCTGGACGCCCTTGGACAATCCGTCAGTATGCTGGTTTCTCCACCGCCAAGGCATCAAATGAGTTTTATCGTAAGAACCTGGCTGCTGGCCAAAAAGGCCTTTCAGTAGCTTTCAGCCTCTCTACTCACCGTGGTTACGACTCGGACAATCCTCGCGTTGCTGGCGATATTGGCAAAGCAGGAGTTGCCATTGACTCCATCGAGGATATGAAGATCCTCTTTAATGGCATACCTTTAGATCAAATGTCTGTTTCCATGACCATGAATGGTGCAGTCATCCCAATTCTTGCCATGTGGATTGCCACGGCCGAGGAACAAGGGGTGAAGCAAGAACAGTTAAACGGAACTATTCAAAACGATATACTCAAAGAGTATCTGACAAGAAATACCTATATTTACCCGCCAGAGCCATCGATGAGGATCGTTTCCGATATCATGGCATATTGTTCCAAACATATGCCCAAATACAATACTATTAGCATCAGCGGTTACCACATTATGGAAGCCGGTGCAGATTCCGTGCTCCAGTGTGCCTTTACCTTAGCCGATGGTATTGAGTATGTACGCACCGCGCTGAAAGCTGGCATGGACGTAGACACCTTTGCTCCTCGCCTGTCTTTCTTCTTTGGCGTAGGCATGAACTTTTTCATGGAAATAGCCATGTTACGCGCTGCTCGCACCCTCTGGTACGAGCTGATGCAACAATTCCATCCAAAAAATGAGAAATCTGCCACCTTACGAACCCATGTGCAGACCTCTGGCTGGAGTTTGACCGAGCAAGATCCATACAATAATATCATCCGTACGACCATCGAAGCTATGTCAGCAGTACTCGGTGGCACCCAGTCCTTGCATACAAACTCCTTTGATGAAGCGGTTTGTCTGCCCACTGACTTCTCTGCTCGTATTGCTCGCAACACGCAGATTATCATCCAAGAGGAGTCTCATGTTTGTAACGTTGCCGATCCACTTGGTGGTTCTTACTACATCGAGCGATTGACAAGCGAAATCATTGAAGGTGCCCGCAAGATCATTAATGAGATTGAGGAACTGGGTGGTATGGCCAAAGCCATTGCCTCCGGGATGCCAAAAATGCGTATTGAAGAGGCTGCTGCTCGTCGCCAGGCGCGTATCGACCAGGGTCAAGATGTTATCGTGGGCGTGAACAAGTATCGTCTCAAAGACGAGAAACTCGATTTCGAAATACTTGAGGTGCCCGATTCTGTACGACTTGAACAGATCGAACGTATTAACGAAACAAAGAAAAACCGTGACAATGCCCGCTGCAAAGCGGCACTCGAGGCAATTACCAAGGCAGCTGAGGGCAATGGCAATTTGCTGGAGTGCGCCATCGAAGCAGCCAAGGCACGGGCAACCGTGGGAGAAATTTCGGACGCCATGGAAAAAGTATTTGGTCGCTACACGGCCACCACCCAATGTGTTTCCGGTGCCTATTCCTCTGAATACAGTGAAGCAAGCAGCGACAGCGCCAAGGTCATTGAAGCCCTGCGCAAACGCACGAATGACTTTGCTGAAAAAAATGGACGCCGTCCCCGCATTCTGGTCACCAAAATGGGCCAGGATGGACATGACCGTGGTATTAAAGTTGTTGCCTCTTCCTATGCTGATCTCGGGTTTGACGTGGATATCAGCCCAATGTTTCAAACCCCTGAAGAAGCAGCTAAAATGGCCATTGAAAACGACGTGCATGTTGTTGGTGCCTCCAGCCTTGCCGCAGGACATAAAACCCTTGTACCTGAATTAATTCAAGAGTTGAAAAAACAGGGTGCAGGAGAAATCTTGGTTGTTGCTGGTGGAGTTATTCCGCCTAGCGACTATGATTTCCTCTATAAGGCAGGTTGCAAGGGCATTTTCGGGCCTGGCACCCCGATCACAGAGTCCGCAGCCAAAGTACTCGATTTAATTGAGGCTCAAGCTAAGTAATATCGTTTAATAAAGAATAAACAAACGGGCGGATAAATATCCGTCCGTTTGTTTATGGAGAGATGCTTTCAAAGCTTGCGGGAGAATGACGATGCAAAAGGATCCTGAATATTACATACAAGGCGTGTTAGACAATAACCGACTCATGCTTGCCCGCACCATTACCCTTGTTGAAAGCACCCTTGCAACTCATCAGGACATTGCGAAAAATGTCATCAACGTCCTCTTACCAAAAACTGGTAAAGCTGTACGTTTGGGCATAACAGGTGTTCCAGGAGCCGGAAAAAGCACTTTTATTGAAAGTTTTGGCACTAAACTGACTGAACAAGGTCATAAGGTGGCTGTCCTTGCCATAGATCCTAGCAGCACAAGAAGCGGAGGCTCGATCCTAGGCGACAAAACACGCATGGAAAAGCTAGCGGTCAATCATAATGCCTTTATTCGCCCTTCCCCATCCGGTGGAAGCCTTGGTGGTGTTGCACGTAAAACGCGGGAAACCATGCTTGTCTGTGAAGCTGCTGGCTTCGATGTTATTATCATTGAAACAGTTGGAGTTGGCCAATCGGAAACGACTGTTGCCTCCATGGTCGATTTTTTTCTTGTTCTGCAAATTGCCGGTGCTGGCGACGAACTTCAGGGTATAAAAAAAGGCGTCTTGGAGGTTGCAGACGCCATTGCGGTTAATAAAGCAGACGGAGACAATATCAACCGGGCCAAACTGGCCAAAAAGCAGTATGAAACTGCACTTCATCTCGTGACGCCTTCCTCGCCGAACTGGATGCCGCCTGTCATGACCTGCAGTGCCGTGGAAATGATAGGATTAGAAGAGATATGGCAGACGATCATCAGACATAAAGAAATAATGACAGCCTCTGGCGAACTCCAGAAAAAAAGGCAAGAACAGGCAATGTCCTGGATGTGGTTTCTGGTAAAAGAGGGATTAGAAACTTGGTTTTATCATCACCCCCAGGTGAAAGAACGCATACCAGAAATCAAGAAAATGGTGGAAGAGCAAAAAATTGCTCCCACACGCGCTGCAGATGAGCTTGTCAGCGTCCTTGGCAAGGATTTGCTCTTTTAAAAAATGTAACTGAGGCCCCCAGATAAACTTATATTGCAGAAAAAATTAGGCGACATCATCAGGAAAGAGAAATTCTTCCTTATGGCGTTTGCGCCGTATCCAATTTAGTCCTTTTTGTATTTTCTTCTTCTGCAAAAGCCAGAGAAGTATCTTTTTTTTGCCGGGAAAATCAAGAAGGCAAAGCCCAATAAGCATAGTCAGGAGGCCTTGTCCAGGTAGAAAAAGCATGGCCATACCCACGATGAAAAGCAGTATCCCTATAGAATTGCGCAATACGAGCCACAAGAAGTTTAGCCCAGTCAGCTGTTCCTGCCTCATGTTTGTCTGATCCTGCGCAAGAGAGCAAAAATATTGGCTGTCTAAACGACCAATCAACCAAGGTAAACCCAGCAAGCTACCCAGAAAGGTAATAAGAGAAAAGAGAATTGTGGCTGTAAGCAAGTTCGTCTCTCTGCTAGAAGCTTAGGGCAGATCTGGTGGGATAACCAGGATATCTTGCAGTGTTCGTTTAGGGACATAATGTACGCCCTGCACATCCCGCCAATAATGAACATCACCTTCTCCTTGCACGTCTGTGAGGACAACTGATTCATTCGGAAAACCTAAAGCAACCACAAGTAAAATCTGCTGGTGTTCAGCAAGTTGCAAGGTCTTATGCAAGGTTTTGTTGATAAATGCAATACGACACCCATAAACTCCAGCTTTTGCCGCAGCCAGAAGCATAGATTGCGTGGCTATTCCCAAATCGCAGTACACCTCCGTCTTTGGTCCTCTTTCCCATATTTTATTAGAGAGACAAATGATATAAGCAGGAGGTCGCTCGCCTTCAGCTGGCCCTTCCCAATCTGTCAGATATCCCGCCCAGCCAAGGGCAGGAAAAATGGCGTTGCAAAGCTCGGCTTGTAAAACGGGCATGTACTGCAGCGGCTGGGCATTACGCGTGGAGCCTCCCAAACGGGCGCAATCTATCAGGTCGCAAAGAAAATCATGAGTAAGACGACGGTTTTGCTGGAATCGACGGACCGTGCGAGTTTGTCGCACTAAAGCTTGTATTGTTTCCACTTGGTTCTGTCCTGTCAAACAATGAAGATACTCATTACCAGCCAATAACTCATGGAATTTGCTCTTTTCTTGCAAAACTAGCAAGATTTTTTTTGCAATCCGACTGCTTCATGCTACATAAGTAAGAGAATACCAAACCATCCTCTACCTTTGGACAATATGTTTGAAGCGTTTCCCACTATACGACCACTTGATATTGCGGATATCCTGATCGTTTCGTTTCTCATTTACCGCACCTTGCTCCTTATTCGAGGGACCCGGGCCATGCAGATGGTATTGGGTATTGCTTCAATACTAGTCTTGTATCTTCTTTCCTCTTATTTCGAGCTGCAAACTTTGCGTTTTGTTTTGAAAACCTTCCTAGGTTCTTTGTTGGTTCTCACGGTTATTCTCTTTCAGACAGAAATCCGTCGCGGCCTTACACGCATGGGCAAGCCAAAATTTTTTCTTACTAAACAAAGCACTGAAACGGATTTAGAAGAAATTGCCCGAGCCGCCTCTTTGTTGTCAAGACGTCATCTCGGAGCGCTTATCGTGCTTGAAAGAGAAAATGGTTTGCGCGATTTTCTGGAAGGTGGGTTTCGTATCGACGCACGCATCCAGGCAGAACTCCTGCTAGCTATTTTCCACACCTCGTCCCCCATGCACGACGGAGGGGTTATTATTAATAAAAGACGCATCCATTCAACTGGCTGTCTCTTGCCACTCTCGCAAAATCCCCATATTGATAAACGCTACGGTACCAGGCATCGAGCTGCTCTTGGCCTCTCAGAAGAAACTGATGCTGTCGTTATTGTCGTTTCAGAGGAATCGCAGACAATCTCTTTAGCCAGAAGTGGCAGGCTTATTCCCTTTAAAGATGAGACCAGACTGCTTGCCACTTTAAGAGCTCTTCTCTTGCCGAGGAAAAAAAACGCCAAATGGGCTAAGCTGCTGACTCTTGGAGGAAATAGTGTTAAAGACCATTGATTTTTCTCCACTCAAACAAAATTGGTCTTTAAGGTTGATTGCACTGCTCATTGGCACAATACTTTGGTATGTTATAGTTGCGGAAGATCAGGTAGATATGACAATCACCGTTCCTCTTGAGATGAGAAATCTTCCCACCAATATGATCATAGCAAACCAATATAAAAAAGACTTGGAAGTGGCTGTTCGTGGCCCCAAAAGGCTTATTCAGGAGATGCAACAGCAAAATATCTCCCGACCCATCAACATGGAGAAAGCCATTCCAGGCCGCATTATTATAAGAAATACGCCGGATAGCATTCCAGTGGCCAGGGGTATAACGGTGCAACGGGTACAACCGACTAATACCATGCTTCTTATTGACGTTCTCATTCAAAAGACAATCCCCATTGTCGCGCAGACAACGGGAAAATTACCAAAAGGGTATACAGTAGCAGCAATTCAACTTATTCCAGATACCGTAACGGTAAGCGGTTCTAGAGGCCTGCTAAGTAAAATTGATGCCATTTTGACAACACCCATCAATCTAGATGGACTTATACGCACATCGGATGCGCAACCCCGTTTACTGCTAAACGAACCCCTCCTGCAGCTTGTAGGAGAGACCGTTGTCGAGGCGAAAATAGTTATTCAAGAGCCTCTCATTAAAAAAACGGTGAAAGATATTCCCATCAACTTAAAAAATGCCGGAACAAATGCAGTAATAGACCCGGCTACAGTGACTGTCGAGGCAAGCATTCCCAGCCAAGTTGCGGCGGAAACACCGGAACTGAACATGTTGTTCAGGGCCTCAGCCAACTTGAAAGAGCGGGACGTGAACGGTCAGATTCCAATTCGCGTTGAAAGCATTGTCTTACCAGACCACACGGCAATTCGGATACATTCCATCAAACCGAATAAAGCCCAACTTTCTCCCTGATAGCCTCCACGTACCCTTCATCATTTACACCAATAAAATAGCACATATGGAAAAACTTTTTGGTACCGACGGGATGAGGGGGATTGCGAATGTGCATCCCATCACTCCGGAAACAGCCATGCAAATAGGGCGTGCCCTTGCCTTTCTCGTCAAAGAAAAAAACAAGGGCGGCCCCAGCACTATTCTTATAGGCAAAGACACACGGCTTTCTGGCTATATGTTAGAAAATGCCATGGCAGCTGGCATTTGCTCAATGGGGGTCAACGTACAGCTCGTGGGCCCTTTGCCTACCCCTGGCACTGCCTTTATCACCACCTCCATGCGTGCAGATGCGGGGGTCGTTATCTCTGCCTCGCATAACCCATTTCAGGACAATGGAATTAAAATTTTTTCTGCAGACGGTTTTAAGCTGCCCGACAAAACAGAACGGAAGATAGAGCAACTGGTATATTCGCAGGAACTGTCCAAGCACAGACCAGTGGCCGAAGAGATTGGCCGAGCCGTCCGTGTAGATGACTCTAGCGGCCGATACATTGTTGCTTTGAAAAACACCTTTCCAAAACAATACGTCCTGGATGATTTTCACATCGTTCTCGACTGTGCCCAAGGGGCAGCCTACAAGGTAGCGCCTCATGTTTTTACGGAGTTGGGCGCTCGCGTCACAACGCTTGGTGTTACCCCAGATGGTATGAACATCAATCAAAACTGCGGAGCCTTACACCCTGAACATATGGCGGCGCAAGTTGTGCAGCTAGGCGCCAATATTGGGCTCGCCCTTGATGGTGACGCCGATCGACTCATTGTCTGCGATGAACAGGGTAAAATTGTCGATGGTGACCACATCATGGCCATCTGTGCGCAAGACCTACTGCTCAGGCGTAAGCTCCGCAAAAAAACATTGGTCGCTACAGTTATGAGCAACATGGGGCTTGAGCTGGCCATGCAAAAGATGGAAGGCCGCCTTATTCGTTGCCAGGTTGGCGACCGATATGTCGTTGAAACTATGCGTAAAGGTAGATTTTCCTTTGGGGGAGAGCAATCAGGGCATCTGATTTTCCTTGAACATAACACCACTGGCGATGGAACACTTGCAGCCCTGCAGCTTCTTGCCATCATGATCAAAAAAAGGAAGCCGTTGTCAGAGCTTGCCACGCTCATGGAATCATTTCCACAGGTTCTTTGCAATGTGCGGATGACCGTTCCGGCCCTTCCCCAGCATATTCCAGGCTTTACCGACGCCCTTACTCAGGCAGAGAAAAAACTTGGCAACAAAGGCCGCATTCTGGTTCGCCCGTCGGGAACAGAGCCTGTATTAAGGATTATGGTTGAGGGGGAAGATGAAATGGTAATTAAGGAACTTGCAACAGATTTATGTGAGATTGCACATAAGGCAAGTTAACTGACGTGCTAGATAAATTCAACGGATAATCAATGTGAAAAAACCATGGCTCCATCGCAAGTATGAAGCCATAGCAAAAAACGCTCAAAACAATCAGATACCTTCTTCTCGCACCGAGCCAGGCCCGGCCAGAGGACGAAAGGTTTTCTTTGTTGCCCCACAAATTGGGCACACCCAAGTGTCGGGTAAATCTGCGAATTCGGTCCCAGGAGGTACCTTGCCTTTTTTATCACCCTTATCAGGATCAAAAATCCAACCACAGTTGCTTACCTGACACTGATACATCTTTTCTGGGGCAGCCATACTTTCCCTCCTTTTTTTTCTTTTTTGGAAACAACCAGCATGAAGCCTCTTTATTATATTCATTTTAAAGAACATGCTGGCTTTACGGTTATTTGTATAAATATTTCCCTAGTAATTAAATATTTATAGAGAAAAAAACGGCAAGTCAAGCGCTATTTAAAGAACCACAATGTGGTATAAAAATCTACCAAAGAAAAATAAGCCGACCTACTTCAGCAGACAAGATTACAATACTGTACAATCACTCGAAAAATTGCCTTCGCAAGACAGATTACCAACAAGAAAACATTCGAACTGTCACAATCTATTTGTATTATGCTCTCTTTTCCATCTTTTAATACTGATTCCGCCTACATGAGCAAGCGCACAATACTTCATTTGTAAAAAATTTACAAATGAGAATAATTCCTAAACTTTATTTAAGAATAACCTCCCAAGTGCTTGTACAATTTTGCCATTTTATTCTATTTCTTTTTTCTTACATATGCTTTAAAGCAGATACCACAACGTGGCACAAAATACGTCACTTCACTTGCAACTCATTAAAAAAACTGAAAAAATCTACAAAAAAATATTTATTTTTTTCTCACTTTGAGTACCATGTAAATAGGATAATAAATATCTTTTTTAAAACAAAATCCTGCTAAGCAGAGTACATAATTATCAAAGGAGAAAGCATGAATACATTGCAATGGGGCCCTGAGCTTGAAACTGGCATACCGGAACTGGACACACAACACAAACGCATCGTTTTTTTGGTGAATCACATGTATGAAACCCGGCAATCCAAAGACCTGGAGGCTGTGGGAGATGTTATCACTGAAATGGTTGATTATGCCCTGTCTCATTTCGCCTTTGAAGAAGCCCTTATGGAAGATGCACAATATCGTTTTCTGGGTCCGCACAAAAGGTGCATGAATTATTCACTCGAAAAATTCCAGAGTTCCAAGCCCGATTTAGTGCAGGAGAAGATATTACGGAGGAACTCCACACCATGCTTGTTCGTTGGCTGTACAACCATATTTGCGGCGATGATCAAGGATATGTGGAATCAATCAAGACCTTTTTAAATAAGACGCCAGAGCCGCCATCTTTAAAGGTGCCTGAGATGAAAGACAATATTAGGATACTTTTGCAAGAAATCGAGAGCGAACGCCCCAGGGGTTTACTGGCACGGCTCAAAGCTGTCTTTTTCCCCAGTGCTGCCAGGTGAATGAATTCTGGACAAAAATAACGAGAACAACTAGCATACCCCTGGTGATGCAAAAAAAGGAATTCATCTCCTCTGCCGCAGGTTGTGTATGCATGCTTCCGACAAGAACCATATTAATCCAATAAAGCGCTGTTGCTCTAGCCGGCAGCTGCGCTTTATTGCTGGCTAGTCGCTGTGCCAGCTTCTATAAAAAAATCCCCAACAAACGTAAATCCATCACCAACCGAGGAAAGCGAGGAGGACCTTTCTCCAGCTACCATGCGTACGAGACAAAACGCGATCGCCTCCCCCGCAAAAAAAAACCGCAAAAAAAAGACTTCATCACTGGCTACACAGAAGCAAGCTACAGGCAAGAAAAAAAGCAAAGCAACACCAGCTAAAAAAACACGCCGTAAGAAAAAAGATAAAAACTCAGCACCTCTTGCCTTGCGCATCTTGTGCTTGGGCATAGAGATAACTTCACTTTTTTTTGTTGCCATAACAAGTCTTGTTATTCTCATCGGTTATGGGGCGTATTATTTTTCAGGAACAAGTCTTTTGTACAACCTTCTCCCCTTTGCCATGGGCACTCTCCTCGTTGTAAGCCTGGCAATTGGGCTCTTTCTGGGTGGCAGAAGAATGCGACCCTTTCTCTTAAACTTACACCCCTATGTACCTTCTTGCTGTGCCGTGGCACTTGCCCTGGGTGCGATCTTACTCCTCTCTCAACGTGATTTTTCAATTCCCTTTGATAACTTTCGCCTCCTGGTGGGCGGCAAAGAAGAAGCCCGCATGGCGACTCTTAAGCATCAAGTTTTTGCCGCCTACCGTCGGCTCGATAAAAACACCATGCTGCATCTCATTTCACGGGCCCAGATATATGATCATGACATTGAGGATGCGGCATTAGCGTATAATCTTGACCCTGATTTACTCAATGGGCTTGCAGCAACTGAATCCAGTTTTCTTCCAAGGGAAAGTGACGATGGCGGGCAAGGACTCTTTCAAATAACAAAAATTCCCGCATCAGTACAGCAAGAGGTGCAAGAAACGCTGAAGACCGATGCGCTTGCTACAAGTACACACCGGCAAAACGCGTTTCTAGCGGCAGCCACTTTACGATACTATCTTAAACGTATGAGTAACAGCCTGGATCTGGGACTTTTAGCCTATAATATTGGCCCGGCAAATGGTGGTTTGCAATTTATTATGCAACAGTATGGTGCTACCGACTTCATTACCCTGCAACCATATTTACAAGAGGCCCCCCGAGCATACCCAATTCGAGTGTTGGCTAATGCCCTGGCATTTCGCCTCTATCGTAGAGATAAGCAACTCCTTCCCTATCAAGAAGGCTTAAACGCCATACACATTCAGCATATTGGCATTCCTGGTCTCGAGTAAAGGCTATGAAGGTTTTCTTTTCCAGGAATAATTGGTATTCTTGTCTAGTTGGCTTATAAATCTATTTATATGGAAACAAGAATAGCTATCTGGCATAAAACACCTCATTTCTCCTCAATATTGGTGCACCCATGCTCAATTTTCTCATTGATGAAAACCTCTGTACCCAATGCGGGGCTTGTCGGGATGACTGCATAGCCCGGATTATTCAACTCGAAGGTGCCAATCCTTTCATTCTTCTGGAAGATGAAGCAAAATGTTACCACTGTCTCCACTGCCTTGCCATCTGTCCCACAGGTGCCCTGTCAATTGATGGTGTTAAGCCAGATGATTGTAGCCCTCTGGCTGGCAATTTGCCCTCACCAGAGACAATGGCAACTCTCATCAGAGGACGACGCTCCGTGCGTCAGTATGCCCAGGAAGACCTCCCGGCAATAGTCATTCACGAACTCCTGCAAACTGCTTGGCAGGCCCCCACTGGAGTTAATTCACGCCAAGTTCGATTTACGGTGCTCGACACACAAAAGCAAATGCATGCCTTTCGAGATGAGGTCATGGTTGAGCTTGCCGAACTTGTGCGGACAAACCGCCTTGCCGAGCGCTTTGAAATGGTAGCCAAATTTGTCCAGGTCTGGCAGGAAAGCAAGCTTGACATCATCTTTCGCGACGCTCCTCATCTTGTGGTAGCTTCCGCTCCGAACAGCATTCCCACGCCAGTGCCAGATTGTCTTATTGCGCTGACCAACTTTGATCTTTATGCCCAATCCAGCCAAATTGGGACTGTGTGGGCTGGCTTTGTCTATCTGATTCTTCAGGAGCTTCTGCCGCATTTGCGAAACAAACTCGAAATTCCAGAAGACCATCTCATAGGCTATGCCATCTTATTTGGTAAACCTGCGGTGCAATATGAACGCACCGTTATACACCAAAACCCGATAATTCATCGGCCTGTATGGTGATGCCGAAAGAACCGAGCCCTGGCAATTTGAGACTCAATTCTGGCTTGCAAAGAAAAGCGAGGTGCGGTAAGAAGCTTGTTATAATTTGAGCTTTAGCTTTGCCGGAGTGGTGAAACTGGTAGACGCACTGGACTCAAAATCCAGCGGGGGCAACCCCGTGTCGGTTCGATTCCGACTTCCGGCACCATATAAAAACAGGCACTTACGCATATAATGTGAGTGTCTGTTTTTTTTTGCGAGTGACTAAACAGCGACTAAAGATTTCACACCATAATACGCCCAAAAAAAGGGAGATTAAGTATAAATTCAGTCTCCACTTTTTTTGTCTTCTTTTTTTAAGGGACCCGGCTTACACCAAGAGGTTTTTTTATCTTTATCACCAGCCGCAGCCAGGTGATAGCAAGAGCTGAAGGATAGTTTTATCCTAACTCCCATTATTGCCAAGTTTTATAAGAGGTGCCATTCGCCGCATCAGCAGATGCAGCCATCGTTTTAAAGTCCGGCCTCTTCCCGCAGTTTTCGGGGTTCTGTTTTTTCTTCTGATTTCATTTTTTTATTCTTTTTTTTATAGTAACGAAAAGCTCAGCATCTTTTTTATCAAGGTTCAACGGCGGGATGGTACCCGCTACAATGGCTTGAGGTTTTGGTATTCTTAAGTATTCACGTTTAGATCTATTGCCTTGAGAATGAACTTTCACCTTTTATCTGTATTTTAGTTGGACCTTCTACCTCACAAAAACCCCTTGTTAACGCCCATTCCACCGGACTGGCAGCAACCTGCACCTTATTATCACCCAAATTGGATATCAGCGCGGCACGAACAGTATCAAAAACGACTGCTGGGACTGAAAGCAGGTCGAAACTGCTTGGCTCTGCATTTCCACCAGAACCAAGATTGAAAAAGGTTTTTATGCCGCTTCCGGTGTTGTGATACGTGTCCCACTGTTGAATCTTGACACCTGTCATCGGACGCCCAAAGGCGGCAGAGACATCTATAATCTCAACCGTTTGGGCACTCTTACTTCGCAACAAAAATCCATACTTTTTACTCAGCAATGCCTGCGCCACTTGCACCTCTGTTTGAAATTCCGGAAGCGAAGCTCTACCTTGCGATATAAGGCCACCTGTATAATTGCGCCAGACAATGCGGGTACGCTCTTCTTTTTGCTTAGCTGACAAACTGCTCTCCGCTGTAATTTTTTCCAAAATGGGTTTGATGCTCCGCTCAAAAAAGGCATTGCAGAGATCCGGACGGCGTGAGACTAAAACTTCGAACCAAGCAGGACTCCAGTGCCCAAGCTTGATCTTGGTCGTCGAAAACTCAAACGCACCAAGAGAACTTAAGGTTTTTTTAAGGAGCGGCTCGACCGAGGATAGATCGCTGTCAACGAGCAGAAAAGCTTCACGAGCAATGCGATCATTTATCCCTAAGTCTCGAGGCTCTGGGGGTGTATTCCAGGCTATGATCTGATCAGTACCAGAGAGAGCTGTATATTGGTAACCTGGCAGGCTTGTTGCATTAATCGCCTGCCAGGTGGCAGCCTTTGTATATTGCACAGCGGGGCTTTCTTGCATCCTTGGTGATGCTTCTGCGCTACACGCCCACAGAACCTGCAGGGCCATAATCAAGACAAGTAAAAAATCGACCAAAGCAGTAGTTCCCAAAAAGGACATTGGCTTTAGTTTGAGCGTAAATGTGGTTATTGGCACAATTTTCTTTAACCTTTAACAGCTGATGAGCTCTCTGCAAGTGCCTTCGAGTGCAGAACAATTCGGCGGAATTTCTTGGGCGCTACTTCCTTGAAGGCCTTTACTTGAAGAGCGGCAGCAAGATCAGCGGCAAATTGCTCATCTTGCTTGTAACAATGATGCTCACAAAGCCATATTACTCCATCCTTCGTCTTGATGGCGCTGAGAAGTGGTCCGCAAATTTGGACAAGCCCTTAAGTGGAATTTCTGCTACCACTAAGGCCCATTAGACGGGCACAATATGGAGCAGAAAATGGCAAAAGGAACGCGACGCAAGCACTCAGCGGCATTCAAGGCGAAAGTTGCCTTGGCGGCGAT
>RRZU011419347.1_pt1 | contig 23642 bp, 21 predicted proteins | sample 2165561 | NCBI WGS metagenome assembly RRZU01 (sample SAMN10456909, study PRJNA506462) | wastewater metagenome | isolation source: wastewater sludge | place: USA: Moscow, Idaho | reverse complement strand
TCCTGCGCGAACGTGATGTTCATGCAGTGGCCAGCGAGCAGATCGGGCACGACGAGACGGGGCTTTACCTGTAGAAGTGCTCGCGCCCACCGGGCGGCGTTCCCGGGCGTGGCTGGTATGCTCGTGTTCGTTGCGCCGCTAGCTCAATTGGCAGAGCAGCTGGCTCTTAACCAGCGGGTTCGGGGTTCGAGTCCCTGGCGGCGCACTCCCAGCATCAACAACCCTGGTCGGTGAGCGAACAACTCCCCGACCAGGGTTCTTGGGTATTTGTCAGACGTAGAAATACGGCGGCAGCCAGCCGTAGTACGCCGAATCGCTGAATCCCTGGATCGGCAGGATCGACACCGCTGCGGAGGTGGTGGAGACCATCCGGCCATCGCCCAACGAGATCGCGATGTGGCCATGCCCGCGGCCGATCGCACTCGACCACACCACGAGGGCGCCACGCGGCGGCATCCCCGATGTGTGGTGCAGCGCTGCAGGGGACCCAGTCCACACCAGGTAGGCGGACCCCGGTCCGGAACTGCGCCCATATGCCAAATCCACGAACCGCAGACAGAAACCAGCGTCCCGAACCACCCCCACCTGACTCAGTGCCCACGCCACCGCTTGCTCGGCTGATCGCGGATTGCTGTAGCCGTCGGGCAACATGGCATCGACCTGAGTCCCGACGCTGCCCGTATCACCGGTCCACCCAGCTGGCTGACCGGCGACAGCTCCCTGAGTGGCCGTGCCCGCCCCGGCGATGGCGAACAGGGCTACCAGTCCTGCCAGCAGCTTCATGCCACCACCTGGATGCGGTGGGCATGGCATGGTCGGCGCAGAGGTGCAGGCGTGGCTGGCATGGTCCGACCCTGCCCCCGGTCGAAGGGGCCGGTCTGGCTTATCCACATTTCCACCGCGGCAGCGTCCGGCTGTCAGCACCCCGTGTCAGGGTCGACCTGAGCACGAGGCGAGAGGACAGCGATTGTGACGACGTGGCAGTTCATCACCGGAACACTGGGGGACTTGGGTAACCCTTCGCCGACGGCCCCCGGTGAGGTGACCGCGCAATGGACCAAGGTGATGGGTTTGGCGAAGTGGGCAGCGTTTGCGGCAGGCGCCCTGGGGCTGCTGGTGGCCGGCGTCATGATGAGTATGGGCCGGCGCCACCGTTCCGGCACAGCGGCGGATGGTGCCGTCGGCGTTCCGTGGGTGATCGGTGGGCTGTCGACCGTGGCCCTTGCCGTGCCGATCGTCAACCTCTTCATGTGATGCCATCGAACGCTTTGGCGGAATCGTTTGTGACGCTGTTGGACTGGGCGCTGCGTTGGTGGCTGTCTGGCCGCGATCCGGGTCTGGCCCTGATCCGTGACAACGTGACGGAGTTGCGTCCCGTCATGCGGTGGGCGGGGGCAGTGGCATTGGCGCTGGCGATCGTGGCGGCGGCGGTATTGCTCATGGTTAGGCGGCGCGGCGCAGATCTGGCCGATCTGACGTTGGGCGTCGGGCGGTTCGTCGTCGCTATGTCCGCGGGCTGGCTGGTGTTCGCCTCGGGATGGGCTCTCTGCGATGCACTGGGGGGCTGGGTCCTAGGGGGTCGGCCGGACGCTGGGCCGTATGTGGAGGCGGTGACGACGGCTCTCAGCGATACTGAGCCCGCCATCGCGATGACCCTCAGCGTGCTGGGCATGGCAGCAGTGCTCGGCTTCGTCGCTGTGGTGCTGGCCCGCTTCGTCATCGCGGTACTGCTGGTCGCGGGGATTCCCGCAGTGGCGGCTGCATCTGTCTTCAGAGGCGCTGGCAGCCTGCGCGTGGCGCTTGCCTGGCTGCTCGCAGTCCTCGCCTTCCGGCCTCTATCCGCGATCATCTACCGCGTCAGCCACGATCTGGTCACCATGTCGCGGGAACCCATAGTGGTCCTGCTGGTCGTGACCTTGACCTTCCTGCTCAGTGCCGCCATGCTGCCGGGGGTGGCCCGCCTGGCGGCGAGCGGGCGCAGCATATGAGTACCCCGGTGCGGGTCTATGGGGGCTGGCGGGAGCGGCGCGGTTTCGGGATCGGCTCCCTGTCCGGAAGGCAGACGGCTTTCGGGCTGGTCGCCGTCCTGATGGTCCTGCTGTGTCTGATGATGGTGCCGCGGGCGTTGCCGCTGCTCGCAGTTCCTGTTGGGCTGGCACTGGCCGCGGTGTTCACGCGAGTCCGGGGCGAGAGTCTGTTGTCCATCACGAGCCGGCACGCCCAGTGGCAGAGGGCAAAGAGCCGTGGTCGAACCAGCTACAACGCCACGCAGACCCCGGAGTTGCCTGGTGTCCTGGCGCAGGTGAGCATGATCGCGGAGGACGGCTATGTGGTGCTGTACGACAAGCCTCGCAGGACGCTGACCGCCCTGGTCCCAGTCGAGCCGCAGGGGGTGACGTTCGCAACGGCTGACGAGATCACGGATTGGATGAAGCGCTGGGGAGGGTGGCTCAGCCATCTGGGGTACGTACCGAACGTGGCCCATGTGGTCGTGACCGTACACACGGCTCCTGAGCCGGCCGACGTCTCCGACGATGAGCCGGCGGAAGGGCTGGCGGCCGACGTGATGCGCGACTTGCGCGCACTGTCGGTGTCGCGGTGCGTGGCCCGCACGGTGGTGTCGGTGACAGTTCACACCGGCGGCTCAGATGTGCCGGCGGCTGTGCAGAGGCTGCAGGAAGTGCTCAGCAGTCTCGAGACCTTGAACACGTGTGGGGTGACAGTGCTCGAGGCGATGTCCGACCATGACGTGACGCAGTGGGTCAGATCCTGCTACGACCCCAGCCTGGACCATGGGACCAACGGGCAGTGGCTTGATGCCCGGCCGACCGCGGCTGTGGAGCAGTGGGACAACTATCGCCACGACAGTGGGGTCTCTGCGGCGTTCATGTGGGACGAGTGCCCCGGGGACGGGTTGTCCGCACAAACGCTGAATCGGTTGTTGGGACCCGCGAACTACGTCAAACGCGTGAGCATGGTGTTCGAGCCCATCTCGGCGCATGTTGCCGCACGAGAAGTCGACCGTCAGGCGGAGGCTGCATCCTTCCGTAGCGAGTACCGGCGTCGGCTCGGTCGCGATGAGACGGCCAGGGAACGCCTCGACATCCAGAAAGCCCGACAGACCGCCCACGAGCAGGCGTCCGGATCGGGATTGGTCGATGTCGGACTGTATGCGGTGGTGACGGCGCGCGGTGAGCAGGATCTGGAGTCCTGTGCTGCCGACCTGCACAACAGGGCGGGCGAGGCGCGGATTCGGCTACGTCGGGCCTATGGAGCGCAGGCGCAGAGCTTCGCGGCGACGCTGGGCTTGGGCTACCTACCCCGGCACGGATGGTGACCGGTGCGCAGTCGCACATTCACAGCCGGGACAGACACGGCGGCAGCCCTGTTTCCATTTGTCGCCGGAGCCGGGGCACCCACCGAAGGGGTGCCGGTCGGGGAACATCTGATCTGGCGCGAGACCGTCCACCTCGATCCGTTCGCGTGGCTGGCCAACGGATTGACAACGAACACGGGTATGTTCCAGCTCGGACAGCCTGGCACAGGCAAGTCCGCATTCGCCAAACGTCAGATCGTGGGCATGGTCGCTCGTGGGGTGCGGCCGGTCATTCTTGGAGATGTGAAGGGGGAGTACGCCGAGTTGGTACGCCGACTCGGCGGGCAGGTGATCAAGGTCGGTCGGGGGCTCGATCGGATCAATCCCTTGGATGCCTCATCGTTGGACGGCGGTACGGACATCGACGTCCGCGCGCAGCGGCTGTCGTTGTTGCTGGCGCTGTGCTCGCAGGTGCGGCGCAACAGGCCGGTGAACAACGGCGAGGAAGTCGTGCTCGCTGCCGCTATTGACCAGGCCACCAAGGAGGTGGCCGAACCTACCATCCCCGGCGTCCTGCAAATACTGCGAAGTCCGCAGCCTGCACTGCTGCAGGCTGCTCAGGTTCGTACTGCCGACCAGTACGACGAGGTGACGCGGGAATTGCGGTGGACGCTGGGACTGCTGGTGCAAGGGTCACTGGCCGGCGTCTTCGATGCCCCCAGTACCCGGCACTTCGATCGCGCAGCGCCGGCCATCTCCATCGACCTGTCGGCGGTCCACGACGAGGCGTTGTTGGGAGCGGCCATGGTCTCCGCGTGGGCCTGGGGGCAGGCGGCGGTGGCCGCCGCCGCTCGGGTGGACCCCGCTGCGCGCTGGTTGATCGTGATGGATGAGTTGTGGCGGGCACTGCGCGGTGCGCCCGGCCTGGTGGATCACGTCGATGCACTCACGCGCCTCAATCGCAGCAAAGGCGTGGCCAGCCTCATGGTGACCCACTCGTTGAACGACCTGCAGGCCCTGCCGGATCCGGCGGACGTGGCCAAGGCCATGGGTTTCATCGACCGCAGCGCCGTCGTGGTGCTCTCGGGGTTGCCTCGTCGTGAGCTTGACGTCGTGGGCCGCGTCGTGGCCCTGTCCGAAGCAGAGCAGTCCCTGGTGGCCGGGTGGGCGTCGGCGGATCGTTGGCAGGCCGGCCGGCGGCACCCAGGTCGTGGCAAGTACCTGATCAAGACCGGGCACCGGCCGGGGCTGCCAGTGGCTATGCGGCTCACGGACACCGAGGCGCGTCTGTATGACACTGACCCGAGTGCTGGTGGTGTCGTGTGAGAGACCCTCCAGCAGGTGTCCTCAGGCGCGGCGGGCGACCCGGCTCTTCGGGGAGTACCTGTAGCTTGCGGTGCGAGTGAACGGCAGCAATCGCTTCGAGCCGCGGGCCTTCTGCACCAAACGCACCCGCAGGGCGGCAGTCGAGGTGATCACCAGAGTTGGCGTCCCCTTGCGCTTCACGACCCGACAGGCACCCTGCTGGCGCAGCTTCTGATCGGTCCCGGCGCGCTTGCAAAGCGCCTGCGTGCGCAGGAGTCGCCCCTGGGCAGTGCGCACTGGGCGCAGCGGCTGTTCCCGACGCAGTCGAGTGGGCAGCCGGCGTTTCACGGTCTGGCTGCGCCGGGACAACTTCGTCGTCTCGGTGTCGGCTCGCCGCTCCACCTCAGCCTCGCTGCGGGCACCGGCTCGGATACACCCGGGCGTCATGGTCGGGCTGTTCCACAAACGCTCCCAGTTGTCCACGAACGGGGCGTTCACCGCCGGACTGGAGAACTGCACGAAGGTCTCGTCGTTCTTCTCGAGGGCGTTGTCGGTGAAGTTGTGGCTGCCCGTCCAGGTGATGGCCTGGTCGTTGAGGCCGCCGTAGTTGCCGTTGATGGTGAAGTACTTGGCGTGAATCGTGACCCGGTCGCGTTTAGAACTCGGCGAGATCTTGACCAGGGTCTTCGGCTCCAGGCTCTGGCAGAACTCCTGAGTGATGGTGTCTTGGCGGGCCAGCACAGCGACCGTGCAGCCGGCTTGCGCGAGTCCCACCAACGCATTGCGCACCTTCTTGCGGGAGAAGAAGGGCGCCATGACCCGCACGGTGGTCGGCTGGGCGGCGCAGTTGACGGTCTTCAGCCACGCCGAGACTGTGTCCTTGTCGTCGGTGCGGGGGAAGAAGTGTGCTGTCACCGCCCCAGCCGCGACCGGCGGCCGGTAGGCGTCGTAATTGTCATCGGTGACCCGGCGTTCTATGAACAGATCATCGAAGTAGCCCAGGAACTGCTCGTACAGAGTCTGATTGCCGTAGATGATCACGGCCGCGTTATAAGCGCTGTCGCCACTGCCATCGGGACGCAAGTTGCTGGTGCTTTGGAACACGACGTGCACAGCGTTGCCGGTCCGCGAGAAGGTGGCGAACTTGTTGTGATTGATGCTGTCCGGCTCATCGGTGATACACGATCTGTTGCACTGCGCCGTGGCCGACGTGCCCAAAGTCTCGGCGAGCCGGGCGTAGGCCTCATCGATGGCGGCGTTCTTCTTGGGCCCCTGCCCATCCCCGCTGTCGAGAACCACCCGCACCCGCACGCCCCGACTGTAGGCACGGAGCAACGCGTCGATCACGGGATGACCGGCCTGGGCCACGAAGTAGGAGACCTCAATGCTCTCGCCCTGCGGGGTTTCGTCGATCAGGTCGACCAAGCGGTTGGAGATCGTGAGATCAGGGGTGCCAGGAACGGGGTAGTTGAAAACGGTCTCCTCACCGGTGCGCCTCTGCTCCTGGGTCGGAAGCGGCGTGGGCGCGGGGCTCGGGGAGACTGACGTCGACGGCAGTGGGCTGGGACTGGCGGTGGGATCCACCGGGGGCGGGCCCGCCTGCGCGGATACCGAGGAGAGCACGCCGAACAGGGCGGCACTGACCGCCAACACAGTTGCCATCCGTCGCATCCTGGCAAGTTTCTCACACACGTACCGAGCGGCCCGGCGGCCTTGCGGCCAATCGTGGCGCAGAGCACACGAAACCGGCCACCGCAGGTGGTCCGAGCGAGGGACTCGGGGCGACTGCGGTGGCCGGGCGGGACAGTGTGAGGTCAGGCGCTAGTGGCCGGGGTCGCGGTCGGCGCAGAGCCCATGTCGCCCCGGTGTCCGAAGTTGTGCTCCTCGACGCTGGTGACGTTGAAGTCCTTGTCCATTTTGACTTCGACCTCGGTGCCGTCGGCTTTGCGGACGTGGGCTTCGTAGGTGCCGTCGGCGTCGGTTTCGACGCGCAGGACGGTGCCGTCGGGGATCTCGGCTTGGGCGGCGGCGGTGGCTTTGTCGGCGTCGGCGCCGGTGAGGGGGGTTTCGCTCATGCCCCGCATCGGCATCTGTTGGCTCTGGCTGGTGCTGCTCGGACTCGGCGTCGTGTTCTCAGCGCTGGCGAAGGTCATGGCACCCATCGACAGGGCGCCCACGCCCGCGCCGATCCCGACGGCCGTCCACAGTTTCTTGTTCATTGTTCTCCTCCTGCGAGCTTGTGTGATTACACGATGTGCCCGTGGGTCAAGAGCAGATCTGCAGGACGGTAAGAGCAGGGTGTGAGCCTAGCGGCGGTAGGAGTACTTGGCCGACCGGGCGAACGGCTCCAGGGTCGCTGAACCGGGTGCTGTCTGACGTAGCCGAACGCGTAGCACCCGCTTCTTCGCGACGGTGAGAACGACGGATGGAGCCGTCTTCGGGCGTTTCACCGTGCAGGCCGCACGGGCCTTGAACCTCTGGCGGGTGCCCTTGACCCGGCAGGTCGCAGTGGTCATAAGTGGTTGCCCCTGCACCGTGCGGACCGCTTTGATGGCGCTGCGTTTGGTCAGGCGACGAGGCAGTCCCCGCCTGACGCTCTGCTGCTCCTTGATCAGTGGAGTCGTCTCCTGATTTGCGTCCTGCTCGATCTGCTCGTTGCTCACACCGTTGGCCCGGTCGCAGCCCGCGGTCAGCGACGGATCGTCCCAGATCCGGGCGAAGTTGCCCGCAAAGGCATCGTGGACCGGCGCGTCCTCGATCAGCAGGAACGTCTCATCGTTACGCCGTAGTGCGTTTCCTGTCAGGTTCTCACTGCCCATCCACACGATGCGCCGGTCGGCTCCTTCGAAGCCCCCCGTGATGGTGATGTACTTGCCGTGGATGCCGACGGCGCGCTGTGAGGGCTTGTCGGCGATCCGCACCTGGACAGGCGCCACAAGGGAATCGCAGAAGGCTCGCGTGATGCTGTCGGTGCGTGCGATCACGCGCACCGAGCAGCCGGCCGATGCCATCTCATTGAGCCGGTTACGCACCTTCACACGGTTGAAGAAGGAGGCCATCACGTCGATGCGCGTAGGCGTGATCGAGCAGTCCACACCCATCAGCGTCTGCGAGACCGAGTCGATGCCGTCGGTGCGCGGGAAATAGTAGGGTCGCCAGATGCCCACTGGCGTGGGAGGCTGGACGGCGTTGTAGTCATTGCCGGGCACGGTGACCTGCGCGCTGAGGTTCCCGAAGTACGTCATGAAACTGGCATACAGCTCAGGGCTGCCGGCACTGACGGTAGCGGCGTTCCAGGCTGCGTCGCCGGAGCCGTCGCTGCGGATGTTGGAGGTGGAGGTGAAGACCACGTCCCGCAGGTCCCCGGCTTCCGACATCAGTACGTACTTGTTGTGATTGATGCTGCCGGCGATCTTTGAGATGCAGGCATTGACGCACTGCACCACGTAGGAGGTCTGGGAGCGGTCCGTGCCCAGCGCCGCCGAGAGTTTCGCGATGGTCTCGGCCAGAGTCTGGGCGATGACCGAGCCCTGATTCTGACCGGAATCGATCACAAGCCGAACGGCCACCCCGCGGGCGCGGGCGGCCAAGAGCGCATCAACCACTGCGTGATTCGGGGCGACGACGAACAACGCTGCATATATCTGGCCGGACTCGGGCACCCTGTCGATGAGGCTTACCAACTCGTCGTTGATCCGCGGATCGGGATCTCCCACGCGCGGGTCGTTGAAGACGGGGTACACAGTAGGCCCGGCAGGGGCCGGCGTTGTCGGAGAAGGGCTGGGCGAGGCAGAGTCGGATGGTGATGCTGAAGGGGTCGCGTCAGGTTGGCCCCCCAGCGCGGTCGCAGGCAGCACCCCGGCGCCGATCAGCAGCGAGATGAGAAGGACCGTAAGCAATCGCATTAGTGCCATGCTCGCATGGCACAACTACCGCTGTCGCTAATCCTGCAGCGTGTACAGATGCTTCATCAGGTCGGTGAACATCTGTGCGAATTCGGGACTCATCGGCTGTTTGCGGATGATCTGGCGGTGGATCAGCGTCCCCATGGCCACGTCGTAGATGAAATCCACCGGGGGTTCGTTGCTGGCTTCGCCATGTTCCTGGGCGGACGCCACCGATTCTTCGATATTGGTCCGGATCGAGGCCAGCACGGTCTTGGTGAAGCGATCGTGGATCTCCGGATCGGCTGCTGCTGCGGCCGCCACAGCAAGGTAGGCAGCCTGGGAGCCGGGGGCCCCCATGTAGACCTGAAAGTCGCGGATCCCCTGGGCCGTCCGGTCTTCGATGGTGTCAGTGGGTGGCGGCGGCTCCGCCACGAGGTCGGCGATGGCGCCCACTGCGAGGTCCAACTTGGTGGGATACCGGCGGTAGATCGTCGTCTTGGCCACTCCGGCCCGGGTGGCAGTGCCCTCAACTGTCAGATTGCCAAGCCCACCTTCGGCAAGGAGTTCTCGGGCAGCGGCCAGAATCGCCGTGTCGGCCTTCGTGCTGCGGGGTCGGCCGGGCCGGGCCGTTTGCTCAGACATCGGGGGAATGCTACTCCTTGGCGGGGCGCTGGTGCGCGCAAAACAATGGTTGATCCGAAAACCACCTCTTCAGGGAGTATGACTCCTCTGACGTTGACCCGCCGTGGGAACCGGGGATCGCGTCCGGTTCGAAATCAGGTCCGTACACAATGGAAACATGACGACGCCGAATCCGAACTTCCTGCGCGGTGCCATCGACTTGGGCGCCCTGGCCGCGGCCAGGGAGGCCCAGCAGCAAGCAGTCGCGCGCAAGAACGACCCCGCCGCCGCACAGGTGGTCATCGATGTGACCGAGACGAGCTTCGAGACCGATGTGATCGCCGCCTCGAACGTAGTGCCGGTCGTCGTGGACCTGTGGGCGACGTGGTGCGGACCCTGCAAGCAACTCAGTCCCATCCTGGAGAAACTGGCCATCGAATACGGCGGCCGCTGGCTGCTGGCCAAGGTGGATGTGGATGCTGAGCAACAGATCGCTGCGGCCTTCCGGGTGCAGTCGATCCCGACCATTGTCGCGGTCATCAAAGGCCAAGTCCTGCCGCTGTTCCAGGGCGCCCTGCCGGAGGCCCAGGTACGCCAGTACGTCGAGGAGTTGCTGCGGGTGGCAGAACAGGCTGGGCTCAACGGCTCAATCGGCGGTCCCACCGATGTCGCGCCCCCCGAGGAGCCGGCCGAGGATCCCCGCTGGGATGACGCCGCGGACGCCATCGAGGCCGGCGACTACGACGCGGCCACCGCCCTCTATGAGCAGCTGCGTGCCGTCGACGCGGAGCAGGCCGATGCGGCGCTGGCCCAGGTGGCACTGGTGCGCAGGATCGACGGGGTTGACCCGGTCGCCGCGGTGACGGCCGCTGATGCCGCTCCCACCGACCTGGACCTGGCCCGGGTGGCCGCCGACGTCGAGGTGGCACAGGGCTTGCCGGAGGCGGCTTTCGAACGGCTGCTGGTCGTGGTGCGCGCGACGCAGGACAAGGCCGCCGCGCGTGATGCCCTGGTCGAGCTGTTCGGTCTTGTGGGGGAGCTGGACCCGGCGGTGAAGAGCGCCCGGACCCAACTGGCCAACGCTCTGTTCTGAACGGTCAGCCGAGAACGGTCTTCAGACGTTCCTCGCGTAGGGCAGTCACTTCAGACTCCTCGATGAACGACAGTTCGCGTCCGACCGCCCATCCGAGCAAGAGGTCGGAAAGTTGGGGGTTGCGGGCCAGACAGGGCCCGTGCAGATAAGTGCCGACGATGTGTCCGCTGATGGCGCCCTCGGATCCGTCGCCGTTGCCGATGCCGGCCCGCACCGCCCCCAGCGCGTGCACATCAGGGCCGAGATGAGTGGCTCCCGCGTGGTTCTCATATCCCGTGAGGGTCTGCGTCAGCGGGGTCTTGGCCGTGGCCGCGAGCTCTCCGACGGCGCGTCTGGGCAGACGATCCGTGCGAACGTCGAGGATCCCGACGCCCGGCGTAGCGGCACTGGTCGCGTCGGGAAAGTACTCACCGAGGAGCTGGTAACCGGCGCAGATGGCCAACACTGCGGCACCCCGCCCGGCGGCTCTGGCCAGTGGCCCGTCGGTGCGAAGCGCGGGGGCGGCGGCGGTCTGCGCGCTGTCCTCGCCGCCGCCGAGCACGTACAGGTCCCCGGAGTCGGGGAGCGGCTGACCGGGGTCGACCGTGACCACCTCGACCGCGATGTCGTGCAGACGAGCGCGATGCTGCAGCGCCAAAACGTTGCCGCCGTCCCCGTAGGTGCCTAGCAGGGTCGGATAAATGCTGACCAGCGTCAGGCTCATCGCTGCTCCTCGGCGGTCGTGCGTAGGTGGTGGAAAGCGGTGTAGGTGGCGGCACAGTCGACCACGTCAAGGTCGCGCATCCCTGCTGGCAGCTCAGCATCTGCCGCGTACGGGTTCTCGATCACCACATGGTCGACCTCTGCGTGCAGCAGTCGCACCGCAAGGTCGCGACGGCGGTCACCGGTGGCTACCACAGTTCGTCCGCGCAGCCGTTCGAAGGGGACGTCCCACAGCCAACTCGGATCGCGGCCGTCGGCGGCGTTGGAGTTGATGGTCACGATCACCGGGGTCGGCGCGGCAGGCATCACGCCGATCAGTTCGGTCCAGCCGGCGGGGTTCTTGGCCAGCAGCAGCCTGATCCACAGGGCGCCGACCTTCACGACCGCGTACCGACCGGATACGGAGTCGACACCTGCCATCCTTCTCGCCGATTCCGCCGGGTCCAAGCCCAGCGCGACGGTGGCCACCAGTGCGAGCGCACCGTTGGCACCGTTGAACCGACCGGGCAGGCTCAGCGGCAGGTCGTAGGTGGCATCGTCTGGGCCATGTACGACGGCGTGATCCTCGCGCCACTCCATCGTCCACTGCGGGGTCGGCCGGGAGAACCCACAGTTCGGGCACCCCCAATGATCGGCGTCGCGGGTCAGCAGTGCCCCGCAGTCCAGGCACACAGCCGAGTCGGCGGTCCATACCTGGCCGGCCGCGACCCAGATGACCTGTGGCGCGTTGCGCGCCGACCACACGATCGAGGGGTCGTCGGCGTTGGCCACGACGACGGTGTCCTGGGCGTCGGTCAGCATGCTGCGCCAGCGGCGAGCCACCATGGCCACCTCATTCATGCGATCGAGTTGATCACGGCTCAGATTGCCCAGCAGCAGAACCCGCGGGCGGGTTGCGGCGAAGATCTGCGGCAGGTAGGCCTCGTCCACCTCGAGCACCGCGGTGGCGGCCGGATCGCCGGTCGCCAGCGTGACGACCACACCGCTGGTCATGTTGGCTCCGGTGTGCTGACTGATCACCGGCCCTGCCTGTTCCACTGCCGTGGCCAGCAGGCGGGTGGTCGAGGTCTTGCCGTTCGTGGCGCTCACCAGGGCGGCGACACGGTCATGGGCCAGATCGCGGATGGCGTTCGGCGCAAGGCGCAGAATGACCCGGCCACCGATCACCATGCCCTCACCTTTGCCCATCCGGCGAGACAGCGACGAGGTCATGAGGCCCAGGCGGGCAGCGGCACGGGTGCGGGCGGGCACGGTCACGCAATGAACTGTACCTGTGAGACGCCGGGGGGCCGTCGTGAGATGAGTCACCGTTTGCGGGTCATCGCCGAAAGTTACGGTACCGTAGGTTTCATGGTCACCACCCTGGAACCGCCGAAGCCGAAGCTGCGCGGATGGCTGCACTTTGGCGCGGGGCCATTGGCTCTGGTCCTGGGGCTGATCCTCATGACCGTCACCCCGACGACCGCCGAGCGGGCAGCGGTTGCTGTGTACGTGGCGACCACGGTCCTGCTCTTCGGAGTCAGCGCCGCCTATCATCTGGGGGCTGGCACCCCCCGCGTGAACACCTTCCTGAATCGCCTCGATCACGCCAACATCTACCTCTTCATCGCCGGTAGCTATACACCGTTCGCCGTCGCCCTGGGTGGCACCCTGCAGTGGGTGATCCTCGGGCTGGTCTGGACGATCGCGGCGATCGGGCTGATCACGCGGGTCGCATGGTGGAGCGCCCCGCGCTGGCTGGCGGTGGGCTCTTACATCGCGCTCGGCTGGGTGGCGGTGTTCTTCCTGCCTCAGATGTGGAGTTCCTTGGGAGCGACGGCGGTCCTGCTGACGGCGTTGGGCGGTTTGTTGTACACCGCCGGCGGCGTGGTCTACGCCCGAAAGTGGCCCGACTTTCATCGGGGCTGGTTCGGCTTCCACGAACTGTTCCATGCGCTGACCATCGCCGCCTACCTCGTGCAATACGCCGCCATCGCAATGGTTGTCACCTGACGGTTGAGACCGTCCACGCCCGCCACCTGATTCGTTCGTGGTGCAGGGTTGGGGAATGGACGAGGTGGCAGCACGACTTGCGCACGTGCGCCTGCCTGCACCCAGGCCCCACCAGCAGGGAGCGCTTGCGGCCTTCGCAGCGCACAGGGATCGCGAACGTTTCCACTTCGTGATGCCGCCGGGCTCGGGCAAGACCCTGCTCGGCAGCCTCATCGGCCAGAAGGTGGGACGTCCCATCCTGGTGCTGGTGCCGAACACCGCCATCCAGGGGCAGTGGCTGGCGCTGTGGGAAGCCGCGGGTGCCCAGGTCGGATCGGACCGGGACCTGGCCGCCGACGTCACAGTGCTCACCTACCAGGCGCTGGCCACCTTCGACGATGAGGCGCAGGGCGCTGCGAGTGCACGCTTGCATCCCAACGCGCGAGCCACCATCGCCCGCCTGCGGGCGCGGCCGTTCACGTTGATCCTTGATGAGGCGCACCATCTGGCAGCGGTCTGGGGTCAAGTGTTGGTCGACGTGCTGGACGAGGCGTCAGCCGTCACCGTAGCCCTGACTGCCACGCCGCGGCAGGCCCTCAACGCTGCCGAAGCCGCACAGGTGGAAGAGTTGTTCGGGCCGGTCCTCTACGCCGTCAGTACGCCCGCCTTGGTGCGCGACGCTGTGCTGGCGCCCTACCGCGAATTGCCCTGGTTCGTCACCCCGACGCCTGGGGAGCAGGAATACCTGACCCGATCCGCGCAACGCTGGCAGGAACTGCTCACGGCAGTCATGGAGCCTGAGTTCGGGCCGACAGGTTTACTGCCCTACGTCGACGTGGCCTGGGTGCGCCACGACCAGGTGAGCTGGTCCTACATCGAGAAACACCATGGCGACCTGGCCAGGGCCGTCCTGCGGATGTGCCACAACGGACTCTGCTCGCTGCCCGATGGGGCGCGGGTGCGCGACGAGCACCGCGTGCCGATGCAGGTCGAGGACTGGGTTGCGGTGCTGTCGGATTACGGCCGCAGGGTCTTGGCCGAGCCGGAGCAGCCTGGCTGGGAACGGCTGCGGGCAGGCCTGCGCTCGGTGGGATGGACGTTGACGATCCGGGGGGCGCGCAAGGGGCAGTCGGCGCTGGACCGGGTGCTCTCGCGAACGGCAGCCAAGGCTGTGGCCGCAGGATTCCTCGTGGGGCAGGAAGCGTTGATCCGCGGTGATGACCTTCGTGCGATCGTGCTCACCGATTTTGAGAACGCCCAAGCGGCGCCACCTGCTGACATCCGCTCGGTGTTGGCGGCCACGGCCGGATCGGCCTGGGAGGCGCTGGCCGGGGTGCAGGCGGCCAATACGGAGTTGCGGGTGGTGCTCATGACCGGCGCCGCTGTGGGCGGGTTGCCGCAGGTGCTGGCGTCGCTGGCCGCACCGGGATTGGAGGTCGAGGAGCGGGCAGACGGATGGGCGCAGCTGGTTGGCCCCTGGGGCCCGCGGGAATGGGTGCCACACGTGACCGCGGCGTTCCAATCCGGAGATGTGGATGTTCTCGTCGGCACCCGAGGCCTGCTCGGCGAAGGCTGGGATGCCCCTGCCGCCAACGTGCTGATCGACCTCACTGCGGCCACCACCTCCACGGCGGTGGTGCAGGTCCGGGGCCGTGCCATTCGCCGAGATCCAGTGCGCCCGGACAAGGTGGCCCATATCTGGTCGGTGACCGCGGTGGCTGACGAGCACCCCCGTGGAGATCTGGACTACCGGCGGTTGGTCGCCAAACACCGGGGCTACCTCGCCCCTGATGTCGGCGGTGCCGTGGTGGCGGGGGTGGAGCACCTCGACGCGCGGTGCGGGCCCTACGCACCGCCGCCGCCACCGGTGCGCGATGCGATCAACGCCAGCGCCCTGGACACCGCCGCTCACCTAGCGGATACCCGGGCTGCGTGGCAGGTGGGGCAGCCGTATCGGGACGTCGTCGAGACTGCCGTGCGGGTCCGTGCTCCGCGGGCCTTGGGTGTGCCGGAGGTCGCCGTGCGCAGATGGGCTGGGCTGCCGGTCTCGGCGAGTGTCGCGGCGTCCGCGGTGGCGGCCACAGTCGCCCTCGCCGATCAGTCCCCTACGCCGACCGTGGCGATCGCCGCATTGGGTGGTGCAGGTCTGGGTTGGCTGGGTTCGCTCGGATGGCAGCAGTGGCGGGTCCGCCGCACGCAGGCCAGGATGGGCGTGGACGGGATGCTGCTGGCGTTCGGCTGCACGGTCGCGGAGAGCCTGCAGCCCGGCGGTGCCGACTCGGTCGATGTCATGCCCGACGCTGAAGGGCAATGGCGGCTGGTGTGGCACGGACCAGACCGGCAGGGGGTGTTCGCAGAGGCCGTCGAGCAGCTGCTGTCACCAGTGGACTTTCCGCGCTACCTGGTGTCGCGACGGCTAGGGGCGCGTCGGGCAGTCATGTGGCACGCGGTACCCGATGTGTTCGGTGCGAACAAGGCGGCCGCGCAGGCCTTTCTCACCCAGTGGCAGCGGTACGTCAGCCGCGGGCAGGTGTTGTACACCGGGTCCGCGGAGGGGGCCGGTGTGGCCGAGGCCGTGCGGGGGGCGAATCCCCTGGACGTGTCGAGCGCGTTGTATGCCGAATGGGTGTGATGGCGGTTGTTCGATCGACGCCGTCAGAGGTCCGAGGAGGTCGTGACGGCCGCAGGCGCACGCGGCCGTCGTGCTCGCCGATTCTGAAGTTGTTGCCCTTATCCATGCCGGATCCGGCCAACAAGGTCGGAAAAGTGGCGTTCGGCGCCAGATCCTGCGTCGGTTGATCAAACGTTGAGAAGTCCGGGTTGTCGCGGTGTTGACCGCCCTACTACTGCTCAGGCACGAACCACACGGCACCCAGCGGCGGCACAGACACCTCCGCGCTGAAGGGCCGGCCGTGCCACTGCATCTCATCGGCGTGGATCCGGCCCATGTTCCCGACTCCAGATCCGCCGTATTCAAAGGCATCGGTGTTGACCACCTCGCGCCAGGCCCCGTCGGTCGGCAGGCCGATCCGGTAGCCGATGTGGGGGACGGCGCTGAAATTGACGATGCAGACCAGCAACTCACCGCCCTGACCGCGGCGCAGCCAGGAGAACGTGTTGCCGGAGGCGTCATTGGCGTCGATCCACTCGAAGCCGTGGGGGTCGATGTCCATGCTCCACAGAGCAGGGTTGTCCCGGTACTCGGAGTTGAGGTCGCTGACCAGGCGCGACAGGCCGTCATGATCGGGCTGTTCGGTGAGCCACCAATCCAGGCTGCGGCCTTCGGACCATTCCGCATACTGCCCGAACTCCGAGCCCATGAAGAGGAGTTGTTTGCCCGGGTGCGCCCACATGTACGCGAAGAAGGCCCGCAGGTTGGCTCGCTGCTGCCAGTGATCTCCGGGCATCTTCGCGATCAGGGAGCCCTTGCCGTGCACGACCTCGTCGTGGGAGATCGGCAGCACGTAGTTCTCACTCCAGGCATAGACCAGGGCAAACGTCATCTCGTTGTGGTGGTACTGGCGGTGGATCGGGTCGTGCGAGACGTAGTCGAGGGAGTCGTGCATCCAGCCCATGTTCCACTTCAGGCCGAAGCCGAGGCCGCCCAGGTGCGTGGCCCGGGTGACACCCGGCCAGGCGGTGCTCTCCTCGGCGACGGTGAAGGCGCCCTCGCAGCGTTTGTAGACCGTGGCGTTCATCTCCTGCAGGAACTGCACCGCGTCGAGGTTCTCCCGGCCGCCATAGGCGTTGGGCGACCACTCTCCTTCATTGCGGGAGTAGTCCAGGTACAGCATCGACGCGACCGCATCCACGCGTAGGCCGTCGATGTGGAACTGTTCGCACCAGTACACCGCGTTCGCGACCAGGAAGTTGCGGACCTCCGGGCGCCCGAAGTCGAAGACGTAAGTGCCCCAGTCCGGGTGTTCACCGCGACGGGGGTCGGCGTGTTCATACAACGGCGTCCCGTCGAAGCGGGCGAGTGCGAACTCATCCTTGGGAAAGTGGGCGGGCACCCAGTCGACGATGACGCCGACCCCGGCCTGGTGCAGGCGGTCGACCAGGTGACGGAAGTCATCGGGGTTGCCGAAGCGGGCAGTCGGAGCGTAATAGGCGCTCACCTGGTACCCCCAGGACCCGCCGAACGGGTGCTCCATGACCGGCAGGAACTCGACGTGGGTGAAGCCATGGCCGACGACGTAGTCCGTGAGTTGCTCGGCCAGTTGCCGGTAGGTCAGTCCCTGCCGCCACGACCCCAGATGCACTTCGTAGACGCTCATCGGGCTGGCGTGGGCCGGTCGCTGCTTGCGCGTCTGTAGCCAGTCGGTATCAGCCCAGTCATACGTGGAGTCGAACACCACGCTCGCGGTCGCGGGCGGGATCTCGGTTGCCTGCGCCATGGGATCCGCCTTGAGCCGGCGCACCCCGTCGCGGCCGATGATCTCGTACTTGTAGCGGGTACCGGCCCCGATCTCGGGGACGAACACCTCCCACACCCCGCACGAGCCCAGCGAACGCATGGGGGTGGCCGTGCCGTTCCAGAAATTGAAGTCGCCGACCACCCGCACCCCCTGAGCGTTCGGTGCCCACACCGCGAAGGCGACCCCACGGACGGGGCCGTTGAGGGTCTCGTAGACATGCACATGGGCACCGAGGACGTTCCACAACTCCTCATGGCGGCCCTCGCTGATCAGGTGTTGATCCATCTCGCCGAGCGTGGGCAGGAACCGGTAGGGGTCGTCGGCGGGCAACTTGTCCCCGCCGTAGGCGACGGCCAGTCGGTAGTCCGGGATGTCGGTGCCGGGCAGCTCAACGACCCACACGCCGGAGTGCTCATGATCCATCGGGTGGTTCGTGCCCCCGACGACGACGTCGACCTCGGTCGCGTCAGGCCGCAGCACGCGGATGGTCACCGCGTCGCCATCGGTGTGCGGTCCCAGCACCGCATGGGGCTGGCTGTGGGTGCCGTCCACCAGGGAGGCGAGTTCAGCGCTGTCAACAGTGATCATCAGATAACTCCCGGCCGGACGTGCATGATGTGGGCGCTTTGCAAATGTGGATCGAGGCGGACGAAGTTCGAGGCCGCCCAGGAGAAACTCTGCCCGCTGATCAGGTCCTGAGCCACGAATCGGTCATGCCAGTCCATTCCCAGCGCCGGCATGTCCAGGTGCAGGGTGGCTTCGCGGGCACCGAAGGGGTCGAGGGTGACGACGACGATGATCGTGTCCTCCCCGTCGCGTTTGCTGAACGCGATCATCCGGTCAGAGTCGATCTGGTGGAAGACGATGTGGCGCAGCTGCTGCAGCGCGGGATGGTCGCGGCGGATGGTGTTGAGCAGGCTGATGTACGGCGTCAGCGTCGTTCCGCGCTCCTCGGCGGCCGCCCAATCACGTGGCCGGTACTGGTACTTCTCGGAGTCGAGGTACTCCTCGCTGCCCGGCTTCACCGCGACGTGTTCGAAGAGTTCGTATCCGCTGTAGACACCCCAAGTAGGGCTCATGGTCGCCGCCAGCGTGGCCCGGATGCTGAACGCGGCCGGACCCCCGTACTGCAGATAGGCGTGCAGGATGTCGGGGGTGTTGACGAAGAAGTTCGGGCGCATGTACGGCGCGGACTGCGTGGACAGCTCGCGCAGATAGGCCTCGAGTTCCCACTTCTCATTGCGCCACGTGAAGTACGTGTAGGACTGGTCGAATCCCACTTCGGCCAGTGCTCGCATCATGGGCGGCCGCGTGAACGCCTCAGCCAGGAAGAGCACATCCGGATCCGTGCGCTTGATCTCGTTGATGACGTGGTCCCAGAATCGCACGGGTTTGGTGTGCGGGTTGTCCACACGGAAGATCCGCACATCGTGATCCATCCAGTAGCGGATGATCCGCAGGACCTCGGCCGTCAGGCCCTCCGGGTCACCGTCGAACCACATCGGATAGATGTCCTGGTACTTCTTGGGCGGGTTCTCCGCATAGGCGATGCTGCCGTCGGCACGGACGGTGAACCACGGTTTGCCCGCTGTGGCCCAGGGATGGTCGGGGGCGACCTGCAGCGCGAGGTCGATGGCGACCTCCATCCCGAGAGCCCGGGTCGAACCGACGAAGGTGTCGAAGTCGTCAATGGTGCCCAGGTCGGGATGGATCGTGTCATGGCCGCCGTCGGCTGAGCCGATCGCCCAGGGTGAGCCCGGGTCGCCCGCGGCCGGAGTCAGAGTGTTGTTCGGTCCCTTGCGGTTGATCGTGCCGACCGGGTGGATCGGCGGCAGATACACCACGTCGAAGCCCATCTCCGCGATGGCCGGCAGGCGTTTGGCGGCTTCCTGGAAGGTGCCCGAGCGCAGGGGGTCCAGCGACGATCCCTCACTGCGGGGGAAGAGTTCATACCAGGACCCGAATAGCGCCCGGCGGCGATCGACGTACACCGGCCACGGGCCGCACGGGGTCTCGAGGTCACGGATCGGGTGGGCGGCCAGCATGGCCCACAACTCGTCGTCCAGGCCGGCGGCCAGCCTGGCCGCCGGCGACACCCGGGTATCGCGCAGCCCTGCGATCGCCTTGCTGATCAAGGTCTGGTCAGGCACGTCGGCGCGGCTGAGGATGCGCGCGCCCTCCTCAAGTTCGAGGTCGACGTCGACGCCGGCGGGGATCTTCAGTTCCGCGCGGTGCCGCCAGGTCCCCAGGATGTCGCTGTAGGCGTGGATGCTGAACGTCCACGCACCTTCGGTGTTCGGCCGGAAGGTGCCATCCCAACCGTCGGTGCCGTTGTCCCGAGCGACCATCGGAGTGCGCACACTGCGGCCCTGGGCGTCCGTCGCCACCAGGTCGACGCCGAGTTTGTCGTGGCCCTCGCGGAACGCCACGCAGTACACCATGAGGAGTTCTCCCACGGCGGCCTTCACGGGACGTCGACCGGCCTCCACGCTCGGATAGACATCCAGCACGGTGAATCTACCGGTCAGCACCTGCGGGGGTGTGAGGTTGTTCGACGGCAGTGTCTGCCAGTACTTCTCGGCTGCAACGCTCGGGGCGCCGGAGCCCTGGCTGGAGATGTCAGGCACACCTGAAACGGTAGTCGGTCCCCGTCGGACATGCGCGATCCGCCGGGGCGGACCTGCCGCCGTTATGCGGCGCCGCTCGCCCGATTGCCGCACCTCGCTTTGATGACCGCCTTCGCAGCATTACGATCAAGGGACCCGACGCTGGAGGCCGACGATGATCACAAAAACCCTGGTGTCCACCGCTGCCGTCGCGGCGTTGGCACTCACATCCATCGCCCCCGCGATGTCTGCCCCTGCGACCGGCGGGTCGACGTTGACCGCAGCCTCCCCGGTGCGGGGATGGTTGACGGCTCCAGTGACGATCGTGGCCGGTGACACGTGGTCACGCTCTGTGCGAGTTCAGGGTGGGAAGCGGGAGGTGAAACTGCAGGTCAAGCAGGGCGGCCCGTTCCGCACGGTGAAGACGTACCGGTCCAAGAGCAACGGCAAGTTGACGGTCTCCAGGACGTTCCGAACTGCCGGGGTGGCATCCATCCGCCTTGTCGTCGTGGGTGAGGGGGCGGACAAGGACATCAAGACCAAGGCAGTTCCGCTGTCGATCGTGGCCAAGCAGTACGCGGGATCACTCGGAGGAGATCACACCTCGGGCACCCGCTGGAGTGGTCAAATCACGTACTTCTACCAGGATCGGGATCCGGTCACGAATCAGCCGTGGAATGACGGCCAGGTGCATTACACCCCGATCGAGGGCTCGGTCTCCTGGCAGTACGACCCCTCGGTGCTCAACGGCCCCAATCGGCGAGCCTGCTCGGCCACGCCGAGCGCTGGCGTGTTCGCGATGGACGCCCTGGACGGGCACATGACTGTGTCGAAGGAGCTCGACCCGAGGTATAAGGCCTACCGCTACGACCTGGATCTGTCCGTTCCGACCGGAACCTCACCGTCAGTGCAGTTGACCTGCGAGTACCTCGAGCCCGATCCCGACCTCGGCGATGTCTGGGTCAGCAAGACCCGGCCCACCACCTTGCAGTTCGCGGGTGAGAGCAACATCCTGTTGACGAACGGGCTCAGCGTCGCGGCGACGGGGGAGGCCGGCCGCTACACGAAGACGTGGTCCGCCTCGTTGTCCGGGGACATCAATCGCCCTGCGGAGGCTGTGACCAACCGCTGGTACTGGGACCTGGCCACCGGCTGAGGAGCCCGTGCCCGACGCCGTCGCAGAGCGCGCCGACGTGTTCCCCGTGCAGCCGGTGGGCGCTGGCCGTGGCAGCGATGAAGGGCGATGTGCCGTAAGTGGCTATACCGCCCGTTTCTGACGTCGCCTGAAGTTCTCCCTATCGCTCCATGTCCCGAAAACGAGCGTTTGCGGTGCATGATCGCCAACGGCATTGGGCAGGTCATCCAAACCCTGGATCGTGCGTACGGAATAGCGTACGTTTGCTGTGGAGGTGTTGCAGATGACTTCTGTAAGCGCGACGTCGGCCAGGGCGAACCTGTACCGGCTCATCGACCAGGTCAACGAGGACTCTGAGCCGCTGACCATCACCGGACAGCGTGGCAACGCCGTTCTGATCGGCGAGGATGATTGGCGGGCCATCCAGGAGACTCTGTTCCTCTCAGGCTTGCCGGGTTTCACCGAGTCGATCCGAGATGCGCGCGTCGAAGGCATCGAGGCGGGCTCCGAAACCCTCGCATGGTGATGCCGTGGCGGCTGGTCTATTCCGAGGCGGCTCAGAAAGATGCCCGCAAACTTGCATCCGCCGGACTGAAGGGCAAGGCGCAGCGACTGCTGGATGTCCTCGCGGAAGATCCGTTCGCGAACCCGCCGCGTTACGAGAAGCTGGTTGGCGATCTCGCCGGCTGCTACTCGCGGCGGATCAACATCCAGCACCGTCTGGTTCACGAGGTTCTCGCTGAAGAACGCGTCGTTCACGTCCTGCGCATGTGGACCCATTACGAGTGACCTGTCCGCGCAAAGGCTCGGGGCGAGTCGTCGGACCAACTCGTACTCCTCATGGCAGCTCAGTCCGTCCAAAAACCGAAGGTATTTGAGAGGGATTGATCAATGCCAATGTGTCGGTCGGCGAAGGTCGGCTCTTGGGCCGACGACAGTTGAGGGCAACTGGTTGCCGGAGATGCGGCCGTGGCCCAGAACGAAGCTCGCGTCGGCGGCCTTTCGGAGTGCATCCCTGGTCCGCTTGGGCGGGAAGACGACCACGATGCGACGGTCCTGTTTCAGGCGCCTGGCTGACTGGATGGCCGTACGAAGTCCCGTCGCCACTGATGAGCAAGGCGGTGTCGAAGTCGTTGCCCTCCCGCCCCTTCCACGAGGCGAACGGCGAGGCTGACGTCGGTTCATTCTGCGCCTCGCGACCCCGTGCCTTGGCTACTTCTCGTGGCGGGACGAGACCGCAGCCAGTGTCTACACCGGCCAGTGGCTCAAGGCCCTCTTGTCGGGACGGGATCGGTCCACTTGAGATGAATCCCCGGCCGGGGCATCCGCGTCCACGGTCGGCGTGATGTCCAAGAACGCTCTGGCCGTGACAGTGTTCGGCCGTTCGAGGGCCAGGCCGAGGAAGTGCTCGTCGCCGCTTACCACGACGTCCTCCCCTGCAGAAACGGTTGCGTTCAGGATCGGTGTTGATGGCCGGGTCCGCGTCCCGAATGGGCCAACTGCGCGGCTGTCGGCGAGCACTTGTCGAGGATGGACAGAGTCCAGACAACTAGCCATACTTATAGCCATGAGTGTCGCTGAGCAGATGTCCCTTGCCGAGGTGAAGGACCGCCTATCGCAGGTTGTCGAGGACGTGGAAACCGAACATGCGCGCGTGACCATCACCAAGCACGGCCGCCCCGCGGCTGTTCTCATCAGCGCCGACGACCTGCAGTCCCTGGAGGAGACGCTGGCGGTGCTTAGTGACGCCGCGGTTATGGACCAGATTCGGGCCTCACGCGAGGAACTCAGCGGCGGCACCACGGCACAGACACTGTCAAAGGAGCAGATGATGGGCCGAATCCGGCCTTGAGTTATGAGATCCGATGGTCCGCGGCCGCACAGAAGACCTTGGAGCGCCTCCCCGAGAAGGTGGCCACCGCCTGCGTCGAGTTCGTGTACGGCGGATTGACACAGAACCCCTGGCGCGTGGGCAAGGCGCTGCGATTCGACCTCGAGGGTCTGCACAGTGCCCGTCGCGGAGACTACCGGGTGGTGTACCTGATCGAGGACAATCGGGCCTGCATCACCGTGGTCGCGGTGCAGCACCGGGCGGACGTTTACCGTTCACAATAGAGATTCATCGCAAGTGGGCTCCCGCTCTCGTCTCCAACTACGAATCTCGCGCAAGCTGACACGAACGCCGCAGAGGACCGCTCCTGAAGCACCTCGCGTATTCCGCAGAACCGGGGGACGGCGTCCCATAAACGAAGGTTTGTGAGACGGATTGATCTTCATTCGAGGCAATGTCAGGCCACTGCCTCGAAATGGATCAATCGCTGGTCGTCCGGCAAGTCCCTCGACGGCTACCGGAGGCACCTCAAACAGAACAAATGCCGGGCCTGGACCTAGCGGCATGCTCGTAAACGCCATGAGGTGCGCATAGCCTGTGCCAATGGCCGGTGCCACCGATCCGGATCCTGGCGGTGTGGCCCAGGACCGCAGTTCCACCTTGGCCGCGTTGGGCGCAGGTTTGCTCTCGGCGGCCATTGGCGCTTGGACCGCGTACCTTCTCCTCATAATCGAAGGCGGGTCGGGCATCAAGGCCT
>RRZU011777423.1_pt1 | contig 23645 bp, 25 predicted proteins | sample 2165561 | NCBI WGS metagenome assembly RRZU01 (sample SAMN10456909, study PRJNA506462) | wastewater metagenome | isolation source: wastewater sludge | place: USA: Moscow, Idaho | reverse complement strand
GATACTACTGCGTTGCTTGATGCTGTGAAATCAACGAACTTACCGTTGCGTATCACAGAAATCACTTTAGACATATTGATGCTCCTTTCAAAAAGCATGTCTAGTTAAATGGCCTAATAGATTGCGCCTATTTGACCCCTTATTTTACCAATACTTCTGTTTAATACTCCTTTAATTTACTACATACATAAAGAAATGGCGCAACTCTTATATATACTCATAATATACATAATACATTGCGCCTATTCTACCCTTATTTACTTATCCAACTTCGAAGGATAGGAAGACGTATAGCCTTCCTCAAGTTGACTAAGGGTCCATTCTACTACTACGATTGCAGTAGCAATGACGATAACAGCAACTACGATGTTTTTGATTACGTTTTTCATGATAATTTCCTTTTCTATGATAAGATATAAATACTACACACACAGCATACACCATTGTGCACACTGCTTACTACAAATACTACTTAATACCCAGCAACACGCTCAATACGCTGGTTATGATTTTCCACTACATCGGTGAAACCCTTAACTACGTTAAGACCAACATAGGCACAAGCAATTACAAAAGAAATAACAATAATAATACGCATAACGATCTCCTAAATTAAGATTAATACTCTCCTATTAGTATTCATCTATATATGAATATTTTCGGCAGAGTACATTAAAGAAACAAACATATACAGCACCTGGGGGCTCATTCCGGGGCATCCCCCACTAAACCCACAGTGCTATATATCCACACCTGGTACTCCCTTCCGATTTTATATTTTTACGAATTACAGGAAGGATGCACTCTTGAAATATATAATGTACGGATATAAAAGTACGACAATAAAGTATATTCTTTATATTATTCTCTCTATATAATCACATAGCCTTATATACATAGAACTCACACACACCTCACACATTGATTCACACTATCCTTCTATCCTCACACATCTCATACACAATTCTCACACATTTTTTCGCGGCGACCCTGGGGGTACGAGGATTGGAATTGAATTGTTGGTTTTGTTTGTTAGATTGATTTTTTGGGGGAATGGGTTTATATTCTAGATATTGGATTTTGTTTTTGTTTTTAACAAGGTCTGATGAGCTCATTAGATTTTATGTTTTATGTTTTATTCTTCTATTTGATTAAAGTAGGGGTTTATAGTTAAGGAGTTGTGTTATGAGTTTTGCACAATCTATATATGGTAATGCGCGGCGTTTAGTTGCTAATTCTGAGAAGGCTCCCCAATATGCGCAGGCTGCTATTGCAGGTGCTGCTGTGTTTGGTGGGTATGGTGGTGCTAAGGGTGCTGTTTCATCTGATTCTACTGTTGTTGGTGGGGGTGTTGGAGGGGCTATGTTTGGTGCTGGTGTTGGAGCGGGGGCGGCATTTGCTTTGAATCGTTCAGCGGGTGCTCGAGAGATTGCCACGTCTGCGTTGAAGTTTGGCAAATCTAAGATGCAGGGTGGATTCTTCAAGCCTCGTCATGTGGCTGGACAAGAAGATGGTCCGCAATCATTTGGATTTCTATGAGGTGAATCATGGGATTGTTTAATTCTGGTGTGAATCGAGGGATTCGCACATTGATGGAACAAAGTAAGGATGCTGGTGTTGGTGAACAAGCTATTCATAACTTTATGGGACGTAATGGTCTTAAAACTGTTGGGGGTGCTTTATCTGATGCTGGAGGTATTGTTGCTGGTGCTGGTTTGGCTGGTGGTGTTCTTGGTGCTACAACTGCTCCTTTGACTGGGCAGGATACTGCTGGTGGCACTATTTCCGGTGTTCAGTCTGGAGCGATTATTGGTGGTATTATAGGGGGTGCATCTCTTGCTTATTCTCTTAAGAAAGGGAAACTAGTTGGAGGCGAATCTGCTAATGCTCTTAAAGCAGGTGCCACTGCTAATGAACTTCGTCGTATTCGTTCTATGTCTGATGTGATGAATAATAATTCTGTTACTCGTCTTCAAAATGCAGATATGGCGCGGGGGAATGCATACTTTGCCGGACGTTTTCAATCAAATGGACAAGGCGGCTTTGTGCGTAAGTTTGTTGATGGCAACACCGATTCTAAATTTAAAATGGAACCTGGTTCACCTGGGTTTACTAAAGCCAAAAAAGAATATATTAGCAAACGACGTGCTAGCTTGAATCAAGAGCAATTTGCTAAACAAACACAATTGCAGAATGCTCATGCTTTTAATAATGCACTTAATGCAGGTGCAACCGGAGGGTTCTCCGGCGCTATGGCTAAGGTGAAAAGTAAATTCTCAAATAAATCATAACATTAGGATATTATCTCCTATTTGATTGTATTTCAGAATTATTACTCTAAAAAGAACGAACACTTGACATGAATCAATTTTGAGATATTATTATCTAGCGCACTCATATGAAAGTTGCCGAGATTACTGTAATTTGAATAATAGTATACAGACTTACATTTTATGATAATCATTTTTATATGAGAACAAAGTAAACGCAACACAGGGGTATAATATGTCAGAAGAAAAACAAAACAATCGTATTCTTGGCATAACTTTTCCGAATACGATAAGTGTTGGTGTTCTTTTTGTAGCTATTCTTCAAGGGGCAAGTTTCTTGTGGCAAGGTGCAAAGTATGCTAGCAGTATGGAGCAACTTAGTGAAAAGGTTGCAAATGTTAGCGAAGATTTGACTAAATTAAAGTCATCAATGCCGTCTAGAGATGAGCTAATTATTCGGAATGATTCTTTGCGTCGTGAGATAGATTTTCAACGTAAAGCTATAGAAGACCTGAACGAAGATGTTGAAGAAATACGGAGGGGGCGATAATGGGTTCGACCGATGAAAATACCTTTTCTCAGCGGGTTTCGTCCCGTAAGTTTATATTTACATTATTCTCTTTCCTGGTCGTGTCAGGATTGCTATACATGGGGAAGCTTCCGGCTTCAAACTATGAAGCGGTTGTGGTGGTAATCATCCTTACTTACCTTTCCAGTAATGTAGCTTATCGCTTTGTCGATAATAGGTACAGCAACGTGAATAATGAATACAATAAGAACGAAAGTATAAGTGATGAGCCTGATATAGATTCTATAGATATAGAGGAAGATAGACATGAGCTTAAAAGATATAAAAAATAAAAACTTGTTTGCGGAGCGTGTATTTCAATACAGCCTCGTAGCATTGATGATTATTTCTATATGTGTTTCTATTGGTATTAGTAATTTCTTTATTGCTTCGGAACGAATACGTACAGAGAGATTGGTGCTTGAAATTAAAGATGCCGTGGTTTCTGTGAATCAGCTTAAATCAACTCAACAAGCATTACTACGCGTGATGCGAGATGATGAGCAACGCCGAAAAGCTATAATGAATCCACAAAAACAAAGAGAAATCAAAGCAGATAAGATTGTTATAAATAACAAAAACCTTGAGATATGCACTAATCAGTCGGCATCGACTCCGAAAGATTATATGCCTCCTCTCGAGTAATTACATTGGAGAATTAATATGATTCTTGAAAGAATAAAGCAAGGGTATCGTAACATACCTAGAAAGTTCGGTGTTCACGGAAGTATTTCCCTGAATCATGAAAGCATAGGCGGTAAGGTTACTATATATACTCTAGAGTCTTTATGGGATACAAATAAGGATGAACCAGCCGGTATTGTTGGTAAGTCTTGTGTTGCCCCAGGAATCTATGAACTCCATATAGAAGAATCTCCCGTTACCGGCCGGGAGTATCCTTTTCTTGTGAATGAGTCACTTGGTGTGGCTCTTAAAACTAAAACAACAGCAACTGGCCGTACTGGTCATTGCTTTTCTGATATTGATCTTGACGATCCGACGCAAATATATGGTAGATTTATTATGTGCGGCACCTCTACTAAATGGAGGTCCAAAGGGTTCTACTTGCCTCAAGATCAAGAAACAGCAGTCAGTATATTAAATACGTATATAAGAGAATCAGGTGATACATCTTTGCGTATTAGATGGAGGACATAATGTCAGTAAAATTATATTCAGATACGAATGTAACTAAACACTTTTCTAAAAAAGAATTGACTGTAAGTTCTACTGCCGACAGTATGGGTATAAAAAATACTCCCACCGATGCTGAGTGGGAGAATATTCTTTATTTGGCAACTCAATTAGAAAAAATTCGAGAATACCTTGGGGCTCCTATTCGTATTTCTTCTGCTTTCCGCAGTGAAAAAGTAAATAAACTAGTAGGAGGAAGCTCTACTTCTGCACACCGATATGGCCTTGCTGCCGATATGAGTGTTGCCGGAATGTCTTCTCGTTCATTCGCTAATAAGATTATAGCCATGCGCGACAAGGGTTTAATCAAATTCGACCAACTCATTCTTGAATTTCCTGAGCGCGGAACTCGTTCCTGGGTTCACATCGGATTCAAAAAAAATGGAGTGGCGATGAGAAATCAACTCTTGACAGCTTCGACTGTTAATGGCAAAACTAAATACACTGCTGGAATAACTAAATAACAGCCGTGTAAGTTATTTGTATGTAAAAATGACCACACGACTAGGTGTGGTCTTTTTTTTACAACTTATTATATCTATTACAATCAAATGAGGCACCATATGCGCTATAAACTTCGTCGTACACAAGTGGAAGAGTTCGCACTTTACTTCTTTTTGTCGTTTCTTTTACCACTGATATTTCTAACACTTTAGTATTGATGCTACTTACTGCGTAATTAGATTCAGGGTCCTCATCATTGTCTGTAACCTTTCTAATGATGTAGTCTCGAAGATTTGCTGTCATTGCCGGAATACTCATTGGGTTTTCTTCTGATACATCCAATGCCATTTCTGCCAAGCTTTCCGGAATAATAATATTTACAGGAATTTCTTCATGAGGACAGTTTTTAATTCTTCTATGTTGTCTTAATCCAGTAGCAAGTAGGATAGAAATAAGCTCCTGTACATTATAGGGCGCGCCATCTATGCTTTGCTCGATGAATATTCCGTATTCGATAACAGGAAGATTATCAGCCTTCTCTTTAGGCATCATATCTATCGGACCACCCTGAGATTTACGACAACGGTAATTAATCAATACACCAGACAGATAATATTTGTCTTCTATCTCAAGAACGTCCATCATGTTTTCACGTTCTTCATCTGATACCTTGTATATAATAGGATACATATTGACTTCATCACATACCTCTAGGTGATTACCAAAGTACATTTGGGTGAATACACCTCCTACGTAGTCTTCAATCGGCATATTGGCGGCCCAGTATGCATTTACGCCGTTATCAGTATCAATGATGATACGAGGGCTTTCTGCTAAGGCACATACGTTAGCGAGGTTGTGGTAGGTCAATATGGACGGTTGGTGACGGATACGTTCAGCATCAAATTTATTAAGTATAAGCATTTTGTTTTTTCCTTTTAATTTATTTTTATCATTTAAGGTATGTATTCTTTACTACCTTCATTAAGACGAATTATATATCAAATACAGAAAGTCTGTCAATTAATATCTGAAAATAAATATCCTTTATTTTTAATAGTTTATAATATTAGTATTATATCTATGTGTAAAGAAGTGTAATGATTAAAAATAAGTGTTGACGCATTTAAATTAGTATACTATAATGCAATTGTAGTGATGATTAAGGAAGAGATTCCTTATGAAGTCGAGCATCAGATTGTCGGGATAATCTACGGCAGGGTCTGTGAACTGATTAGTTACTACCATTATGTTAGCTTGACGTTGCCATCGAAAGATGAAATAGCGGGGAGAGGCCCCGAGTAACGGGCATAGTGAATCCTCCACCTGTGGGAAATAAATGGAGGTAGACGAAAACTGGTGTAAGAGACAGCAAGCTCCCTGAACTGAGCTCCCTTTAATAGTAACAGTTCAAAGTAATGTTCTTGGTGGCCAGGATAAAATAAGGACCCTAATTTGTAGTCGGTAGATCACGAGAGTGCGGCATGGGGTTCCAAAATCATCAAGTGGTGTATGAATATCAGCAAATGAACGCATACACTGGTAACTGAAAAGTTATCAAGTCGGAGATAGATTCAAGCGGTTCTACTTCTTATTGTATTCAATAGTGCAGTATAGCTTATATCTTTAAGATAATAAGTGGTCGTGGTAGAGTAGTCGAACAGGAGGTAAAATCTTCGGCTGTATTAAGGTCTAATTAATACAGCAGGTAAAGACGAGTTCCGGATGAATGATATGGTAGTCTATAAGCCACGTCCACCCTTTAGGCATTCTTACGTCCACAGAATTTGAAATATGTTATCACAGGCCCTTAGACAATAAGATCGACAATTAAGGCCGGCCTGTTAAAAGGTAAACATAATTATCAAATACAGGAAAAAATAATTAGTATACATAAATAAGTAACTAAATTAGTAGTAAACACATAATTAAAGAATTTCAAATTCTAAATAATTATAGTTGACAATAAGCCCATCCTTAAAGATGGGCATTATTTATACATAAGTAATTAAGTATACTTAGTTATTAATATAATATACTATATCAATAATAGTATATAATGATAATTTTCTCTATTTGATAAAACATGAAATAAGAAATACCATGAAATGATTAATCAATAGATGATAATTTATTACTATGATGAATATAGTATCAAGTCTTAGATATTGTATATAGATTCTCTACTAATCAATATAGTAGAATATAATAATCGATAGTAATTAATCAAATAGAAGGAATTGATACTTATATAGCTATATCTCTATAATATATAATAAAGACAATTCATATAAATTGACTTATAATTAATTATTAATAATTGATATTAATAATATTAGCTAACTATATAAGCTAATTAATATTATTAGTAATAAATATTAAATACTAAGATTACTAACTAAGTAGATAAGATTTTCTCTACTTGAATAATACAAATTAAAGAATAATATTAAGTTTTAATATTGATGGAACTGTAAGACATAATCAATATACTAATCTTAATAAGGTTATAAATACATTTTTAGAATACATACCAATATAAGCAGACATAGTTGATAACTACTTTTTTCTCCTATTTGCTTTTATTTTTTATTACTATGGTTTCTAATCTGTGTACTGTTTCTCTATTAGGTAGGAAATTCAAAAAATATGGATAATAACAATAAATCCGAATTAGAACGTACTGGTAGATTCCAGGTATCTAAAGCTAAAGGATTGTTCTCGTTGGCTGATGCTATTAATAAGAATAAACAAGCCAATGCGACATTACCTGTAGATGCAACATTGGAAGACAAAGTTGCCCAGAAGTTAGAAAGCCTAAAAGTCACTGGTGACTTGGATATGGCTAAACCACCATCGGTGATAGTAGGTACTACTGGTATCGTACTAAAAGGCGATACCCTAACTAAAGAAGGATATCTTAATTCACTTAAAGTGGATGAGAATATGTATCCTGACTTATTGCTTACCGAAGAAGAGGCTCGTCAAATAAACAAAAAGATGGGCAGAATGACATCAGGAGTCAACTCAGTTGTTCCTATGGCCTGTACTGGTAATGCATGTGCTTTCAAGTCAACATGTTTCGTAGGTGATACACCTATCCAAATGTATGACGGAAGTACCAAAAAGATTAAAGACCTTAAACGTCGGGATAGAATATATTCATTCAATCCAAAGACGAGAAAGATAGAAGAAGACAGAACCCTCGACCCTTCATACAGTAGAGGTATCAAACCTGTCTTTAAGATAACCACCGAATACGGTCATGTTATTAGATGCACATCAGATCACCCTATATTGTCCTCAGAGGACAGTGTAAGACCTTTTCAATGGGCTAGTATAGACCAAGGTCTAAAACGCGGTGATAGCGTTGTTGTGACGGATATGTTCTATAATGAAAAACTAGAAGCATACATAGAAGATGCAACAGAATACGGTGATGCATTTAAAACTAAAATTATCAGTATAGAAGCTGATGGTGAAGAAGAAGTATTTGATGTTACTATTGTTAAGAATAAAAATTTCTTTGCAGGTGGTATAGTCGCGCATAACTGTCCTTACTATGAAGTGAATAAAGCCCCAGTTGGCCTACCATGTCTAGTAGAGACAAACCTGATGCACTTCTATACAAGTCAGTATATGGAAGAATTTGATGTTGATCCTTCTCGTATAACTGAAGTTCATCTTATCGGTGAATTGTCAGAATTTGATATATACGAAATGCGGGCAACTAAATTACTTGCAGAGAAATACCCGACACTATTACAAGAAACCTGTATGGGATTCGATGGTGAAGGAAATCCAATTATAAATGATGATGTATCTAAAGTTTGGGACCTTAAAGAGCGCCTGAAGAAATCTCGTATGAAAATACTAGAAGTTCTTATCGCCACTCGTAAGGAAAGAGCTAAGACTGCTATTGCAGCAGTATCTGCCCAAGAAAGTACATCAATGGCCGGACTTCGAGATAAACTAGACAGCCTACTTAGAGATGTTAAGCAGGGCGGCGGACCAGTCAAAAGAAATAAAGACGAGGATATAATAGATGGCTAAGCGTAGATCCACTAAATCTAAGAAGAAGGCAAACAAGCCTTCTATCTCAAGATCTGGCAGAGGATATACAATATCTAAGAATGCCGCTGAACATATCGAAAGAAACGGTGCTTATTTTAATTCTGAAAACAGATACAAAAATGGCGACTTCAAGTCAAAGAAAAATCAAACAGTCATGACTTATCGCTCTTCTTATGAATACGCATATATGTTACAGTTAGAATCGCGCAAAGATGTTATCAAGTTTGTATCAGAGCCTTTCGCTATTCGATACATAGACGCAGACGACATGGTACGAAACTACGTCCCAGATATGTTGGTTCTATATGATGACGGACGTACAGAATTAGTAGAAGTCAAGCCAAGTGCAATGCTTAAAGCTAAAAACGTTAGAAAGAAAGCAGCAGCAGCACGTAGATACTTGGAACAATACTATCCTGATACTAAGTATGTATTCATAACAGAAAAACATCTATTCAAGACGTTTAAAGAATACAAACATATTCTGGACAAACTATAATGGCTAATACCTTCTCTTCTTTTGAAAATAGAGTTATATCTTTCGATATAGAAACGACGGGACTCGACCCTTCTAATTTATTTGGAGAGAAGGCCCCCGGATTAAACCAAAAAGGCATCAAGCCTCGTATTTGGGCATTAGGCTTTCATATCCCAGGTCAAGACACCCCACAAGAAACACAATTATTCTCAGCAAACGCAGAACGAGAACAACAGGTATTAACGTCTAATAAGTTCTATAAAGAGTCTGGTGTATGGAATGATTATGTTACTCGAACAAAACAGGGTTATGCACCGTCAGATTCGTTCCGTATGGTCCGTGAGAGCGATGGGGTAGGTAAGGCCCTTACCGAGACATTCAATGCCGCTAAAACGCGCTATACAGCCGAAACAGGCAACTTCATAGATGGCGGTATGGTTCTTATTCAAAACACCAACTTTGAGAACCGTTGGATAGGTCATATAGAAAGCGAAGAGGCTAATACAACATTCTCCGCAATTCAGAGATATAAGTCTAATTCAAATAGACAATTGTATGTACCTCCTGAAGTATCGAGACTACGTTCTACTATAGTCGAAGGGATGAGTGCCAAAGAGATAGATGGCGTATATGATAAAATAGTCATGAACTACCAAGCAGAGGTAGCTAACGTTCAAGGAACTGGCCGATATATAACAGGCGAGTTAATGGATTTTACTTCTGCGATGTATTCAAAGGCTATTGCGGAAGGGCACCTTGACCCGTCTTACGGTAAGATAGGTAAGAACGTAGAATTACTGTCTCATGTATTGTTAGGTGAGAAAGAGATTCACGGAGCAGGTTCGGATGCTAAACAGCAGTCAAGAATATTCGAAGAAGTTCTTGGTATGCGGGACAGAATACAGGCTGGCGAGCTCACTGAAAAAGATAAGAGAGTATTTGCTTATCTAAATAATCCTGCCAATATTAAGGCACAAAAGGAAAGCGCCGCTGCAAGAAACATTATAGGATTCTCTAATAACCTTCAGAACAATATAGTCAACGTCAGAAAAGAAGTTGGTATTGTAGAAGTAGATATTCATGATACAGTTTCAAATCAGAATATACCCATATCCTTTAAGAGACGTGTTGCTATAACAGACCCTGAAGAGATAATGCTTCGTTACGAAGAAGTCTTGGATAGGAATGGCGATACCGAGGCAAATAGGATATTGGAGAAGTTGCGCGCAGAAGAAATCGCCGGTAATTCAGAACCTGCAATTGAAAGAATTAAAAATCCTGATGTATTAAGTCAGTTAGAAGACATTAATCAGCAGAATAAAGACACATTATTCTCTACTAACCCAAATGATTTCTCTACTAATGACTACGGTCCAAGAGTAGAAAGAAAAAGAAGTGGAGCTAAAAAGGTATTGTCTGCATTAGGTGCCGAATATGAATCTGCAAGAAATAACGATGAAATACTAAGAGCTATTCTTCCAGAGAATAAGAAAATAGCATTAGGCGGGGCAGTTGCTATTGCTGGTGGCGGTATGTTATGGGCACTTAGCACAGGCGATAGTAATGAAAGGGCAGAGAAATTCAGAAGAGAAAGATATGCCCAAAAAGCTGAATTGTACAATGATTCTACATTTAATATGCTAAATCCTTCTACTAGACCAGGAATACAATACGGATGGGCTAAGGCTCAATCAGATGAGAGTATAAGACACTATGAATATTAATGGCGGTTTTGACTATATAAATAGTCCAGAGGGTCAATCAAACTTATTTGAGAAAATAAGACTTGAAAATAATAGCCCTTATGGAAAGGCTTCGGGTGGATTCGATGCAGAAAGCCTACTTAAATATAATAGTGCTACAAACAAAGCAGAACTGAATAGGGCCGGTATTACTGGTGGTCATGCAGACCTGGGTCGAGACTTCGATAATCTGATGAACAGAATTGGTAGTGCAAAGAATTCTGGTAGGGTAGACTATGTAACGGATGCTAAGAAAATACGTGATAAAGCCATAGCAAGAAATGCAGGTTCTAGTACATCAAGACTAAGTGATTATGCAAGGCGTAATATAGGCTTAGATAAAGACGTTATTAGAGCCACTACGCCTTCATTTGGCGGCGGTACTAATACTTTCTATGCAGTTAGTGGTCGAGAGATGCATATGGCCATGGGTGCTGTTCCACATTTAAACAGGTCAGCACACTTTGCATTAGGTAAGGGCGTTATTCAAGACGTGGCAAATAACCTCGGTATCATGACGAGGCACCAAAAAGATGTGATTCGTTCATCATCAGTTGGCGCATTCAATAAAGTCATGACAGGCATGGCACCAGTCTTTGGTGTTATGAATATGGCGATGGAGATATCTCCTTATCTAGCAGGTGAAAGAGAGTCTACATTAACAGACAATGCAGCCACAGCAGCAGTATCAGCAGCAGTTAGTTTATCAGCAGGTATATATGGATTTAGGGTAGCAAAAGAGGCTACTCATGCCATTACATCATTAGTGCCAAAAGGTGCCTCTACAGGTAAGATGGCTATGGCTCGCTGGGCAATTGGTAAACAAGGCGTAGGTATTGCTGGTGGTTTAGTAGGCGGCGGATTAGCTACTCTTGGTATCGGCGCTGGTTTTGAATTAGCAAAATCAATGGCATCTCAAGATAACGCCATTAATAACGTAAAAAGAAAAATGCTTAGTGGTGATGTCCGAGGAGATACCTCCGTAAATACACAACAAGCATTAACTTCGCGCCAAAGAGCATTTCAGAAACTATCTAAATCATCACTTAATGATAGGGCTTCTCTACTTGGTAATGAGGCTAGTGTACTAAAAGGAATATTATGACAGACAATACAATACAGATAGCCGAGGAAGGAAAATCTAAAACCATTCCTATTATTCCTACGTCTATATCTGCTTTATATGAAATGCCTTGGAAAGAATATCTAGCCGCCAAGAACTATAATCAAGACATCAATAAGATGTGTGAGTTATGTAGAAAAGAACAAATAGACAAATACGGCAAAATAACCGTTAAGTGTAGCGGACTAAAAGGTGTAGAGGCTCATATCCCGGAAGAAGTGCTAAATCAATTCTCCGAAGAAGAAAAAGAACAAATAGAAACATTATATAACCCCTATTTGTATGCAGATAAGAACCTAGATATAGAACGTATCGGACATCCTAAGCGAATGTTCCAACAACGTTGGTATCAGGAAATGATGATACGCTGTTCAGCAAACCGTAAGGTGGTTAGATGTGGACGACGTGTTGGTAAATCATATTATCTTGCACTTGATATATGGCAAAGAATGACAACCAATAAAAACTACAAGGTTCTTATTGTTACGCCATTCCTCGCTCAGGCAAAAGAAATCGCCGATAATGTTCGTAAGATGCTTCAGAATACAAACCCTGAAGTAGGGACATGGTCAACATTGGTTGAGAGTTCTCGTATTGCTCCGGTACATGAGGTGACACTCAAAAACGGTTCTATTATGAGAGCGTTTACAGCAGGTAGTGGTGGTGCAGGTGCAGTCCGTGGTCAAGGTGCCGACTGGATTATTCTTGACGAAGCAGACTTCATAGACCAAGAGTCATATAACTCTATTATCGCAATTCTTGCGGATAACCCCGATGTAGAATTAACATGTACATCTACACCTATGGGTGAGAATATTCTTTATAAGCTATCTCATGCCGAAGAATTTAGAGCATTCCATTATCCTAGCTTTGTGTTGCCTCACTATAATGATAGCCTTGATAATGACTTTAGAAAAAATACCGACGTAGCAGGTTACGTACAAGAGATTCAAGCAGAGTTTGGTTTGGATAGCAATGTGGTATTCCAACCAGAGTTTGTTGATAACTGCGCTAAATTTGAGCTTCCAGATGAAAATGATTATCTCGTAAATAGGGATGATTATATACTTTCCCTTGGATGTGACTGGAATGGAGATAAAGTTGGTACACGTATATGTATTACGGGTCTAAGTAAAAAGACTGGACGTATATCTATAGCTAGGCTTGATAACGTACAGAAAGAAGGCTGGACACAGGTCGCGGCCATAAATAAGATCGTAGAGTTAAATAGACAATACAATCTAGACCATATATACGTAGATGAAGGATTCGGCGAATCTAACGTTCAACAGCTTAAACTCAAGGCTATAGAACAATACGGCATCCTACCTATTGGACATCCAGACTTAAACTTGGATAAAGTAGTTCCAGTAAACTTTGCATCAACCCTAGAATTACGAGACGTAGTTACCAATGAAATACGTAAGAAGTATTATAAAAACTTCATGGTAGAAACAGTCAATCGAGAACTAGAGGTCGGCGGATTAGTATTATCTGGAGAAAGGTCATTACCTATCGTTAAGCAGATGAAAAATTACATTATTAGAACCACAACTTATAATGGTAGAAAGATATACGAAGCCAAGAGTAAAGAAGTAGGCGACCATGACTTAGATGCTTATATGCTTGCAGTCCTTGCTATTCATATGGAACACGACAATATTCTTGACAAGAGAAGATTGTCAGACGTGCAAATAATGCCTATTGAAAGAACGGATACCAGGGGTTATAATACTTCTACTGAAATTTTGCCAAGGGCACAAACAGAAGATTTAAGAAGCAGAACTTCTGGTATGATGAGATCACCAAGGATGATTAAGCCGTCAGTAAGTCGAGTTGATAAGTTGACAGAAGGAAGATCACTCATAGGTCAGGGCATGGGGCGCGGAATGCCTCCTAGAAGAAGAACATTTTAGAGGAATGAAATATGAGTATAGATCTAGCCACTCTCGACAGAGAAGATGGTTTTAAACTAGGACTTTGTTATTTTGACCCGACATCAGAGTCTCTATACGAGATATCTCAAGAGTCGGGTTATATGTTGAGTGCAGATTCATATCGTTCTGTAGTTCATAAAGTTTATGTTGTTACCGGTACAGAAACGCCGATAACCAGTTTAGTCGTAAAGCCAATAAGAAGTCCCGAAGTAGAAGATATCTTTGATATTAAAGTTGCAACAGGCCCTATTCAGCCAAGTATGATGACATTCGAAGAATTGCCATCTTATAATACTTTAAGAATCGACGGCCCTATTATTCCTAATAGCCTTGTCCCTGTATTTGTATACATCAAGGCTAATTCAGATATTACGTCTATTTCAGGATTCCCAGTAGAGGTATCCTATGAGCACAACTAATTCGATGAAAGCCACCGAAATAATTGATGCGCTACAGCAGGCCAAGTCTGATATTAAAACAGCACTAGGCGACGTAAAGGTTACTGTTATAGAACAGGATTATCCTGAAGTAACAACTGCTATCAGAGGATTTTTCGGAGACAGCTACGTTAAAGATGGCGTAGCTGTTATCACTTTTGATATGATATCTGAGTGCATCAGAGTTGTTCGGGAGGCTGGCAAAGGTAAGGCACAGGAGTTACTGGTATGATAGACTTATTTGGTGACTTGAATCAGAACACCATAGTAACTCAACAACGTGCTGAACTGTATATGCGCATCTATAAGTATTGTGCAGAAGACTGGGTTAATAATAAGGACATGGAAACATTCGTCAATGCCTTATTAGTATGGATGGAAAGTGTAGAGACAAGAATGACGAAATTGTCAGCAGCGTTGCAATCTCATACACATTATGTTCCTCCACATGTACATCCTGTCCCGATGCATACTCATGGTATAACGCCTCATATACATATAGCGCCTACATATGGTGGACCTACTACAGCAACACCGTTAACTACATTAGCTGGTGGCCCTGGGTCAACATCTAATAGTGCACAGTTTCCTACATTAACTCCTGTAGAACCCACAGCATTACAGTGGGAAAAAACAGCATTGCCAAATAAGTATATTAATACTACAGGTGCAATAAGTAATATTGCAGGTAATAACTATATTGTAGGCACATCAATTATAGGGTCGGCAACTCCTCATCAACGAAGAGTTATGGTTATACCAGAATCGGCGACTCCCAATATTCCTCCTTATCTAGTCCCAACGGTGGTTTAATATGGCAGTAAATGTAAGTCGTACAATAAGCACCAATGTTGGTACAAGTGTTTATGCACAAGCATATGCTCAGCAGATTGTTGATCATTTCGCACAAGCATTAGAGGATAATGCCTGTTTAGTACAATTTCCAGTTGGCTTATATGTAGAGTTTGATAACTTTCAAAATCAAATACAAGACTATATAAACGCGGCAATAGATGCAGACCCTTATGTAACTACAGACGACGATAAGGTAGACGTAGAAAGTCAAGTATCAGAAGAGTCAAAGCAGACCACTGATGAATTGGCAAGAAACGTATTGCGTAGTCTTAGTAACGACTGTTTTAATTGTAAAATAGAAAAGCCCAAGTTTGACTTCTCGGGCCTGTTTTCTAATTTATTGGCAGATGCACAAGCATCATTAGACCAATTCAAAAACCTTACCAAATACAATAAGGCAAGTGTATGTCAGTATGGATTCTTTTTATCCTATTTGTGTACTCCTGACTTATTAAAACTAATAGCATTAATACTCGCTGCATTGGTGCGTGTATTACAAAAAATTAATCTACCAAGAATAACAATCTCTGTATTTATTAGTGGAATACTGGCAGAGATAATCAAAGTTCTTGTTAAGAATATATCTATCCTTGCACGTTTTGCATTGACTCCTGTATTGTGTATATTGGATTCAATCCAAACCATTATTGATAGCCTTCCTACTCCTGAAAACATAAGAACAACATCTGGTGCAGAATTGGCCAAATTGGGCCTGTCTGAATATGTAGAAGGGAATACGGGTATATCAGATAAAATAAAAGAAGTACGCAAGGCATATATAGATAGAGTTAAATCGGCGGAAGGAAGTGTATCAGCATACGCTGAACAAATATTCCAACCCTTACAAGATACTATTAATAACTCAGTATCTTCGCTTCAAGATTCAGTTACTGAATTAAGTGGCTTGTTAAATCACTTCTCTTGCGAACCGTCAAGAAGTGGATTAAGTATATCAGAATTCCTGTCTAATGCTTCAGAGTTAATGGCACTGGCTAATCTGATTAGATATGTCATCTCATTCAAAGCCGGCAAGGCTGCATATGACAAATTGTGTAATTCAACATCAGGCTCATATGGTAGTGATAATATATCTTCAATAGATACAGACCTTACTATAGAAAACATTGGGAGCATCATTGCTAATACAATAGCAAGCGATGTAGATATTATTACTAATTCAGATGGAGACCCTATTGGTGTAGTTATTAAAGATGACTCAAGTACCAATAGTGACAATCTTTCATTCTGGAATTGTAATCTAAAAGACTTTACAGAATCAGTAACTGTAGAGAAGATAATAGAACGATACATTGATGAGACTGGTTCCTTCAATCCTGAAGACGCACCAGAGTTATCGCCATGGATTGTTAATATAGTCGATGATTCAGATGAAACCAGGCAGACATATGATAATAATGGTACTCCTGTTATTCCGTTGGATATTGACACAGACTGGACAATCCCAGAGCACATTAGAAGCGTAATCGAGACAATAGATACATACAGTCCGACTACAGATAATCCGTTAGACAACGAAGTTATCTTTATTCCTGAAGAACTTATGGAAGAATTGTCGAATCGAATAAAACCGAGGGTTGACGATACTGGCGCTCTAACTTATAGTGATATTAGTAAAAACAATATTACTGATGCATTTTCTGGAAGCAAGACAAACACCACGCCTGATACTGGTACAAATAGTATTATTAATGGTAGTGTATCTCTGAATTCTGGGTCGCTTAATGTCTCTCTGGAATGCGGAACGGTAGATAATATCCTTAATATATTAGGGGATGGTTAATGAATCTAGATGTAAATAATATAATTGTCTCTTCAAATTATAGGGGTGTTGACAACGAGGTTTCTAGGATATTTGATTCTTCAGGTGTCCTTCCAGAGAAAATGGGTCGGAGAGGTATATCATCTCCTGTCTTGTCTTACTTTGGGTCGCGCAATTCTTTGTATAATAATTATGAAGTGGAAAGCTATGCTTCACACGAATATGACCTATACGAATACTCACGTATTATAGATACAGAAGCAATTGTATACAAGGCATTTGAGCGTAAGAAAACAATCATGCTCAAAGACGGTTTTACTCTTCGTTCTCATAACGACGAGAATATCGCCTATATAAATCAGAGACTGCGTGAATTTAAGTTTGTGTCAGGACTGTCTTTTGAAGAGTTCTTGGAACAGCTTACTTATAATATGATAGCATTTCATAATGCATACGTATTAATAGTAAGAAATGAGAAGCACAGTACAGCCGAGCAACGAGAAGCTAATAATACATCATTAGACCCAATCGCGGCGGTATTTAATTTTCCTACTGAATCCATGAAGAGAGTTATATCCGATACAGGATATGTCTCTAAATATAAGCAAGACCTTGGTAATGGTAAATATAAAATCTTCCAAGGTAAAAATGTACGTCATCTAACATATAATAAAAGATCTGGATTCACAATGGGTACCCCCCCGTTGGAACCGGTAAAAGATGACATACTTGCACTTAGAAGAATAGAAGAGTCTGTAGAAACACTCATCTATAAAAGTCTATTCCCAATCATACACGTTAAGGTAGGCTCAGATGCCAATCCTGCAAAAATACTTCAAGACGGTTCGTCAGAAGTATCTCAAATGAATCGTGTATTAAGAGAGATAGATGATTACGGCGGTGTTGTTACATCAGAACGTGTAGAGATAAAAGCAATTGGTTCCGAATCATTGGCATTGCGTGTAGAGACTTACTTAAAGTATTTCTTCGAACGTGTCATGATCGGTATCGGCGTATCTGCTACCGACTTGGGTTTGAGTGATTCAACTGGTAAAACAACCGGTTCAATTATTTCTCAAAACCTAAAAGAAGCATCAGAAGACTTGCAACGTGTAATAGCAAACTTCATAACTGAAGAGATATTCACAGAGCTTTTAGTAGAATCGGGCAAATACGATAGAAAATATCTAATCCCCGAAGAAGACCTTGTTATATTCAAGTTTAACGACATTGATAAAGAAGGCACTATCAAAGAAGAGTCTCATCTTCTTAATCTTGCAAACTCTGGTATGATAACATATCAAGAGTTCAGGGTTGCTACAGGTCGTCGTCCTATGACAGACAAAGAGCTTCGAGAAGCTGGAGAATGGGCAGAGAAACTTTTGCCGCCAATCGATGTTGCTGTTAAAAAGGCATCAATCGAGGCATCAAAAGCATCCGATGCTTCATCTGTTGCCCCCTCTACTGGTACATCTGGTGGTTCAGTACGATCATCAAGTAATAATGTAAGTAAAAAAGTCGGCGCAAGTAATGCCTCATCTTCTGTGGTAGCTCCTAGTAATCAATATTCAGACTCTATGTCTTTTATTGACCAACTGGTAGTAACAAGAGATGACAGACTATCCACATATGCTATATTAATGAGTGAATTAGAATCAAGTATTGACATTAATGATTCTAATATTAATATAGGTACAATTAAACATATGTGCGAAGATACTTCAGAGTTTCTGTATTCACTTGGTTCTAATAATATAGAATCTAAAATACTTGATAGCGTATCTGAATTATTTTTGAGAGTAGAGGAATTATGCAGAATTTCAAAATCCCAGTAATACTCAAGGTCAATGATTCGCAGTTCAAGGATATAAAAGATTCTATAGACAGCGGTAAAAAGATTAAAAGTATTACTGTAAAGATGGAAGCCACTCATTCAGGAATAGTAAATGGTAATAACTGGTACTATACTCCTGATGGGATGGCAAAAGGTGCTAGCTCATTCATTAAAGATTCGGGCGCACCTGTTACTATCGAGCATGAAGAAGATTCTCCTATAGTAGGAAGAGTACAGCAATCTAAGTATGTTCAAACAAGACGTCCGACGCAAATAGAAGACAGTCTTGGTCGTAAAGGGATGGATCTGGTTCGCGCCACTAAAAAATCCTTAGAGCTATCAAGAAAGCTTGGAACTACTGAAGGACTTGGTTATATTGAGCTTATTGCAAAAATCACAGATAGTGATACAATAAATAAAGTTCTTGACGGGGAATACGTTGGTGTATCTGTTGGCGGACAGACTGACTCTGCCACTTGCTCTATATGCGGTACTAACCAAATGGAAGGGTCTTGTGGTCATAGTCGTGGAAGCTTTTATGATTCTGAAAAATGCTATTATATCGGCGGCAATATGGAATTTGACCATGTTACCTACACTAAGATCCCAGCAGACAAGAATGCAAGATCAACACTAATAAGAGATTCAGAGGGTGTTAGTACCTTTATGACTATCTTAGATTATGAAACAATAGAGGATCATTTAATGAAAATTAATGAAGTATCTAAAAGTAATGATGCTTTAGTTTCCTATGCTCAAGAACTAGGTTTGAAAGATTATAAAGTTCAAGATAGCGAAGAAACTGCGGCTTCTGACTATGTCTTTTCAGACTCACGAGTAATCCCGATTGCTACTAAAGAACAAGCTTCGTTGGCTCTTGCTTTCATTTCAGACAAACTGGAAGATTCTAAAGACAAAGAAGGTATCGTTCAGGTTATTAAGGATAAACTGGAAGAGCTTGGTGTTAAAGACCATGCGGAAGTTATCGAAGAAATGAAAAAAGAACTTAATGTAGAAGAAGGTAAAGTACAAGACTTCCAACCCTTCGGTAAAGAAGAATTGGTTGCTACTATCGTAGATGCCCTTACTCAACATTTCGATGTTCAAGGTAATGACTACGCACATTCTCGTATCAAATCTTTGACTCAAGAGAACCGCACCTTGCGTCAACAAAACTCCGAAATTCAATGTCAATTGCGTGATTCACTGATTGCTCAAATTTGCGATGTTGCGCAAATCTCTGATAGTGATAAAATTGACGTATTGAAGAAACGGACACTCGCTTCGTTGCAAGATAAACTGTCTGATGCTCGTGCTGAAGCTGCCGCTAAATCTCAAACTAAAGTTGAGGATAGCGTTAAGCCAGAAGAGAAACCTGTTCTTGAAGAGAATTCTGTATCTCTGGATAATCAGGGCGAAATCAAAGATTCAAAATCTGAAGAAGAAGTTCCGGAAGAAAAACAAACAATCAAGAAAGATGCCGTTGAAATTTTGGATGCCAAACAAGCTGAGGCTAAATACAAAGAAATCGTAAGACAGGATGGTTTTGCTGCTGCACATGCATGGCTAGCCAAAGGTCGTGCGGACGGATCAATTTCAGAAAACTTTTTACAACACTAGGAGTAGTATATAATGCACTCACAATATTCTGTTTCACCACAAGGTCGCACTATGCAGTACAATCGTGGTGACTGGCCCACTCCTGTAGTGGAATTCTCTGAAGGTATTCGCCCCAGTGGTCAGTTCATGCCTCACCCGTCTTTGCCGCTTGGTCGTAGCAAAGGCACCGAAATGCAAACTAACGTAGTCATCTCTACTGGTAAAGTAGTAGCTCTGTCTAGCGATGGTTTCTTGGTACCGGCAGGTTTGCTGTTGGATACCGATGCGGTTTACACCCAATTGGACGTAGATGAAGGCGTTCTGACTCCGGCTGGTGTAGCAGTAGTAGCTGGCGATAAAGTAGCTGAGAAATTCACTGCTGCTAAAGTTACCGTATCTAATCCGGTAGGTGTTGCCTCTTATGACTTCTTGCGTCATCCTGGTGGCGACGGTGTTAACCCGATTCACTTCAACTACATCAACTATAATATACAACATAAAGTAGCATTCACTACTGACTATGTTTTGGAATTGCCGTTGGTAGAAAGCAACGCCGAATACGCTAAGGCCCCGATGAAAGGCGTTGCTGCTTTCGTAGCTGCTAAAGGTACTACTGGCACTGGCTTGACCAAGTTTACTGCTGTTAAACCTGGTGATTTCGTTACCTTTGATAAAAACTCTAACTTCGTAGTAGATGCTACACCCTCTTATGGTAAAACTATCGGTCAAGTAATTCAGATCGTAGAACCTAAAGATATGGCCTTGCTTGGTTTGGTACGCACCTCTAACAACGGTGGCGGCGCTTTGAATGCAATGCCTGGTACCGCAACTAATGGCTTGCCAGAGAAAATTACCTATGCCAATGGTTATGGTCTGGTTCGCGTAAATATGATTAATCGTTAATTATGACCATAGGAATAATAATAATGTCTGAAAATAAAGTGTCTCAAGAAAAAGTAACCTTTCAGGATAGCGTGGATAACTTCCGTTCTATTATGCGCACTGGTCACGACGCTAACGGTATTTCAATGAGCTTTCAGGATGCTTTGGCTTTGCCGAACTTCCCGCGCGTATTTAAACGTATCGTTACCGAGTTGATCGTTGATGAAGTTGAACCGATCCTGGTTGGTGCTCGTCTGTTGGATCGTATCCAATGGACCCATAGCGCATCTGCTAATTTCCATACCTTCGGTGCCTTGGGTAATGAAGACCTGGATATCGCAGAAGGCCAAGAATACCCCGAGTTCAGTTTGACTCATGGTGGTGGTCAAGTTTCTGCTAATATCGGTAAATCTGGTCTGTCTATCAAAGTTACCGAAGAAATGATTAAATACTCTCAATGGGACGTAGTTGCACATCACATTCGTCGTGGTGCTAATGCATTGGCTCGTCACAAAGAGCGTAAAATCTTTAACATGTTGAACGCATCTGGTGTTGTTGTATTCGATAACGCTAAACCTGCCCAATCTGAAATCGGTCGTACTAGCGGTCGTGGTTTGGATGGCGCTGGTAACGGTTCATTCACCGCTGATGATATGTTTGAAATGTATGCCTACTTGCTGGCTGCTGGTTTCCAACCGGACACCATCTTGTGCCATCCGTTGGCCTGGGCTACCTTCGCTAAAGACCCGGTTCTGCGTGAACATGCCTTGGGTAATAGTGGTTTGAGCAACTGGTTCAATACTATGCCTTCTGCTCAATTGGCTCCGACCTTGCCGCAAGTTTGGAAAGATGCTAATCGTTTGGCTGGAGAAACCCCGTTCAACGCATCTCCTGCTCAGCGTGTAGGTACTCAACAATCTACCTTCAGCCTCCCGTCTTACTTCCCGGGTGCTGGCATGCGAATCATCCCGACTCCGCATGTACCGTTCAATTCAGAAGCTAAGACCACTTCAATCATCATGTTGGATTCACGTCAAACTGGTGCCTTGATTGTTAGCGAAGAGTTGAGCATGGACGAGTGGGTTGATAAATCAGTTGATATTACCAAAATCAAATTGCGCGAACGTTATGGCCTGGCTGTTTATAACCAAGGTCAAGGTATCGCAATTGCTAAGAATGTTAGCATCGAGCCGAACGAAATCGTTCTGCCGCCGCAAGCAACTGTTAGCACTCTGCCGAAAATTACTCGTAAATGACGGTTAATAATCGGTAAAGAAACCAATCTAAGGTATTGGGGGATAGGGTCTACTCCCTATCCCCTTTTCTTGTTTATAAAATGGAAGAATTATGAAATTTAAAGTAACGTTGGCTCGTGGTAGTTTCTTGTTTGGTGATAAGATTAGTCTGTATCGCGGTAATCAAGTAACTCTTGAATCTAAAGATTTGGGCTATGCTGATTTGTCTATTTTGGCTAATCGTGTTAAATCTGGTGATATTGAATGTTCTGTTCAATACGAAGTGTTGCGTGATGCTGCTGAACAACTGGCTCCTGTTGTAGAAGTTAGTAAAGTAGTATTTGAAAGCGCTGAAAAGGCTTCTCAAGAGATTATCGAAATCGAACAAGAAGAAGAAAAAGCAAATGAAGTAACTCCTGAAGTTCTGGCTATGCAAGAATTGATTCAGAAAGAAGTTATTGATGCTCCTACTAGTGTAGCAGTTAAAGCTATTAAAGCTTTTAAAGAAGAGAAAGATGAGCAGTTCTTTGAAGTAGCTTTGGCTATGGAAGAAACTACTCGTAATCGCGTACAAGTAGTTCGCGCAATCAAAGCATAATATAGGTGTAGAATATGTCCCAAGTATTATCAGGTTTTACCGTAGAGAGCACAGACGATGAAATTAAGTCTATGCCTCTTAAATCTCCATTAAGAATAAAATTTGAAAAAGAGATCAATATCGTTGATGCTTTGGGAAAAATATCTGTACTAAGTCTAGGCGATAAGAACGATCTAAATGATATCGTAAAAACAAGTGGAGATACTCAATATGATAAATCTTTATTCTATCCGATTGGATTAAAAACTCCTGAAGATGATAAGACTATTGTATATGTTTATCCGCAAAATGTGTGGGAAAACGGTCGCCATTATCGCCTATACGTTCCTTCTGGTGTAGAATCAGTATCTGACGTAGAGTCACTTGATGAAAGAGTTGAGTCATTTATTTCTTCTGATTATTCAGAATACAAAATAGAAATAAAGAGCGCATCCAATCAGGATGGTAGATTCGCCGCAGTATTGAGTTCTTCTACAAAGACCGGAATATTATCTTTGTATTATACTAATAAAGCCCTTACTATTGGCACTACTAGTATTAAATTTAAAGACAATGCAGTATTAAAAGCCGGTGAAGTATTTACATTCAAGAAGAG
>RRZU013426901.1_pt1 | contig 23650 bp, 22 predicted proteins | sample 2165561 | NCBI WGS metagenome assembly RRZU01 (sample SAMN10456909, study PRJNA506462) | wastewater metagenome | isolation source: wastewater sludge | place: USA: Moscow, Idaho | reverse complement strand
TGGCGATCTGCAACTGGTACGGCATGCCGCCCACGATGGTGGCAATGCGCACGCCGCGGCAGTGCTGGACCAGGTCTATGGCATCGGCCGCCACCTGCTGCGCCAGCTCGCGCGTGGGGCACAGCACCAGCGCGCCGGGCACGGCGGGCTTGAACTTGCGCGCATCCAGCGGGCTGCGGCGGCGCGGCTTCTTGGGCGCGGGCTCGCCGGCGGCCAGGGCGGCGGCGACCTTGGCGTCCCACGCGGCTTTCTCGCGCGCGGCTTCCTCGGCCTGCATGCCGATCAGGGTGTGCAGCACGGGCAGCAGGAAGGCGGCTGTCTTGCCGCTGCCGGTCTGGCTGCTGACCATGAGGTCGTTGAAGCCTTCGGCGTGCGGCTCGAGCGCCAGCGGAATGGCGCGCTGCTGCACGGCGGTGGGCTCGGTGAAGCCCAGGTCGCGCACGGCGGCCAGCAGCTCGGGCGCCAGGCCCAGGGCGGCGAAGCGGTCTTGATTGGGTTCGTCAGCTGCGGTCTCGATGGCTGACGGCGTGGTGTCGGCGGTGGCCAACAGGTCTTTTTCCTCGAAAGAGGCCATTTTGAATCTCTGCTTTCCCGCATGCCACGGCACGCACACCAAAGGTGCGCGGGCCACGACAGGCGTCAAATGGTGGGCGATGAAAAACGCCCGGGTAACACGGATCGCGACCCACCATCTGACAACGCCGACCGGCTTGCCGCGCCCAAAAAGCGCGGCGGCGGTGCGGGAGACAGGCCACCGGAATCTGAAAAAACCCGGTGCCGATAACGTGGCTGCGCGGTGCGCACACCAAGGTGGTGTGCCTGCCCGGCAGCCCGTGCGAGAAGGAAGATTGCGGCTGCTCTCACGTCTTGCGACGTGCATCCGCGCCAAGCATGGCTGTCTGGCGCGAAGCCCACGATTCTCGCACGAATGCGCGCGGATGGCAAATGCGGCGAACACGGCCGCTCTGGATTCAGGAGCTTGCCGCGCTTGGCTGGCGCGGAACCGGCGGCCGGTGGATGGGTGTGGTGCAAGTGCCCCCATGGCGCGTTGCACATGCGGACGCACGTCGTGCCACCAAAAACAAGCGATAGCCATTTGGCGCGGCATGGCAGTCCTGAAAAAGAAGCTGCTAGCGCCCGATGTGCGGGCGCTGGGCGTTTTTTGCCATGTAAAAAATTTTCAGAGGTCCCCCCCCTGTTCATCCGTGCCACTCGCGCGCACGGTGACGAATGGCCAATGACTTCGCTGCGCTTCAACGACCAATGGCAACGCCTCGTTTGTCATGCCGGCGCCAGCCGGCGTCATTCGTCATTCGTCATTCGTCATTCGTCATTTCAAGTCCGCCACCTGCCGCGCGTGCGCCACCAGCTTGCTCAGCATGCGGTCGAACTGGGCCTGCTCGGCGGGGCTGAGGCAGGCCACGATCTCGGCGTTGCGGCGGTGGATGACCTTCATCAGCCGGTGGTAAAGCGCCTCGCCCTCGGGCGTGAAGCTCAGCACCACGCCGCGGGCGTCGTCCGGGTCGGGCTGCTTGCGCACCAGGCCGCGCAGCACCAGCGCCTGCGCGGCGCGGCTGGCCTGGCCCTTGTCCACGTTGGCGGCGTAGGCCAGGTGCTGCACCGACAGCGGCGCGAACGCGCCCACCGCCGTCAGGCAGCGGCCCTCGCCCAGCGACAAATCGGTCACCGCGCCGTAGGCCGCCAGCGTGACCTTGTCGGTCAGTTTCTGCAGGCTGTGCAGGCGGTGGGTGTAGGTGTCGCCCAGCGGGCGGGTGCCCTGGCGCGGCCGCGCCGGCGGCGCAGCAGGGGCGGTGGAACGCGGACCGGAACGGGGGCGTGAAGGCAAGGCTTGACCCATCTCAACAATGGTTGCGTGCGCAACCAATTACAGGAATAATAGTGCATCTTTGCACAAGCGCCGGCGCCGCGGCGCGCACCCCCAGGAGACACGATGCACCAGCCGACGACCGAGCCGCGCCCGTCGATCTATTACGACTACCGCGTGCATGCGCCCTGGCTGCCCTCGCAGCACGGCGCGCAGCCGCGCCACAAGGCGGTGATCGCCGGCTCCGGCACCGCGGGCCTGGTGGCCGCGCTGGAGCTGGCGCGCCATGGCGTGCCCAGCGTGCTGGTCACGGCCGAGCTCCAGGTGTCGCAGGGCAGCCGCGCCATCGTGTTCACGCGCCGCTCGATGGAGATCCTGCAGCAGGTGGGCACCGCCCAGCGCATGACCGAGAACGGCCTGCCCTGGCGCTTCGGCAACTCGATTTACAAGGGCCAGACGGTGTTTCGCATGGAGGCGCCGCACAGCGCCGACGACCGCTTCTTTCCCATGCTGAACATCCAGCAGCAGTACATGGAGGAATACCTGATCGACGCCTGCGCCGCCAGCGGGCTGATCGACTTCCGCTGGGGCAACAAGGTGGTGAAGGTGGCGCAGCAGAGCGACCACGCCATCGTCACCATCGACACGCCCGAAGGCGAATACGTGCTGGCCACCGACTGGCTGATCGCCGCCGATGGTGGCCGCTCCAGCATCCGCGAAGGCCTGCAGCTGAAGATGGAAGGCGCCTCGTACGAGGGCCTGTTCGTCATCGCCGACATCCGCATCGACCTGCCCTTCCCCACCGAGCGGCTGGCCTTCTTCGACCCCACCTGGAACCCCGGCAACACCATCCTGATGCACCGCGAGCCGCACGGCATCTGGCGCATCGACTATCAGCTGCCGCCGGGCGAGAAGCCCGAGGACGCACTGAAGCCCGAATCGCTGAAGGCCCGCATCGACGCGCAACTGGCCATGATCGGCCATGGCGGCACGCCGTGGGAGATGGACTGGTGCTCGGTCTATTCGGCCCGCACGCTGACGCTGCCCGACTACGTGGTCGGCCGCGTGCTGTTCACCGGCGATGCGGCGCACCTGCTGCCGATCTTCGGCGTGCGCGGCGCCAACACCGGCTTTCAGGACGCGCAATCGCTGGCCTGGCACCTGGCCTTCGTCATCAAGGGCCTGGCCAGCGAAAAGCTGCTGGCCAACCACAGCGCCGAGCGCGTGGGCGCCGCGCGCGAGATCATCGACGAGGCGGGCAAGAGCACGCGCTTCATGGCGCCGCCCACGCGCGGCTTTCGCGTCCTGCGCGATGCGGTGCTGTCGCTGTCGCGCACGCAGGACTTCGTGCGCCCGCTCTACCACTGGCGCACCTCGCGCCCGCACGAGTACACGCACTCCATGCTCAACAGCCCGGGCGACGACAACGCCCTGTTCACCGCCGGCCCGGCGCACGGCGCGCCGCCGCAGAACGTGCGCCTGGGCGCGGACGATTTCCTGCTCGACCACCTGGGCGGCGGGTTCGATCTGCTCTACTTCACCGACGCTGCCAGCCTGCCGCAGCCGCTGCAGGACGTGATCGCCGAAGTGCGCGGCCGTGGCGTGCCGGTGCGCGTGACCGCTGTGGGCAGCGCCACGCCAGTGCAGGGCGCCGATCAGACCTTCGCCGACGCCGACGGCCACTTCCGCCAGCGCTACGGCATCAGCGCCAGCGGCGGCGCCTACCTGCTGCGGCCCGACCAGCACGTGTGCGCGCGCTGGCTCACACTGGATGCCACGCGCCTGCAAGCCGCCTTCCACCAGGCACTGCCGCAATGAGAATGGAGACCCGCATGAACGCGAAAACCCAAGCCCTCAGCATCCCCGACCTGGAAACCGTGTACGACGTGCTGGCCCAGGCCATCGACCAGGCCGGGCCGGAGAAGGCCGAGCTGTTCCTCGTCAAGCTCGCCCTGCTCAACGCCAATGCGCTGGCCCAACCCGAAACCGTGCGGCAGCACATCCAGGCCGCGCTGCAAGACCTTTGACCCCCGCCACCCTCTCACCATCCGAAGGAGACAAACCCATGGCCCTCATCGAAAAAATCCACCACGTCGCCTACCGCTGCAAGAACGCCAAGCAGACCGTGGAGTGGTACCAGAAGTACCTCGACATGGACTTCATCCTGGCCATTGCCGAGAACGAAGTGCCGTCGACGAAGGAGCCGGACCCGTACATGCACATCTTCCTGGACGCCGGCAACGGCAACGTGCTGGCCTTCTTCGAGCTGCCCACCCGGGCCGAGATGCTGTCGCCCGCCGATGCCAACACGCCCGCGTGGACGCAGCACCTGGCGCTCAAGGTCGATTCGGTCGACACCATGCTGAAGGTGAAGCAAAAGCTCGAGGCCGACGGCATCGAAGTCATCGGCCCCACCGACCACACCATCTTCAAGTCGATCTACTTCTTCGACCCCAGCGGCCACCGCCTGGAGCTGGCCGCCAACACCTCGACGCCCGAGATGGACAAGGAACTGGACCGCGTGAAGTGGGACATGCTGAACGAGTGGGACCGCACCAAGAAGGCGCCCGAGCATGCGCGCTGGATGCACGACGGGACTGGCAAGGTCGGCGCGCATTGACCCGCCGGCCCGTCCGTCTTTCACCGATCTCACCACGCCCTGAAGCCCCCTCTCCCGCTCGCGGGAGAGGGTTGGGGTGAGGGCTCGGCATCCACCGCCCCCGCGGCCCCATGCCCAGCCCACCCCGCTCTTTCTGCGAGTCCCCCATGACCCCAATGAACGAAACCCACGACCCCAATCTGACCAGCTGGGTCGCCTCCGCCAACGACGGCCAGACCGACTTCCCGATCCAGAACCTGCCCTTCGCCATCTTCCGCCGCCAGGGCAGCGCCGAGGCCTGGCGCGGCGGCGTGGCCATCGGCGACCAGATCGTCGACATGGCCGCCGCCGTGCAGGCCGGCGTGTTCAGTGGCGACGCGCTGGCGCCCGCGCAGGCTGCCGCCGAATCCACGCTCAATCATCTGATGGGTTTGGGCCGCCAGTCGTCGTCGAATCTGCGCAGGGCGCTATCAAAAGCATTGCAAACCGGTTCTGCCCCGGAAGCCGCGCTGAAAGCCTGTCTGGTGCCGCAATCCGAAGCCGAATACACGCTACCCTGCCGCATCGGCGACTACACCGACTTCTACACCTCGGTGCACCACGCCACCAACATCGGCAAGCAGTTCCGCCCCGACAACCCGCTGCTGCCCAACTACAAATGGGTGCCCATCGGCTACCACGGCCGCAGTTCCAGCATTGGCATCTCGGGCCAGGCCTTCAAGCGCCCCAAGGGCCAGGTCAAGCCGCCCGACGCCGACGTGCCCGTGCTGAAACCCAGCGCGCGCATGGACATCGAGCTGGAAATGGGCGTGTTCGTCGGCCAGGGCAACGCGCTCGGCGAGCCGGTGACGATGGCCGAGGCCGAAGACCACATCTTCGGCCTGGTGCTGTTCAACGACTGGTCGGCGCGCGACATCCAGCCATGGGAATACCAGCCGCTCGGCCCCTTCCTGGCCAAGAACTTCGCCTCCACGGTGTCGCCCTGGGTGGTGACGATGGAAGCGCTCGACCCCTTCCGCGCCCCCTTCAGTCACCCGGAAGGCGACCCGCAGCCCCTGCCCTACCTGAGCAGCGCCGCCAACAGCGCGCAGGGCGGGCTCGACATCGAACTCGAAGCACTGATCCTGACCGACAAGATGCGCGCCGCCGGCGCCGCGCCCGAGCGCATCACCCGCACCAACTACAAGCACGCCTACTGGACCGCCGCGCAGATGGTCACGCACCACACCGTGAACGGCTGCAACCTGCGGCCCGGCGACCTGCTGGGCACCGGCACGCTGAGCGGCCCCACGCTGGACCAGGCCTGCGCGCTGATCGAGCTGACCACCGGCGGCAAGAACCCGATCCAGCTCGCCAACGGCGAAAGCCGCACCTGGCTGGAGGACGGCGACACCATCGTGCTGCGCGGCTGGTGCCAGAAGGAAGGCGCCGCGCGCATCGGCTTTGGCGAATGCGTGGGCACGGTGCTGCCCGCGGCGGCCTGACGGCGCAGCCCACCCGCTCGCCTTCGGGGCGGTGACGAGCCATGTTGGAGAGCGGGGCGCCAGCGCTGCAGGGATCACATACTCCCTGCATAGATACCCGCTGGCGCCCGACTGACGGGCGCTTGACATTGATACTCCCTATTGACTGACTGAGAACCTATGGGAGCGGGCTTGTCCGCGTGAAGCACTATTGCTGGCGATGCGCCCATCGCGGGCAAGCCCGCTCCCACAAAAGAAACTGGCCCGGCCCAGAGCCACCCACATTTGACCGCCAAGTCCAGCGCTCTTAAACTAGTCATCTACCTGGTTTGATTGGAGGTGACCATGCACGCTTGGCCGGTTCAGGATGCGAAGGCGCGCTTCAGCGAGTTTCTGGACGCCTGCCTGTCTGAAGGCCCGCAGATGGTGACCCGGCGCGGCGCCGAAGCGGCCGTGCTGGTGCCCGTCGACGAATGGCGGCGCCTGCAGCACGCCGCGCGGCCTTCGCTGAAGCAGTTGCTGCTGTCCGACGAGGCACGCACCGATCTGCTGCTGCCCCCGCGTGGCCGCGCGCGGCGCCGCCCGGTGCCGGTGGCCGAGTGATGTACCTGCTCGACACCAACGTCGTCTCCGAGCTGCGCCGACCGCGGCCGCACGGCGCGGTGCTGGCGTGGCTGCAATCGGTGGACGATGCACAACTGTTTCTCTCGGCCGTCACGCTGGGCGAGATCCAGGCCGGCATCGAACTGACGCGCGAACAGGACGCGACCAAGGCCAGCGAGATCGAGGCCTGGCTCGACCAGGTGGCGGCTGCCTACAACGTGCTGCCGATGGACGCGGCGCTGTTGCGCGACTGGGCCAGGCTGATGCATCGCCGTTCGGACACACTGTACGAATACGCCATGATCGCCGCCACGGCGCGCGTGCACGGCCTGACGGTGGTCACGCGCAACGTGGCCGATTTCAAGGCGCTGGGCATGGATGTGCTGAACCCCTTCGTCACGCCCCGCTCCCCTGGTGCAGCGCCTTGACACTAGCCACGCCACCCCGCCGCATCGCCCACCTCGACATGGACGCCTTCTACGCGTCGGTCGAATGGCTGCGCTATCCGCAGCTGAAGGGTTTGCCGATGGTGATTGGCGGCGGGCGGCGGCGCGAGGATGAACTGATCGCACGCCTGAACACCGAGCGCCCCGAACGCAGCTGGACCGCCGCCGACCTGGCCGACATTCCGGTCGATTTCTTCCCGCTGCTGCGCGACTACGTGGGCCGCGGCGTCATCACCACGGCCAGCTACGCCGCGCGCCCGTTCGGCATCGGCTCGGCCATGGGCTTGATGAAGGCCGCCAGGCTGTGCCCGCAGGCCATCCTGCTGCCAGCCGATTTCGACGAATACCGGCGCTGTTCGCGCGCCTTCAAGCAGGTCATCCAGGGCATCGCGCCGGTGATGGAAGACCGCGGCATCGACGAGGTGTACATCGACTTCACCCACGTGCCCGGCGGCCAGCGCGAGGGCGGGCGCGTGCTGGCGCGGCTGATCCAGAAAAGCATCTTCCAGGCCACGGGCCTGACCTGCTCCATCGGCGTGGCGCCCAACAAGCTGCTGGCCAAGATGGCGAGCGAGTTCAACAAGCCGAACGGCATCAGCATCGTGCACGAGGCCAATCTGCAAACACTGATCTGGCCCCTGCCCTGCCGCAAGATCAACGGCATCGGCCCCAAGGCCGACGCGAAGCTGCAAGCCCACGGCATCACCACCATCGGCGAGCTGGCCGCGCGCGAGCGGTCGTGGCTGGTCGAGCACTTCGGCCGCAGCTACGGCGCCTGGCTGCACGACGCCGCGCACGGCCGCGACGAGCGCCCGGTGGTGACCGAAAGCGAGCCCGTCAGCATGAGCCGCGAAACCACCTTCGACCGCGACCTGCACGCCGTGCACGACAAGGCCGAACTGGGGGCCATCTTCACGCGGCTGGCCGAACAGGTGGCGGCCGACCTGCAGCGCAAGGGCTACGTCGGCAAGACCATCGGCATCAAGCTGCGCTACACCGACTTCAAGATCGCCACGCGCGACACCACCGTGGCCGAGCACACCAACGACGCGCGCCGCATCCGCCAGGTGGCGGGGCAGTGCCTCAAGCGCGTGCCGCTCGACCGCCGCCTGCGCCTGCTGGGCGTGCGTGTGGGCTCGCTGGTGAAGGCTGCGGAGCTGGCCGGAGCCAAGCCTTCCGAAGAAGACCTCGACCTGCCGCTGTTTCAATAGCGATGGCCGGGGAAAGCGCTGGAATTGCTGGCGCACATACCCCCTCTTCCTGACCCTCTCCCCCTTCGGGTGGAGAGGGAATGATCTGAAGCCGGCGCACATGCTCCCTCTCCCGCCTGCGGGAGAGGGTTGGGGTAAGGGCAACGACGCACCGCCCCGAGGCCGGCGCCGTCACGATGCCTGCGGCATCGCCCCCCTCACCCTGACCCTCTCCCCCCTTCGGGTGGAGAGGGAATGTCAAGAGCGCCCTTTCAAGCGCTCTGCTCTATCAACCCGTCCCACGCGGGACTGCGCCCGCCCCGCCCGCCGCACTACAGTGGCGGCATGAACACACCTGCCCTCACCTGCTTCACCCTCACCGTCACCGACCACGTCGCCCACCTGGTGCTCAGCCGCCCCGAGGCGATGAACACCATGGGCCCCGTCTTCTGGCGCGAACTGGACGAGGTGCTCGACCACATCAACAAACGCGGACAGGCGCGCGCCCTGGTGCTCTCCAGCACCGGCAAGCACTTCTCGGCCGGCATGGCGCTTGACGTGTTCGGCGGCGCCATCCAGATGGACGACGCCAGCCCCGAAGGCCGCGCCGCCATCGCCGACCTGCTCGGCGGGCTGCAGGCCACCTTCACCAGGCTGGAGACACTGCGCATCCCCGTCATTGCCGCCATCCACGGCGGCTGCATCGGCGGCGCGGTCGATCTGGTCACGGCCGCGTGCATCCGCTACGCCACGGCGGACGCCTTCTTCTGCATCCAGGAGATCAACATCGGTATGGTGGCCGACGTGGGCACGCTGCAGCGCCTGCCGAAGCTGGTGCCGCTGGGCGTGGTGAAGGAACTGGCCTACACCGGCCGCCGCATGCCCGCCGCCAGGGCGCGCGAGGTGGGCCTGGTCAACGAAGTGTTCGACACGCCCGAGGCCTGCCTGGCCGCCGCCCTGCAGTGCGCGAAAGAGATCGCCGCCAAGCCGCCCGTGGCCATCTGGGGCACCAAGCAGGTCATCCACTACGCGCGCGACCATTCGGTGGACGATGCCCTGCGCCAGATGGGCTGGGTGCAGGCCGCCATCTGGAGCAACACCCACGTGTGCGAGGCCGTGACGGCGATGAAGGACAAGCGCGAAGGGCGCTTTCCGCCGCTGGCCGAGCTGCGCGACTTTGGTGCCTGAGGCACGTTGACCAAGGAGACCAACAGATACTCCCCATATAGGCATACCTTAGCGCGCGAATTTTCTGAGCAAAAAGCACATACTCCCCCATAAGACAATACAGTCACACCTTGTGGGAGCGGGCTTGCCCGCGATGGGGCGCATCTGTTGAAACCATCGCCCATCGCGGGCAAGCCCGCTCCCACAGAAAAAGAACGGGGCGGACACTAGACCTGCTACAGGGACACCACCGGTGCGCGCGCCGTCCCGCCACGAAGAAGCGCCAGCCACCGCGACACTTGGGCCAGCGCGCCCAGCGGCATCAACCCGCGCGCGGCGCCGAGCCCTCGACGCGCAGCTTCATCACCGTGATGGCGCCGGTGGGCACCACCATCACCGCGTTGGCCACCATCAGCGGCAGGTCTCCGCGCAGCCAGCCATACACCAGCCGCAGCACCGGGGCGATGGTGATGATGACGTAGGTGGACAGCGAGACGCCCGAGACGTCGCGCGTCTTCCAGGCGCGCCACAACTGCGGCACGAAGGACGATGTGGTGAAGCAGGTGGCCACCAGGCCCAGAACATCGAGTGCCGTCACAACGCTCCCTCCACGCTTCCGGGTATTGACAGGATGATCGACCCACTATGTGATCGCTGCATGCCGGTTTTTCTACGTGAATGCACTTCGCTGCGATGACTGCATCTGCCTCCCCACCGCCGCGCGCCTTCGTGCTGGGCAATTTCGTGCAGGCCTGCTGCTGGCAGGTAGCACGCCTGCCGGCTCCGGGCGAGACGCTGCAGGCGCACGGCTTTCACAACGAGGCCGGTCGCAAGGGGCTGAACGTGGCGGTGGGCCTGCAGCGGCTGGGCGCGCGGGTGCAGACGCTGATCGGCTGCGGCCAGGACGCCGCGGCCGACGAGCTGCTGGCGCTGCTGGCCACCGAGGGCGTGGATGCCACGCACGTGCATCGCCTGCCCGGCCCCTCGGGCTGGGGCGCAGGGCTGATCGGCGCTGATGGGCACAACACCATCGCGGTGTACCCCGGCGCCAACGGGCTGCTGACGGCGGCGCATGCCGAGGCGGCGCGCAGCGCCATCGAAGCGGCGGCGCTGGTCTACGGCCAATTCGAGACCGCGCTGCCCGCCGTGCAGGTGGCGTTCGAGATCGCCCACCGGCAAGGCGTGCCCACGGTGCTGAACCCCTCGCCCTGGCAGGCGCCGCCGGCCGCGCTGCGGTCGGCCACGCACACGCTGATCGTGAACGAGTTGGAGGCCGCAGGCCTGCTGGATGCGCCTGCACTGCTGACACTGGCCGTGGCCGACATCGCGCGTGCCGTGCGGCAGCGGCAACAAGCGCTGGCCATCGCTTGGCCGGCGCTGCGGCGGCTGGTGGTGACGCTGGGCGCGCGCGGCGCGCTGGGCGCCGAACGCGGCGACGATGGCGGCTGGCGCCTGGTGCACGTGCCCGCGCCCGCCGTCGACGCGCTGGACACGGTGGGCGCTGGCGACGGCTTTGCCTGCGGCTACGTCACGGCCGTGCTGGCCGGGCAGGCGCTGGGCACGGCGCTGGTGTGGGGCAATCTGTGCGGCGCCCATGTGGCGGCGCGGCGCGGCGTGCTGGATGCGCTGCCGTTCGCGGCACAACTGGAAGGGCTGCTGGCCGGTCCCTGGCCGCCGCCCGAGAAACTCACTTTTTAGGAGCTGCCTGTGCCTGCCCCATCAGGGGTTGAGCTGCATCCGATACACATAGGCATCGCCGCGGAAAGTGCCTTCGACGTACTCGACCAGCGCGCCGCCCACGTCGCGCGTCATGCGCTTGAACAGCAGGCAGGGCTGGGGCTGCTCGAAGCCGAAGGCGGCCGATTCGGCGTCGGAACTGAGCACGGCCTCCACCGTCTGCTCGGCGCCGCCCAGGGTGACGCCGCACAGCTGCTTGAGCCGCTCGTAGGCCGAGCCGCCGCCGTCCCACTCGGCCATGATGGGGGCCAGCGTGAGGTCGTACCAGGCCAGCTCGCGCGTCATGGGCACGCCGTCGGCCTCGCGGACGCGCTCGATGTGCAGGAACAGCGCGTTGGACGGGCGCTGGAAGATCGAGGCCATGCGCCGGTCGTGCACCACCTCGCACACCAGCAGCGTGGTGGAGGCGAACTTGCCCAGCTCGCGCATTTCCTCGGTGAAGCCCTTGAGCCGGCCCAGCGTGGGTTCCACGCGCTCGGGGCGGCGCACCACGCTGCCGGCGCGGCCACGGCCGCCGATGCGCTGGTCGTGGCGCAGCTGGTCGTAGCTGCGCTTGACGGTGGAGCGGCTGACGCCCAGCGTCTCGGCCAGTTCGCGCTCGGGCGGCAGGCTGGTGCCCGCCTGCAGGGTGCCGGAGGTCAGCAGGTCATCCAGCTGGATGTAGAGCTGGCGCCACAGGGGCTCGGGCGCGTGGTTGTCGATGTGGAGCGAAGCAAAGTGGGCAGACATGAAGACCAAAACCTCGTGATACTTCCAACGGATTGGTGAAGATCGTGCCGGAGCCGGCCCGCGGCGCGTTTTGGCACGATCACGCGATTATCCCCGCTTGTGTCAGTTTGACGTAACGCGCCCGGCTGGCCACCCCATGAAACAGTGCACGGACTTGGCCCCGAACGTCGTTTATTGGCGCGCCGTGCGCACGTTGGCGGGGGGCTTGGCCGGATGGCTGGTGCGCCAGGGGTTGATGTCGAGCCCGCCGCGGCGCGTGTAGCGCGCGGTCACGCTCAGCTTGGCGGGCCGGCAGCGTTGCCAGATGTCCATGAACATGCGCTCGACGCAGTGCTCGTGAAAGTCGTTGTGGTTGCGAAAGCTGATGATGTAGCGCAGCAGCCCGGCCTGGTCGATCTGCGGGCCGGCGTAGCGGATCTGCACGCTGCCCCAGTCGGGCTGGCCGGTGACGGGGCAGTTGCTTTTCAGCAGGCGGCTGGTCAGCGTTTCTTCCACCGGCTGCTCGTCGAACACTGCGGTCAGCAGCTCGGGCGCCGGCTGCTCATACACGTCGCAGTCGATGTCGAGGCGGTCGAGGCTCAGGCCGTCCAGCTCATGCACCGCCTCGCGGTCGAAGTCTTCCGGCGCGATCAGGCGCACGCCGGCGCTGGCGCGCACCGGGCCGCCCTGCCACAGCGCGGCGCTCACGTCGGCCTGGATGCGGCGCTGCACCTCCTGCGCATCGCCGATGCGCGTGCCGTTGAAGCTGTTCAGGTACAGCTTGAACGACTTGCTCTCGACGATGTGCGTGCTCTCGCACGGCACCATGATGTGGGCGATGGCCACCTGCGGCTTGCCGCGGGCGTTGAGCCACGACAGTTCGAACGCCGTCCACAGGTCGGCACCGAAGAAGCCGGGCTGGCCGGTGATGCCCAGCTGCGCGCGCTGCGGCGCGCGCGGGATGGGGAACAGCAGCGCCGGGTCGTACTGGTCGGCATAGCGCACGGCCTTGCCGAGCGGGGAATGGTCGGCGCTGGCGCTCATGCGCGCTCCTCGTCGTGGTCTTGCAGAAAGGGCAGCAGCACGGCCAGCACGCGGCGCACGATCTCGGGGTGCGCCACGGGGGCCAGGTCGTGCCCCATGTCGGGGATGATGGCCAGCCGCGCGCCGGGGATGCGGCGTGCGGTGTCCTCACCGCACACCGGCGGCACCCAGGGATCGTCGGCGCCGTGCACCACCAGCGTGGGGCGCTGGATGCGCGCCAGCTGGTCGGCGCGCTCGCCATCGGCCAGGATGGCGGCCAGCTGCCGGTAGGTGGCGGCGTTGTCGGGCGCATGGCGCTGCGCGGTGCGGCGGAACATGGCCAGCAACGCCTCGTCGCTCGGGCCGAAGCGCGGGCTGGCGATGGCCTGCAGAAAGCGCACGTAGTACGCGGCCAGCGCCGCGTCGCCGCGCGCCTTGGATTTGCTGGCGGCCACGCGCAGCAAGGCCGGCTTGGGCTTGAGCAGGCCGCGCGCGCCGCTGCTGCCCATGATGGACACCAGGCTGCGCACGCTCTGCGGCGCCGCCAGCGCCACGCGCTGCGCCACCATGGCGCCCATGCTCAGGCCCACGATGTGGGCGTTGGGCACGGCCAGCGCATCCAGCACGCCCACGGCATCGGCCGCCATGTCGGACAGCGTGTAGGGCACGCGCGGCCGGCGGCCCAGCCAGGCCTGCGTGGCGATCCACGGGATGCGCGGCGTGCCGTGCGCCGTGAAGTGCGTCGACAGGCCGGCATCGCGGTTGTCGAAGCGCAGCACGCGGTAGCCGGCATCGGCCAGGCCCTGCACCAGGCCGGCCGGCCAGTGGATCAGCTGGCCGCCCAGCCCCATCACCAGCAGCACGGCGGGGCCGGGGCCACCGCTGTCTTCCAGCGCCAGCTCGATGCCGTTTGCTTTTATTTTCATAGCTGGTTGCGCTTGCTGGGCGGGCGCTGAGGGACGATTTGGCTCTTCAACGGAACTCGCCTTCGCGCAGCCACTTGGTGGCGATCCACTTCTCGCCGGCGATGACGGGGGCACCGCCGTGCAGGGTCTTGGTGCTGGGGTGCGGCCGCTCGTAGCTGAAGAACACGGCGTTGCCGCGCTTGGGCGCCACTTCGAAGAACACGCTGGGGAAGGTGGTGCCGCCGCCCTTTTCGGGCTCGTTCAGGTACATCACCACCGTGCCCACGCGCTGGCCGCCGCGCTTGAGAATGGTGGGCGTGCCGGGCTCGGCGGGGTCGAAGTAGTCGTAGTGCGGCTTGTATTCGGTGCCCGGCACGTACTGCAGGATCTGCAGCCCCTCGCCGTTCTCGATGGGCCAGTTCACCAGCCTGGCGATGCGCGCCTCGATGGTCTTCACCAGTTCGTTTTCGCCGCGCTGGAAGAACATGCCCTGGCTGGTGCGGTCTTCGTTGACCTCTTCGCCGCCGGTCTTGGTGGCCACGGTGAGCGAGCGGCTCATGCGCGGCCTGGCCAGCGCGATCAGCGCGTCGCATTCCTCGTCGGACAGCAGGCCGCCGAACACCACCACGCGCGGCAGCGCCATCACGCCCAGCACGGCCACCTGGCGGTCACCGCCGTCCAGGTACAGGGGCGAATCGCCCACGGCCGGCTCGGGCACCTTCACCGCCGGCGGCAGGCCCTGCGCCACGGCCTGCTGGTTCAGGTGGCCGCGCAGGGTGCTCTCCATGGCCTCGATGGCCACGTCCTCGTCCCAGCCGGAGGCCTTCATCGACTGCAGCACGCTCTCGGCGCTGTGGCCGGCCTGCGCCTGGTCGACGATCCACTGGCGCAGTTCGGGGGTGATCTGTTGGGTCATGGTCGCGGGGTGATGATGATCAAAAACAATAGCTGCTGGCGCTTGTCATTCAATGATTTCAGATGGTTTTGTCTTGAAACCGTTGTGCAGCAAGCGCAACCCACTATCAATTCATGAGTTGAAGCTTCAGCGGCCGGCTTACCGCTTGCGCCGGAACACCAGCCGGTCCGGCTCCGACGCGGCGGGCGCGAAGGCATAGCCTTCCAGGTCGAAGCCTTCCAGCTTCTTCGGCGTGGCCACCTTGTGCTGCGCGGCGTAGCGCGCCATCAGCCCGCGCGCGCGCTTGGCCAGGAAGCTGATGACCTTGTACTGCCCGCCCTTGTAGTCCTCGAACACGCAGTCGATCACGCGCGCCTGCAGCACCTTGCGGTCGACCGACTTGAAGTATTCCTGCGAGGCGAGGTTGACCAGGATGGGCGCCTTGTCGCCCGCCAGCCGCTGGTTCAGGTAGTCGGCGATCTGCGTGCCCCAGAACTGGTACAGGTTGGCGCCCTGGTCGGTCTTCAGTCGCGTGCCCATCTCCAGCCGGTAGGGCTGCATCCAGTCCAGCGGACGCAGCACGCCGTACAGGCCGCTGAGGATGCACACGTGGTCCTGCAGCCAGTCGAGCTGCGCGGGTGTCAGGCTGGCGGCGTCCAGGCCGCCGTACACGTCGCCGTTGAAGGCCAGCACGGCCTGCTTGGCGTTCTTCGCCGTCACCTTCGGCCGCCAGGCCTCATAGCGCGCCACGTTCAGGCTGGCCAGCGGGTCGCTCAGCTTCATCAGCTCGGCAATCTGCTGCGGTGATTTCTCGCGCAGCACGGCGATCAGCGCCGCCGACTGCTTGCCGAACAGCGGGGGCGTGTGCGGCACCTCGGGCGCCACCGGCGTTTCGTAATCCAGCGCCTTGGCTGGTGACAATACAAACAGCATGCTGCCGATTCTCCATCAAGACGCACACCTGATCGCCATCGACAAGCCCGCCGGCCTGCTGGTGCACCGCACGGGGCTGGATACGGGCGAAACGCGCTTTGCCGTGCAGTTGCTGCGCGACCAGATCGGCCAGCCGGTGTGGCCGCTGCACCGGCTGGACAAGGGCACCAGCGGTGTGCTGCTTTTTGCCCTGAGCGCCCAGGTGGCCGGCGCTGTCAGCTCACTTTTCGAGAGCAACGAGGGCATCGCCAAGACTTACCGCGCCGTGGTGCGCGGCTGGCCGCCCGCCGAGGGTGTGATCGACCACCCGCTGACCCGCCTGGCCGACGACGCGCGCGCCACGGCGCGGGCGCTGACGGTGCAGCCGGCGCGCACGCGCTTTCGCACCCTGGGGCGCTGGGCGGTGCCCCTGCCCTATGGCGACTTTGCGCAGACGCGCTGCGCGCTGCTGGAACTGCAACCCGAGACCGGCCGCCGCCACCAGCTGCGCCGCCACTGCAAGCACATCGGCCACCCGATCATCGGCGACGCCACGCACGGCAAGGGCCCGCTGAACCGGGCGCTGGCCGGCTGGCTGGGGCTGCAGCGCCTGTGGCTGCACGCGTCCACACTGGCGCTGCCGCACCCGGTGACGGGCGCGCCGTTGCTGATCAAAGCGGCGCTGGGCGCGGAATGGGCGCGCTGGGATGCCGCCGCCGAACCCGTCGGTGCCGGCCGGTAAGGCTCAGGTGCTGGCGGTGTCGCGCCCGGCCAGCACGAACTCGTACAGCAGCACGCTGAAGCTGGCGGGCACGTAGTCGAGCACGCAGTCCAGCAGCATGGGCAGATCGCCCGGCGGCAGCAGGCGGCCCACGCGCATGGCCACGCGCAGGGTCACGTCTTCGCCCGCCACTTCGTAGGTCTGGCCCAGGCCCTGCGCCAGGTACAGCAGGATGTCGACCTCGTGCCGCACGTTGCCGTGGGTTTCGACCAGCGTGGTGGCCGGCGCGCTGTTCAGCGCCAGCAGCACCTGCGTCATGTAGGCCTGCGCGGCCACGGGCGAACGCACCATCACCTGCTCGGCGTCGATGCTGTTGACCATGGCGGCCACCTGCTCCACCGCGTAGGGGGCGGGCGCGGGCGCGGGCTCGCTGTCGGCCAGGGCCTGGCGCACCGGCGCCACCACGGCGGCGTCCACCGGGGGCACGTCGGCCAGCTCCTGCAGCGACATGCGGGGCAGCGTCTCGCGCTGAGGCGCCGGCGGTTGTGGGGTGGTGATGCGGCTGGCGACGAAGCTGTCGGGCGGGTGCGCGCCAGCGGCGTCTGCCGCCGCGTCGGCGATCTGCGGGCTTTCGGCCAGCACGGCCTTCAGCGCCGGCGGCCTGGTGTGGCTGAGTTCGGCAGCCAGCAGGCCGCGCCGCTCCAGGCGGTCGATGTCTTCGGAAATGGCCCGGCCGAACAGGTCGATCAGCTCGGCATCGGTCCGCACGCCGTTGCACAGCACCATCACCTGGCGCTCGCGCAGGCTCAGCAGATCACGCTGCAGCAGCGCAGTCCGGCCTTTTTCGGTCTTGATGTAAATCATGGAATCGGATTGACCCCTCGAATGGGTGCCGGATTATCGCCACCCACCTTGACACCGCGCCTACGCCGGCGCGAATGGTCAATCCGTACGCCAGCCAAGCGCCGAATAGTTGACGATCCGGGCGCTTTCAGCCGCCTGATCCCCGTCAGGCCAGCGCCGGCGCGCCGCGCCCGCGCCGCATGCGCAGCGCCTGCAGCCACATCACCAGGGCCAGCAATGCGAGCGCCGGAACGAAGAACCATTCCTTGGCCGGGCGGGCGGCGGGCAGTTCGATGGCCTTGATCCGGAAGCCCTGCTCCAGCCCCAGCTTCTCGGCCACGCTGCCGAAGCGCACGCCCACCACCATCAGTTCGTCGCCGTCGGGCATCACGGTCACGCCGGCGTCGGCCAGGCGCTGGCGATAGTCGCCCTCCTTGGCGCCCAGCGGCAGCAGCACGCCCTTGCGCACGTCATTGCCTTCCAGGCTGATGCCTTCGATCCAGATGCGCTTGCCGGTGTTGGCCGGCGCATCGGCAATCTCCTGCTGCATGGCCTGGCCACGCACCTCGTCGAACGGCGGGTACACCATGTCCATCCAGAAGCCCGGGCGGAACAGGGTGAAGCACACCAGCAGCAGCGCGAGGGTTTCCCACCAGCGCGTCTTGGTGAGGAAGTAGCCCTGCGTGGCCGCCGCGAACACCAGCATGGCGATGATGGCCGTGCCGATGGTGATGACGGTGTGGATCGGGCCCGTGAGCCCGATCAGCAGCAACTGCGTGTTGAAGATGAACAGGAACGGCAGGATGGCCGTGCGCATGCTGTAGTAGAAAGCCGTGATGCCGACCTTGATCGGGTCGTGCTTGGCAATGGCGGCAGCGGCGAACGAGGCCAGCCCCACCGGCGGCGTCACGTCGGCCATGAGGCCGAAATAGAACACGAACATGTGCACCGCGATCAGCGGCACGATCAGTCCGCTTTGCGCACCCAGCTCCACCACCACCGGCGCCATCAGCGTGGACACCACGATGTAGTTGGCCGTGGTGGGCAGGCCCATGCCCAGGATCAGGCTGATGGCGGCCACCAGGATCAGCATCAGCATCAGGTTGCCGCCCGACAGCAGCTCGACGATCTCGGTCATCACCAGCCCCACGCCGGTGAGCGAGACGGTGCCGACGATGATGCCCGCGGCGGCGGTGGCCACGCCGATGCCGATCATGTTGCGCGCGCCCGTGGCCAGGCCGTCGATCAGATCGCGCACGCCGGCCTTGAAGGCCGTGCCCAGCGCGCCGCTGCCGCGCAGCGCGGCTAGGATGGGCTTTTGCGTGACCATGATGAAGATCATGAACATGGTGGCCCAGAACGCCGACAGGCCGGGCGAAAGCTGCTCCACCATCAGGCACCACACCAGCACCACCACCGACAGCAGGTAGTGCAGGCCCGAACGTACCGTGGGGCCGGTTTCGGGCAGTTCGAACACGGGGGAGTTCGGATCGTCGATCTCCAGCTCCGGCTGGCGCGATCCCACCCACAGCAAAAACAGGTAGGCGGCCAGCAGGACGATGGCGATGATGGGCGCCGCGCTGCTGCCGAACAGCGTCTTGATGAAGCCGATGCCGTAATAGGTGATGGCGGACAGGATGATGAAGCCGCTGACGGTCATCACGAAGGAGATCAGCCGCTGCTGGCCGCTCGACTGCTGGCGCCGCGGCAGCCCTTCCATGCCGGCCTTCAGCGCCTCCAGGTGCACGATGTAGAACAGCGCAATGTACGAAATCAGCGCCGGCAGGATGGCGTGCTTCATCACCTGCACGTAGGGGATGCCCACGTACTCCACCATCAGGAAGGCCGCTGCGCCCATCACCGGCGGCATGATCTGGCCGTTGACCGAGGACGACACCTCCACCGCGCCGGCCTGGTCGCCGCGGTAGCCCACGCGCTTCATCAGCGGAATGGTGAAGGTGCCGGTGGTCACCACGTTGGCGATCGACGAGCCGGAGATGATGCCAGTGGCCGCCGACGACACCACCGCCGCCTTGGCCGGCCCCCCGCGCATGTGGCCCAGCAGCGCGAACGCGCTCTTGATGAAGTAGTTGCCGGCGCCGGCTTTGTCGAGCAGCGAGCCGAACAGCACGAACAGGAAGATGAAGCCGCTGGACACGCCCAGCGCGACGCCGAATACGCCCTCGGTGGTGAGCCAGAAGTGCGAGGCCGCCCGCTCCAGCGAGGCGCCGCGGTGCGCCAGCATGTCGGGCATGTGGGGCCCGGCAAAGGTGTAGACCAGGAACAGCGTGGCCACGATGACCATGGGCAGGCCCAGCACGCGGCGCGTGGCCTCCAGCAGCAGGACGATGCCGACGATGAAGACGTACACGTCCATCTGCGTCGGGCTGCCGGGCCGGGTGGCCAGCTCGCGGTAGAACAGGAACAGGTAGCCGGCGCAGAAGGCGCCGACCAGTGCCATCACCCAATCGGTGACGGGCACCCGGTTGGACGGCGAACGCGTGCTGGCCGGGTACGCCATGAAACCCAGGAAAACGGCGAACGCCAAGTGGATGGCACGGCTCTCCGTGTCGTTGAAGATGCCCACGCGCAGCGTGAACGGCAGCGGTGAGGCGATCCACAACTGGAACAGCGACCAGGCAATGGCCACCAGCAGCAGCAGCCTGGCCACCAGCGGGCCGGGCTCCCGGCCGCCGGTGTCCGTCTCCTCGACCAGCCTGTTGACATCGACCTGGTCCACCGCCACGTCCTTGCTCTTGCTCATGCTGCCTCTCCGTACCCGGCTCTTTGGTTGCTCACACCGTGCGTCGCGCCACGAAAAAACGCCCCATGCCGACACGATCCAGCATGGGGCGCGCGGTGCGCGTGGCGCACCCTCTCAGGCCCAGTTACTTGAGCCAGCCCTTTTCCTTGTAGAACTTGGCGGCGCCCGGATGCAGCGGCGCGGACAGGCCGTCCTTGACCATGTGCTCGGCGCTCAGGTGGGCGAACGCCGGGTGCAGCTTCTTGAACTCGTCGAAGTTGTCGAACACCGCCTTGACCAGGGTATAGACCTGATCGTCCGGCGCCTTGGCCGAGGTGACGAAGGTGGCCAGCACGCCATAGGTCTGCGTGGCCTGGTCGTTGCCCTTGTACAGGCCGGCCGGAATGGTGGCCTTGGCGTAGTAGGAGTTGTCGGCCACCAGCTTGTCGATCGCCGGGCCGGTGATGTTGACCAGCTTGGCGCCGCAGGTGGTCACCGGGTCCTGGATGTTGGCGCTGGGGTGGCCGACGCCGTAGAAGAAGGCGTCGATCTTGTTGTCGCACAGGGCGGCGCCGTGCTCGTCGGCCTTCAGTTCGGAGGCCAGCGAGAAGTCGCCCATCTTCCAGCCCTTGGCGGCCAGCAGCTGCTCCATCGACGCGCGGGTGCCGGATCCGGGGTTGCCGACGTTGACGCGCTTGCCCTTGAGGTCATCGAAGCTCTTCACGTTCGCCTCGGCGCGCGCCACCACGGTGAATGGCTCGGGGTGCAGCGAGAACACCGAGCGCAGGTCGGAAAACGCCCCGTTCTTCTCGAAGCTGCTGGTGCCCTTGTAGCCGTGGTAGTTCCAGTCGGACTGGGCCACGCCGAAGTCCAGATCGCCCGCGCGCACCGTGTTGATGTTGGCCACCGAGCCGCCCGTGGATTCGACCGTGCAGCGGTAGCCGTGTTTCGACCGGTCCTTGTTGACCAGGCGGCAGATGGCGCCGCCGGCGGCGTAGTACACGCCGGTGACGCCACCGGTGCCGATGGTCATGAATTTTTGCTGTGCCATGGCCGGCGCTGACAGCAGGGCCGTGGAAGCCGCCGCGGCGGCGACCAGGGTTTTCAGAACGGTCTGGATTCGCATCAAAGTCATCTCCGCAAAAAACAAAGGGAACGGGGGTCAGCCCTGCGCCAGCGCCGCATCCAGCGCTTCGGCCAGACGCGACACGATCTGTGCCAGTTCGTCTTGCGACGCGATGAAGGGCGGTGCCAGCAGGATGTGGTCACCATAACGGCCATCGACGGTTCCGCCCATGGGATAAACCAGCAATCCGCGCGCGAAGGCCGCCGCCTTCACCTTGGCATGCAAGCGCCGTGCCGGGTCGAACGGCGCCTTGCTGGCACGGTCCTGCACCAGTTCGATGCCCCAGAAGAAGCCGCGCCCGCGGATGTCGCCCACGTGCGGGTGGTTTTTGAACTTATCAGCCAGCAGCGCTTGCAGGACGGACGCATCGCGCTTCACTTTTTGAAGCAACCCGTCACGTTCGATGACCTGCTGCACCGCCAGCGCCGCCGCGCACGCCACGGCGTGCCCCAAATAGGTGTGGCCGTGCTGGAAGAAGCCGCTGCCCGAGGACATGGCATCGACGATCTTCTGCTGCGCCAGCACCGCGCCGATGGGCTGGTAGCCGCCGCCCAGGCCCTTGGCGATGGTCATCAGGTCGGGCACCACGCCGTCCTGTTCGCACGCGTGCAGCGTGCCGGTGCGGCCCATGCCGCACATCACCTCGTCCAGGATCAGCAGCACGCCGTGCCGGTCGCACACCTCGCGCACGGCCTTCAGGTAGCCCGGCACCGGTACCAGCACGCCGGCGGTGGCACCGCCCACGGTTTCGGCGATGAAGGCCAGCACCTTGGCCGGCCCGACGCGTTGGATCGCCTCGTCGAGTTCGCGTGCCAGGCGCTGGCCGTAAGCCTCGGGCGTTTCGCCGGGCTGCAGGTCGCGGTAGGGGTAGCAGGGCGACACGTGCGTCACATCGATGAGCAGCGGCGCGAACTGGCGCCGCCGCCATTCGTTGCCGCCCACCGCCAGCGCGCCCAGCGTGTTGCCGTGGTAGCTCTGGCGCCGGGCGATGAAGTGGCTGCGCTCAGGCTGGCCGATCTCCAGGTAGTACTGGCGCGCCATCTTCAGCGCCGCCTCCACCGCCTCGGAGCCGCCGCTGACGAAGTAGGCGTGGCTCATGCCGGCCGGCGCGGTGCGCACCAGCTGGTCGGCCAGTTGTTCGGCCACCTCGGTGGTGAAGAAGCTGGTGTGCGCGTAGGCCAGCTGGTCGATCTGCCGGTGCATGGCGGCCAGCACGTCAGGGTGACCGTGGCCCAGGCAGGAGACGGCCGCACCGCCCGAGGCGTCGATGTAGCGCTGGCCGGCGGCATCTTCGAGCCACAGGCCCTGTCCGCGCACGGCCACCGGGGGCGTGGTGAGGAGACTGCGGTGAAAAACGTGGGTGTTCATCTCGGAGGGCCTTTGCATCGATCCAGGCCGACCACTCGCGCCCCAGACATGAGGCGCCCAGTTCGCTCGTCGGCGCGGAACAGGTTAGCACGGTGCGGCCAAGCGGGGCAGCCGCATTAACACCGAGAGGCGGCGTGGCCGCTGGCTCATGAGGTTCTGCGTTCAAAACGATGACCAATGACGAATGACGTCTTGGTCACTGAAGCGCAGCGAAGTCATTGGTCTTTCTTGCTGGATGACTCACCCCTCCCACACAGCGGATGTGATCCGCGCGGCATCTGAAACTTCTTGATGGTCAAGCATGCTTGAAAGCCCATCCGTATCAGCGGCGCGTGCGCACGGGGCGCTGCTCCACGTCGGTGCGGCCGTCGGCCCATTCGGTGATGACGGTTTCCACCGCCGGTCGGCCGGCCGCAGGCACCACGGGGTGCACCAGCGGCGCGCGCTCCCACACTTGCTCGGCGTGCGCAGGCGCCACCACGGCGATGCCGCTGCCCACCACGGCGTAAGGGGCCTGCGCCGCGGCGGCGTTCGCCACATGGGTCAGCAACGGGGCACTGGCCGGCTCGCGGGCCGAGGCTGGCGCAATCTGCCCGGCCATCGCCACCTCGCGTGCGCAGGCATCACCGTTCAACACCACGCGCCCACCTGCGGGCACGCTGGCCGCCTGCGCCGCGCTGGCCGGTGGCGCATCGGCCTGCTGCACCACGCCACCTTGGGCGTCGTACACGGTATAGCAGGCGGCGCTGGCCTGGGCGGCGGGCAGGGTCAGCAGCGAGGCGGTGAGGCAGTGCAGGGCAAGGCGGGCGTGGTGCATGGTCGGCTCCTGGCGCACCGGGTGAACAGTGGCACGCCGTGGCGCCATGGTGGCCCGCCGCCCGGCCGGCACGCGCCAGCGGCCGCAGCATGCGCCTGTCGGCAGCGGCCGACATGGCATGAAAAAAAGCGCTGACAACTATCCAATTGATAGCTGTCAGCGCTTGATGGACAGGCGCTAAAGCCCGATTTGACTAGAAATTCGTTACTGCGCCGTCCAGCCGCCGTCGTGGGCCCAGGCCTGGCCGCGCACGTTGGCAGCAGCATCGCTGCAGAAGAACACCGCCATGGCGCCCAGCTGCTCGGGCGTGGTGAACTGGTGCGACGGTTCCTTCTCGCTCAGCAGATCCCTGGTGGCCTGCTCCACGCTGATCTTCTGCTCGGCGGCGCGGGCGTCGATCTGCTTTTGCACCAGCGGCGTCAGCACCCAGCCGGGGCAGATGGCGTTGACGGTGATGCCGTCGCCCGCCACCTCCAGCGCCGCGCCCTTGGTGGCGCCGACAACGCCATGCTTGGCCGCGACATAGGCGATCTTGTTGGGCGAGGCGACGAGGCCGTGG
>RRZU010555532.1_pt1 | contig 23660 bp, 18 predicted proteins | sample 2165561 | NCBI WGS metagenome assembly RRZU01 (sample SAMN10456909, study PRJNA506462) | wastewater metagenome | isolation source: wastewater sludge | place: USA: Moscow, Idaho | reverse complement strand
TCGTAAAATTTCTAGCGGCGTAGGCGTTGAGCGTACGTTCCAAACTTACAGCCCACTGGTTGACAGTATTACTGTTAAGCGTCGTGGTGATGTTCGTAAAGCGAAACTGTACTACTTGCGTGCCCTTTCTGGTCGTGCAGCACGTATTAAAGAAAAATTGGCACGTTAATTCGTCCAATGCTTCAAAACAAGGCAGCCTACGGGCTGCTTTGTTGTTTCTGGGGTATAAGTTTTATGCCGCAGTGCGCGGGGGCTTTTGATTGGTGTTAACAGAAGAGTTAGAGTGCGATGTATGCCGTGCTGCGGAGTTGCTGTTTATCCGTCGATGAACCCATCCGGGGTTCAACTCCGGCGCTGCGCCATCCTTGGCTACGCTTGTCACATCAACTCCGCAGCACTCGTTGATCAGCGGCGCTGTTAGCACTGTTTGTATACGGCTCGTCTTTTCTGAGGGTTTTTTTGTTTATATCTATGTCTGTGTTTTACGCTGGAGATTCAGAGCTCTAAGCTCTGGCTTTATAGCTTTGTATTTTTAGCAGACTGGCAGAGCATACCGATGATCAACGAGTGCCGTGCGGGTGCCGTGGCAAGCGCGCCATGGATGGTGCGCGCCCGAATCGGGTCAGGAAGACCCGTTGAGGATAATGTTGCTCGCCTACAGCTCGCTCGGTTCGAGTCTTCTGTATGCTACGGCTTGTGATATGATTTGTGAGAATTAAGGTGCTTTTAACATGACGACTCCTCCGCAGCCCGATTTAGCAGCGTTGACGCGTTTTTTAGATGCAGCGTGGTTACAGCGCGGGCTGTCTGAGAATACGCGGATGGCTTACCGCAGCGATCTAGAACAGTTTGCCCAATGGCTCTTACTGCGCGAACAACGCTTAGAACAGGTACGGCGCGAGACCTTGCTTGAGTATTTGAGCTGGCGCTTAGCTGCAGGCTATAAAGCGCGTTCTAGCGCACGTTTTTTATCTGGGGCGCGTGGGTTTTACCAATATTTGCTCGAAGAAGGCAGCATCACTGAAAACCCAACCCTGCAGGTCGAGCTGCCACAGATTGGTCGCTCATTACCAGATACCTTATCTGAGGCAGATGTTGAGGCGCTGCTGGCGGCACCTGATGTTGAAGAGGCTTTAGGTTTGCGTGATCGCTGCATGCTCGAAGTTCTTTATGCCTGCGGCTTGCGAGTGACAGAGTTGGTCAGCTTAACCTTGGATCAACTTAACACTCGGCAAGGGGTGATACGGATCATGGGGAAGGGGTCTAAAGAGCGCCTAGTGCCCATGGGCGAGACGGCCTTAGACTGGCTCACGCTTTATTTAAAAGAAGGCCGCGCTGAACTGCTTAGCGCTGGGGCAACTGACGCTTTATTTCCCAGTCAACGTGGTCAGCAGATGACCCGACAAACCTTTTGGCATCGCATTAAACGGCACGCGCAAGTGGCGGGTATTAGCAAACCATTGTCGCCTCACACCTTGCGCCATGCCTTTGCGACACACCTGTTAAATCATGGCGCTGATTTGCGAGTGGTGCAGATGCTGCTGGGTCACAGCGATTTATCCACCACACAAATTTACACTCATGTGGCGCGAGCACGGTTGCAGGCTATTCATAGCGAACATCATCCGCGGGGCTAAGAAAAGCGCGCGGCTAAGAAAAGTAGGAGTTGTAAATCATTAAAAAAGGCCTCGAAGAAGAGGCCTTTTTATTGCGTAGCGCGACAGTGGCGCAGCTGCTACTGGGTTAATAGCTATGCGTGCGCCGATAAAGCTTAGCTGGCGGCTGCGGCGATTTTTTTCAATTCTTCGTCACGCAAAGAACGACGCAAAATTTTACCCACGTTAGTGGTTGGAAGCTCATCGCGGAACTCCACGTGGCGAGCAACTTTATAACCGGTCAAGTTACTGCGCATGTGAGCAACAACCTGCTCTTTAGTCAGGCTCTCACCAGGACGCACGACAATAAACACCTTAATGGCTTCGCCGGTTTTCTCGTCGGGGATACCAATGGCAGCACATTGTAAAACACTCGGCAGGGTGGCCAGAACTTCCTCAATCTCATTTGGATAAACGTTAAAACCAGAGACCAGAATCATATCCTTCTTGCGGTCAACAATGCGGATATAACCATCTTCCTGAATTAAAGCGATATCACCTGTGCGTAACCAACCAGCAGCATCCAAGACTTCTTTAGTGTCTTCTTCGCGCTGCCAGTAGCCTTTCATCACCTGCGGGCCCTTAACGCAAAGCTCGCCAGTTTCGCCGATGGGTAACTCGTTGCCATCTTCGTCAATGATTTTGCATAACGTTGACGCGACAGGAATACCAATGGTGCCCAGTTGGATTTTTTGAATTGGGTTGACCGTCGCCACAGGGCTGGTTTCAGTCATGCCGAAACCTTCGCAAATTTGCGCACCAGTGATCTGAGTCCAACGCTCAGCTGCGGAAACTTGCAGTGCCATACCGCCAGAGATAGTCATCTTCAACGGTGAGAAGTCTAGATTGCGGAAATTCACATCGTTGCATAGGGCGACAAAAAGCGTATTAAGCCCAACAAAACCAGTGAATTTATGCTTTCTTAGGTCTTTAATCATGCTCGGTAAATCACGTGGATTGGTGATGAGCAAGTTGTTGTTACCGGTAATCATCATCGCCATGCAGTGAAAGGTAAATGCATAAATATGATAGAGCGGTAAAGGTGCAACAATGGTTTCGCTGCCTTCGTCCAGATTTGAAGCCATCATCGCTTGCGCTTGCAGCATGTTGGCAATCAAGTTGCGGTGAGTCAGCATGGCGCCTTTGGCAACCCCAGTAGTGCCGCCGGTATACTGCAGTACAGCCATGTCTTCAGCGTCTGGATTGGCATTACGAGCGGCTTTTTTACTGCCGAGGGCCAAAACATCATTAAGCTTTAAGGCATTCGGGATGTGGAAAGCCGGTACCATCTTTTTAACGTACTTGACCACACTGTTAACGAGTAAACGTTTGAGTGGCGGCAGAAAGTCTGCAACTTCAGTGACAATAACAGTTTTAACACCGGTGTTTGGCACTACAGCTTCGGCCAAGTGGCCCATGTTCGCTAAACAGACCAGAGCTTTAGCGCCAGAGTCATTGAACTGGTGCTCCATTTCGCGCGTGGTGTACAGCGGGTTGGTATTGACTACCACCAAGCCGGCACGGATCGCTCCAAAGACCACGACTGGGTACTGCAACAGGTTAGGCAGTTGTACCGCGATACGGTCACCGGGTTGTAGGTCTGTGTAATTTTGCAACCATGCAGCAAAGTCCCCAGATAGCCTGTAAATATCGCCATAGGTGAGCGTTTTGCCCAGATTGGTGAATGCAGGTTTGTCAGCAAAACGCTGGCAGGACTCTTTCAATACCGCTTGAATATTCGGGTATTGATCAGGGTTGATTTCGGTGGGAAGACCTTCAGGGTATTTGTCCTTCCAGAAGTTTTCATTCATGCAAGTCAACTCCTAAGCAACAGCTCATTTTTGCCTTATTGAAAGTGTTTAACAAAAACACACTATAAATAACTCATAAACGCAAAGCAGGGGCAGCCCAGTTCACGCCTCAAATATTCTGAGAAATGTTTATTGTGCTATACGATACCATGTTTAAAAGTCACTGAATTGCGTGCTCTTGTCAATCATTTCACTAAAGGCTTGTTATTAAAGATTATTTTTAGCTTTGCAGCTTTTGTGTCATAGAAACCATTGGAGGTTAGCAGTTTTATAAATACGCGACCAGCACAAAAGTAGGCTTCTTGGTCATGCTTTGGACTAAAGTTTATTTTTAGTTCTGGTTTTGCTGCTCACTACAGACATAGCTCCCTAATTTATTCGATAGGCACTACAATGACAGCACGCTATCTTTTAGGAGGAAACCTTCATGCAGCATAAGGCATTCTGGTTAACCACTAATGATGCAACCGAACTTTATGTCAATCACTGGGCCAGTGCAGAGCAGCCGCGGGCCATAGTGATGATTGCCCATGGTATGGCCGAGCACAGTCAACGTTATGCACGTTTTGCGAGTGAATTGGCCGCAGCGGGTGTATCGGTGTTTGCGTTGGATCAACGTGGCCATGGCCGCACGGCTGCGCAGGGCACCTTAGGCTATTTTGCCGATGCACAGGGTTGGGACTTAATTGTTCACGACCTCAGCTGTCTCAATCACCATATCCGCGCCAGCTATCCGCATACACCCATTTTCCTCTTAGGGCACAGCATGGGAAGCTATATAGCGTTAGCCTATCTCATGCAGCACAGCTGCAGTATGCAGGGTGCTATTTTGTCGGGATCAAACTACTTTAAAACATCCATGCGTTACCGTGCTGCGATGCTGCTAGCCCGTTTTGAACGTAAACGCTTAGGCGCAAAAGGCCGCAGTGCGCTGCTCGATAAAATGATTTTTATGCCGTATCAGCGCGCAGTTAAAAAACGTCGCACGGATTGGGATTGGCTGAGCCGCGATGCTGAGCAAGTGGATGCTTATATCAATGATCCATTATGCGGATTTACCTGCACCACTCAGTTGTGGCTTGATCTGCTGCGCGGCCTGCAACATATCACCCCAGTGCGCAATATGATTCAAATTGATAACGACTTACCTTTGTTGATTATTGGTGGCGATGCTGATCCCATTAACCGTGGGCACCGTTTGATTGATCTGGCTAATGCGTTGCGCGAGTCAGGCAACCGCGCGGTAGACATTAAATTGTACCGACAGGCACGCCACGAAGTATTGCAAGAGATCAATCATGCCGAAGTGACTGCTGATATTATGCACTGGCTGGACGCAGCCTTAGCAAGCAGACGCCAGATAGCCCCTACACCTTGACTTGGAGAGTTCCATGACGCAAAGCACGAGTATTCCATACAGCAGTTTAGAAGTGGGTCAAACTGCAACTTTCAGCAAGCTAGTGACCGAGCATGACATCATGCTGTTTGCCAGCATGTCCGGTGACCGCAACCCAGTGCACCTGGATGCCGAGTATGCGGCCGGTACCATGTTTAAAGAGCGCATCGCCCATGGCATGTTCAGTGGGGCGCTGATCAGTGCAGCAGTGGCTTGTGAGCTGCCTGGTCCTGGAACTATTTACCTTGGTCAGCAAATGGAGTTTAAGCTGCCGGTCAAATTGGGTGATGAACTGACTGTACAGCTCGAGATTTTAGAAAAGCTGCCCAAGTTTCGTGTGCGAATTGCCACCCGTGTGGTGAACCAGCGCGATGAAGTCGTGGTGGATGGTGAGGCTTTAATTATTGCCCCCCGCAAAGAAGATACTGTGCAGTTGGCTGAAGTGCCGCGTTTTGTTGCTCAGTAATGTTCGACTACAGGCTCGCCGAGGCTAGCTCGTACGAAAAAGCGTTACAACAGCCAATAGTAATGGTGGGTAACGCTTTGTGCGCTTGGCTTCTTAGGTAGGGCAGCGCAACGTCTTGCGCAGCTCAGTAACGCTTATGGCTCATGGAATTACAGCGAGGATTGTGCGGCGCGGTGGGCTGTGAGCAAGGCCTGCATACTTTGCAGTACGGCATTTAAGCCATTGCTGCGCGAAGGGGATAGCTGGCGACTTAAACCAAGCTGGTTAAACCAATCGACAATATCCACTGCGCTGATTTGCTCAGGGCTGAGCCCATCAATACGCAATAATACTAATGCCAGCAATCCGCGCAGCAAGCGAGCCTCACTGGCAACTTGAAAGCGCACCGGTGTGCTGGCACTGTCTAGCTGCAGCCAGACTCGGGTTTCACAACCGTGCACAAGATGCTCTGGCAGTCGCTGCGACTCCGGCAGCTCATCCAATTGCGCACCTTTTTGCAATAATAAGCGCGCGCGCTGCTCCCATTGCTGACAGGCTTGAAATTCATCCACAGCCTGTTGCGCGGCAGAGCTTAAAGCGCTCATTGTAGAATCTCCAAAGCTTGATCGAGCGCGCTAAAAAAGCGCTGCAGATCCTCACCATTGTTATACATAGCCAATGACACCCGCAGCGCCCCAGGCAGACCCAAACTTTGCAGTAAAGGCATTGCGCAGTGGTGGCCGGCGCGCACTGCCACACCTTGCTCACCGAGTAATGCTGCTAAATCAGCATGATGCACTTGTGGTGCATTAAAACTGACTAGAGCACAGTTTGGTGCGCCGATAATATCCATGCCACGCTCTTGTAAGCCTGCGAGCAAGGCCTTGTGTAAAGCTGTTTCGTGGTTGGCAATGGCATGGCTATCTAAGCTTTGCAGCCATGTCAAAGTAGCGGCAAAGGCAATAATATTAGCAGTGCTGGGTGTGCCCGGCTCAAAGCCTAAAGGCGCAGGCAGGAACTCCGCGTGTTGGTAATCACAGTGGCGCACCATTTCACCGCCAAATTGCCAGTGACGTAAGGCGGCTAGCGCTCGTTCGCGGACAAAAAGCACACCCACCCCGTCTGGGCCGTAGAGCTTATGTGCGGAACAAACAAAAAAATCGCAATCCAATTGCTGCAGGTTAGGGCGCGCATGGACTGCTGCTTGAGCACCGTCAATCACTGTCCAGACACCGGCTTGGCGGGCCGCGCTGAGTAGCTTGGCGACGGACTGCCTATGGCCCACCACATTAGACAGGGTGCTTAGGGCAAGAATCCGGCTGCGGCTGGATAACTGTGCAATGGCCTGCTCAATATCTAAGTGGCCATTGGCATCCATTGGTAAAATTTTTAAGGTTAAGCCGCGAGCTAAAGCCAACTGTTGCCAAGGCAGTAGATTGGCATGGTGCTCGTAGGCGCTAATCAGAATTTCATCGCCGCTGTGCAGGTTGTGCGCTAAAGCTTGGCTAAGTAGATTGAGGCCTTCAGTGCTGCCCTTGGTGAAAATCACCGCATCCTCAGTACCAGCGTGCAGCCAACTGGCAATGCTGCTGCGTGCCGCTTCAAAGGCGCGGGTCGCGCGTTCACCGGGCTGGTGCTGTGCGCGGTGCACATTGGCCACACCGTGCTGATAATAATCACTGAGCGCGGTTATCATGGCGAGTGGCTTTTGTGCGGTGGCAGCGCTGTCGAGCCAAACCTGCTGTTGCTCAGCAAAAGCTAAAATACCGGGGAAAAACTGACGCCAAGGTGAGGGCAGAAACATTACGAGATGAGCCTCTCCAAAGGAAGAATAGAAACAATATAGATGCTGTTGAGTCACAGGCCGCTTGGCTGCTGCCTGTGACTATCCATCTTATGGTGCTTTGCTAATGCACTCCACCGCACCTGTTTCAGGGTTGCGGTAAAAGGAGAGGTCATCTTGCAGGGCCAGCTCGCTGGCGAGCACTGTTTTTACCAGCTGCTTGGCATTGTCTAAAACCGTCACTGAGGTGTCGCCGGTGAGCCAGAGGCCGGCTTCAACTGTATTGCGGTTGCCCAGTGAGATTCCAACGCCTGCGTGGCTATTGATAACGCAGTGATGGCCGACACTGATCAGTGGCTGGCTGGCGGTACTGGCCATGGAACAGCCACCCTGTAGGGTTGAGTCAGCACCGATTAACACCCCAGAGGCGATACAGCCATCAATGGTGCTAGCACCTTGAGTACCGGCATTAAAGTTGATCGAGCCTTCGTGCAATACCACGGTACCCTCGCCGACGTAGGCGCCTAAGCGTACCCGCGCCGCATCAGCAATATGAATGCCTTTGGGCACAACATAATCGGTCAGTTTAGGTAGTTTATCCACTGAGAACACATCGAGCATGCGGCCTTTAATGCGCTCTTCTAGCTGCAGCTCAGCGACTTCATTGATATCAATTGCCCCGCGATTCGTCCAGGCCACATTGGGCAGGACATTGAACAAATCAGTTAGGTTGATTTCATGGGGCTTACATAGGCGGTGTGAAATCAATTGCAACTTGAGGTAAGCCTCAGGTACAGAAATGGGCTTGGCGTCGTGCTCTAAAATACAGGCCACAGTCGGTTTATGGCTTTCTGCTAAGCGCACCAATAATGCGCTTTGCTCAGGGGCAATGTATTTCAAAGCGGTGGCTAAATTGGACGCTACAGCAAAATTGAAGTCAATGATTTGGTTGCCGCCGTTGTAGCCTAAAATAGCTTTAATGCGGTCAATAAACACTGCGCTTGGGTGCAGCAAAGGGCGAGGAAACAATACCTCTAGCCACTGCTTGTCACGATTACGAGTGCCAACACCAAAGGCGATACTAAACATAGATTGCGACATATAAGATCCTTGTACGAGAGGCTAATCAACGCCTTTCTAAGTATGCGGGCTAGGTGTTAAACGCGCTTTGATACAGCTCAGGCTTAAAGCCCACGAGGGTGCGCTCACCTAAGTCTAAAACTGGGCGCTTAATCATTGACGGCTGTGCCAGCATTAAAGTGATGGCTTTGGCTTGATCGAGATCGGCTTTGCTGGCGTCATCGAGTTTGCGAAAGGTAGTGCCGGCACGATTCAGAATTTTTTCCCAGCCATGCTCATTACACCATTGCTCTAAATGCGCTTGATCAATGCCAGCGCTTTTATAGTCGTGGAACACATAGGTTTTACCTTGTTGATCCAGCCAAGTGCGGGCTTTTTTCATGGTGTCACAGGCCTTAATGCCATATAAGGTTAAGTCGCTCATAAAACCTCCGTAATAGCGTTTAATTAATGGCTAAGCTGACGCGATAGACAATGGAGCCAAACATGCACAGCATACCAAACATCAATAAGGCAATTCCCCAGGAGCGCTCACGCCAGTTGTAACCAAAGGCGAGACAAAACAGGCCGATGGTGATTAAGGTGGTCATGACGTTAAGTGGATTATCCATACAATTCCTTACTAATAAGCATTCGATAAATGGGTCACAGTGCCACTGGCACCGGTCGATAATTGTGCAATCATACTTTCTTGCAAGGCGTGGCACAGGTCTGGGTCAGATAGCGGTAGGCCGTCTGCATCAGTAATAAAAAATACGTCTTCAATGCGCTCGCCTAGGGTAATAATTTTTGCTTTAACGAGGGATAAATTAAACTCAACAAAAATTCCGGCAATACGCGCCAATAAACCAGGCCGATCTGGGGCAATCACCTCAACAATAGTATAGGGGCGTTGCGCATCATTATGGATGGTGATTTGTGGAGTAAAAGAAAAGTGCTTAAGTTGGCGTGGTACACGGCGCTGAATAATAGCTGGGAAGTTCTCAGGGTTACGTAGGGCCGTGGTTAAACCTGTACGGATTTCTTGAATACGTTCAGGATCATCACCAATACGATCGCCCTCAGCATCAAGCACAATATAGGTTTCGATGCTGAAGTGTCCTTTTGAGGTCATGATTCGTGCGTCTAAAGTGCTGAGGTTGAGCTGATCAAGGGTGGCCACGGTCACCGCAAAAAAGTCGTGGCGCTGCACACCATAAACAAAGATTTGCGTGCCGCCGTCATATTCGCGCTGCGTGGTTTCGCGTACTAAGACCAATGGCTCCAGGCTATCGCCGTGCTGCAAAATAGCCTCAGTGTGCCAAACAATATCGCCAGCACTGTGGCGGACAAAGTAGTCATCGCCCAATTGGCTCCAGAGTTGCTCCACTGCTTGCGGCTCGACACCGTCCTCGGTTAATAGGCTTAAGGCGGTGGCTTGACGTGTGCTAATTTGCTCTTCACGCTCCAGTGGGTTTTCAAGACCGCGGCGCAAGGCACGGCGGGTTTCACTGTAGAGCTGGCGCAAGAGTTGTGCGCGCCACGAGTTCCAAAGCGTTGGATTGGTAGCGTTAATATCAGCCACTGTGAGCACGTATAAATAGTCCAAGCGCACTTGATCGCCAACCAATAAAGCAAAGTTGTGGATCTCTTCAGGGTCAGAAATATCTTTACGCTGGGCGGTGACTGACATCACTAAGTGGTTGCGTACCAGCCAAGTGATTAAGCGGGTATCTGCTTTGGGCAGCTGATGCAGCTTACCGAACTCTTCAGCAATATCTGCGCCCAGCAACGAGTGATTGCCGCCGCGGCCTTTACCGATATCATGAAAAAGCCCCGCCAAGTAAATCAGCTCGGGCTTAGGTAGGCGGCCAATCACAGCGCTGGCCAGCGAGTACTTTTCAGCAAAATCCGGATGGCGTAATTTACGCAGGTGTTTAATCAGATTTAAAGTGTGCGCATCCACTGTGTAAATATGAAATAAGTCATGCTGCATCTGCCCAACAATACGGCCAAACTCAGGCAGGTAACGGCCTAAAATACCGTAGCGGCTCATGCGCCGCAGGTTCATGTGGACACCTTCTGTGCAGCGAAACAGCTCTAAAAACAGATTGATATTGCGCTCGTCGTGGCGAAACGCATCATCAATCAGATGCCGATGATCGCGCAGCATGCGAATGGTTTGCGAGCGTACCCCTTTGATTTCAGGGTGTTGTGCCAGCAGCACAAAAATTTCCAAAATAGCCGAGGGCGTATCGCTGAACACATAAGGGTTGCAGGCTTCAATATAGCCACCGCGAATCCGGAAACGCTCATTGAGGGGCGTGGGCAGCTCGGTGCTGTCAGCCCGTAAAATTGTCTCTTCAAAATACTGGCTGATTAAGTCAGACAGCTGCGAAATACCCATGATTATGCGGTAATACTTCTGCATAAAGTGTTCAATGGCAGGCCGATTGTCATCATCGCTAAAGCCAAACATGTGGGCGATTTTATGCTGGTAATCCAGCAGTAAGCGGTCTTCATTGCGCCCGGCGAGCATGTGCAGGGCGTAACGCACCTGCCATAAAAAAGCGCGGGCTTGCGAGAGTAAACGGTATTCGCCGGCAGTAAGAAATCCAGGCGCTTCTAAACTGCTTAAGGTGCGCATACCAAAGCGCCGACGGGCCACCCACATAATGGTTTGCAGATCACGCAAACCGCCAGGCGAGCTTTTAACATTGGGCTCAAGGTTGTACTCGGTGTCATTGTATTTGGTATGGCGCTCGCGCTGCTCAGCGCGTTTGCCTAAGAAAAACTGCTCGCTGGGCCACATATGTTGCGGACCAATGAGTTCGCGCATCGCTACTAACAACTCGTTAGGACCAAGCACTAAACGGCTTTCGAGCAAGTTGGTGATGACGGAAAGATCGCCGCTGGCTTCGTCTGCGCATTGCTGCACAGTGCGAACGCTGTGACCCACTTCCAAACCAATATCCCAGAGGAAGGTTAAGAAAGCAGAAATGCCCGCGTGCAGGTGCTCATGTTGCTCATGCTCGAGCAAAATAAGCAGATCAATATCAGAGTAAGGGTGTAGCTCGCCACGACCATAACCGCCCACCGCCACTAAGGCTATATTGCAGGTGCCCGGCAGCCAATTTTGCGCGTGCCAAGCTTGCTCGAGCAATTGGTCAATAAACCAAGCGCGGGCATGCACAACGTCGTGAATATCGTGCTGGTCAAGAAAGCGCTGATCAAGCACCATACGCGCATGCTCAATCGCACTGCGAAACGTGGCTAAGCTGTTGCTGTCTGCAGCAAGTTGCTGCTCAAATGCAGCGGCATCAAAAAGTTCAGGATCCGTAGGCAACAGCATTGAGCACCTCGCAAGTGATAGCGATTATGTCGCGTAAAGAGGGCCGCTTATCTAGCAAGTTAGATAAGCGGCCACTGATGCAGCTTAGCGCTTAAGAGGACTTAGCAGGGAAAGTTTCATCATTACGCAAGGTGAAAATTTCATAACCATCGGCGGTAACCGCTAGGGTGTGTTCCCATTGCGCGGTGAGCTTGCGGTCTTTAGTAATCGCCGTCCAGCCGTCACCAAGCAAGCGCGTCTCTTTTTTACCTAGGTTGATCATGGGCTCAATGGTAAAGGTCATACCTTCCTTAAGCTCCAAGCCGGTTCCGGCTTTACCGTAGTGTAAAACTTGTGGCTCTTCGTGGAATACCGTGCCAATCCCATGACCGCAGTATTCACGTACCACCGAGTAGCCGTGACTTTCAGCATGCTTTTGGATCACTTCACCAATGTCACCTAAACGTGTGCCAGGGCGCACCAGTTCGATACCTTTATAGAGGCATTCCTGGGTCACACGGCATAAGCGCTGCGCCCACTCGGACGTAGTGCCGACTAAAAACATTTTACTGGTGTCGCCAAAGTAACCGTCTTTAATTACGGTGATATCAATATTGATGATATCGCCATCTTTTAGAGGTTTATCGTTGGGGATACCGTGGCACACCACATGGTTAATGGAGGTGCAAATGGATTTAGGGAAGCCATTGTAATTGAGTGGTGCAGGGATGGCTTTTTGTACATTGACAATATAGTCATGACAGATGGTGTTGAGTTCGTCAGTGGTCACGCCCACTTGCACGTGCTCTTCAATCATCTCCAACACTTCAGCAGCCAAACGGCCAGCAATGCGCATTTTGGCAATATCGTCAGGAGTCTTAATAGAAACGGTCATGCAATCCTCTAAGCGCTGATTGCGCAGATTTAAACAATAGAAGCGGTGATTCTAGCAGAAATCAACAAATCTGTGGGCGCTACAAGGGCGTGGCGTTTTCTTTAGAGCGGTTACGCATCAGGCTGCGTAGGGCAAAACGGTTGGGGTGGCAGTGCTGGGCCAGAGCTAAGGGTAACGGCAAAGGCTCAGCGCAGATCCACGCGGCAACAAGCTCCGCTGCCAGTGGCGCACTGAGCAAGCCGCGCGAGCCGTGGGCAGTGTTGATATACAAACCATTGTGCCAAGGGCAGGGCTGGGTTAGCGGCAAGCGTGCATCTTTGCGCAGGTCAGCATAGGTCTGCATAAATTCGGCATCTTGCGCCACAGGGCCGATAAGTGGCAGGTAGTCGATGCTGGTACAGCGAAAAGCCGCATGGCCCTTGAGGTTGGTCACAGCAATTGCGTCAGTTGCCCAGTGCAGGGAAAAAGAGGGGGCTAGCGCCTGCAGTAAGGCTAAGTTACTGCGGTGCTCGGCTAAGGTGGCTGCTTGGCTGTTTTCAGCAAAATTAAAACTGGCCCCAATGGTGTGCATGGCCTTGCGGGCAGGCGCAATATAGCCATCGGCGCAGACCACGCAATTAATGGCTTGACTGGCGCCGGTAGCCGGTAGCTGTGTGGTTTGCCCGCGCACTTTACTCAGGGCTAAATGCTGGGTTTGGCTAAATTGGGTCACATTGGCGGCGTTGCACAGCACCACCACTGGCGCGCTGGCAATTAAGCCGTCTTCGGTATGCACCTGCCATTGCCCTGCTGTGTGCTGCAAAGTCATCGCCTGCTGGCTGTTTTTTATGCTGATCAGTGGGTGTTGACTGAGGGCATGGCAGAGCGCTGGTGGATGTATCCAGCCGGCTTCTGGATAAAATAAGCCGCCCTTGTCTAAAGCTACACCGGCAAGCTGGCTGGCCTCTGTTGCGTCCACTGCGCGCAGTAGCGATGGGGGAAAATGCGCCGCTAGGGTATCCAGACGCTTTTGTTCTTTGGGATTAAAACCCAGTTGCAAAACACCGCAAATATCCCAGTCGCTCGGATGCAGTCTTGCTGCTGGAGGATAGACGCTTGCTTGCGAGTTGTAAGCTTCGAGCAAACGGCGGGTATAGCCAAAGCCTGAGAGAATAAATTGCGATAGCGCCGTGCCGTGGGCGGAGAGTTTTAAGTACAAAATACCTTGGGCGTTGCCGGAAGCTTCTGGCGCGATTGTTGTGTGCTGTTCGAGCACAGTAACGCGCCAACCGCGGGCGGCGAGGCTGGCCGCGCTGGCGCAACCTGCAATGCCGGCACCAATTATAATGGCGTGACGCTGCTCGCCAGTGAGTTGAGCCGGTGCTGGTCTGGCAAACCACGGCGCAGTTTTTTTATCGGCGCTGCTGTCTGTGGCATTGGCTTGAAAGAGTCCCGCAAGCATTTCGCGCTTACGACCAAATCCAGGTACGCGTTGCATGGCAAAACCTGCGGCCAGTAAACCGCGGCGCACAAAACCGGCACTGGTGAATGTGGCTAGGGTGGTGCTGCTGGTGGCCAGTCGTGCCAGTTGAGCAAACACCTGCTCATTCCACATTTCTGGGTTTTTCGAGGGAGCAAAGCCGTCGAGAAACCATGCGTCAATCTTGCCGTCCAGCTGTTCTAACATCGGCAATACATCGCCAATTAGCAGGGTCAGGCTGATACGGCCTTGGCCCAGTAGCAAGTGCTGGAAACCAGAGTGAATTGCCACATACTGTTGCAATAGCTGTTCACGCAGCTCGCTGAGTTGTGGCCACAAAGCTAGAGCTTGCATTAAATCATCACGCTCGAGTGGGTACTTTTCCACACTGATAAATTGTAGGCGTGCATCGGCTGGGGCATGGGCTAAAAAACACTGCCAAGCACAGAGGAAATTCAAGCCAGTGCCAAAGCCTGTTTCAGCAATCACAAAGGTTTCACCGGCGCGCAGAGCCGCAAAACGTTCGGGCAAATGATTGTGCTGAATGAAAACATGCTGTGACTCAGCTAGGCCCGAGGCTTTAGAAAAATACACATCATCGAATTGACTGGACAGCGGCTGCCCGTGCTCGTCCCAATTTAACTGTGCGTGATCAAACTCTGCCATTGCCGTGCCTTTTGCGATTGAAGAAATGTGTAAAGAGAGTTGTGGAGATAATTGCGCTGGAGAGTCGGTCGGCATGCTTTTTGCAGAACTTGTCTTAGTACAGTTGAGATGACTGTTTTTTGACGTTTACAGTTGAGTGCCAGCCATGACCGCTTCGTTAACGCCCCAGCAGATTTCATTACCTTCAGTTGCCGATGATGCGCCGGCGGTGGCCGAGCTGCAAACACAACTTGAGCAGTTTACCCGCTTGAGTGAGCAGTTTGCAGGCTCTTTGCAATCCATGCAGATGCGTTATGCCCAAGTGCAGGATGAATTGGCTCAGGTCAGCGCCCAGCGCTTACAGGAATTGGCTGAAAAAGAACGCTTAGCTCAACGCTTGCAACAGATTTTAGATGTGTTGCCCGGTGCTGTGGTGATTGTGGATGGCCAAGGCTTAATTAAAGAAGCCAATCCCGCCGCCACCAGTTTGCTCGGCGTGCCTTTAGTGGGCGAGTTGTGGCGAGAGGTGATTGTGCAGTGTTTTGTCTATCGCGCTGATGATGGCCATGAAGTGTCGCTGCACAATGGACGGCGGGTTTCCATTGCGTTGCAGGCTTTGCCAGATGAGCCCGGTCAATTGATTTTGCTCACGGACATGACTGACACACGGCGCTTGCAAGCGGAGCTGGCGCAGCACGAGCGGCTGTCCGCGCTAGGCAAGATGACTGCGGCCTTAGCCCATCAGATTCGCACACCTTTGTCTGCCGCCATGCTGTATGCCAGTCACCTTAGCGAAAACAGTTTGAATCCTGAGTTACAACAGCGTTTTGCTGGGCGTTTGCAAGATCGCTTGCATGAGCTGGAGCGCCAAGTGCGCGACATGCTGTTATTTGCCCGCGGACCTTTGCCTCGAGAGCAGCGCAGCAGTGTTGCGCAACTGTGGCAGGCATTACAGGAGGCCGCGCAGATGCATTTGCGTGAACACCATGTGCGTTGGCAATGTGATGTGCCCAATGCTGGGCAGCTTGGCGTGCTGTGTAATCAGGATGTGTTACTGGGCGCTTTATTAAACTTGCTGCATAACAGTGCGCAAGCCGCTGCGCAGCCTGTGGCTATAAAAGTGCATGCCTATGTGCGTGGCAATTTGCTGCGCGTGGTGGTCACCGATAACGGTGAGGGCATGAGCGCCGAGCTCTTAGAGCAGGTGCAAGAATCATTTTTTACCCGTAAAAGCAGCGGCACCGGCTTGGGGTTAATGGTTGTACGAGCGGTAGCAGAGGCTCATCAGGGGCGCTTTGTGTTGCGCTCGAAAGTCGGCCGTGGCACTTCGGCGTTAGTGGAGTTGCCTTTGTTGGCTGATTTTTATGCAGCTGCACAAACAGAGGCGCATGCTAAGTCTGCCGCTGCTGGAGGTGAGTTATGACAGTTCGGATTTTACTGGTTGAAGATGATCGTGCACTGCGTGAAGCCCTTGAAGACAGCTTGGCACTCAGTGGTTATCGCTGTGTGGCCGTCGCCGATGCCGAACACGCATTGCGTGCGCTCAATGAGCAGGTTTTTAGTCTGATGCTCAGTGATATCAATATGCCTGGCATGGATGGTCAGGATTTGCTGCGTGAGGTCAACGCTCGAGTGCCGGGCATGCCCGTGGTGTTAATGACGGCTTACGGTGATGTGCAAGGCGCAGTGCAAGCCATGCGTGAAGGCGCGGTGGATTATTTGCTCAAGCCCTTTACCGCGAAAGCCTTGCAGCGGGTGCTGGAGCGTTATGCGGTGGGCTTGGTTTCGGCAGAGGATCAGCCCATTGCTGAGGATGTTGCCAGTCAGCAGTTGTTAGCCTTGGCCGCGCGGGTGGCGCAAAGTGATTCTACGGTCTTGCTAACTGGTGAGTCCGGTACCGGCAAAGAAGTGCTGGCGCGCTACCTGCATCAACAGTCGCCACGCAGACAAAAGCCCTTTGTGGCGATTAACTGTGCGGCCATTCCAGAAAATATGCTGGAAGCTACTTTGTTTGGCCATGAACGTGGTGCTTTTACAGGAGCAGTGACTGCCCGTGCCGGTAAGTTTGAAGAGGCCAATGGTGGCACTTTATTGCTGGATGAAATCTCTGAAATACCTCTGGCATTGCAAGCTAAGTTGTTGCGGGTTTTGCAGGAGCGTGAAGTTGAACGGGTGGGTGGCCGTCAGCTTATTGAGCTGAATGTGCGGGTGATAGCCACCAGTAACCGTGATTTACCTGCTGCCGTGGCCGCCGGTGAATTTCGTGAAGATTTATTTTATCGCGTGGCGGTATTTCCATTGGCGTGGTTGCCGCTGCGCGAACGGGTGGCTGATATCGTGCCATTAGCTCGGCGTTTGCTGGCAGTGCACGCAGCCAAACAAGGGCGCAATGGTGTGCGTTTTGCTCCATGTGCGCAGCAAGCACTGCTGGATTATGCTTGGCCGGGCAATGTCCGTGAATTGGATAACGTGGTGCAACGAGCGCTTATTTTGCAAGCAGGCGAGGTGTTGTCTGCGAATGATTTAGGCTTGTATGGTTTTACCCAGTTAGCCTCTGCAACTGCGCCTACTTCGGCTGCAACTGTTACTGAGCAACAAGTACCGCCGCTTGCGCCTGGCGCAGCCACTGCGGGTAATATTGCTGCCTCGGTACCGAGCGGGGCAGGGATTGCCGTTACTGATGAAGAAAAGCGAGTAGCTGTTGCCAGCGGTGAGGCTTTACCGGCCTCAGGTGCTGAGCTAGAAGATGATGTGCGTCGCCATGAATTTCGTTTGATTGCCCAAGCCTTGCAGGCCGAGCAAGGCCGCCGCGAGCGCACCGCCCAACGACTGGGTATAAGTCCGCGTACACTGCGTTATAAGCTGGCGCAAATGCGTGAGCTGGCAGAGTTTAGGGCCTTATTGGAAGGCTAGCGCTGTCTGTGGCGGCAGTGACAATGTGCAAGACTTCCTGCAGCGCTGCAGCTGGGTTTATTTGCTACACTGCGCGGATATTTCCAATCCAAACAATGAGCCGTTTATGTTGCAAGACGATACAGGCAATGTGGCTAAAAGTATTGCCGATGCTTTAGCGCAGCGTATTATCTGTGGCGAGCTGCAGGGTGGCTTTGCGTTGCGCGAGGTTGCCATTGCTGAGCAGTACCAAGTCAGCCGCAGTTCCGTGCGTGAAGCACTGCTGTTATTGCAGCGCAGTTACCTCGTCGATATTTATCCGCGACGTGGTGCACAAGTACGCATACTTACTGCACAAAATGTGCAAGATCTGTATGACTTAAGCACCGAGTTATATATATTGCTGGGTACTTTGTTGGCGCAGCGTTGGCAAACGCCAGGGCAGTTGTTGCCGTTTGTAGAACTGCGGCGCGCCATGCAGCAAAGCGTACAAAACAATGCTACAGAGAAGTTTATACAACACTGCTTTGCGGTCATTGAAGTCGCCGCCCCAGTTGTTGATAACCCGTATTTACAGCAGGCCTTAGCCAATATAGTGCCGGCAGTGAGCCGTACTTATTATTTAGCTTTCAAGCAGCGGAGTACTGAAATGGCGCAATTTACGCGTATTTTTGATCAGCTATTGGTCGCTGTGCAGGGACGTCAAGTGGATGATATTCGTGTTTTGGTCAAGTCTTATGCGCAAAAAAACTGCCATTTAATCCTCAGTGCTCTACCTGAGGCTTGCTGATTTATGCGTCTGAAATGCATCCGTTTAGCGGGTTTTAAATCCTTTGTTGATCCAACGACTGCCAGTTTTCCCAGCAATATGACGGCGGTGGTGGGTCCCAATGGCTGTGGTAAGTCCAATATTATTGATGCGGTGCGTTGGGTGTTGGGCGAAAGCTCGGCGAAAAACCTGCGCGGCGAGTCCATGACTGATGTGATCTTCAACGGCTCCAATACCCGCAAACCGGTGGCGCAAGCCAGCATTGAACTGGTGTTTGATAACAGCGACGGCAGCTTGCTGGGCGAATATGCCAGCTACGCAGAAATCTCCATTCGCCGCCGCGTCACCCGTGAAGCGCAAAGTACTTATTATTTAAACGGGGTTAAATGCCGCCGTCGTGACATTACCGATATTTTTCTCGGTACCGGACTTGGCCCGCGCAGTTACGCCATTATCGAGCAGGGCATGATTTCGCGCTTGGTGGAAGCACGCCCCGATGATCTGCGCATCTTTATTGAAGAAGCTGCTGGTATTTCCAAATACAAAGAGCGCCGCCGCGAAACGGAAAACCGTATTCGCCGTACCCAAGAAAACCTTGAGCGCTTGCTGGATTTGCGTGAAGAATTGGGGCGACAAATCGAGCGCTTACAACGTCAAGCCAGCGCTGCAGAAAAGTATCAAGAATACAAAGCTGAAGAACATCACTTAAGCGCACAACTCACCGCACTGCGCTGGCAGCAGCTCAATGGCCAAGCCGGTGAACATGAAAGGCTGATTCGCGAATTAGAAACAGCGCTAGAAGCCTGCATTGCCGAGCAGCGCCAAGCCGATGCCAAGATTGAACTGCTGCGTGATGGCCATCACGATTTGTCGGAGACCTTTAACCGTGTGCAAGGGCGTTTTTATGCCATAGGTGCAGATATTGCCCGCCATGAGCAAAGTATCCAGCATGCCCAGCAACGCTTAGCGCAGTTGCAAGACGATTTGCGCGAGGCTGAGCGTGCACGCCTCGAAACTGAAAGCCACTTAGCCAGTGATCGTGAATTATTGGCCAGCTTGACCGATGAGTTGCTGATCCTCACCGAACAGCAAGCGGAAGCCGAGCTGAATGAGGAATGCTCGGCGGCGGCTTTCTTACAGGCCGAAGAAGCCATGCACGATTGGCAAGAGCGCTGGAACATATCCACCGAGCAGAGTGCGCAGCCCCGCAGTGCCGTCGGTGTGCAGCGAGCGCGGATTGATCAGTTAGAAGACAGCAGCCAGCGCTTAATCAGCCGCGAGCAGCGCTTGCGCGATGAGCAGCACAGCCTGCAAGACGACCCGCAAGCGGAGTCTCTAGAAGAGCTGCAGGACCGCGTGGATGAAGCGCAAGCCCATTTAGACGAATTATCGGCCACCCAGCAATTACAAGCAGCGCAGCTAGAAGATAACCAAGCGCACTTAAACGATAAAAACCAACAGCAACAACAGCTGCAAGGCCAATTACAACGCCTGCAGGGGCGTATTTCGGCCTTAGAAGCGCTGCAACAAGCAGCGCTCAACCCTGACCAAGGCGTACAGGAGTGGCTTGAGCAGCAGCAATTACAACAGCAGCCACGCGTGCTGGACGGTTTAAAAGTTGCAGCGGGCTGGGAGTTGGCCGTGGAAACGGTGCTGGCCGCTGACTTACAAGCCGTGCAGGTGGACAGCTGGGCTGATCTGGATGTGAGCAGTTTAAACAGCGGGCACTTGCGTTTAGTCAGCAACAGCGCAGGCGTTGCGCCGGTAAAAAACAGTTTGCTCAGTAAAGTGGTGTCAGCCGCGTTGGATGTGTCGCCTTGGCTGGCGCAGGTGTATGCCGTGCACACTTTGGATGAAGCATTGCAGCTGCGCCCACAGCTAAACAGTGGTGAAAGCGTGGTCAGTCAGGATGGCTATTGGTTGGCGGCGCACTTTCTTACTGTGCAGCGCGGGGATGAGCAAGGCAGCGGCGTGCTGGCCCGTGCGCAAGAATTGGACGCTTTATTATTAAGCGTCGCCGAGCTGGAAGAGCAGCAATTGCACTTAGAAGAACAACTGCAAGCGCTGCAGCACACACGGCAAACCGTGCAAGAGCAGAGCGAACAATTACGCCGAGATGAGCACAGCGCACATCGGGCGTTAAGTGAATTAAAAAGCCAGCTCGCAGCTAAAGTCGCGCGGGTAGAACAGCTGCAATTACGCCGCAGCGCCATCGCTGCCGAACTGGAAGAAGTGACAGAACAACAACAGCTTGAAGGCGAACAGATCGGCGAAGCGCGGCTGTTATTGCAAGATGCACTGGATGCCATGGCCAACGCCGAACAGCAACAACAACAGCTGCAAGCCGAGCAAGGGCAGCTGCGCAGCCAGTTTGAACAGTTACGCCAGCAGGCGCAGCAGGATAAAAACACTCAGCATCAGCTGGCGCTGCGCATCAGCACCTTGACCACTCAGCAGCGCTCAACTGAGCAAGCCCTGCAGCGTTTAGAGCAACAGTGCGCGCAGGCCAATCAGCGCCGTGAACAGCTGAACTTAAACCTTGAGGAAGGTGAGTCACCGATTGATGAGTTGCGTGCGCAGTTGGAGGAATTACTGCACACACGTTTAGCCATTGACGATGAATTGCGCGCCGCGCGCACCGCCTTAGAAGACGCTGACACGCAGATGCGTGAGGCAGAGAAACTGCGCAGCCAAGCCGAACAGCGAGCGCAGGGCGTGCGCGAACAGCTGGAGCAGCAGCGCCTCACTTTGCAGACCTTAACCGTGCAAAAAGAGACCTTTAACCAGCAATTACAAGCGGTGCAGCTGGATGTGCATCAGTTACTCGAACACTTACCGGCGGATGCGCAGATCAGTGTTTGGGAGCAGCAATTGAGCGCGGTGGCCACACGCATTGAACGTTTGGGCGCGATTAACCTTGCTGCCATTGACGAATACCGTCAGCAGTCGGAGCGTAAAACTTACTTAGATGCGCAAAACGATGATCTGGTCGAAGCCTTAGATACGTTGGAAAACGTGATCCGTAAAATCGACCGCGAAACCCGTAACCGCTTTAAAGAAACTTTTGACCTGATCAATAACGGCTTACAAGAGCTGTTCCCGAAAGTCTTTGGCGGCGGTCATGCCAGTTTAGAAATGACCGGCGATGACTTGCTCAGCACCGGTGTGGCGATTATGGCGCGGCCACCGGGTAAGAAAAACAGCACCATTCATTTACTCTCCGGCGGCGAAAAAGCCCTAACGGCGCTGGCGCTGGTGTTTGCCATCTTCCAGCTCAACCCAGCACCTTTTTGCATGCTCGATGAAGTCGACGCGCCACTGGATGATGCCAACGTCGTGCGCTACTCACGACTGGTTAAAGAAATGTCGGAGAAAGTGCAATTCATTTACATCACTCACAACAAAATCGCCATGGAGCTGGCCGATCAACTGCTGGGCGTCACCATGCACGAACCGGGCTGCTCACGCTTGGTAGCGGTGAATGTGGAAGAAGCCGCCGCGCTGGCGGAGAGTTAAGTGATAGCGAGCATCCAGCTTGAAAATAAGCGACATGCATGAGTAGCAGTTAAAGGAATAGCTGTATTTTACAGCTAAAGACTTCAATGTTTAGAGGTTTATATTGATGTAAGAGTGTTGGCTCGAGCGGTAAATTGGGCATGTGCCCCACCAGGCGTAAGCTGGTGGGGACCTTATTGCGTTAAAGCAACGCTCTTTCTACCCAGTCAAGCCGATCCTGCCCAAAGAACATTTCGTTTGCTACGAAACAAGTGGGTGCGCCAAAAACACCTCGGGAAACGGCTTCCTCTGTGGTTTTTTTGAGTTGTTCCTTCACCTCCGGAGTATTACTGAGTTCCAGTACTTCGACTGGGTCAAATCCTGCATCAGTGAGCACTTGCGAGACAACCTCTAGATCGTTCAAGTTTTTCTTGTCCACCCAAAGCGCAGTGAAAATCGCGGTGAGGTAATCCCCAAAGCGTGGACTCTGTAGATAGCCTGTGGCTCCGCGCATCAGTTGCAGGGTATTGATCGGAAAGTGCGGATTGAATTCGAACTTAACGTCATACTTTTTTGCAAAGCGCATAAGGTCGATTGCTGTGTAGCGTCCTTTGGCGGGGATTGTGATCGGGGACTGGTTGCCAGTCGCTTTGAACACGCCGCCTAGTAATATGGGCTTCCAGTTGATACTGGCGTTGTTTCGTTCTGCGAGAGTAGGCAACTGTGTCCAGGCAAGGTAGCTGGCAGGACTGCCTACGTCGAAATATACGTCGATGGTTTTGTTCATGGTTTTGTCCTTGTCAGAAAGTTTCTATCCAGGGGCGTAAATCCAGTTCGTGGGTCCACGCGTCTCGCGGCTGACAATGGATTTGCCAGTATTGCTCGGCGATATGCTCGGGGTTCAGGATGCCGTCTTGTTCCTTTCGGGCATACATGTCTGGGAAGTTTTCACGGATAAAGTCAGTATCAATCGCACCGTCAATAATGGGGTGAGCAACGTGTATACCTTTGGGGCCGAGCTCTCTGGCCATGCTCTGTGCTAGGGCGCGCAGCGCGAACTTTGCTCCTGAAAATGAGCAGAAGCCGCTGCTTCCGCGAAGTGATGCGGTGGCACCGGTGAATATAATGGTGCCTCTGTTGCGCGGTAGCATGGCCTTGGCCGCTTCACGGCCGGTCAAGAAACCGGCTAGTGCGGCCATTTCCCAAACTTTTCTGTACACACGTTCGGTGGTCTCAGTAATGGAAAAACGGACGTTGGCGCCGATATTGAAGACCACAACTTCGATGTCTCCGATCTGATCCTCTACGTGCTTGAATAGCTCGATCATCGCTTTCTCGTCACGGGCATCGCAACCAAATCCGTGAACTTGCCCGCCTTCTGCCTGAATGATTTCTACCAGTGGGGCTAGAGCTTCCAGGCGTCTGCGGATGACCACGGTGACGTAGCCTTCTCGAGAAAATCGTCGAGCAATTGCCCCACCGGTCGCATCGCCAGCGCCGATAATAACCGCTACACGTGGTCTTTTTTGGGATTCTTTCATACCTTTCTCCTGAGTTCTATTTTGGAGCTTGTGTAGAGTGGGTTCCTTTTTAGAACCTGTCAAGTTATTCTTACGGGAATGTCTAGGAGTGTGTGATTTATGCGCTGGGATGAGTTGGATAAGCAGCCATGTTCGTTGGCTAGAGCGATATCGGTGGTAGGGGATAGGTGGACGTTAGTGATCCTGCGAGATTGTTTTCTGGGCGTACGGCGTTTTGATGCCCTTGAGAAAAGTCTGGGAATTACCCGGCATGTATTGGCTGACCGCCTCAAGAAGCTGGTTGATAGCGGTGTTCTGTACAAAACGCCGTATCAACAGAAACCTATACGGGAAGAGTATCGGCTAACAGAGAAAGGACTGGAGCTGCACCCGGTTATATTGGCTTTGGTTCATTGGGGTGATAAGCATATGGTCGATGAACGCGGCGCCCCAATTGTTCACGTGCATAGAAAGTGCGGCCAAGTCATGCAGCCTGTTACTGTAT
>RRZU010168642.1_pt1 | contig 23665 bp, 24 predicted proteins | sample 2165561 | NCBI WGS metagenome assembly RRZU01 (sample SAMN10456909, study PRJNA506462) | wastewater metagenome | isolation source: wastewater sludge | place: USA: Moscow, Idaho | reverse complement strand
AGAAGCAGGTTATGCTGCTCGCGGCTCGAGTTTGATCTGCGACTCGCGCCCCGCTGCACCTTGTTGTCTCGGTGGTTCAACGACGGGTTCCGGAGCCGAACAGCCGCTCCAGACAACCGCCCACGGGCAACTGCTCGGCCAGAACAGCCATTCGACTGCCTAGCCTGTTCTGGCTGCAGTGAGACGGTTACCGGCCGTGCAACTTTGATCGACGCTGAACGTCAGCGTCTCTGTCCGTCGAACTCACACTCCCGACACAAGGGATAAGGCTGACCGATTTCAAGCCTATGCGTTCACCTTGGCACTGATCGCCAGATCCAATGGTTCGGCAAGCAATGGCAACAGTTGTTCTACGACCCGAGGGACATTGGGGTGTGCGGTGTGTGCATCGATTGCAGCGTCCGATACCCATCCGTCCATGATGTAGAAAGTGTCGGATTTGCTGATGTTCTTATCTCCCAGTCCACGTTCTTTGGACCGGCTCTCGCCACACCCGCCACGCCAACCGGAGATATTCGCGACTCGATCTAGCGCGTTCGCGATAGACTCGTCCGCCACCAAGCAACGATACCGCCCGATAGACAAGAAAACGACAGCCAAAACCGCACAGCGTCAGGATGTCGAACACTGCGGTTCTATATCGACCGTGATTCAGAAGAAAGAAGAAGCGCGGCCCCTTGAGCGAGGAGAGCATGATCGACGCACTCTGCTGGCGGATGCTCGCCCCCTGATAGTGCGTAATGCTGATTTCAGGATCATATTTCACCCGCCATCCTCCGCGCTTGACCCGCTGGCAAAGCTCCATGTCCTCCGCGTACATGAAAAAGCGTCGATCGAACAACGCACCGTTCAAAGCTTCACGACGAACGATCATGCAAGCTCCCGAGACCCAGTCAACGTCAATAGCGTCACCAACATCACCCTCGAGATACAGCGGCCGTGGTCGCAATGCCAACGGTAGGAGGCGGTCGAGGAACAGGTAGTGGCAAGCCACATTGGCGAGCGTCGGAAACGCCCCACCGGTCCAGCGTTGCAGCGACCCATCGGCATTCAGCAACCGACAACCGATGATGGCGACATCGCGCTCACCTTCGAGACGATCGACGAGGTGCCTGAGTGCGCAGTTCCTGACACAGGTATCCGGATTAAGCAGAATCAGGTAGGGTGCCCCGGTTAGATCAGCAGCCTGATTGTTTGCCGCACCGAATCCAACGTTGTCTGCATTGACAATCAAGCGCACGTTCGGAAAGTCCTCGCGTAACATCTCAACGCTACCATCGGCCGAGTCGTTATCCACCACAACGATTTCGTGTTCAACACCGTCCAGACCACCCGCCCGCGCAATCGATGACAGGCATTCACGCAGCAGCTCGCGCACACGCCAATTGACGATAATGACTGCAACTTTGGTCATTCGCGGCCAATCCCGGCAATCGCGTCATAGTCGACTGAGCGTTCCCGCGTACGAACGATCTGCGGTGGGCGCCCGATGGCCGTCGCGTTTTCTGGGATATCCTTGACAACTACAACACCAGCACTCACGCTTGCCCCATCGCCGATGAATACCGGCCCCAGAACCAAGGATCTGGCACCAATCATCACGTTATTGCCGATCACGGGCAAGCCGTTCGCCGGCCTCCCTTCTCCCCCGACGCCCATGCCGCCGCCGATTCCCGGCGCACAGAACAGCATTGCGTCGTTGCCGACGACGCCACAGATGACCGTACCCGAAGCGTGCCCGAGAAAGCAACGCTCGCCGATGACCGAGCTTGGCGGGATATCCACCCCGGTCAGATAAAGGTTGACCAGGTAGATCGGCCACGCCAGAAAACGCAGGTGGTTCGTATATAGACAGTGCGACAGACGGTAGAGGGCCAGCGCGATCATGTTCGGAGCCAACGCCCAGAACAGCCGCCGCGTCAGCGACTTCCCCCCCATCACCTCGCAAATCCGCCGGTGATCCGCACGTATCCGGCGTAACGTTGTCACCAATCCGATCCGTACAACGGGAGGAATTTGCGGGAGCATTTCACCCGACATCTCATCGTTCATCTTGCCTCTCCAATCCGCGGTGCGAAAGCGATAGTCGCTTTGTCGATGTCAGTTTGAAGGACCGCTCCCGGCCCTATCCGCGCATGATCGCCGACCTGAACCGGTCCGCTCACCCGCGCCCGGGCGCCAATCCATACGTTATCACCGAGACGTGCCCAGCGATCGTGAGCATCGGATGGTAATGCCGCAACGCTGGCACCGGAAAAAACAGCCAGATTCCGCCCGGCATGGCACTGCAACAGCACGCCAGCGGGATGCGGGATGTAAACGCCCCCCGCGAACGAACACGCTGGGTGGATATCGACCCGTTGTAACAGCATGTTCAAGCCGGAGAGCCACGCGGCGCAACGAAAACAGCGCATCTGCCACGCAGCGTGCGCTAGCCGATGGATAAGCAGGCTGATCATCCCGGGCGTCAGACATACGTTGATCCGCCGCAACAACCCGGGGTGCGCTTCACCGATGACACGCCCATTGTGATCGAGCGCGCTGTGCAGATCGTCGGCTAACAGTTGGAACAGCGACTCACGCATGGCGGCTCTTCCGTTGCGCGAACTCGGGTGGCGCTACTTCAAGGGTGGTATCCGGAGCGACATCGGTCATCACGACGCAACCGGCGCCGATCCGCGCCCGGTCGCCTATCTTCACCGGCCCAAGCACGACCGCACCGTGCTCGAGAACAACGTGGTCACCGAGCAATGGACGCCCCGGACCAGCCCCTATATCTGCGTTTGAACGCCCTCCGCCGACAGCAGTTTGACCATGAACCGTCAGATTGGCGCCTGCCACGACGAAGAGCGTCACGCCCTGCGGCGAAACAATCACCAGCCCCGGGCCAAAGTCGGAAACGGGACATATATCGGCGCCGGTCAGGAATAAGTTGGCGTGCCAGAACAGACGCCCGATGTTCCGTCTTCCACGACCATAGTGATACTGCGACCAACGATAGAACCACACGGCACGCCACGACCGCGCGATTCGCGCTTGGTCAGCGCCGGTCATCAACGACAGCAGCCGCCGCCGGTCGGCTCGCAGCAATGCTCGCGTCTCGTCGATGGCAAGCCGCCGCCCGCCAATCACGTCCATGAGCGTGCCTCCTCACTCCGTTGTTCCGTCCACGGCACTGGCGCCACCAACGCATCTGGACAACACCAGCATCGGAACGTGAGCGCCATGGCAGTCATTCTTCCTCCCTCATCCGAACACCCCTGGCCTCACGTTGCAGAACCTCACGATAAAACGATTCCTGCGCACGCGCGGAGGCGGTCCAGTCGTATTGGCGGGCGAAACGCCGATTCACCTCTCCGCGTTGCCCCAGCTCATCGACACTCTCGTTCAACAGACGAAGCATGGCGTTGGCGTAGGCATCGACATCAAACGCCGGCACAATCTCGCAGCCGCCGCGTTGAGCAACCTCATTCATCGGCCAGCGATCGAAGAGCACAACCGACTTGGCCGCCGCCTGTGCTTCGATAATCACGATGCCGAAAGTCTCAACGCGTGAAGGGACGCAGGCGAAGCGGCAGGTCGCGAACAGTTGCCGCGTTTCCTCGATCGGCGTCTTGCCGAGAAACGAGACCTCTCTCTCGATACCGAGTGCCACGGCCTGATGACGAAACTGGTCGAACTCCCAACCGTGCCCGGCGATAACCAGCGGAATCCGGGCGGCTGCGGGAATCCGTGCGTAGGCATCAAGCAGCATGTCGACGCCTTTGTCGCGCGGATCGACCCGTCCAACGTACAGGATGAAGTCGCCGTACGACGGCACCGTCGTGAAATAGTCCTCGGAAACCGCGTTGGGAATTGTACGGATCGCCGCGCGCGGACGAGCTTGCCGCACCTGTTTTTCCATTTGCTCGGTCAAGACCACGAAATTGTCGTAGTTGGCCATCAGCAGTTTTTGACCCACGACGAAAGGCAGCTTGAATTGGCGCTGCCAGGCATCTGGACTGAACCATTGAATCGAGGCGACGAGGGGCTCGCGGGCGAACCACGGATTGAAAGTCGGGCCCATCGGCGGCATGAAGTCTTCGATCAGCAGATCATGCGGAAAATGACGCAACTGGCTCGCCACCTGAAAAAAGAACGTCAGATGATGACTCGAGCCATGGTCACCGATCCGCCGTCCGACGCGAATGTAGCGGATACCTTCGCGCTCCTTTTCCGGTGTTGAACCAGGAAACGTTGGTGTCAGCACCGTCACCTCGTGTCCATTGCGAACGAGACGGCGACAGATCTCGAATGTGCGCACCGGGCCGCCGCCGCTGACCGGGTTATCCATGTCATCCGGATCGATGTGCAGGATTCTCATTCGACGCATCCGTACTCAGCCATCACGCCTGAATCGCCCCGAGAACGCAACGAGCGAAAGGTTACCGAGAGCACTCGCCGTCGCCAGATAGGCCACCAGGCCCAGTGCTGCTTGAACGGGCGGGGCGAGCGCCGTGAATGCTCCACTTGCCAGCATGACCAGAACCATCGTCAACGCAGGTACAAATGCCCGCCCGACCTGACGCAGGATCCCACCAACCGAAAGCTGGCGGGCCAGAAAGCCGAGCCGCAACGCCGGCAAGGCCAGCGACATCGCCAATGCGACCGAGGCCGCACCTACGGCCCCCCAGCGGGGAATGGCGGTAACGAGCAGAACCACGGTCATGAGCGTGCCGATGACAAGTGTGCGCAAATCCAGATCGGATCTCCCCATGACCAACATCGCCAACGCCAGCAGTTGATTGATCCCGGCACCGAGCAACGCTGGCAGCAAGACAGCCAACGCGGTCGCCCCGACTGCCGCCTGAGGTCCGAACATCGACAGCACAAGTCCGCTGTTCACGCTCATCAGGATCAGGAATGGTGCGCCGAGGACAATCGGAAACCGGAGGTAGGTCACTAGGCCCTGCGTCATCGCTTCGACCGATTGAGCACGCAGTTCGCCTAATCGCGGCAACAGCACCACGGTGATGACCTGCGGCACCATCAGGCCCATTTCGAAGAGCTTATAGACAGCTGCGTAGAGCCCCAATTGCTCTGCCGTCGCCAATTTCGACATGAGCAGCATGTCGAGGCGCGAACTCAGTGCGCCAAGCAATGTAATACCGAGAAACGTCGGCATGTTCACCAGATAGCTGCGCAGGATCACCGCAGAAAGGAGCGTGAAGTCGAGCAGACTCGGCAACTCGGCCGAGCGCAGGTACGACGAGGCAACGAGCACGCGCCCGACGAAGAATACGATGAAGACTGCGGTCAGATCGTGCCCGGTCGCCACCAGCCCGACCGCCACGGCGGTCCGCCCGATATTCTCCAGTACGTTGCGCAGAGCAACCGCATCCATCCGTTGTTGCGCCAGAAGCGCCGCCTCGACGACGGCAATTGGCGCTGTCGGGATCAGCGACAACGCAACCCACCACAACGCTGCGTGAATCTCCGGTAGTTCGCGATAGACGAGTGCCCCCCCAAATCCCAGCCCGACGGCGAGCAGTAGCGAGACGCACAGCGCCAGCAGCAGCGCGTTGGGGAGATGTTGCCTCGCTGAATCAGGCTTGGTCGAAATCTCGCGAATCAGATACAAGTGCAACCCGGCCAGCGGGAGTAACTGAAAGAAGAGAAAGAGCGTGATCAGGAGTGAGAACAGGCCAAGCTGCTGGATGCCTCCAAGGCGGCTGAAGACGATCACCAAGGCCAGCGTCAGCAGCGCACTCGCCACCCGCATGATCGACATCGAGAACAAATTGCGCAGAACCATCGGCTCAAACACCCGCTGTGGGACGATTTGCTGTGCGAGTCAGCGCGATCGTGGCGCCAAAGGCCACCCAGACGATCTCGACGGTGGCCCCGATATTGGCGTGTTCGAGCATGAAAGCGGCCATCGCAGCGACAACTCCGCTTGCCAGCCCAACGGCAAGCGTCTGCCGCGCCCGGTCTTCGGGAAAACGTGCGCGCAGCAACGCGGCAAGCGCCACGCGAAAGACGTTGAGGAAAAGCAGCAAGCCGACGATGCCCGTCTCGGCAGTAACAAGCAGATACTTGTTGTGTACCACTCCACGCAGCAGGCTCTCGCGAAACTCCTTGGCAATTGTGCTGTACGACGTTGGAATGTTGTGATGTGCCGCATAGGTATACGCCCCAAGGCCGACACCCACCAGCGGGAACCGCTGGATAATCAGGCTCGCCTGTTCGATGAGCAGAACGCGCGAGCTCGTCGAGCGATTGTCGGACTCGGTGAGGCGCAAATACGCCGTCGGGAAGACAACCAGCGTTGCCATGATGCCGACCGCTGCCACTGCCAACGCGGCGCGAACATGGCCCACGCTGGCCAGGCCGCGCCGATAGGCTAGCAGCAACAGGACGCCGGAACCGATCGCAAACGCGCCCCAGCCGCCGCGCGACAATGTCAGCAGCAGCATCAGCAACGCAGCAGTCAGCACCACCGCCCATTTCCCGCGCATCGCAGCCGGAAGTCCTGGGACAAACGCGAGAAAACCGATAATCGTCGGCAACAGCAGCGCCAGCGCGTCTGCCAACGCGTTCGGGTGCGCCATTAGCCCGGAAGGACGAAACAATTCGACAATGCCGGCCCCCGCGTAACTTAGCGTCTGCTGGGTCGACGCCTTGATCCCCTGCACCTGGATTGCACCGCCCGAACCGAACTGGAGGAGCGACATCGTCAGGTGCAGGAGCACGGCCACGCCGACTGCGCGAAATAACTCGTGCCAGTGCTCCGGCCTGCGCAGATAAACCGCAACCGACCACAGGGCGACGAAATACTTGGTCTGATTGATGGCGGTCAGCGTCGCCCCCAGTGTTTGTGGCGAGTTCATCACTTCCAGCCATTGCCAAGCCAGCCACGCGGCGGCAGCCCAAAACAGCGGATGGAAACGCGCACGCCTACGCCGCTCGAGGAGGAAGAGAACAACTTGGGTAGTCGCCATCGGGATCAGAAACAGGTCTGACAGCGACAAGTACAACCCCGGTGTATAAACGCCACCTTCGGCAATGATTCCCTTGGTCAGCTCAATCGAGACCGTCGCAACGTAGCATGAGAACAGCACCGCCAGCGGCCTTCCTGATAAGAAGGTCAACGCCACGAAGGCCAGTCCACCGTCGATCAGGACGAGCCAGGTCAGCGACAAATCGAACGTTGCCAACAGAATGCCGGCGAATGCCAGCACCAGCGCCCCGCCGGCCAAGCTGATGCGCCAGTACGTGCGAGCGTACAGCCCGGCCATCAAAGTCCTTTGTAGAAGAAAGCCGGGATGTAATGCCGACGCTTGTTGAGCACCGCCCCGATCATGCGTTCTGCAGGAATCCTCATCTCGCGCACGGCACCGGCAACGACTTCACGCCGCGTTGCCGACGAGTCGATGACCATCAGGACGCCGTCCACGTGCTTGGCTAGCGCTGCTCCCCCCAGCCGCGTTTCAGCGCCGTCGAACAATACGCAGCGATAGCCCGGAGAAACGCGCTGCCTGAAAGCCGCCAGCGCATCGCCACGCGTCAGCAATATGGGTTCGAGCGCCTGACCGGCGGTCACCACAGTCACCCCGTCGCCAATATTGCGGACCGGAATGTCGCTGACTGGATCATGCTTGCGCAAGGTCTCCGACAGGCCGGCCACCGCTGGAATCCCGAACGTGCGTTGTAGATCGGGCCGGTAGAAGTTCGCATCGACCAGCAGGACGCGTTCGCCGCAGACGCGCGCGAGGACCTTTGCCAGAAGCACGGACATCGTCGTCTTGCCCTCGCCGCCGCGCGCGCTAGTCAGAAGCCAGGCCGGCGGAACTCCAGCTGCGTGGCTTCCGGGCAAGTCCAGCAAGCGCATCGCCAGATCCTCCAGTCGGAAGGCCAGATCGTCCATTTGCCGGCTACTCTGCGTAGTCATCACATTCCCACCTTTCGTTCAGCACCGATAAACGTGCGCAGACGCTCCTTGTCCATAGCATCCACCGTGATCAAGAGAGGCAAGCCCGTGTAACGCTCAACGTCGCCCGGCGTCGTCAGCCGATGGTCGGCGTACTCGCGCATGCTGGCGAGGCCAAGGCCGAACAGCAACCCGGCCAGGCTCGCGGCGATGCCGAACACCAGACTCTTCTTCCATTCCGACTCGGCGGGCAGTTGCGGCGGCTCGATGATGACCCGGTTGGTCACCTGATCCGGATTCATCTCAAGGAACAGTTGCACCTGAGTCAACTTGTGTTTCAGATCGAGATAGTGATCCTCCGCCAGACGCAACGTCCGCTGCAGTGTCATCAACTGGTTGGCATTGTGTGCACTTTCCTGCGTCTGCTCGACGAGACGTTGGCGGGCCTCGGCGAGCGATTTCTTGAGCATGCTTATGCTGTCGACCTTATCGGTGTATAGCCGTTTCTGCTCCGCCAACTGGATCTCGAGTTCCGCGACCCGTCCACGCAGCGACAGCAGCAATCCCTCGGACGTCGGCTGGCGATCCGCGCCGGGGAGATTGTCCCCGGCACTCCGCTCACTTGGCATTCGGATCGCCGCCACGCCGGGGTCGATCGCATTGCGGACCTGCGCCGAAAATTTCTTTATTTCCTCTTGCGCGATCTCGACGGCCGATGCAGCCTCTTTCAGCTGCGCGCTCACCACGGTAACCACGCGCTCACCACTTTTCTGGTCGAGATCATTGCTGTAGTGCTGGTAATGCAGCATCAAGCGCGACAAGCCTTCGTAAGCAGCCTGCGGCGTCGCTGCCTGGAAACGCACAGCGATGAGGTTGGGCGTCGCCTCACCGCTCTTGCTCTTGGCCGGCGCAACCGTAATGCTTTTGGCAAATGCGCTGACCGTGGTCTCGAAATCGCGTGGTGGTCTCTCCGATAGCCCGAGAATCGAATGACTGACAAAGGTGGTCAACGACGAGAGCGGCTTGAGCAAATGCACATACGGCGGACGATACATGTCGTCTGGCTGCAGATTGAGCTCGCTGACGACCCGTTCGATCAGAGGACGCGACAGCATGATCTCCATTTCCGTCTCGAGCTTGCGGTTGGCCGGTTCGATGTCTGGCGTCTCGCTGTAAGCTGCGATCCCGGACAGAAACGACGGCCGTCCCTGCTGCTCAATTTTGACCAGCACCTTGGCTTCGGCGACGTACTTCGGCGGCAGGGAAACCAGCGCCCACGCCACCAGAGCCGAGACACCCAGCCAGCACAAAAGGATGATGAACCAATGCTTGAACAGTATAGTCAGCAGATCGCGCTTGGTTAGTGCGCTGCTACGCTCGTTTGCAATCCCGGCATCGGGACCAGGAGGGGCGCGCATCAAAAAGTCACTTGACATAGGTCGTTGAGTCGGGGGTCAGGTTATAAACAAATCCGAAACTGCTGTTCTTGAGCGGTGCGAACAGTTGGTAGACATACTGATCGACTACCTCGGCAACCGAAGCAATCGTCGTCTTAGGCAGGACGATCACATCCGATGGCGCCAGGATCATGTCGTTGGTCGTACCTTCGGTTAGGTCGGTCAACAGGTTACGCCGCATCAGCACACCGCTCGCGCCGGACTTGCGCAGAATGATGACATTGCGTAGTTCGCCGCTAGGTTTGTAGCCTCCCACCTCGACCAGTGCCTGCATCACCGTCATGTTGCTGCGGAACGCAATGACACCGGGCCGGACGACCTCACCACCGACAAAGACCTGCGGACTGGCGAAAGATCGTAACGACACGACAGGGTCGCTGGCGAGCAAGCCGGCCGGCAACAACCGGCTGCCAACGCGCACATTATTTGACGAGTAGCCTCGCACCGACAGTGTCAACTCCGGATGGCGCAAATACTCTTTGTAACGCGCCGTCAGTTCGTTCTCCAACGCCTCCGGCGTCTTGCCGGCAGCCGCAATCGCCTTGACGTAGGTGAGCGAGATGAAACCATCCGGTCGAATGCGAACAATCTGGTTAAGATTGCGGTAGTTGACGAAGCGGATCTCCAGATCATCACCGTAACTCAGCAGATACTGCGCCGGCGCACCACCGTCGGCCAGCTTAGCAAGTTCCGCACGGACACCTTGGGCGACCTCGGCCACCGTGCGCCCGACCGCCGGCTGTGGCGGCAAGTACGGCGGCGAAACCTGGCCGTCGGGCTGCACGCGCAGCGTATGAATCATGTCGGGGCGATCGGCGAAGCGCAGTTCCACCTCGTCGCCAACCGCGAGGACGTAGCCGGGCGCGGTTGGCGATGGCTCACCAGTTGGCGCCGTGGCGATGGGGGGCGTCTGGATACTTCCCTGCGGCAATGCCGAGCATGCCGCAAGGACTACGCCGAGCAGCCCAATCAAGGCACGTCTCAGCCGATATGTGGGAAACGTCATAATCTTTCGCCTGTGATCGTCATCAAATTCTCCCGTCAAACACTGGATTGGCCGGTGGATTAGTCTTACCCGACGCCCAGCGCCCAAGCAATTCTTCATACTGTTTCAGCACTGCCGGCCACTGAAACAATTCAAGGTGGCGCACTGCCGCTGCCTGGCCCAGTTTTGCCAAGCGTGCGTGGTCGTCGAGAAGCATGTCAAGCGCTTCCGCACACGCTGCTGCGTCGCCGAAATAAGCCGCCTTGTCACCCGTGACCCAACGGTTGAACGGGTTGTCGTACGCCAGTACAGCGTTGCCTGCGGCCAAGGACTCAACCAGGGACGGGTTGGTGCCGCCCACCTGATGTCCGTGCAAGTACAACCGCGCATGGCGCCGTAACACCGCCAGCATCGATTGATCGTAAATGGCTCCTGGAAAAAGTGCCTCATCTGAAGCCGCCTCTATCACTCGCCGCTGATACGCGTTCGTCTCGGAGTCATATCGGCCAACAACGACCAGACGCAGGCCACGCGGACGGCGGCAGAACGCCTGCACGATCTCGAGGATCGAGTTCTCTGGTTCCGCCCTGGCGACGACCAGCGCGTAGCCATCAGTCTGCAAGCCGAATTGTTCGAGACAACTGATATCCACCTCGTCGACCCGATCAGCTCCGTATGGAATCATCGAAATACGTTCGGCGCGCGCGAACCTGACCAGATGCGCCTCTATGCCAGGATTATCCGCGATCAGATGATTGGCCAGCCAGGCAGCGATCCGTTCGTTACATAGCAACCAAGCACGCGCGGCGAGTGACCATTTCGAGCGTCGCCACTCGATACCGTCCATATTCACGATGTTTGTCCTGCCGCGCCAGCGATAGCACGCGAAAAACACGGCCGTGTTGTAGCCGAGTGTCAGAACCAGACCGTCATGCCGGCACGCGTGTATGGTCGCCTTGAGGTCAAACAGGATTGTTGCTATAGCCCCTTGGCCGCTCGCCGGAATCCGCACTAGGTCGATTCCTCGCCATGCTCTCTCGGAATACGCTTCATCACCATTCACTTGGCAATACACGGTCACCCGCCAACCGCGGCCGACGAGGTACAACGCCAGCCGTTCGGCAAATGTCTCGAAGCCCCCGTGACAAGCAGGAATCCCGCGTGAACCAAGAATCATCAGGTGCGGCGCACGCGCGGGAATACGAACCTCGTTCATCGCTCCCCTGTCCGTTGCAGAATCACCACGCAGTCCGAAAGACCAAGGTCAAGGCGGCCGCCGGTGACTAGGCGCGACCCCCACCCCAGGCAGGCAAACGCGATATCGGCCAGTCTGCTGCGCGCACGCATGTGCGTCTGTACGGGTCCTTCATAGTGCTCGTCAAGAACCGTCGTCAAGCCTAGCCGTCTGCCCAACGCCACAATCCGCGCCGGCGAAATTGCAAGGCGAAATGGTGTCGGGAACTGATCGAGTTCTTCGATTCGCCGACGGTCACCCAGGATATAGCGATAAAACCAGGCATGCAGACGGAATGGCGTAAACTTGGTCACCAGGCCCTTGAGCGACCAAAAGTTCGGGAATGCCAGCACCAGACCACCGCCCGGCCGCAATGCCTCGGCCAACCCGGTGATCGCGGCGACAGGGTCATTGAGATGCTCGATCACGTCCCAGCAGACGATCAGGTCGAAACATCGGCTCGGCCAACGATACACCTGAAGGTCACCATGCACTTTTTCTGCCAGCGATGTATTGCGCTCGAGTTGCCGCATCGATATGTCGATGCCGGTCATGTGCCACTGTGTGGCTGCAGACAGACGACTCATCGATCCGCATCCTGCCTCAAGCACGCGAGGCGCTTCGACATTGACGAGCAGGCGATCAACGACCTGCTGTACCCGTGTTTTCGGATCTCCGTTACGACCTCGCCACCGTTCCATGCGTGCCTCTAGTTTCCTAACCCACCGCGAACTCGAGCGTGGTCATCGACGCAGGGGGCAACAGCAAGGCACATCCATTGCTGGATAGCTCCCCCTTGACCGTCCGCCGGGCAAGCGATGCCAAATCGTTGGCCGACGCAAACGGCTTCGAGGCCACCAGAGATTGAATGTCCCGCACTGCCGAAATGTGCCCGGATTGCAGAGCAATCATCGTCTGCGATTCAGCCTTCGGATCCTTGTTGATGAGTACCAGACGCAAGCGGTCAGCTTCCAGTGTCGCAATTCCAGTCACGACGGAAAGTCCGCTTGCCTCCTGTATCAAGCCAACCCGCGGCGTCGAGAAGACTTTCGACTGAATAACGAGGCGGGCCATCTGTCCGCGCAGCACACTGCGAAACCCGCGCAGCACTTCGAAAACCGGACGAGCGCTGCCGCGTGTCGTCAACGCACCGAATTCCCAGTTGCCGATCAGGGACCAGTGATTGGCCATCAGAACGTCCGATTGCTGCGCAAACAGACGCAATAGATCGGCTACGTACAACGCGCCTGCCGGGGACGACAAGTAGCCATCCTGGCGGCGTCCGAGAGTCACCAGTGCGTTGTATTCTGTAATCGCCAGCGGCAAAGTCCGGCCCCAAATTTTCTTCAGCTGATTGCGTGTGGCTTCGAGGTCGAGTTCGACAGTCCGACTGGCTCCCATCAACGCCGCGTAGATCTCATCGTCCCCTGGGGCTTTGTCGTAAAGGAACGGAAGATAAGCGTCATGTAGCGAGACGAAGTCGAAACGTTCCCGCAGCGTTGCCAACACTCGCTGGTTAAAGCCCTGATGCGGCGTGACGGGAATACCGTTGAACGTATCGCTGCGCAGCGGAAGACCGATCTGGATCGATGGATCGACTTTGCGCATCGCCCGCATGAAAGCATCCGCCTTGCGCGCGTAATCCTCCGGCGCCATCCAGGTTTCTGGCCGCATGTCTTCCTTGAGGTACGGTTCATTGCCAAGCTCCCAGAACTTGACGCAGGGCAACGTCTCCGACGAACCTGGGCGGCGCAATCGAGTCACATTTGTCAGTCGCACCCACGCGGCAGCTTCTTCCGGCGTACCGGTCGCAACATTAGCCGTGATCAACGCCTCAGCACCGGTTGCCGCGCACAATGCCAGAAATTCGCCTGTACCGAAACGAACGATCTGCTTGTCCTTGCGGTGGAAGTGTTCACAAGTGGCACGCGCCGCTTCTTCACCAACGCCGGCTTGCCAATGAAACACATCACTCTGCGAACCACCGGGATAGCGGATGACTGTCGGCGAAAGTTGTTTCACCTTGTCCACAATTCCCAGTGCAAATGCGGTACCGCTCGTGGACAGCAAGCCGTCGCCACCGTCAACCCATTGCACATTGCTGCCGCACAACCGGGCATTGGCCGGTGTCCCATTCGCCAGATCGACGATGACAGACGTATCAAACGGGGGCGACGCGCCAAATGACGAGGCCCCCTGCGCAACGCCAAAAGGGGGCAGCATAGCCTGCAAACCGATGATCCCAAGCGCCTTGAGCGAGCCGCGTCGTTTCATCGTTTCACCCTGGTTTCCGAGCTTTCGTCACCAGCGCTGCCATCCAGGGATTCATCCAGGTACCGAGCAGAAACTGCGGTAGGTGACGGACATAGAACCGTACTAGGCCACGCACGCTGGCCGGCACGCGAGAAAAGTGAAGATAGTTGGCAACGCTGACAGGCTGAATCGAGCATTCAAGACCGGCGAGGTAGCGCTGCAAGTCAGCGTAGCCCCACAGGAAATTGTCACCCCACGTCTTGTGCAGCGAGGCACCCAGCCAGCGAGAAACGGTTTTCTCCCATTGACTCGCACGGCTGTCGAGACCGTGCGCCACATCAATGGGAAACGTCCTGTTCGGGCCGGCCAGCAGCATCTGCCCGCCCGGCGCCAGGACGCGAAAGATCTCGCGCGTCCATTGTGCGCGCCGCTCGTGGTAATCAACTGCCCGGTCGGCGTGGCCATCGGTCGTCCCGACATGTTCGATGACGCCGAGACTGAATACGAAATCGAGCGAACAGTCACGGAACGGAAGGCTGAGATGCTCTGGTCCAACAACGAAAAAACGTGCAGGAGACAGGCTGCCGTCCTTCCAGCGCCCCTGCAGACCCGACAGGTCGACGCCATAGCCTTCGAATCCCGCGGTTTCAAGCGCCGTGACCATTCTGCCGATACCACAGCCGACATCGAGTACACGCGAGGCGCCCGATGCGCGAATCAGCGGCAGGACAAAATCGAGCAGTTTCTTCTCGTTCAAGCGAAGCTGCTCTTCCGCATACTCGTCGGTCGTGAGATCAGGGAGGTCAAGGCTTGACGAAACCGTCGCCTGATATCCGGATGTCTGCGAACAAAAACGCGCAGCGTCGACGACCTGCCGATCAACCCCGTACTTTCCCGTCATCGCAGTCATGACGGACTCCTGAAAACGACCAAGGTCGTTCCCTCAACATGGCGTAGTGCAAGCCGCACGGAGAGTTCTTCAAGATAGTCATACACGTCCGGCCAATCCTGCGAATAATCGTGCCAGACGATGATTCCGCCCGGGGCCAAGATGCGCAGACTTTTTTCTGTGTCATTCCTCACGCATTCATCGCTATGCCCGGCATCTATGAAGATAAAATCCGGTGCCGCGCTGCACAGCGTCGAAAAATCCGCTTCCAACGAATTGCCGTAGACCTGAGTAATGCGTTCCGCATACGCAGTGCCTTCGTAACGATGGCGCTGCCGCGCTTCGGCCACGACCAAGCTTGAATCGTGGCTGTTGTTGGCACTGACACCAGTCGATTCCAGTGGCAGATCCAGCGTCGTAATCGCAGCGCCGTCGCTCAGATTCGCCGCGAGTTGCAGCGTCGTGTTGCCGTTGAAGGTACCTAGCTCAAGAACATTCCTGCAGCCATAAGCTCGGGCCATGAGGCAAAGGCAGAGCATCTCGACGACCGTGACGTTACCCTGCTCGGGGACAAAATCGACCAGCCGCGACTCCCACCCCGCTATGCCGAGCGCTTCGATCGTTACCCTCGGAATCGAACCGGCATGAATCAGCCGTTCATTGTACAACCCGGCCAAGGTCCGCCGTAGCAGTGCCGGCTTGACCAGGCAATGCCCAATGGCGCTTACCATCTTGATAAACTTGTTCCGCGATGCCTTCATCAGCCCCGACTGCACGAAATACGATCGCGGCCGCGCATGAAACACGGCCGGTTGAAGGAAGATCACAGCAGGAACTCGACGCAACTTAGCTCAGGCACTCTAACCAAGCCAGACGCGTCGCAGAAATCCTGGCGACCGGATATCTGCCGTGCTTCAGCCAAGTCCTCTGTCATTGCGCGACGTCACTTAAAAAAGGCCAACTGATTCACGAACATATCGGGTAAAAAAACTCGATATGAGATAATGCTACCAGCAATTTTATTGCGAATCTGTGAATAATGTCACAGTTATTCCAAACAGAACAAAAGTATAATCCGGGCATGATGCGTTCCCTGTAGCGGGTTAACTATCCGCGCCATACCTTGCGAAGTGCTCCCCGAGTCGCCTAGACGGGGTTGTGTCGTTTTTTTTTCTGAACCACTAACTTGAGTTCATACACGCCATATTAAGGGAGGAGACTTGAACACGGCGACCGTCCACCTGAACCACGAAGCGAGTGATGCCATGCCGCGCCATCTACTCGTCGACGGTATCGAGTGGTTGCTCACGCCGGTGCTGATGGCGCTCTCGCCGCTGATCCTCTTGGTTTACGGCGTAGCATTCGACCGACTGGCACCATTCCTCCTGCTAACACTTCTGCTCTCCCCCCTCTTCGTAGGCACGTCGCGCAACAAGACCTCGATGTGGATAGTCTTTCTAGGTCTCGCCTTGCGATGGATCTGGCTGGCGCTGCTGATTGGAGTGATGAAGCACCAATTAGAGCCACTGGCATCTCTAGGCAGTCAAGCCTTCTGGTTGTGGACAACGGTCACCCCACTGTTCCAGTTCACAGCGCACCTTGTGCTGCGTGCGACGGTACCGTTCGCGACGTTATTGCATAACCCGCTTCGCAACGCCGTGCTGGTCGGCGCAACTATGCAGGGTAGTGCGCTTGCGCATCGCCTCGCATCAACCGGCGTACCGAGCATTCGCCTGGTCGGCATATTCGACGACAGGTCCAGCCGCCGGCACGAACTGCCCGAGCCGTTGCCGTTGCTCGGGCGCCTTGCGGATTTGCCGCGCTATGTTGTCGAAAACGATATTCACCTGATCTATATCTCGCTACCGATGACCTCGGAACGGCGCGTATTGACTTTGCTTGACGAACTGAAAGACACCACCGCGTCGGTCTATTTCGTTCCCGATATTTTCGTTACCGACCTGATTCAGGGGAAAAGCGCCTCGGTCTGCGGATTGCCGGTGATCGCGGTGCGTGAGACGCCATTCACCGGGCGGAACGCCGTGATCAAGCGCCTGAGCGATATCCTTCTCTCGCTGGCAATCGTGACACTGATGTCGCCGATTTTGCTGCTCATCGCCGTTGCCATTGCCACGACCTCACGCGGCCCCGTGCTGTTCAAACAACGTCGCTATGGCCTAGACGGGAAGGAGATTCTCATCTACAAATTTCGCTCGATGAGCGTCTGCGAGGATGGCAAGATCGTCCCGCAGGCCATCCGTAATGACCTCCGGGTGACGCCGCTGGGCCGTTTCCTGCGAAGGACTTCGCTCGACGAACTACCGCAGTTTTTCAACGTTCTTGGTGGCTCAATGAGCATTGTCGGTCCCCGACCGCACGCGGTGGCGCACAACGAGATGTATCGCAAGGTGATAAGCGGCTACATGATCCGCCATAAGGTTCGTCCCGGTATCACGGGATGGGCCCAGGTCAACGGTTTTCGCGGTGAAACCGACTCAATCGACAAAATGCAGGCGCGCGTTGACCACGACCTTGAGTATCTGCGCCGCTGGTCGCTAGGAATGGATCTGCGGATCATCGCGAAAACGATCGTGATTATTTTCTGCGACCGGTACGCCTACTGACCCCGACAAATCGACGACAACGCGCCATCAGGCTTGGACAGCGATCATCGCGACACCAGTGATTCGCGTATTAGCACCAGGACTTCTGACACCTCAATTGTTTCCATGCATCGCCCCGGTTCACTAACCGCAGAATGACGACATCTCTCGTGCAAAACATCTGCGCAGCAAGCTGATCCATGCACCACGCGAACGCCGGGTCGCCGCGGCGCAAAGCGCACCGGCAGCGTCGGACCAAAAAGGAGGATGGCTGGCGTAACAACGGCATTGAGAAAATGCATTGGCCCGGTATCTGCCATGACGACCGCATCGACCGAGGCCATGCAGGCTGCCGTCTCACGCAGCGTCAACTTGCCCGCAAGCGATATCGCGCGCCCAGGAAGCTGCTCCGCGAGGCGTTCGCAAAGGGGTGCCTCACTCGCCCCCCCGGTTAGAATCACCACTAAATCCTCGAATTCGGACGAGAGACGCTCTAGCAGTGCCGCATAGTGACGCTCAGGCCAGCAATTGATCGGCTTCCCGCCCGGATGAACCAGCAACACCGGTGAAAACTCGCGCCGTCGCATACTTTCCAGCAATGAACATATTCCGGGCAGCTCGCGCTGGGCGAAGAACTTCCCGAAACGGGGCGGGGCAAGCGGAACCCCGAAGCCGGCGAGGAGCTCCAGATTCTGATCGATCTCATGTTTCATCTCATCGATCCTCGGCGCCCAGTCGGCGAGAAGTGCACCGCCGTTGCGCGATCGCGAAACCAGTTGTCTCGCACCGCCCAGAGCACCAAAGGCCACGAGATCACGCACGTCACCCCGCAGATCGAAACACAGGTCAAATTGGTGGTGGCGTATCCGCCAAATCATGCGTGCCAGTTCCGACCAAGTCCCTCGCGATTCTCTAAGCCCGAAGCGGGCATTGCGACGATGTGCCCACCACGGTGGGTCACAGACCCACACCTCGTCGTAGCAGTCGAGTTCCTCGACCACGGGATTTGCCCAACTGGCCACCAGCAGAACAACCTGCGCTTTGGGGAAATGCGCGCGAATTGCATTGAATGCGGGAATCGACAGGAACACGTCGCCAATGTGGTCAGTCCGACAAACCAGAATCTGTTTTGGATCGCTCTGACTACGCGGTTTACGCCAGACCCGCTGTGGGAATACGCCACAAAGACAAAGATCGATCAGAAATATCAATATTTTTCGGACCATGGCGACAATGAGCATCCCTAGCAGCCTGTCGGACTTGAGTTAGCCCGACGGCAGATAAGCGAACCGCGAGGCCGCTTTTGCGGTTTCGTGGCCGAATTTTTCGGTTTTCCGGGTGTTTTCAAGGCTTTTTCACTCTTGAAGACGCAATACGGCCAAGCGTTTCAAATTCCAGGCGAGGCAGACCAGCGTCCATTCGCCGGTGACTTTCGTCAAGCCGCGTAGCGAGAACTGACGAAACCCCATGACCGACTTGATGATCCCGAAGACCGGTTCCACGGTTTGTTTGCGTAGCGCATAGAGGGCTCTTCCGACCCTCGTCTTCAGGCGATGCGCCATCGTCTGGAGGGGCGTCGCGTTCTCCGGCAAGGCTGGCGGTTCGCTGTGGCGTTCGCGCCAGTCGGGGTGATGATCCTCTTTCGCGACCGCGATCAACGGGGCGACGCCGGCCGTTTCGCAGGCGGTGATGTTCGTCTCGCTGCAAAAGCCGGTGTCGGCGATCAGGCCGGTGACTTTGCCCAATCGCTGGGTTTGAGCCGCCAGGGTCTCCAGCATCGGTTTGACTTGTTCCTTGTCGTTGGGCGCTTGGGTCAGCACGGTGGCAACGACGAGCATCGATTCGGCATCGACCGCGGCTTGGGCGTTGTAGGCCTGTTCGAAGCCACCGCCGGAGACCGGCATGATTCGGGATTCTTCATCGGTCAGATTGATCTGGTCGCTGTCCTTCGGCCCGGGCGTCGGGGCGGTGGGCGGCTTGCCGCCGGGCTTCTTGCCGGTGGTCTTTTCTTTCTCGGCGCGTTTGGTCAGTTTCGCGTCGTACTCGGCCTTTTCCCGCTGATAACGTGCTTCGGCCCGGGCAGCGATCTTGGCCTTGGCGTCGGCCATGGCGGCGAGGCGGTCTTCACGACGTCGGATTTCCGCTGGCAGGTCGATGCCATCGGGGACATCGGCTTGGTCGGCCTTTTCCGTCAGGGCGAGCAGTTCCTGTACTTCTGCCTGGAGGTGCACTTCCAGTTTCTCGATATGCCCGTGCGAGAGGGCGCTGTGGCGCGAAGCGTTGGCGTGTATCTTAGTGCCGTCCAGGCAGACGTGGCCGAGTTTGAGCAGTTTCATTTCCCGGGCCAGTTCGAGCACCTGAACAAACAGTTCGGAGAACTCGCCGAGAAACCGGCGACGGAAGGTCGCCAGCGTGTCGTGATCCGGGTGGGTTCCGGCGGCAAGGTAGCGGAAGGCGACCGAGTCGTAGGTCGCCCGTTCCAGCTTGCGGCTTGAGAAGACGCCGGTGCAGTAGCCGCAGATCAGGATCGATAGCAGCGTCGCCGGGTGATGGGCCTTCGAGCCGCGCCCCGCGTACTGACGCGTCAGCCGACTCAGGTCGAGTTGATCAACAACTTCAACGATGTAGCGCGCCAGATGGTCTTCGTTCAGCCAGTCATCGATCGAGGGCGGTAGCAAGTAGTCGGTCTTGCGATCTGCCACGATGAAATTCGACATCTTCCCACCCAAAATTTACGCAGGCGTCATTATCTCACGCGAAGGGAACGTCCGACAGGCTGCTGGCGTGTCCGGAATTATAGGTGAAGCTGTCATCGACGTCTCTTCTACTAAATGACGGCTGTGGCCGAGAACCGGGAATCGACTATCCGGCAGGTTTCGGAGTGGAGCGGTCGCTGGAATGTCCACGGTTGCACAAGGGGTCGCCTCAGAAAACGGAAAATAAAGCACGCTAAGCCGTTGGCAGCGGTCGCAACGGCCTAAACTTGCCCGCACCGACCTTGGCACTGCTGCGCCAGAGGTAATCGCCGGTCAGGTTGATGTGCTCCCAGCCCAGCGGCGACAGGTATTGCAACAGTGCGTCATCGACGCCCTGGCCGTGATTGCGCAATGCGTTCAGCGTGTCCATTCCTCGCTGTACCGCTGGGTGCCAGCCTCGACGTGCTTAACGTACTTTAAATTCCGTTTTCTGAGACGGCCCCTTGTAAGCCTGAACCGCAGAAATTTCCGTCATCCTTGAGGGCAAGCCCCCAAATCCTATTTCCCGAATTCTGAGAGAGCACCTACAGAAAACTGCTCAATCCCTTGAGCTGAGCTTTGGAAATGACATGACCAAGCGCGGCCGCCTTGGTGATCAAAATAATTCCCGCCTGCTCATTTTTATCAACCCCATTGCCCTCGATATAGCAACGCCCAAGAAAATTCATCGCGTCAGGAAAATCCTGTTGAACCGCAAGATTCAGCCAGTAAATAGCCTGATTGGGTTTGTTTTGACTCAGGAAGATCAGGGCAACGTCGGTTTGCGAGGCTGCATCGCCATCGATGGCTGCATCAAGGAGCTCGTCATCTTCATCCGTGAAGGGAATGCAAAAATGGGGCTTGAGGGAATCGAGCAACAGCATTGCGGTGCCATTCTGGATTTCCTTGAGCACAAGACCATCGGACACCATGCGCCATAGCGTGCGTTCACTACGGTCGATGAGCGACATCGCAGCTTCCATGGGGACTAGTTTCATCAGCGGTGGCCTGTTGGTTAAGTCATTTAGGGAGTGTCACGTTCTGCATGGCACTCGAAATAAGTGCCATTTTTGGCGATGGCACTTATTTCGAGTGCCATCTGCACAACAACGGCGCCGAAATCCGCCATTTTCCTATGGCACGGCTTATGCCTAATGGTAGCGCAAGGCAATTCAAGCCCTCGACTGATTTACACCTAGGAGAAATGTGATGAAAAATATTCAAAAAGGTTTCACGCTGATCGAACTGATGATCGTGGTGGCGATTATTGGTATCTTGGCAGCAGTTGCGTTGCCCGCTTATCAGGACTACACGGTGAAGGCTAAAGTAGCAGAGGCGACAACGATCTCGTCTACGGCTCGCACGGCTCTTGCCTTGGCTTTTAATGAAGGCGTACTGTCTACTAGCATTACCAACGCTGCCGCTGCTGACCCTGTCACTGGTCTGCCAATCGCCACAGCAATTACTAGCAAATATGTAACGTCAGTAGCTGCTGTTGGTACCTCTGCAACTGTTGGCACAGTTACAGTGACGATGAAGGCTACTGGCGAGAGCACTGTTGATGGAAAAACCATCGTTTACACCATGACATGCGTACAAGGAGCACAGTGTTCGTGGGGTATCGCTGGCGGGACTGGTTTTGGTGCTAAATATTTGCCAAAGATCTAGTAATCAGAAAACAACAGGGGACAGATCAGACTTTCTAATCCTGCCCTTGTTTGTTCGGCTCTTTCAAGCCCCGCCAGTCAAACGGCGGGGCTTTTGCTGTCTTCTTTCAGAATTAGCCAAGAGAGGGTCGATTCAACAAGGTTAGCGTGACCTGCGTCATCTTCTTCAGCCTGAGCGTAGTCACGATCTGGTCAAGGTTCGGCCTTCTACACTAGCAGTGTCGCAAATCGCTGCTTCACTCCCTCCTGACAGACGAGCAACGGAATTTTCGGCGATTCCGGCTTACAACTCCTAGTGGGTCGGCAGCCAGCCTTCGCCTAGTACCTCTGCCTCAGACCAAGGGCAAACCTCCGGGAGTGTGTCTATCCCGGTTTCATCGGTGGCTTGGGCTACGGCATCGGCCCATACGCCATCCCACCACTTGGTCTCGGTGAGTTTGCTCTTGAGGCTGGGGGTTTCATCCAAGCGGCTCAGGACGCCCTTACGCTGTTCCTTGATCGTTCTGGCCCAACTATTGCCCTGTCGGTCGGGCTGGTACTGCCACTTGAGCAGATGGGCTAAAAGTACCGCCATGCGGTTCGCTAGTTCGCGCTGTTCGCTCTTGCCCACGTCCTCAATCTCCTCGGCGATGTGTTCCAGGTCGAGCAGGTCAAAGCGACCGGCGCGGATTAATCGGGCCTGTTCGCTGGCCCATGCCACCACATCTGTTTCGTAACTCGTTCTCACGGCGACCTCCTTTCAACTGCATTGAATTCTAGACCGGCTGCCTCAAAGGTCCAGCTTCCGCTGGTCCTGTTCCTTGAAGGTGAAGCGGATCGACTTCACCGACCGACCTTCCTTCATCGGCTCCCACTTGATGTCCAGATTGGACTTGGCCTGTAGCTCCTTCACCGCCGGTTCGATCACATACCGGCGAATGTCGTTGTACAGCTTGTAGCCAACCCCGAGGCGCTGTACCAGTTCATCGACCGATACCACTAGCCAACCATTGTCGATGAACTGGATGCACCACTCGAACAGGCGTACCGCGTAAGTGCTACGCAGGTTGGCCACCTGTCCAAGGCGGTACTCAGTGAAGTTCTTCCCGAGGCTGGTCAGGTGCGGCGCGATATGCGGCGAAAACGACAGTTCAGCCCAGCCCTCACCATCGTGGTAGGCGACCCGAGACACCCATCTGTCCTTCGTCGTACGCTTGCCCTTGATCTCGACAATCGAGCGTTCGTATAGCTCGTTGGTGGCGTCCTTGAGGGCGGCGTAGGCATCCTTGCTCGATAGGTTCCACGCCTCCCTGAACTCCTCGGCCGTAATGCGGATTCCATCCACTTGATTGAAGCCGGGCCGATGACTTGGCCGTTGGCTGTTTAACCCGGCAACCGCCAGCAGCACCAGCCGTTGCTCGTTCAGCGTCAGCTTGTAGCTGGCTTGTATGAGGGAATTGGACTTGACCACTAGGTGCTGATCTACAGGCTTTGACATGGCATGTAAGAGTATTTTTCGGAGTACTCTCAGATTATCAAATAAGAGTACTTTGTCAATCATCTCTCAAAAAGAGAGTCGATCGGGAGTTTGGTCTCTTTTCGTCATGTGAGCCGCCGTGGAAAACGGCCTCACATTGTGGATAGCACCGGGAATTTACTCTTAGTTGACCGGGAATTTACTCTTAGTTGACCGGGAATTTACTCTCTTTTCGAATTTTTTAAATGTCCGGAAAACCTTGTGCCGCAAGGATTTCCGGGATTCGCAATTTCCCTTATAAACAAGGGATAAATATTTAAAAACATACGCGCGCCGAAAAAACAGCATTTCACGCACACCAAGGGGTGCGCCATGCAGCAGCGGCGCGGCTCTGCGTGCGGCGTCCGCCGCGGGAAGCGGCGTGTCGGCTGTGCTCGGAGCTCGGCAGTCGCGGCGGCGCGATTCGAGAGCGGTTTT
>RRZU010882667.1_pt1 | contig 23672 bp, 16 predicted proteins | sample 2165561 | NCBI WGS metagenome assembly RRZU01 (sample SAMN10456909, study PRJNA506462) | wastewater metagenome | isolation source: wastewater sludge | place: USA: Moscow, Idaho | reverse complement strand
GCCCGCAGCGCATTGTCGAACAGGCCGTCGAGAGCCTGGCGCAGCCGGTCCGGGTCGGCTTCCACCACGAGGTCATCCACCACGGGATCGACCACCACGGGATCGACCACCACGGGATCGACCACCACGGGATCTACCACCGACGGAACGTCCGCCGCCGAATTGTCCCCGGACGGAACGTCCGCCCGGGGTCCCTCCGGGTCGGTCGAGCCCGCCCTGTGTTCGGGCAGGTCCACCCGCAGCACGACGCCGACCGCCTCGCAACGATGCCGATAGGCGGCCTCGGCGGCGTGCACGAGGTCGCGCACCGAGAGCGTCACGAGATGCAGCCGGGCCTCCTGCCCATCGAGCCGAGCCAGATCGAGCAGGTCGCCGACCATCCGTTCCAGACGTGCCGCTTCGGCCTGCATCACCGTGCCCACCTGTGCCACCGAGTCGGCCGGCACGACGTCGTCGGCGAGGGACTCGGCGTAGCCTCGCAGCGTGGTGAGGGGGGTGCGCAGGTCGTGCGACACCGACAGCAGGAACTCCCGTTGTCGGGCCTCCGAGTGGGCCAGCGAGCGAGCCAGGCCGTTGACCGCCGCGGCGACCGCGGCGACCTCGGACGGACCGGTATGTGAGACCGCCACGTCGCGGCGGCCGGCGGCGAGCTCACTCGCGGCCGCGGCGACCTCGCGCAGCGGTGCCCCGATCCGGCGCGCCACGAGCCAGCTCGCCAACAAGGCGGCAGCGCCGACGACGACGAACGCCCAGATCATCTGGGTCACCGCCTGCTGGCCGAAGACGGCTGCATCGGAACGGCGTTGGGCCAGCACGATGCCGCCGGCCCCCGTCGAGCGGGCCTCGACGAAGACCCGGCCGTCATCGGTGGTGACCGCAGCCGACACAGACTCGCCGCGGATCAGCCGGCCGAGTTGGTCGGCGTTGAGCGCGCGCCGGGCCAGCGGGTCGCCGGTGACGACCGTGCCCCGAACCGTCTCGACCCGCACGACCGCCACCTGCACCCGGACGCCGTCGAGGGCCCGCGCCGCGCGGGCCTGACCGACCTCGGGCGAGGGCGCCAGGGCCGCGACCGCCTGCGCGGAGTCGGCCAGTGCGGCCAACGAGGCGACCGCCGCCCGGTCGGTGGCCCGCTGCACCAACAGGACCGCTGCCGCCGCACCGACGACCGAGGTGAGCAGCACGGCGGCCAGCGCCAGCGCCCCGATCCGGGTGGTCAGCGAACCGGCCATGCGCCGCGGCGATGCACCCCGCCCCGGGGTCACGCGGCCCGGCTCGGTCACGGCGGCCACGCGGCATACCCGACGCCGCGGACGGTCCGGATGGGGTCGTGCGGGGCGAGCTTGGCGCGCACCTGGGCAACGTGCACGTCGACGGTCCGCTCGCCGGCGATGCTCGTGTGACCCCAGACGGCGCGCAGCAACTGGGGTCTGGTGTGCACCCGCCCGGGCGCACCCAACAGGTGCGCCAGCAGGTCGAACTCGGTCGCGGTCAACGCCACGTCGACACCGTCCACGAGCACCCGGCGCTCGGCCGGCAGACAGACGACTGCTCCGTGACGCAGGGTCTGCGGGTCGCCGCCGTGGCGCGCGCCCGATGCGGGCAGCGGGCCATCCGCGTGACTGTGTGTCTGGTCGGCTCGGGCCGCCGGCCCGTCGACGCGTCGCAGGATGGCCCTGATCCGGGCGATGACCTCCCGAGGGGAGAAGGGCTTGGTGACGTAGTCGTCGGCCCCCAACTCCAGCCCGACGACCCGGTCGACGTGGTCGTCGCGCGCCGTGACGAAGAGCACCGGGGTCCAGTCGCCCCGAGAGCGCAGCACGCGGCATACCTCGATGCCGTCCATCCCAGGCAGACCGATGTCCAGCAGCACGACCTCGGGGCGCAACCGTTCGGTGTCCTGCAAGGCCGCCGCGCCGTCACGGGCCACGGCAGCCCGGAAGCCGGCGTGCCGCAGGTGCAGCACGAGCAGGTCGGCGATCGCCGGCTCGTCCTCGACGACGAGCACGAGGCGACCACCCTCCGGGCCGGTCGGCAGGTCGGGCACGCCGCCACCCTACGGGCCTGCCCCCTCGGGTCACGACCGGATCCCGGCTGTGTCAGGGTTGTGGTCGAGCCGACCTCGTGAGCCCGAGGCGTAGGCCCGCGGTCGTCCACGGCGCTCGACCTGGAACCGACGCCCGGGGGCGGGCGTTGCCAGGCCGGCATACGGAAGCGTCTGCTCCACCCACAAGGACAGGCGCTGCAGACAGGAAGGACGAGGCGTGTCCACGCTCAGCGTGCTCACCGACCCCAGCGGTGACGAGCAGCGCCGTCGAGGGTTGCGTCGGATGCGGCGCCTCGCGCTGGGGCTGCTGCTGGTCGCTGCGGTCGTCTATCTGGCGACCTTGCACCGGGACGGTTTCTGGGGCTTCGTCAACGCCGGTGCCGAGGCCTCGATGGTCGGAGCGATCGCCGACTGGTTCGCGGTGACCGCGTTGTTCCGTCACCCGCTCGGCCTGCCGATCCCGCATACGGCGCTCATCCCGCGCAAGAAGGATGCTCTTGCGGTGAGCCTGCAGGACTTCATGGGGGAGAACTTCCTACGCGAGGAGATCGTTCGCGACCGGGTGCTCAGTGCTCGGGTCGCCGAGCGCGGCGCCGCCTGGCTGCTGGAACCGCGCCACAGTGCTCGCGCCGCCGACGAGGCGGCCTCGCTCATCGTCGCCGGGCTGCACCGCTTGCGCGACGACTCGGTGGCCGGGCTGCTGGAGGAGGCGGTGCTGCCGCGGTTGCGGGAGGAGCCGATCGCGCCGATCGCCGGAGCGTTGCTCAGTGAGGTGGTCCGCGATCGAGCCCATCACGGCGTGGTCGACCTTGCCGTCGCCGAAGGCCATCGCTGGTTGCTGACCAATGAGGACACCTTCGCGGCCGTTCTGGAGCAGCGGGCCCCGTGGTGGGCCCCACAACGGGTCAACGAGGTGGTCATCAAACGGGCCTACGCCGAGGCCCTGGCGTGGGTCGAGGACATCCGCGACGATCCCTACCATCACGTGCGGCGAGCCCTCGACGATCTGCTGCGGCAACTGGCCGAAGATCTGCTCGACGATCCGGACACCCAGCAGCGGGCCGAACGGCTCAAGGTGCGCCTGCTGGAGCACCCCCAGCTGCTGGAGACCGCGACCTCGCTGTGGGCCGCATTCCGCACCGCGATCGTCGCCTCGCTCGGTGAGCCCGACTCGCCGCTACGTGGGCGGGTCGAGACGCAGATCCGGGCCTTCGCCGAACGCGTTCGCGACGACGCCGCCCTGCGCGCGCGCGTCGACGGGTATGCCGCGGACCTCACCTGCTTCTTCGTCGCCCGCTACGGCACGGAGCTCACGACGATCATCGGCCACACCATCCAACGCTGGGACGGTCAGGAGACGGCTCAGAAGGTCGAGCTGCACGTGGGTCGTGACCTGCAGTTCATCCGGATCAACGGCACCATCGTCGGCGGTCTCGTCGGGGTGCTCATCCACGCGATCAGCCTGCTCATCGCCCGCGCCTGACGGGTCAGCGAGCCCGTCCGAAGGCGGCCGGAAGGTGCCGGTCAACCGAGCCTGCCGGCCACTCGTCAACGTGACATGTGGTCCTCGCACCGGGCGCGGGCCGATGTCGAAGGGCGCACGATGCACCAGGGCGAAGGACGTGGGGTGCTCCGGGGCGAAGGACGCCTCGGGATTCCGGGCGAGCGGCGCCTCGGGCACCTGCGTCCGGCGCGGACCTGGGCGCGGAACGGCGGGCTGGGGCGGTGGGCGGGCGTGTTCCTCGCACTGGCCGGTGTGCTGGGCGGATGCACGATGAACCCACCCACGGGGGTCGGCACGTCGGCCGGCAACACCGGCAGTGCCGGTGGCGGCAGCGGCGGGGTCGGCTCGGGTGGGGCCGGCGGCGCCTGGCACCCCACGGGGGAGCCGATCCCGCGCTGGTCGGGAGCGGTGCCGTTGGCTCCCGGAGCCAAACCCCCGCAGTTCGTCGTGGTGTCCTGGGACGGCTCGGGCGCGGACGGCTCCGGACTGTTCCAGCACTATCGCCAACTCGCCGGTCAGCTGCGCGGGTCGATGACGTTCTTCCTCAGCGGCATCTACCTGCTGCCCAAGGACAAGCGCACCCGCTACCTCCCGCCCGGTCGGGGCCCCGGAGCCTCCGACATCGGCTTCCTCTCCGACGCATCGGTCCGGGCGACGATCGAGCAGGTCGGTCTGGCCGCCCGGGAGGGGCACGAGATCGGCACGCACTTCAACGGCCACTTCTGTGGCCCGAAGGGCGTCAACACCTGGAGCCCAACCGACTGGGACCAGGAGATCGAGCAAGCGGTCACCCTCGTCACGAATTGGCGGGCCAACACCGGGATCAGCGACCTGCCGGACCTGCCTTTCGACTACCGGGCCACGCTCGTGGGTGGCCGCAGTCCCTGTCTGGAGGGGCGGGCCGCCTTGCTGCAGGCGCAGGCGCTGCGCACCTGGCGTTACGACTCCTCCGGGGGCCGTCGGCAGACGTGGCCCACCAAGGTGCCCGGCAGCCACCTGTGGGATCTGTCGCTGCAGAGCATCCCCTTCGGCCCCAAAGCTAGGGAGGTGCTCGCGATGGACTACAACTTCATGGCCAATCAACCGCTCCCGCCGGCCCCGGCGACCGCGAGCCCCACTGAGCTCGCGTCGATGCAGGCCCAGGTCCGGGACGCCTATCTGGCCGGCTTCCGGCGCTCCTACGACGGCAACCGGGCGCCGCTGATCATCGGCAACCATTTCGAACGCTGGCGCGGCGGCATCTACGTCCAGGGGCTCGACGAGGCATTGCGGGCGATGGCGAGCAACCCGGATGTGCGATTCGTGTCCTTCCGGCAGTTGTGCGACTGGCTCGATGCGCAACCGCCGGACACGCTCACCCGACTCCAGCGTCTCCCGGTCGGCGCCGCGCCGGTCGGGGGGTGGGCCCGGCTCTAGAGATTCTCTGGGACACGCTCGACGACCGGGGCGAACCGGCCCGCCTCGTCGTCGCCGCTGAATCGTGATGGTGTGCCGGGCGGCGGCGAAGGCAGCATGCCTCCACGCTGTGCGGCGACGCCGCGGGCGCTCCCCTGCCGCGCGGCATACGCGAGAGCGCGCGAGGCCGTGATCGGCCAGGGCTACGGAGCGCAGTCCCTCATGGCCCTTGACACGCAACCGCGCGGCGAGGGCGGGCAGAGCGGACCCCCCGACACCGTATGCCGCGCCGCACCCGCCGTGGGGACGCTGTCCACAGCCCGTGGCCGGCGCGGGGAGCGGTGCGCGGTCCGGTGGATGGGCTGCGGCATTCCGCGCTGAGAAAGCGCCCGTGAGAGCGTCGCAGGTGGTGTGCCAGCGCTACTGCAGCCGCCGTCACGCACGCTTTCTCGCCGCGCATAGACCGGTGCCGCTGCTCGAACGCGATCGCCACGCGATGCGGGCTGCGCCCAGGAGCGCCCAGCCGCGAGTGCTCGACCATCTCGACCGCCACATGCGCCGTTGTCGGCACTCGGCTGTCCCGGACCCGGATTGCCATCGGCCGCAACGTCGCAGGAAACGGATTCGCGGGATGTCACACCACGATGGGAAACTGAGCGGATGCAGCTCTACCGACGGGTGCTCACGGTGCCCGGTGTCCGCCGGGTGCTGCTGCTGGGTTTCCTCGTGCGTCTGCCGATGTTCGCGGCCGGCATCGTGCTCACCCTGCACGTCGTGACGACGCTGGGACACAGTTACGGGGAGGCCGGCCTGGTGTCGGCGGCGTTCACGATCGCCTTGGCGCTGTCCGCGCCATGGCGCGGCCGGTTGCTGGATCGACACGGGTTGCGTCGCACGGTGCTGCCCTCCATCCTCGTCACCTCCGTCGTCGGCGCGCTGCTGCCGTTCCTCCCGTATGCCGCGCTGCTGCCGGCCTCGGCGCTGGCCGGTGCCTTCGCGGTCCCCTCCTTCTCGATCCTGCGCCAAGGGATGTTGGCGGTCGTGGCCGAGCACCTTCGGCGCAGCGCCCTGTCCCTGGACTCGGTGGCCACCGAGCTGTCCTTCATGATCGGCCCGGCCGTCGCCGTGTGGGCGGCCGCCACCTATGACACCCGCTGGGTGCTCGTGATCCTCGCGGCGCTGTCCACGGCTGCCGCGCTCATCCTGTATGCCGCGAACCCCCCGCTGCGTTCGGCCGCACCGTCCGCGACCCGCACCGCGAGCGACGCCTCGGCCGACACTGCCGACACTGCCGATCGGCCGCAGGACGGTGCCGTGCCGGCCCCGTCGGCTGGGTCGAGGGCACCGGCGCTGGCCGATCGTTCGGGGTGGCTGAGTGTCGCGGTGCTCGCGGTGCTGGGCGCGGCCACCGCCTCGACGGTCGTCCTGGGTGGCACCGACGTGTCGATTGTCGCCGCGTTGCGTGCCACCGGCGATTCGGCGGCGATCGGGTGGGTGTTGAGCGTGTGGGGTGCCGGTTCGCTGCTCGGCGGGTTGGCATACGGCGCCTGGCATCGCCCGATCTCGGTGTTCTGGCTGCTCGGTGGGCTGGCCGCGACGACGCTTCCGGTGGCCCTTGCCCCCAACCTCGCCGCACTCGTCGTCCTGCTGTTCGTCTGTGGCGGGCTCTGCGCCCCGACGATCACCGCGACGATCGAGCATCTGTCCCGTCTGGTGCCGGAATCGGCCCGGGGAGAGGCGATGGGGTGGCACGGCTCGGCGATGACCGCCGGGCAGGCCATCGGCGCCCCGCTGGCCGGCTTCGCCATCGACCACGGCGGCTGGGGTTGGGGCTTCGTCTCGGTGTCGCTGCTGGGGCTGGGGGTGGCCGTTCTGGGTGCCACGGGCGCCCGGGTCCGGCGCGCCCGCGCTGTCGCCGCCGCGGCCTGACCCGCCAGCCACGTCCGCCCACAGGTCTGCTGCTAGACTGACCGACTGACCAGCCGCACCCTCGGGTGCGGCGTGCAAGAGGAGCCCAGCTTCCACCCGCGCCGACCGACAGGTCGCCGGGTCAGGTCCGGACCATCCGGTGTCCGCCTCGGCGGAGTTCCGGTTCGCTCGTGTTCGTGCGCGCGATGGTCCAGCGGGTGCCGGCCGGCCAGGCCGTCGTACCGCACGGACGAAGCCCTGGGCCCCTTGCGCACCGACAGGTGACGAGGGGTCCTCTCTCGTCTCCCGGGGTCGTCCTCCCGTCAGACGAAGGAGCACCACATCAGCGAGCCTCGCATCAACGAGCGCATCCGGGTCCCCGAGGTGCGCCTGGTCGGACCCAACGGGGAACAGGTCGGCATCGTCCGGGTCGAGGATGCCTTGCGTCTGGCTGCCGAGGCCGATCTCGACCTCGTCGAGGTCGCCCCCATGGCGCGCCCGCCGGTGGCCAAGCTCATGGACTTCGGCAAGTACAAGTACGAAGCCGCCATGAAGGCCCGGGAGGCCCGCAAGAACCAGGTCAACACGGTCATCAAGGAGATCAAGCTCCGCCCGAAGATCGACCCGCACGACTACGGCACGAAGAAGGGCCACGTCGAGCGCTTCCTCAAAGCGGGCGACAAGGTGAAAGTGACGATCATGTTCCGCGGCCGTGAGCAGTCGCGCCCGGAGCTGGGTTACCGCCTGTTGCAGCGCCTTGCCGAGGACATCGGCGAGCTCGGCTTCGTCGAGTCCTCGCCGAAGCAGGACGGGCGCAACATGATCATGGTCATCGGCCCGACCAAGAAGAAGTCCGAGGCCAAGGCCGAGGCACGCCGGGCCCGCGAGGCGGCCACCGGCCCCGGCGAGCGGGACCGTCGCCCTGCCGACCCGCGCGACGAAGCTCACGTGGGCGCCGATGACGCCGCCTCGTTCGACGATGTCTCCTTCGAGGATGCCGCCGGGTCCTCTGGGTCATCGGACGTGGCCGATTCCGGTGCCGATCAGGTGACCGAGAGCCGCGAGGCGACCGGGCTGGAGGGTGCTGCCTCGGCGGCGTCCGAGGCGAGCCAGGAGCCGGCCGCGACAGTCGACGGCGCAGCGCCCGAGACGGCCCCATCGGAGCTGGATCGGTCGGAACTGGATCAGTCGGGGCCGGATCAGTCGGAACTGGATCAGTCGGGGCCGGATCAATCGGAGCCGGATCCGTCCGACAACGCTGAGCCGGCGGCTGACCAACCCGAGCCGATCGCCGCCGCGGCGCCCTCCGCCCGACCGGCCACCCCGCGTCCGAGTGTTCCGGCCGCTCGGCCCACCCCGGGCCCGGCGCGACCCACGTCGGCCGGATCGTCGGGCGGATCGGACAGCGCCGCTCGGCCCGCGGTCACGCCGAGGCCGGCGGCCACGCCGAGGCCCACGGCCGCGCCCAAACCCGGCGCGGCGCCGAAGCCGAGCGCGACGCCCAAGCCCGCCCCCCGGCCCCGGCCGGCCCAGCCAGGCAGTTCGGCCCCCAAGCCGACACCCCGTCCCGGGCCGCGGCCCACGGCGGGCTGACGACCGCACGACCCGAAGCACCCCCATCGGTCACCGCCGAGTGGGGCCGTCCACGAAGGAGACCGGCGCACCATGCCGAAGATGAAGACCCACAGCGGGGCCAAGAAGCGCTTCCGCGTCACCGGCACGGGCAAGCTCATGCGTGAGCAAGCCGGTGGTCGCCACCTGCTCGAGGGCAAGTCGAGCAAGAAGATGCGCTCCATCTCGGGCGACCTCGAGATGTCCGCGCCCGACACCAAGAAGGCCAAGCGGCTCCTCGGCCGCTGACGCCCGCCCCCCACCGACACGTCTAGGAGTGTGATCACGTGGCACGCGTGAAGCGGGCGATCAACGCCCAGAAGAAGCGCCGGGTCGTCCTCGAGCGCGCCAGCGGCTACCGCGGGCAGCGTTCGCGGCTCTACCGCAAGGCCAAGGAGCAGATGCTCCACTCGCTCGGCTACGCCTACCGCGACCGGCGCGCCCGCAAGGGCGACTTCCGGCGGCTGTGGATCCAGCGGATCAATGCCGCGGCCCGCGCCAACGGAATGACCTACAACCGGTTCATGCAAGGCCTCAAGGCCGCCGGTGTCGAGGTCGACCGCAAGATGCTCGCCGAGCTCGCCGTGCACGACGAGAAGGCCTTCACCGCGCTCGTCGACCTGGCCCGCGCTGCTGTGCCGGCCCAACGCGGCTCCGGCGACGCCGCCTGACCGGCCGTCATCGAGCCGCGGGCCATCGGCCCGACGCGAGCGCCGGGACACCCCCGTGCTGACCAGCCCCCGAGCCGATCGGGTGCGGTCGGTCCGGGCGTTGTCCCGGCGCTCGGCGCGTGAGCGGGCCGGCCGTTTCCTCGTCGAGGGCCCGCAATCGGTCCGTGAAGCAGTGCGCTGGTGCCCCGAGTCGGTCCTGGATCTCTACGTCACGACGGGGGCGAGCACGCGGCATACCGAGCTCGTCGGGTCGGCCCACGACGCGGGCGTGCCGGTGCACGAATGCTCCGACGAGGTGCTGGCCGCGATGTGCGACACCCAGACCCCGCAGGGACTGCTCGCGGTATGCCGCGTGCTCCCCGCCCGCCTGCCGGCGCACCTCGACGACGTGCTCGCCGCCGACCCACGGCTGGTCTGCGTGCTCACTCACGTGCGGGACCCCGGTAACGCCGGCACTGTGTTGCGAGCTGCCGACGCCGCGGGCGCGGACGCCGTCCTGATCAGTGACAGCAGTGTGGATGTCTTCTCGCCCAAGGTGATTCGTTCGACGGCCGGGTCGTTGTTCCACCTGCCTGTTGTCGTCGGCTGGCCCGCAGAGCAGTTGCTCGACCGGCTCGGCGCGGCCGGGCTCACCCGGCTGGCCGCCGACGGGGCGGGCGCGGTCGAGTTGCCGGAGGTCGACCTGCGCCGCCGGCACGCGTGGGTGTTCGGCAATGAGGCGTGGGGCCTGCCGGCGTCACTTCGGGAGCGTTGCGACCAGGTGGTCCGGGTGCCCATCCACGGACGTGCCGAGTCGCTCAACCTGGCCATGGCGGCCACCGTGTGCCTCTACGCCTCGGCCGGTGCCCAGCGGGCGTGAGCCGTCCGCCGTCCGCCGTGCGGTGGTGGTCGTTCGGCGCGGCGCTGACGTCACCGGTCGAATCACCGGGCCCGCAGGTGGCGGTGTGGCTATCCTTGGCCCTCGTGGACCTGCCGACCGACGCCAGATTGCAGGCCATCGAGGACGACAGCCAACAGGTGCTCTGGCTCTCCGACCTGTTGCCCGACGGTCTGGTGTCCGTCGACGCCCATCAGATCGTCGTTTTCGCCAATGCCCGGGCCGGTGAGATCCTCGGGGTGCATTTCACGACGCTCCTGGGCCGGCCGTTGAGCGAGGCGCTGCCGCTGACCGACGCCGAAGGTCGCTCCTGGTGGGAGGTCAGCAGCCCCTGGGTCGGTCTGCACACCCGCAAGGGGCACCGCGAGAAGCTGCTGTGGACCCCGGACGGGGTGGAGGTGCTGGCCACGGCCCGCTACATCCGGGTCGAGCCTCGCGGGCCCGTCGTGCGGGTGCTCGTCGCCTTGCGTGACGCGCTGGCCCGTCAGCGGGTCGAACAGGACCACGCGGCTCTGCTGTCCACCCTGGCGCACGAGCTGCGCTCACCGCTGACCTCGGTCAAGGGCTTCTCCTCCACCCTGTTGCGCCGCTGGGACCGGTTCACCGACGAGCAGAAGCGCCTCATCATCGAGACCATCGAGGTCGACGCCGACCGGGTCAGCCGGCTGGTCGCCGATCTGCTCGACGTCTCCCGGATCGACTCCGGCCGACTGCAGGTGCGCCCGCAGGAGGTGCGGGTGGACCCCTTCGTCTCTCGTCACCTGGCCCGGCTGCAGTCCCAGGGCGTGCCCGAGGACAAGGTCACCGTCACCGTCAATCGGCCGCTGCCCAAGACCTGGGCCGACCCCGACCGACTCGACCAGATCGTCATCAACCTCATCGACAACGCCCTCAAGCACGGCGGCGGCCGGGTCACCATCCGGGTCGACGCCGGCACCGTCGACCTGGTCGACGGGGCCGGCGGCGACGCTCGGCCCGCCTGCATCGTCTCGGTGGCCGACGAGGGCCAGGGCATCCCCGAGCGACTGCGCTCGGTCATCTTCGGCCGGTTCTGGCACGCGCCGGGCCACGGCAACACGGGCCTGGGGCTCTACGTCGTCAAGGCGCTCGTCGAGGCCCACGGTGGTCGCATCACCGCCGGCAACACCGCCGAGGGCGGGGCGCTGTTCCGCTTCAGCCTGCCCGCCGGTGACCCGGAGCAGCTGGCCCGCGACAGTGCGGCGGCCGCCGGTCACTGACCGGGCGCGAGAGCGCTGGACTCCGCCAGAACACCGTCGCCCGAGCCGAACCGCAGGGTCCGTCCGCCGGGTGGCCGGATGCCGATCAGGCAGCGAACCTCCTGCGGGCCGAAGTCGGCGACGCCCTAGACTCGTGGGCCGACCACCACGCAGCGACGGGGAGCCCGCATGTCCGCAGACCAGACCGGTCCCGACCCCACGAGCCAGCCGGCTCTCGACGCCGCGGTCGCGGCGGCAGCGGCGGCCTTCGCCGCTGCCGAAGACCTCGAGGCGCTCAAGGCCGCGCGGCTCGGGCACGTCGACAAGGGTGCTGTCGCCCAAGCCCGCCGGGGCATCGGCGCGCTGCCCAGCGAGCTCAAGGCACCGGCCGGGCAGCGGGTCGGAGCGGCCCTCGCGGCGGTGCAGGCGGCATACGCGCAGCGCTTGGCCACGCTGGAGGCGGCGCGCGACGAGCGGATCCTCGTGCAGGAACGGGTCGACGTCACGCTGCCGACGACCCGCCGCGCGCACGGTGCCCGTCACCCGGTCGAGCTCACCCAGGAGCGGCTCAGCGACATCTTCGTCGGGATGGGCTGGGAGGTCGCCGAGGGCCCCGAGGTCGAGTCGGAGTGGATGAACTTCGATGCCCTCAACCTCGGCAAGGACCACCCGGCCCGCCAGATGCAGGACACCTTCTTCGTCGATCCGCCCGACGGCGGCCTCGTGCTGCGCACCCACACCTCGCCGGTGCAGATCCGCACCATGCTGACCCGCACCCCGCCGATCTACGTCGTCGTGCCGGGCAAGGTCTTCCGCACCGACGACCTCGACGCGACGCACACCCCGGTCTTCCACCAGTTGGAGTGTCTCGCCGTCGACAAGGGCCTGACGATGGCGCACCTGCGCGGGGCCATCGACGCGTTCGTCCGGGGCATGTTCGGTGACGTCGCGACCCGGGTGCGGGCCTCCTACTTCCCGTTCACGGAGCCGTCCATGGAGACCGACTTCCAGTGCTTCGTATGCCGCGGTTCCGCCGGCCCCGGCGAGTGCCGCACCTGTGGTGGCTCCGGCTGGATCGAACTCGGTGGCTCGGGCATGGTCAACCGGAAGGTGTTGCGCGCGTGCGGGATCGACCCGGAGATCTACACCGGCTTCGCATTCGGTTTCGGTGTCGAGCGGGCCCTGCAATTGCGCAATGGCGTCGGCGACATGCGTGACATCGTCGAAGGCGACGTGCGCTTCTCCAGCCAGTTCGGAATGGCGGTCTGACATGCGAGTGCCCCTGTCCTGGTTGCGTGAACTCGTCGACCTGCCCGCCGGCGTCGCTGGGGTCGAGGTCGCCCGATCGTTCGTCTCGGTCGGCCTGGAGGAGGAGGCGATCCACGGCGGCGAGCTCACCGGCCCCCTCGTCGTGGGCCGGGTGTTGACCATCGAGGACACCATCCAGAAGAACGGCAAGCCGATCCGCTACTGCACGGTCGACGTCGGCCCGCACGGGCAGCGGCTCACCGACGACAAGGATCAGGAGATCGTCTGCGGCGCAACGAACTTCGACGTCGGTGATCTCGTCGTCGTAGTGCTCCCGGGCGCGACGCTTCCCGGCGGCTTCCAGATCTCGGCGCGCAAGACCTACGGGCGGGTCTCCAACGGGATGATCTGCGCCGAGGACGAGATCGGTCTGGGCGATGACCACAGCGGGATCATCGTGTTGTCCCGTCTGCTCGGCGAGTCGGCCGCTGCAGCGTTGCGCCCCGGCGACGACGCGATCGCCCTGCTCGGCCTCGACGACCAGGTCGTCGAACTCAACATCACGCCCGACCGCGGCTACTGTTTCTCGCTGCGCGGCATCGCCCGCGAATACTGGCACTCCCAGGGCAGCCCGAGCGGCGGCTATCGCGACCCCGCCGAGGCGGCCGCGGCGCGGGTGCCCGAGTCGTCGCGCACCGGTGGGTATGCCGTGGCGTTGCACGACGACGCCCCGATCGACGGGCACGACGGGTGTGACCGCTACATCGCGCGGATCGTGCGCGGGGTCGACCCCAACGCTCCGTCGCCGAGTTGGATGCAGGCCCGGCTCACCGCGGCCGGGATGCGCCCCATCTCGCTGGCCGTCGACGTGACCAACTACGTCATGCTGTTGCTCGGCCAGCCGCTGCACGCCTTCGACCTGCACTCCCTGAGCGGCTCGATCGTGGTGCGCCGGGCCCGGCCCGGCGAGACGATCACCACCCTCGACGACGTGCAGCGGCCGTTGCATCCGCAGGATCTGCTCATCACCGACGGGGGTGAGATCCCGCTGGCGATGGCCGGCGTCATGGGTGGCGCGACGAGTGAGGTCACGCCCACGACCACCGACGTGCTCATCGAGGCAGCCCACTTCGACCCGGTGACGGTCGCCCGCACCTCCCGCCGGCACCGGCTGGTATCGGAGGCGTCCAAGCGCTTCGAGCGCGGCGTCGACCCCAAGGTCACCGCTGCGGCCGCGCAGTTGGCGGTCGACCTGCTCGTCGAGCACGGCGGCGGCACCCCCGACCCGAGCGGCACCGATGTCGACCGCACGGGGGAGCGGGCGGCATACCGGTTGGACACGACCCTGCCCAGCGCGCTCGTCGGCGTCGACTACCCCCGCGAGCGGGTGCTGACCATCCTGCGCGACCTCGGCGTCGAGATCGACGAGCAGCCCGGCGCGAGCCCGGGCGACGACCCGCACGTGCTCGTCACGCCCCCGTCCTGGCGACCCGACCTCGTCGACGGGCCCGACTACGCCGAAGAGGTCGCGCGCGTCGACGGTTACGCGCAGATCCCCTCGATCACCCCGGCACCGGTGGCCGGCCGAGGCCTGACCCACGGTCAGCAGGCGCGCCGCATCGTGGCGAACACCCTTGCGGCACAGGGCTTCACCGAGGTGCTGAGCTATCCCTTCGTCGCCGAGACCTTCGGTGACGACCTCGGGCTGCCCGAGGGCGACCCGCGCCGCAGTGCGGTGCGGTTGGCCAACCCGCTGTCCGACACGGCCCCGCTGATGCGCACGTCGATCCTTGACACGTTGGTCGATGCGTTGCGGCGCAACGTATCTCGCGGTCAACGTGACCTCGCCCTCGTCGAGTTGGGTCTGGTCACCCGACCCGAGCCCGGTTCGTCGCACACCGCACCGGTCCCGGGGGTCGAGCGGCGCCCTGACGAGGCCACGATCGCGGCCATCCACGCGGCAGTGCCCGCGCAACCGCGGCATGCCGCGGTCGTGTTGTGCGGAGAGGTGCAGCTGGCGGGTTGGTGGGGGCCCGGGCGGGCGGCCGATTGGACCGACGCCCTCGATGCGATGCGCGCGACGGCCACTGCCTTGGCGGTCCCGGTGTGCGTCGAGGCCGCCGACGTCGCGCCCTGGCACCCGGGCCGGTGCGCGCGGGTCACCCTCGCCGACGGCACCCTCGTGGGGTATGCCGGTGAGCTGCACCCGCGGGTGCTGGCCCGTCTCGGTCTGCCGGCGCGCACGGTCGCGGCCGAATGGTCGGTCGACGTGCTCACCGAGGCCAGTGTCACGCCGGCTCGTCAGCAGGTCTTCTCGACCCAGCCGGTGGCCCTCACCGATGTCGCGCTGATCGTCGAGGAGGTCGTCGAAGCCGGTCAGGTGCAGGCCTGTTTGCAGGCTGCGGCGGGTGAATTCCTTGAGAGCGTAAGCCTCTTCGACGTGTATCGCGGCGAGCAGGTCGGCGACGGGAAGAAGTCGCTGGCCTTCCGGCTCGCCTTCCGAGCACCCGAGCGCACCTTGACGACCGATGAGGTGAGCAGCTTCCGGGACGCCGCGGTGCAGGCAGCTGCGACGACGTTCGGGGCCGTGCAACGCTGAGCCGGCCCACCGAGCCGGCCCACCGAGCCGGCCCACCGAGCCGGCCCACTGAGCCGGCCCACTGAGCCGGCCCACTGAGCCGGCCCACTGGCCGGCCTCAGCCCGTGGGCGGGGCCAGGCCCCAGCGTGGATAGAGGCTGGCCAGGCCCGCGTCGAGCCCGGCGCGCAACGCGTCACCGCCGTGCCCGCAGGCGGGGAACTCGTGGATCATCGTCGTGATGCCCGCGGCTCGGGCGGCGCCGGCCACCCGGAGTGTGCCAGCGGAGAAGTGGTCGTCCCGACAGGTGGTGGCGACCGCGACGGTGTCCGTCCACGGTGCGCCGGCGGCGAGCAGGGCGGTGGGGCGGGCCGCGGCGTACGCTGCTCGATCGCCGTGGAAGACCTCGGCCAGCACCGCGGATTCCCGCTCCGAGCCAGGGAATTCCTCACCGGAGACCGACAGCATCCCACCCCACCGGGTCGGATATCTGGCCAGGAACGACGCGGCGCACTGACCCCCGTGGGAGTATCCGCCGACGACCCAGGCCGAGCGTTCGGGGCGCACCCGGAAGGTGCGTTCGATAAAGGCGGGGACGTCGACGTTGACGTAGGTCTGCGCCTTGCCGAAGCGGGTGCTGTCCAGGCAGAGCGGGTCCTGGGTCGTCGCGCCGAGTTGGTCGGCGACGACGACGATCGGTGCGAGACCGTGATGGGTGGCCGCCAGACGGTTCAGCGTGGCGCCGGCGAAGCTCGCGTCGGGGTTGCCCGGCTGACCCATCATGAAGACGAGCACCGGGAGCCTGGGCGGGTCGGCGACGAGTGCGGCCGGCGGCAGATAGACCGAGGCCGGCCGGGCCGCGAAGCCGGAGACCGCGCCAGGGATCGCCACGGTGCCCAGTCTCCCCGTGGCCGGTAGGTCGGCCGGGGCTTTCCATGTCCGCCATAGCGGCGCGTCGGCCGTCGGTAGCGGCCTTCCCGGCGCGCCGGCGGGCCATGCGGGTGCGGTCGGGCTCGTCGGGCTCGGCGGCAGGGCAGTCCCGGGCGGGAGGGCCGTCAGGTCCAGCTCGGTCGACGTGCTCCCAAGCAACGAGCCGAGCGTCGGATTGAGCCCGTATGCCGCGTTGACCTGGACGCCGCAGGTGGCCAGCAGCCCGAGGGTGGCGCCGAGCGCGGCGACCCGCCGCCGGATGGTCGCTCGCCACAGGTTGGCCATCGCCAGGCCCACGGCAGCGAGGCCACCGACGATCCACCAGCGGGCCGCGGGCATCAGCTCGGGCAGCAGCTCCAGGTGGGTGAGCACGGCTGGGGCGCTCGCGCCCGAGGCGGCGCCGATGACGACGGCCGCAGCGGCGCGCCGGGACCAACCCGGGCGTCGCCGGGCGGCGAGCAGCACCACGACGACGGCGGCGACAACAGTGACCGTGGCCGTGAACCACGTTGCGGCAATGGGCAGTTCGAGCAGGCGACGCGGCAAGTTGCTCATCCGCGGGCCCTGCGCAAGGCGGCGGCCACCTGCCACACGGTGCCGAGCGAGGCCTCGGGGACATAGGCCCGGGCGACCGCGGTGCCGATGGCCGGCAGGCTCGCCGCGTCGGGGTAGACCAGGTGCATCGGTCGGTAGCTGGGCTGGAACTTGGCCTTGAAGCGCAGCAGGGAACGGAAGCCGTAGACCGGTTCCAGGCGCGCTCCGAGCTGGTCGAGCAGCCGCTCCACCAGTTGGCGTTCGGCGTCGTCGACCACACCCGGATCGGCGTCGGCCAGGGGCGCTCCGGACAGCGACAGCCATCGGAAGCCCTCACCGTGCAGGTCTCGTGCGGCCTGGCCGATGAGCAGTTCCATCGTCGAGCGGAAGCCATCGGTGCGTCGGCGCATGAAGTCCAAGGTCCAGCCCTCGATCTGCCCGGCCCCGCACATCGGCAACCACGATGCGACCCCGTGCACCCGGTCCTCGGAGTCGATGGCCAGCAGCAGCCGCACGTCCGGGTCGTCGAGCTCTTCGACCCCACCGAGGGTGAAACCCATCTCAGGCAGGTGCTGCTCGCCGACCCAGGCCTCGGAGATCTCCCGGATCTGGGCCCGCTCGTCCGAGCTGGCGCTGCGCCAGGTGGTCCAGCGGGTCGTGACCTGGTGTTTGGCGGCCTGGTTGAGGGCGGTCCGGACGTCCTGGAACTTCTTGCCGGTGAACGTCAGCGTCGCCAGGTCCAGGATCGTCTCCTCGGCGATCTGCACCTGCTGCCAGCCCCGGGCCGCGGTCCGCTCGGCCAGGTCGGTCGAGGCCGAATAGAAGGCGACGGTCAGACCGGCCCGTTCGGCGAAGTCGAGGAATTCCGTGAGATGACGCTCGCGATGCGCCGCCGGACCGACCGGGTCGCCCGTCGTCAGCGCCACCTGACCGATGACCCGGTACGGCACGTAGGCCGTGCCGTCGGCGCTGAACCAGTGGGTGTTGCCCTCCCACAGGCCCATCCAGGCCAGTGACGGGCCGCCGTGTTCGCGCAGCAGGGCGCGGGCCCGGTCGGCGGCCGGCGTGGGCGTGCGGGAGCGTCGCAGCGACCGCCACAGGGCGGCCAGGATGACCAGCCAGGTCGCGGGGCCGACCGCGGCATACAGCAGGCGCGGCAGCGGCGCGACCGGCAGGTGGGTGGCGACGTCGCCGAAGAGCCACTCGGCGGGCAGCAGCCGCAGCGGTGCGTCGTGGACCAACCCGGCCGGTGTCGCGACCGGCAGCCACCCGTCACCGGTGAGCAAGCCCAGGGCAAGGTATGCCGCGAAACCGCCCGACAGCGCCGCGAGCGTCGTGCCGAGCAGACGCCGCGTCACCTCGTGGGGCAGCCGGACCGGGAAGAGTCCGCGGGCCGACCACAGCACAGCGGCACCGACGAGAGGCGCGAGGCTCGGCAGGACGGCCGCCCAGAGGTCGGAGCCCCCGCCCCCTTCCGAGTCGACGACGACGTCGCGGGTGGTACCCCACATGGGAACGGCGAAGACCAGGACCGCGAGAGCGCCGACGCCCAGCAGGCTCAGCAGGGTCAGCTGCCAGGCCAGTCGGCGGCCGCGGCGCAGCCCGATGGCCAGGACGAGGAAGAGCACGGCGGGTAGCCAGCTCAACAGCACCGTCCCCGGATGCGGGTCGGCGAGCAGATCGACGAGGGCACAGTCCCGCGGCGTGAGATCGGCCGGGCAGCTGCCGTCCCAGTCGGTGAGGACCTCGCGTCGCACGGGGATCGCGAACAGCCCGAGCGGGGCGAACGGGCCGGTGCCGTAGCCCAGCAGGGACGAGAGCATCGAACCGACCCCGAGCGCGGCCACGAGGGTGGCCACGAGCACCCGGGCCTCGTGGATCGAGCCGAGCGGGTTGCGCAGCCGGCCCGGGTGGGCCGCGCCCCCGGGTGCCGCAGGGCTCGGCGCGGAACGCAGCAACCGGCCGGCGAGCAGCCCCAACAGCGCCGCGATGCCCAGCGGCAGGGACAGACCACGGCCGTCGAAGAGCGCCATCGTGCCTAGACCCGCGAGGGTGCCGAGCCGGATCCGCCTGCGCCACAACGGGGTCAACCGGCTCGTGGCCGCCATGCCGACCACGAGGGCCCCGAGCGACGGCCCGCCGACCCGGGCTGACTCCACCGTGACCGACCAGTCCGGCAGCACCGGGCGGGCCAGGGCGGCGACGGCCAGGGCCAGCCACAGGGTCGCCACCTGCCCGATGACGAGCAGGCCGAGCCATCGGAAAAGGCCCAGCCGTCGTTCGCCGAGCCGCCCCCACACCACCAGCGCCACGACGGCCACCAGGTATGCCGCGGGGCTCGCCGCCCAGCCCAAGGAGGCCACCGCGGTGACCGGGCTGCCCGGGAGTTCACCGAGCGGACGGGTCGCGACCTCGCGGGCCGTGGCCAGCGGCGCACCGGCCGGCAGGTTCGCCAGCCCGGCCAGGACCGCCAGCAGCGCGAGATAGCCGCAGGTGCCCGGCATACCGACGAGGCCGGCCCGAGCCCGCGTGAGAAGCTCGCGAGTCGGGCTGGCCGCCGTCATCTGCGGAGTCGAGTGGGGTGAGATCGCCATCACGGTCTGCAAGACGCCTCGGGCCGCGGTTGGGTTGACCTGGTGGCGCAGCGGTGCCGTCCGGGGGTGCCGGGCGACCGGTGGGCGAGCGTGCACCGCCGCCGACCCGCGGCGCTGCCAGGATGAGGGCGTGCGTACCGCTCGCCCGGGCCTGCTCGCGGCATGGATCGTCGTCGCGGCGGGGGTGTCGGCTGCCTTCCACATCGGCAAACTGGCGCCCGCGATCCCCACCCTGCAGGAGCAACTCGGCGTCAGCCTCGTGCAAGCCGGCTGGCTGGTCTCGTTGGTGCAACTGGCCGGGATGCTGCTCGGCGTGCTCATCGGCACGGTCGCCGACGGCCTGGGGCTGCGGCGCACGATGCTCACCGGGCTGGGGCTGGTCACCGTGGCGGGCGTCTTCGGCGGGTTCACCCACTCGGTCGCCGGGTTGCTGTTGTTGCGCGCCCTGGAAGGGATCGGTGTGCTGCTCGCCGTGGTGCCGGCGCCGGGTCTGATCCGCAGGCTGCTCGACAGCGGGCAGGTCACCCGGATGCTCGGCGTCTGGGGGGCCTATGTGCCGTTCGGCACGGGCATCGCGCTCATCGTCGGACCGATGGTCATCCACGGGGTCGGCTGGCCGGGCTGGTGGTGGGCCGTGGCGGTGCTGTCGGGGCTCATGGTGATCGCTGTCGCGGTGACCGTGCCGGCCGACCCGCCGCGCCCCCCGGCGCCGTCAGGGGTTGCGAAAGCGGGCGTGGCTCAGACGGCAGGCGTGGGTGTGGGCACACCCGCCGGTTTCGCCGGGCGCGTGCGGGCCACGCTGCGGGCGCGCGGGCCGTGGCTGGCGGCGATCGTCTTCGGTCTCTACGCGAGCCAGTGGATGGCGGTCATCGGCTTCCTGCCCACCGTCTATGCGCAGGCTGGCTGGACGGGGGCGCTCGGGGCGTGGCTGTCCGGGATCGTCGCATTCGTCAATGTCGCGGGAAACCTCGCCGGCGGCTGGCTGCTGCATCGCGGCTGGGCCCCCGCGCACCTGCTCACCATCGGCCTCGCCGGGCAGGCCCTCGGCTCGTTCCTGGCCTTCGCCTCCGTCACCCAGGGCGCCCCGGTCGCGCAGTATGCCGGTGCTCTCGCCTTCTCCGCCGTCGGCGGCCTCGTGCCCGGCACCGTCTTCGCCCTCGCCCCGGGGCTGGCCCCCAGCGAGCAGACCGTGTCGACGACCGTCGGCTGGATCCAACAGCTGTCCTCCACGGGGCAGGTAATCGGCCCGCCCGTCGCCGCAGCCGTCGCGAGTGCCGTCGGCGGCTGGAGCTGGACCTGGGTCGTCACCGTCGTCACCTCGGCTCTCGGCTCCGTGGCTGCCTTCGCCCTCGGTGCGGTGGTGCGTTCCCGTGCCGGGGCCCGCCACCCCTGACTGCATAAGATCCCAGATCCATGTATATTCATGCGTCATGATCCGGGCAGCAGTGGCGGGTGCGAGCGGCTACGCCGGGGGAGAGATCCTCCGGTTGTTGCTCGGGCACCCCCAGATCGACATCGCGGCGGTCACCGCCGACTCCTCGGCGGGCCGGCCGCTGCGCGATGTGCATCCGCACCTCACGCCGCTGGCCGACCGAGTGCTCGAACCGACCACTGCCGCGGTGCTGTCCGGCCACGACCTGGTCTTCCTCGCGCTGCCGCACGGGGCGTCGGCAGCGCTGGCCGCGCAGCTGCCCGATGAGGTGATCGTGCTCGACTGCGGCGCCGACTTCCGGTTGGCCGACGAGGGCGCCTGGACCAGCTTCTACGACACCCCGTATGCCGGTCGGTGGCCCTACGGGCTGCCCGAACTGCCCGGCGCCGGTGGGCAGAAAGGCCGCGCTGCCCTGGCCGGCGCCCGACGGATCGCCGTGCCCGGCTGCTATCCAACGGCCTGTTCGTTGGCTCTCGCCCCCGGTTTCGCGGCCGGGCTGCTCGACCCGGGCGATGTCGTGATCGTCGCGGCGTCCGGCACCTCCGGCGCCGGCAAGTCGCTCAAGGCGCACCTGCTCGGCTCCGAGGTGATGGGCTCGATGTCGCCCTACGGGGTCGGGGGAGTGCACCGGCACACCCCCGAGATCGAGCAGAACCTCACGGCCGCCGCCGGATCGAGCGTCTCCGTGTCGTTCACGCCGACACTCGCGCCGATGGCCCGCGGCATACTCGCCACGTGCACGGCCCGATTGGCTGCCGATGCCGACCCGACGGCACTGCGCGCGACGTGGGAGGCGGCCTACGCCGACGAGCCGTTCGTGCATCTGTTGCCGGCCGGCAGCTGGCCCCGCACCGCGGATGTGCAGGGCAGCAACAGCGTGCACCTGCAGCTCGCCGTGGATGAGCGGGTCGGTCGGGTCGTCGTCGCCGCCGCGGTCGACAACCTCACCAAGGGCACTGCTGGTGGCGCGATCCAGTGCGCCAACCTGGCCCTGCGCCTACCGGAGACCACCGGCCTGCCCATCGTCGGAGTGGCGCCGTGACCGCCTCGACGCCCGAGCCGGCGGATGCTTCGATGGTCGCGCTCCCCAAGGGTTTCCGAGCCGCCGGGGTCACGGCCGGTCTCAAGGCCAGCGGGCGCCCCGACCTCGCCCTCATCGTCAACGACGGCCCGCTGCACGCCGCCGCCGCGGTCTTCACGAGCAACCGGGTCGAGGCTGCCCCGGTGACCTGGAGCCGTCAGGTGGTGTCCGACGGGCGGGTCGACGCGGTGGTGCTCAACTCCGGCGGGGCGAACGCCTGCACCGGGCCGGAGGGCTTCCTCGACACGCACCGCACCGCGGAGTGGGTCGCCCAGACCATCGGCATCAGCGCCGGTGACGTCGCGGTCTGCTCGACCGGCCTCATCGGGGAGCGGCTGCCGATGGACAAACTCCTGGCCGGCGTCACGATGGCTGCCGGCGCCCTGTCCGCCGACGGGCACGACGCCGCCGCGACCGCGATCATGACCACCGACACGGTTTCCAAGCAGGCGACGTATGCCGTTGCCGGACAAGGCTGGTCGGTGTCGGGGATGGCCAAGGGGGCGGGCATGCTGGCCCCCGGTCTGGCGACGATGCTCGTCGTCGTCACCACCGACGCGGTGGCCGACGCGGCGACGCTCGACGCGACGCTGCGGCAGGCCACCGCGCACACCTTCGACCGGATCGACTCCGACGGGTGCATGTCGACCAATGACACGGTGCTGCTGCTGGCCTCCGGGGCCTCCGCGATCACGCCCAGCGCCGAGCAGCTGCGCGCCGGCGTCGCTGCGGTCTGCGCCGAGCTCGCCCGCGGCCTGATCGCCGACGCTGAGGGCGCCCACCACGACATCGAGATCGAGATCCGTTCCGCAGCAAGCGAGGACGACGCGCTCGAGGTGGCCCGCTCGATCGCCCGGAACAACCTCTTCAAGTGCGCGATCTTCGGCAACGACCCGAACTGGGGCCGCGTCCTGGCTGCCGTCGGCACCACCCGGGCGGCCTTCGACCCGGCCGACCTCGCGGTGACGATGAACGGCATCCAGGTATGCCGCGGGGGCGGCGTCGGGCAGGACCGCGCCCTCGTGGACCTCACCCCGCGGCATACCCACGTCGTCGTCGACCTCGGCGCCGGCCCGGCCACGGCGACGGTGTGGACGAACGACCTGACCCACGAGTACGTCCACGAGAACTCCGCCTACAGCACCTGAAAGGTCTTGGGAGACAATCCATGAGCCCCACCTCGCTGCGTGGTGTCATCGACGCTGCCGCTGTCCGGGTCGCCGCCGGCAAGGCCCGCACCCTCGTCGAGGCGCTGCCGTGGCTGGAGCGTTTCCGGGGCGCCTTGGTCGTCGTCAAGTACGGCGGCAACGCGATGACCGACGACGCGCTCAAGCTGGCCTTCGCCCAGGATGTCGCCTTCCTTCGGTATGCCGGGCTGCGCCCCGTCGTCGTGCACGGTGGGGGACCCCAGATCGGCGCGATGCTCACCCGGATGGGGCTGTCCAGCGAGTTCAAGGGCGGCCTGCGGGTGACCACCCCGGAGGTCATGGAGGTCGTCCGGATGGTGCTCACCGGTCAGGTGCAGCGCGAGCTGGTCGGCCTGCTCAACCAGCACGGTGCACTGGCGGTCGGTCTGTCGGGGGAGGACGCGCACCTGTTCGAGGCCCGCCGCCGGGGCACCGTCGTCGACGGCGAGGAGGTCGACCTCGGCCTGGTCGGTGACGTCGTCGGGGTCAACCCGGCGGCCGTGCTCGACATCGTCGAGGCGGGCCGCATCCCCGTCGTGTCGACGGTGGCGCCCGACCTCGACGAGGTCGGTCAGGTGCTCAACGTCAACGCCGACACTGCGGCGTCGGCCCTGGCCGTGGCCTTGCGGGCCCGCAAGCTCGTCGTGCTCACCGACGTCGAGGGTGTCTATGCCGACTGGCCCGATCGTGACTCGCTGCTCTCCCAGATCGGTGTCTCTGAGGCGAAACTGCTGCTGCAGAAGGTCGATTCGGGCATGGTCCCCAAACTCGAGGCGTGCATCCGGGCGGTCGAGGGCGGCGTCCCGCAGGCCCACGTCATCGACGGCCGGGCGCCGCACTCCCTGCTGTTGGAGGTCTTC
>RRZU010687733.1_pt1 | contig 23681 bp, 22 predicted proteins | sample 2165561 | NCBI WGS metagenome assembly RRZU01 (sample SAMN10456909, study PRJNA506462) | wastewater metagenome | isolation source: wastewater sludge | place: USA: Moscow, Idaho | reverse complement strand
CGCCGCGACGATGCCCGGAGCGATCGTCGCCCTGGCTCGCCGGTACATGTCGCAGCCGACCCACATCCGCGCCATGGCCGAGGACGGCGTCGACTCGCACACCGTCGCGGCGATCGAGCACTTCGTCTACCGCGCGCACGCCATGGACAAGACCGAGCTGCTCGCCCGAGTGCTCCAGGCCCGGGGCCGTGGCCTCACCATCATCTTCGCCCGCACCAAGCGCACCGCAGCCAAGGTCGCCGACGATCTCACCGAGCGCGGCTTCGCGGCCGCCTCGCTGCATGGCGACCTCGGGCAGGGCGCCCGCGAGCAGGCCCTGCGGGCCTTCCGCAAGGGCAAGGTCGACGTCCTCGTCGCCACCGATGTGGCAGCGCGCGGTATCGACGTCGAGCACGTCACCCATGTCATCAACTACCAGTGCCCCGAGGACGAGAAGACCTACGTCCACCGCACCGGGCGCACCGGCCGGGCGGGCAACACCGGCATCGCCGTCACCCTCGTCGACTGGGACGACCTGCCCCGCTGGGGGCTGGTCGACAAGGCCCTCGACCTCGGGATCCCCGAGCCGGTCGAGACCTACTCGTCCTCGGACCACCTGTTCAGCGACCTCGACATCCCGGAGGGGACCACGGGCCGGCTGCCGAACGCGGCACGGACCCGCGAGGGCCTGGACGCCGAGGAGGTCGAGGACCTCGGCGAGACCGGTGGGCGCACGAGCCGCGGCGGGCACGGTGACCGTGGTGGCCACGGGGACCGTGGTGGCCGCGGCGACCGGGACCGGGGCGAGCGTGGCGGCCGCGAGCGCGGCGGCCGGGGTGGCGACCGTGGGGGCGCGCGCCCGGGCGAGCGCCCCGCGGAGCGCACCCGCGAGGCCGGCTCGGAGGGCGAGGGGTCCGGCACCACCCGGCCCCGATCGCGCCGGCGGACTCGGGGTGGTCAGTCCGGGGCTGGGGCGGCGCAGGCGGGCCTGGCCCCGACGGCCAGCACGGACGGGCCGGGCGCTGACTCAGCCGGCGAGGGCGGTGCCGCGCGTCGGTCGCGGCCGCGTCGGCGGCGGCGCACCGGCGTTGCAGGCGGCCCGGGAGCACTGGCCGCCGAGTAGGGCGCCGACCACCGCGCCGGTAGGGGAAGACCTCCGGCGACACACTTCTGGCTCGACGCCTCAGCGGCGTCGGGGCAGCCCCTCACGCTCGATCACCACGGCGGCGACCTCGCGATAGGCCGCGGCGCCCTTGGACCGCGACGCCGTCGTCAGCACGGTGCGGCCCAGTGCCGGCGCCTCGGCGAAGCGGACGCTGCGCGGGATCGGGGGCAGCACGGGCACGGCATACCGCTCCCCGACATCGGCGAGCACCGCGCGGGCGTGGTTGCTGCGGCCGTCATACAGCGTCGGGAGGATGCCGACGATGCGCAACCGGGGGTTATGGGTGCGCTGCAGGTCGCTCACCGTGTCGAGCAGCTGGCCGACCCCGCGGTGGCCGAGCATCTCGGCGGGCATCGGGATGACCAGGCCGTCGGCCGCCGTCAGCGCCGCCAGGGTGAGCACCCCGAGCGACGGGGAGCAGTCGAGGACGATGACGTCATAGCGGTCCCGCAGCGGCGCCAACGCGGTCGTCAGGGCCTCGAACCGGTCGGCCCTCGGCAGCAGGACCGACTCGGCTGCGGCGAGGTCGAGAACTGCGGGCATGACGTCGACGCCGTCCTCTCCCGCGACGATCGCGTCGGTGGCGGGGCAGGTGCCGACGAGGACGTCGTAGACCGAGCGGAGCACCGCGTCCGGGTCCACACCCATGCTGAACGTGAGGCAGGCCTGGGCGTCGAGGTCGACGAGGAGCACGCGCAGGTCCTTCTCGGCAAAGGCCGCCGCGAGGGTGATCGCGCTCGTGGTCTTGGCGACGCCACCCTTCTGGTTCGCCAGTGCCAAGACGTATGCCGCCATGCTCACTCCTCCCGCGATGCCGGTGCGTCGTCGCTGTCCAGGGCCGCCCACGACGACTGCTCCGGCCCCATCTGTTGTCCGTCCGGACAGTGCGCACGGTAGTCGCACCAGCGGCACAGCGGCGAGGGCGAAGGGCCCAGGAGCGGGGCGTCGACACCCTGCTCGGCATACTGCGCGTCGGCCTTGCGCAGGTCGGAGGCGATCGAGGTGGCCTCGGCGAGCTTGCGGCGCAGCGACTCCTCGGTGTGCTCGTGGGCGAGCACAGCCCCGGTGGGGACGTGGTGGAGCTCGACCCGGACGCACCGGCGGCGGAACATCCGCCACACCGCGGCGGCATACAGGGCCAGCGGCAGCGAGGTGCGCGCATCGTCGGGGTGCAGCGACCGGCGCGAGGTCTTGTAGTCGACGACGACCAGCTCGTAGCGGCCGGGGTCGTCGGTGCGGAGCCGGGCGTCAAGGCGGTCGACCCGGCCGGTCAGGGCCAGCCCGTCGAGCTTGACGGCGACGGTCCGCTCGGTACCGACCGGCTCGTCGTTGGGCGGGTTGGCCGCCAGGTATGCCGCCGCCTCCGCCGCGGCCCGCTCCCGCCAGTGCGCGCTGTGCCCTTCGTCCCGGTAGCCGACCGGGATCCAGCCGGAGCGCACCAGGGCGGCCGCCTCGCCGGGGGTGCGGCGGGCCGGGTCGAGCGTCCACCAGTCGCGCAGCGCATTATGGACCGAGATGCCCAGGCTGGTGTGGGCGCGCTGCGGTCGCGCGGTCGGTCGGGGCCGGTCGAGATAGGCGAAGCGGTACTGCCGGGGGCAGGTCAGCCAGCTGAGCAGCCGGCTGGGGCTGGCGAGATACAGCCGGGGCGGCATCCCGGGCAGCTCGAGGGCCGGCGACCCGGCGGCGGGTTCGGCAGCGGGCTCGGCCATCGGCTCAGCCCTGGCCGGAGACGAAAGCCCGGACCGAGTCGGCGACCATCTGCACCGCGATGGCCGAGAGAAGCAGACCGGCGATCCGGGTGACGAGCATCGTCCCGCTCTCGCGCAGCACGCCCCGGATCCGCCCCGCGAAGCGCAGCGTCAGCCAGACCACCGCCATCGCGGTGACCAGACCCGCAGCGACGGCGAGATGGTCCAGAGGCTCCCTGGCGCCCTGAACCGCGAGCATCGTCGCGACGATCGCCCCCGGCCCGGCGAGCAGAGGGGTCCCGAGCGGCACGAGCGCGACATTGGCGGCCGTCGCGGAGTACTGCTCCTGCTCCTTGCCGGTGAGCAGCTCCAGCGCGATGAGCAGCAGGAGGAGCCCGCCCGACCCCTGCAAGGCCGCGATCGAGATGTGCAGGTAGTTGAGGATCTGCTGGCCGAAGACGGCGAACGCCGCGATCAGGCCGAAGGCGACGAGGGAGGCCCGGCGCGCGGCAGCCACCCGCTGGCGTGGGGTGAGCGGCGCGGTGACGGCGAGGAAGATCGGCACCGCCCCGGGTGGGTCGAGGATGACGACCAGGGTGACGAAGACCGACCCCCATTGGGTGAGCCAGGTCGTCATGAGGTCGTCCTCGCGTCGGTGGCGGCCGCGTCGATGGCCGCAAGGGTGTCGGGGTCGGTGAGGTGCTCACCGAGCCGGTTCTGCTTGCCGGTGCCGTGGTAGTCGCTCGCCCCGGTCTCCAGCAACCCCAGTGTGACGGCTACGGCGCGTCCGCGCCTGCGGGCCGCGTCGTCATGGTCGCGATGGGCTGTCTCCAGCCCGAAGAGCCCGGCCGCAGCGAGCTCCTCCACCATCGCGTCGGAGCCGGCATACGGGGTGCTCCCGAAGGGGTGCGCGAGGACGGGCACTCCTCCGGCGGCGCGGACTGCGCGGACTGCGTCGGCCGGGTCCGGAGCGTAGTGCGAGACGACATACCGGCTCCCGCCGTGGAGGAAGCGGCGGAAGGCCTCGTCGCGGTCGCGGACCACCCCACCGGCGACGAGGGCGTCGGCGATATGCGGGCGCCCCGCCGTAGCCCCGGGCGGGACCTGCGCGGTCACCTCCGCCAGCGTCACCGGTATGCCGCCGGCGGCGAGCCGGTCGACGATGCGCTGGAGCCGGGTCTGGCGGGAGCTGCGGGTGTGCTCGGTCTCGGCGAGCAGCCACAGGTCGGCGGGGTCGAGGTGGTAGGCGAGCAGGTGCAGCGAACGGCCGTCGCGAGCAGTGGAGATCTCCACCCCAGGGACCACCCGGACGCCGACCCGCTCACCGGCGGCGACGGCGTCGGACCAGCCGGCCGTCGAGTCATGGTCAGTGATCGCGACGACGTCCAGTCCCGCCTGGGCCGCGGCGACGACGAGCTCGGCGGGCGAGTCGGTGCCGTCGCTGGCGGTCGAGTGGGTGTGGAGGTCGATGCGCTGCACATCTCCACCCTAGGAGCGCCGGCCGACAGCGGTGCACGGGCTGTGCCAAGGTTGGCCGATGCGCCACGGTCTGACCATCCTCCCCGAGCACCCCTGGCCGGTGGCGGCCCCGATGTGGCGGGCCGCCGAGGAGATGGGCTTCGACCACGCGTGGACCTACGACCATCTCGTGTGGAGCGGTCTGCCGAACGCCCCGTGGATGGGAGCGGTCCCGACCCTGGCGGCTGCCGCCCAGGTGACGGCGTCGATCGGGCTCGGCACCTTCGTCAGCTCGCCGAACTACCGCCACCCGTACGAGTTCGCGCGCGACGTCCTCGCACTGCACGCCGTCAGCGGTGGCCGGTTCCGGTGCGGGCTGGGGGCCGGTGGAACCCTCGACGCGGGCATCCTCGGCCAGGACCTCACGGTTCGTGAGCGCGTTGACCGGTTCCACGAGTTCGTCCCGCTGCTCGACCGGCTGCTGCGGGAGGACCACGTCGACCACGCCGGGTCCTGGTACACGACCCGCGACGCCCGGACCCTGCCTGCCCCCGTCCGCCCCGAGGTGCCCTTCGTCATCGCCGCAAACGGGCCGCGCTCGCTGCGGCTGGCCGCACGGTACGGCGACGGCTGGGTGACCACCGGGGCCGGCGGTGACGACGTGGAGGCCTGGCTCGCGGGGGTGGCCGGCCTGTGCCGACGGCTCGACGAGGCCGAGGCCGAGGTGGCTTCTCAGGATGCCGGGGCCAGACGGCGCCGACTGGACCGCTACCTCTCCCTGGACGCGGGCCCGCTCTTCGCTCTGTCGTCGGTGCGGCTCTATGAGGAGCTCGTGGGTCGGGCCGCCGAGCTCGGGTTCACCGACGTCATCACCCACTGGCCGCGCCCCGACGGCCCGTATGCCGGGTCGACGTCCATCCTTGAGCAGGTAGCGGCGCAGGTCCTTGCCCCAAGGCCGGACCGGCATACCTGACGTGACCGACACCACCGTCACCGCGGCAAGCCCCCGATGGGAGGATCGACGAAGGATCCCCAGGGCCAAGGAGCGGCGATGAAGACGGCGAGCGGCAACTACTTCGAGGACTTCGCCCTGGGGATGCGGCTGGTCCATGCCACCCCGCGGACCGTGACCGAGGGTGATGTCGCGCTCTACACCGCGCTCTACGGGCCGCGCTTCGGGCCGACGAACGGCCTGACCACCGCCCGGGCCATGGGCCTGGAGCGGATGCCGCTGGACGACCTGCTCACCTTCCACGTCGTCTTCGGCAAGACCGTCCCGGACATCTCGCTCAATGCCGTCGCGAACCTCGGGTATGCCGGTGGGCGGTTCGGCGTGCGGGTCTACCCGGGCGACACGCTCTCGGCGACCTCCGAGGTGATTGGGCTCAAGGCGAACCGGGACGGCAAGACTGGAGTGGTCTACGTCCACTCGGTCGGGGTCAACCAGGACGGCGAGACCGTCCTCGACTACGTCCGCTGGGTCATGGTCCGCAAGCGTGACGAGTCCTCGCCGGCGCCGGAGACTGTCGTGCCTGAGCTGCCGTCGGCCGTCTCAGTCGACGATCTCGTCGTCCCGTACGACCTGCGTGGGGCGGCATACGATCCGGTTCTTGGCGGCAGCCCGCACCTGTGGGACGACTACGAGGTGGGCGAGCGGATCGACCATGTCGACGGGATGACCATCGAGGAGTCCGAGCACATGCTCGCGACCCGGCTCTACCACAACACCGCGAAGGTCCACTTCAACCAGCATGTGGAGTCGGCCGGTCGGTTCGGGCGCCGGATCGTGTATGGCGGCCACGTCATCTCGCTGGCCCGCGCATTGTCGTACAACGGACTGGCAAATGCCGTGACGATCGCTGCGATCAACGGCGGCACGCACAGCTTCCCCAGTTTCGCCGGCAACACGATCTACGCCTGGTCCGAGGTGCTCGACAAGGTGGAGCTGCCTGGGCGCACCGACCTTGGTGCGCTGCGGCTGCGGACCGTGGCGACCAAGGATCTCGGCTGCGCCGACTTCCCGTACCGCGGCGAGGACGGCAAGTACCTCCCCAATGTCGTCCTCGACCTCGACTACACGGTGCTGATGCCGCGCCGCTGAGGCGCGTGTCGGAGCAACCTTCGGAGCCCTTCCCGCATAGACCTCGGTGACGGCGCCACGCACGGCGTCGCAGCCCACCGGAAGGACACCGATGTTCGGCATACGTCGCGAGGAGCGGGAGGCGGCCTTCACCGCCTTCATGACCTCCGCGTCCCCGAGCCTGACCCGCACGGCGTGGCTGCTCACCGGCAATGGCGACGCGGCGCAGGAGCTCGTCCAAGCCGCCCTGGTCAAGACCTATGTCGCCTGGCCACGGGTTCGCGATGGCCAGGCCCTGGCGTATGCGCGGGCCGTCCTGGTCAACCACCACCGTGAGCAGTGGCGCAAGTTCGGTCGGGAGGCCTCCGTCGACGAGACGCCCGAGCCGGCCGTCCTCGCCGAGCTCCGGTCGCCGACCGCGACCTCGGACGACCGGGACCAGATCATCCGGCTCCTCGACCACCTGCCTCCGCAGCAGCGAACCGTCGTCGTCCTGCGCTACTACGCCGACATGTCCGAGCAGGCCGTGGCCGACCAGCTCGGGATCTCGGTCGGCGCCGTGAAGAGTGCCGCCTCCCGGGGGCTGGCCGCCCTGCGCCCCCTGGCCTCGGCCGCGGCCCCCTCGGCCGCCGAGTCCGCCTCGACCACCACCCCCACTTCCCGCGAAGGGACGCTGTCATGAGCACCGACTTCGAGCAGGACCTTCGGCTGAGCCTCGGATCGGCCGAGCCGCCAACCTCGGCCATGCCCGAGCTGTCCGTCGTCCTCGACCAGGGCAACCGGGCGGTCCGACGCCAGACCGTGCGCCGTGTCGTCGTCGGCACCGCCGCGGTGGCCGCAGTGGCCATCGCCTCGGCGACCTGGGGGCCGACCTCAGGTCTCAAGGCCGACCAGCTGCCCGGGGCCTCGACGCCGGCGACCGGCGTGATCCCCCTGCAGCCCTTCACTGCGAATGACCCGGTCGGCACCACGACCGTGGCGGGCTCTTTCGACGTCCAGCGGCGGATCCTGACCATCACAGTCGGCGGCGAGGACCCCACGGTGACGCCGACCACCATGCCGACCATCACCGTCCCCGAGGTCGTCACGGCACCGATCGTCTCGGTCGCCCCCGGCCGACCCGACGTCATCACCGTGCTCCCCGCCGGCGTGACCGATATCGACGTCGACGCGACCCCGACGATGCGTCACGCCGCCACCCTGGCCGCGGCGCAGGGTGCTCCCGCCCTTGGGTTCACCGTCCGGTACACCGGCCTGTACGGCCCCGCGCAGAGCGCTACCGCGGTGCACTCGGTCTCGTGGCGGACCTCGTCCGGCCAGCGGATCTCCACGCTCGGTGACCGGGTCGACCCGGTCACGGTGCGCCTCGCCGACGGCCGCGTGGCGCGCCTGTGGGTACTCGACAAGGCCGGCCTCCTGGCGCTGTCCGGGCCCGAGGAGGGGAGCTTCAGCACCATGCGACTGGCCGATGCCGTCGACAGCCTCCCGGGCTTCTACTTCGGGAGCGGCACCGGCCCGGAAGCGCAGCTGAGCTGGTTCGCGGCCTACCTCCTCCCCGCCGGAGCCACGGATCCCACGGTGACCTATCTCGACGGCTTCACCCCCAAGACCGCCATGATCCTCACCTCCGCGCCCGGTGGGCGAACCCTTGCGGTCCTCGACCTCGGCGCCACCACGAAGGACGTCAAACCGATCCGGTCGTTCACCTGGCGCGACGCGGCGGGGGTCATGCATACCGAGAAGTCCTAGGTCCGCTCCACGCAGACCCCCACCCCGGACCCGCGAACTCGGACCCGCGCCCTCGGACCCGCGCCACGGTTGTTCTCGTCTGCCACGCCTGCAACGGTGACAATCCCGAACAACCGTGGCGCTGCCGGGGCAGGAGGGCGTCGTGGCAGGACGGTGGTCTTTGTCAGCGCACCCGACCAGCGGCCCGTCCCCGCGCCTCGCGGATCAGGCGCGCGACCCGTTCGGGGTGGTCCAGATCGCTCCAGGTCAGCCGGACCACCTCGTACCCGAGGGCGCGCAGCGCATCCTCGCGCCGCTTCTCTGCCCACAGGACCTGGGGGTCGACATACTTCATGCGGCCGTCGAACTCCACGACGACCCACCGGTCGACGAGGAAGTCCACCCGGGCGACGAACTGGCCGCGAGCGTCCCGAATCGGCACCTGACTCACCCAGGGCACGCCCCAGGCCACGAAGAACATTCGGACCCGGCTCTCCCCCGGCGACTCAGCCCGGGGGTCGAGCGAAGCGATCAGGCGTCGCGCTCGGCCGATGCCCGGACAGCCGCGCTGGCCGAGCCTGGCGACCACGCTCACGAGCTCCTCGACCGTGCAATAGCCCCGACGCAGCGCGGCATCGACCGCCACGACGGCACCCTCGAGCGAACCGGCCGCCGCCACCAGCGGGGCCGCCTCGGCGATCGCCAGCGCCCTGGCGCCGCCGATGAGCTCGAGGCGGGCCGCGTCATCCCAGGGGTGAAGCCGGAGGTCGGCCTTCGCACGCCGCCGCGTCACCCGCGCGTGGAGATCCACCCGGTGCAGGTCCACCCCCCACAGCGGCAGATCGCTGAGAGCGAAGGCGGCCTGATGCGAGGCGGCGTCGTGCGGCCGGACGAGCAGAGCCGCCCGGACCGTCAGCGCGAACCGTCGGTCAGGGTCGGCGGCGCGCCAGAGCTCCCCGGTGACGAAGCCGCCGCGCCGAACTCGCACCAGGACCTCGTGGGCAACGAGCCGGCTCACCTCGCTCGGCGACAGCCCGGCGCGGTGCAGCTGCGGCCAGCTCAGCACTCCACCTTGACCGGTCGCGAGATCGCAGAGCAGACCCGGGAGCACCGGCATCCCACCGCCCCTCCGGCCGAGCTGACGGCCGCGCGGCGGGATGTCGCCCTGGGGACGAGGGGCCGACTCGACCCCAGACCGGCTCGCCGCAGCTGCTCCCATGACGTCGATCGTCCCGGCCTCGGGGGCCTGCCCGTCACCCCGGCGCGACGGCCTGGGGACGATGGGACGAGCCCGTCGAACGCCTGTGGACAACGGCTGCCGCCACGGTTGTTCTCCTCTGCCACCCCAAGAGGTATGACGAAAGCGAACAACCGTGGCGGCAGCGCCGCCAGCGCCCCCGGCCTCGGGCCCTGCCCGGCATACCGGCGGATGTGACAGGCTGGACGTATGGCCGACTTCGTGGGCGCACTCGACCAGGGAACGACCTCCACCCGGTTCATGGTCTTCGATCACCAGGGCCGGGAACGGGCCCGCCACCAGCTCGAGCACGAGCAGATCCTGCCCCGCGCCGGCTGGGTCGAGCACAACCCGCTGGAGATCTGGGAACGCACCCAGACCGTCATCGGCACCGCCTTGGCGAGCGCCGACCTCACCCACAGCGACCTCGCCGCGATCGGCATCACCAACCAGCGCGAGACCACCCTGGTGTGGAACCGGCAGACCGGCCGTCCGTACGCCAACGCCATCGTCTGGCAGGACACCCGCACCGACCAGATCGCCGCGGCCCTCGACCGCGACCGCCCGGAGCGGGGCCAGAGGATCCGTCGCAAAGCCGGCCTGCCCCCGGCGACCTACTTCTCCGGCGGCAAGCTGCAGTGGCTGCTCGAGAACGTCGAGGGGCTGCGCGCTGACGCCGAGCGCGGTGACGCCCTCTTCGGCACGCCGGACACCTGGGTGCTGTGGAATCTCACCGGCGGCCCGCACCGCGGCATCCACGCCACCGATGTCACCAACGCCAGCCGGACCATGCTCATGGACCTGACGACGCTGGACTGGGACGACGAGCTGCTCGGCTTCTTCGGGGTACCCCGAGTGATGCTCCCGACGATCCGGCCGTCCTCGCACGCGAGCGCGTATGGCGCCACGACGACCTTCGCCGGGCTGCGCGGCAGCGTCCCCATCACCGGCATCCTCGGCGACCAGCAGGCGGCGACGGTCGGCCAGGTGTGCTTCGCCCCCGGTGAGGCGAAGAACACGTACGGCACCGGGTGCTTCATGCTCCTCAACACCGGGACGACCCCGGTCCGCTCGACGAACGGCCTGCTCACGACGGTGGCCTACCAGCTCGGCGACGCGCCGGCGGTCTACGCCCTCGAGGGCTCCATCGCCGTGACCGGCAGCGCAGTGCAGTGGCTGCGCGACCAGCTGCGGGTCATCAGCACCGCGGCGGACATCGAGGCCCTCGCTGCGTCGGTGCCCGACACCGGCGGCGTGTGCTTCGTCCCGGCCTTCAGCGGCCTCTTCGCCCCGTACTGGCGCTCGGACGCCCGCGGCGCGATCGTCGGGCTGAGCCGGTTCAACACTAGCGCCCACCTGGCCCGGGCCACCCTCGAGGCGATCTGCTACCAGACCAAGGATGTCGCCGACGCGATGGTCGCCGACAGCGGCGTCCCGCTTGGCACCCTCAAGGTCGACGGCGGGGTCACCGCCAACACCTTGTGCATGCAGATCCAGGCCGACGTCCTCGGCGTCGACGTCGTCAAGCCGGTCGTCGCCGAGACGACCGCCCTCGGCGCCGCCTATGCCGCGGGCCTGGCCACCGGCTTCTGGGCCGACACCGACGAGCTGCGGGCCAACTGGGCCCGCGACCGCAGCTGGTCCCCGACGACGACCGCGGACGAGCGCGCGACCGGGTACGCCCGATGGCGCAAGGCCGTCGAGCGTACGCTCGACTGGGTCGACACGCCCTGACCCCACCGACCTCCCAGCCGGACTTCCTGCCCGGCATACCGAACACCAGACGAAGCGAACGAGACGATGACCAGCAGTGTGGCAACCCCCCTCAGCCCCCAAACCCGCGCCGCCGCGATCGAGGCCCTCGCCGGCGGTGACGAGCTCGACATCCTCGTCGTCGGCGGTGGGGTGACCGGCGTCGGCTGCGCCCTCGACGCGGTGACCCGCGGCCTCAGGACCGGCCTGGTCGAGCAGCGCGACTTCGCCTCCGGCACCTCGAGCCGCAGCAGCAAGCTCATCCACGGCGGCCTGCGCTACCTGGAGATGTTCGACTTCCGGCTCGTCGCCGAGGCGCTGAAGGAGCGGGGCCTGCTGCTCACCCGGCTCGCGCCGCACCTCGTGCGCCCGGTCCCCTTCCTCTACCCGCTCACCAAGGCAGTCGTCGAACGCCCGTATGTCGAGGCCGGCTTGACGATGTACGACACGATGGCGCGCGCCTCCAAGCACGCGGCGGGTCTGCCGTGGCACAAGCACCTCACCCGCCGTCAGGCGCTGCGGCTCGCCCCGGCGCTGAAGTCCACCGCCCTGGTCGGCGCCGTCCAGTACTACGACGCCAAGGTCGACGACGCCCGGCACACGATGGAGATCGCCCGCACCGCCGCGACCTATGGCGCTCACGTTGCCTCCCGGGTGGCGGTCGTCGGCTTCCTCCGCCAGGGCGAGCGGGTCACCGGCGTGCGCGCCCTCGACAAGGAGACCGGCCGCGAGTTCGACATCCACGCCCGACAGGTGGTCAACGCCACCGGGGTGTGGACCGACCAGACCCAGGCCATGGTCGGCGAGCGTGGCCAGTTCCACGTCCGGGCGAGCAAGGGCATCCACCTTGTCGTCCCGCGGGACCGTTTCCACTCGACGACCGGCATCATCTTGCGGACCGAGAAGTCCGTCCTCTTCGTCATCCCGTGGGGTCGGCACTGGATCATCGGGACGACCGACACCGACTGGGCCCTCGACCTGGCGCACCCCGCGGCGACCTCCGCGGACATCGAGTACATCCTCGGGCACGTCAACCGCATCCTCGCCACCGAGCTCACCCAAGCCGACGTCGAGGGTGTGTATGCCGGCCTGCGCCCGCTGCTGTCCGGCGAGTCGGACCAGACGTCCAAGCTGTCCCGCGAGCACATCGTCGCCCACCCGACCCCGGGGCTGGTCGTCATCGCCGGCGGCAAGTACACGACCTACCGGGTCATGGCCATGGACGCGATCGACGAGGCCGCCCGCGCCCTCGGTGGCGACGTTCCCAGCTCGACAACCGAGAACATTCCCATGGTCGGGGCGGTCGGCTATCACGCGATGTGGAACCGGCGGAAGTCCCTCGCGGCGGACAGCGGCCTGCACGTCGAGCGGATCGAGAAGATGCTCATGCGGCACGGCGTGCTCATCACCGAGATCCTCGACCTCATCGCCGCCGACCGTACTCTCGGTGAGCCGCTCCCCGGCGGCGAGGACTACCTCAAGGCCGAGATCGTCTACGCCGCCTCGCACGAGGGCGCGCTACACCTCGACGACGTGCTCGCCCGCCGGACCCGGCTGTCGATCGAGTCCTTCGACCGGGCCCTCACCGCCTCTCGACCGGCGGCCGAGCTCATCGCGCCCGTCCTCGGCTGGTCGGCGGCGGATGTCGACAACGAGGTCGAGCACTACCGTCAGCGGGTCGTCGCCGAGCGGATGAGCCAGACCATGCCGGACGACGCCTCCGCCGACGCCGCCCGGCTCGCTGCGCCGGATATCACCGGGTAGCCGCCGGGGGCGTTCAGCGGTGTGAGGTCCGGCTGAAGTACGCGGTGCCCGCCGTCATCGTGCCGATGAGCTGCGGGACCGTGACGAAGGTGTAGCCCTTGGCCTTCAGCCCGGCGACGATCGCGGGGACGGCCGCGACGGTCGAGGGGTGGACGTCGTGAAGCAAGACGATCGACCCCGGGCGCGTGTTCGCCAGCACCCGTGCCGCGACGATCGCCGCGTCGCGGTCCCGCCAGTCGGCGGGGTCGACGTCCCAGAGGACCAGCGGTACCCCCAGGGTCCTCGTCGTGGAGTTGTAGGCCCCGTATGGCGGCCGCAGCAGCGTCGCTGAGACTCCACGCGCCGCGAGGGCCTCCGCGGTACGAGAGACCTCACTACGCTGGTCGCTGGCACCGAGCCGGCTGAGGTCGCGATGGCTCCACGTGTGGTTCCCGACGACATGGCCCTCGGCCGCCTCCCGCGTGACCAGCGCGGGGAGCGCCTGGACATTGCGGCCGATGACGAAGAAGGTTGCGTGGACGTGGGCCGCCGCCAAGGTGTCGAGCAGCGTGCCCGTTGACGGGCCGGGGCCATCGTCGAAGGTCAGGGCAACACACTGGAGCTTCGCGCAGTTGACCGTGCCGCCGGTCGGGGGCTGCGTCGGCGACGAAGTCGTCGACGGGGTGGAGGTGGTCGGGTTGGACGTCGGCGGGATGGAGGTCGGCGGGCTCGACGGTTCGCTGGTCGTCGGTGCGGTGGATCCGACATAGGGCGCAGCGGTCCTCGCCGCCGCCTGGACGATGTGACCGGCGCTACTCAGCCACGGGGCCGCGACCGCCTCCGGGACCGACACCGAGCTCATCCCGTCGCTCATCGGCCCCAGCGCACCTTCGGGCAGAGTGAAGCGGACCGATCCGTCGGGGCTGAAGTACATGGCGTCGACCGCCGCGGCGACCTGCTCGGGGTCGTTGAGCAGATCGGGCAGGACGGTGCGCCCGTCCCGCTGAAGAGCGGCGGCGATATCCCGGACGGCGGCTGCGAGCCCGTCAGGGGTCAGCAGGTCCCGGCCGCGCCATACCTGGCCCGCGGTGACATCGGAGTAGTAGGTGACCGTCGAGTCGGCGCCGTCCGCTCCGTAGAACTCATACTGGTCGAGCTCAACACCGACCACGCGCCCGGCCGCCAAGGGGACCAGCCAGCCGAGGTTGAGCTCCGGCGGCGCGGTCGAGCTCGGGAGGGCGTCCCGCAGGAAGGCGCGTTCGCGCTCCCGGGCGAAGCCCTCGACGGTGTCGTTGAGCGCGGTCGCACCCGGAACGAGCGGCCAGCGCACGTCGATGGGCATGGTCGGGTCGTCCCGGACGATCTGGCCCGTCTTCATGCCGGGAAGCGACACGCCAACGGTGGCCTGCGGTGCCGAGACGACCAGTCGGGAGTCAGTGGTCCTCGCCGGTGTCGTGGGGTGGTCGGAGTCCGGCGGTGTGGCCGTGCATGCCGCGAGAAGTACCCCGACGAGGGTGGCCCAGACCCCCCACCGGCGCTGGGACGTTCGTCGAACCATATGCCCAGGCTACGAGACCGATGGCGCTCCAGCAGTCACCGCCATGCGGGGTCGCGGGGGCAGCATGCGAGCATGGGTCGGTGAGCAGCGAGCAGCAGGCCAAGAGCGACAACCGCCCCCGGCCGACCACCGACGAGTTCCGTTCCTTCGTCCGCGAGGGCTGGGCGCCCCGCCATAGCGCGCTCCCGGCCCGAGCGCCTGCGGCGCCATACGCGCAGGCCCGGAGGGCGACCGTCAGCGGCCGGTTCCCCGGCGAGCGGCTCGTCATCCCTGCGGGCGGGCTGAAGATCCGGTCCAACGACTGCGACTACGCCTTCCGCCCGCACTCCGCCTTCGCCCATCTCACCGGCCTGGGCAGCGACCGGGAGCCCGACGCGGTCCTCGTCCTGCACCCTCGTGGCGAGGCCGACGGTGGCGGGCACGAGGCAGTCCTCTACTTCCGGCCGCTGGCCGGCCGCGACACCGAGGAGTTCTTTGCCGACGCCCGCTACGGCGAGTTCTGGGTCGGCGCGCGGCCCACGCTGGAGGACGTCGAGGCCGAGCTCGGGGTCAGCGCCCGGCATATCGACGAGCTGCGCGACGCCTTGGCCAAGGACGCCGGCGCGGTCGCCCTGCGCGTGGTCCGGGACGCCGACCGCGATATCGCCGCTCTCGTCGACCAGGTCCGCGCCGAGGCCGGCGTCGAGGCCACCGAGGAGGTCGTCGCTGCGGACGAGGCTCTGGCGGCATATCTCTCGGTTCTTCGTATGACAAAGGACGAGTACGAGATCGAGCAGATGCGGGAGGCCATCGCGGCGACCACGGTGGGCTTCGAGGCGGTCATCGCCGACCTGGCCGGTGCCGTCGAGCGAGGGCGCGGCGAGCGCTGGGTCGAGGGCACCTTCGGCCTGCACGCCCGGCACCAGGGCAATGGCGTCGGCTACGACTCGATCTGCGCGGCCGGCGACCACGCCAACACCCTGCACTGGATCAAGAACACCGGCGAAGTCCGCCCCGGCGACCTCATCCTCCTCGACGCGGGGGTCGAGGTCGACAGCCTCTACACCGCCGATATCACCCGCACCCTCCCCGTCGACGGCACCTTCACCGACGCGCAGCGCGAGATCTACGACGCGGTGTATGCCGCGCAACAGGCCGGGATGGAGGCGATCCGGCCGGGGGCGAAGTTCTCCGACATTCACGCCGCGGCGATCCGGGTCATCGCCGAGCACCTGCACGCCTGGGGGCTGCTGCCCGAGGGCGTGGGCGTCGAGGACACCCTCAACGAGGAGCACGGGCAGTACCACCGGCGCTGGATGGTCCACGGGACGAGCCACCACCTCGGCATCGACGTGCACGACTGCGCGCTGGCCACCCGGGAGCAGTACCTCGACGCGACGCTGGAGGTCGGCATGGTCGTCACGGTCGAGCCGGGGCTGTACTTCAAGGCCGACGACCTGCTCGCGCCGGAGCGGTTCCGCGGTCAGGGGGTGCGCATCGAGGACGATGTCGTCGTCACCTCCGACGGGTACGAGAACCTCTCCGCCGGTATGCCGCGGACGAGCGCCGACGTCAAGGCGTGGATCGCCGCCATCCGGGCCCGGTGACCGGCACGAGACACGCCACGGTCGTATCTGGCGAATTCGCCTCCGCCTCTGACTGCTCAGACGTAGCCTGTCCCGGTACGGCGGATGGGCCTGCAGGAGCCTCGAGCGTGACCGCCGGGGGGAGGACGACATCATGGTGAACGAGCTGGAGACCGGACGGGTCGGCGCGCAGTGCTCGCACTGCCACGCCGCGATGGTGGGGCCGGACGGTCCGCTGAGCTGGTCCTCGCGGACCGAGGCGCTGCACACTCTGGCCGGCCACGGGTGGGCCCGGGTGGACGGGGTGCTGCTGTGCGCGCGCTGCGCGCGGACGACGGAGTGTGCCCGGTTGGGTCATCCGTTCGGGTCCTGGGTCGACGACGAGCCCAGCGGTATGGCGACCCGCGCCTGCCGCGGCTGCGGGACGGTCGAGCACGCCCCGGCCTATGTGCGGCGGCCGGTCCGGGCGGGCGCGAACGGCGCTCCCGCCGCCTGAGGGGCACCGCCATCTGACTGCCCGGCTGCTCGGTCCGGCACGGTTGTCAGTGCCCGGGCGTATGGTCGGCGTTGTGATCGATCACTTCGGGATCAATGTCGCCGACATGGCTGCGGCGACGCGCTTCTACGACGCCGTGCTCGGCGGCCTCGGCCACCGGCGGGTCATGGCCTTCGGTGAAGCCATCGGCTATGGCACCGACCAGCCGGTCTTCTGGATCTCCACCGGCCCGGTCGCCGCGGGACCCAACCGCGAGGTCCACATCGCCTTCACCGCGCCCGATGTCGAGGCCGTGCGGGCCTGGCACGCCAAGGCGGTCGAGCTCGGGGCCGAGACCCCGCACGAGCCTCGGGTGTGGCCGGAGTACCACCCCGGCTACTTCGGCGCCTTCGTCCGCGACCCCGATGGCAACAATGTCGAGGCCGTCTGCCACACGGCCGGCCCGGACGACTGACCTGCCGCCTCCTGACGGCCCGCTGGGCAAGGGGCCCGCTGGGGAGGGTCAGCTGGGCAGGGTCAGCTGGGCAGGGTGTAGCCGGTCGCGGCGGTGATCGCGGCCACCACGGCGTCGGCGTCGGGGGCGACGATGGCCCCGCCGACGACGGCCGGACGGCAGCCCAGGTTGATCTGTAGGGTCCGCGGGTCCCGGTCCGCGAAGGTCAGCAGCACCTCGAGGACCGGTGGGCCGGCCGGCTTGTCGGTCGGCACGCACGGTGCCGGGCCCCGGGTCGCGGGCAGGGCGCGCAGGGCGGCGATGATCCCGGACGCGGCGCCGACATCGAGGTCGGTCGAGGTCCCCGACATGCCGGTGCGCAGGCAGACGCGCACCGCAGTGGGGTCGGCCGGCACGAAGGTCGCCGGCCCGGTCTCGTCGCGCGTGGAGCCTTCACACGCCCACCTCGGGGCCTCTCCCTGGGCGAAGCCGACCCAAGACCGAGCCTGGTAGGCCGCCGCGAGCGCCGGCAGCACGCCGTCCTGGGTCTCGAAGACGCCATTGGTCGCACCCGGGCACCCGCCACCGCCTGACCCGGGGATCACCCAGACCACCCCGTCGGGATACTGCAGGCCGAGGGAGTACGACAGCGCCCCGGCGTCCGCGGCGCAGGCGTCGGCCGGACCGGCGACGAGATGGGCGAGGTCGAGCGGGATGCCGACGAGTGAGCCCGCCAGCGCCACCCGGTCAGCATCGAAGGCCGCTGGCGTACCACTGCCCACGTCGGCATACCGGCAGACGACCGCGTCGGTGGGCACCATGCCGGGGACCAGCGCGGCACTGAGGTCGATGGCGCCGGACAGGCCGGGGCCCGTCCCGACGCCACGGTCGGGGCAGAGCAGGGCGGCTTCCGTGGTGGTGCTGCTGGTGGCGGGCGGAGTGGCCGTGCTGATGGTGGTCGGCAGGGAGGTCGCCGCGGGTGACTGGGACTGCGTCCGGCCGCCAAGGAGGTTCATCGACACCGCGACGGCAAGGACGGCGGCGGCCACCCCGGCCCCACCGAGCACGGCGCGCGTCCGACGGCGACGGCGCGCCAGCTCGAGGACACCCGCCGGGTCGACCGCGAGGTCCGCCTCTGCTCCGGGCTGACCGATCGCACCCAGTCGGGCGATGATCTCGTCGTCGTGGCTCATGTCCGCTCCTCCACGGGTACGGGCGTGCTGAGCGCCACGCGCAGTCGCGCGAGGCCCTTGGCCGACTGACTCTTCACGGTGCCCGGAGCCACCCCGACGATCGAGGCGACCTGCTCCACGGAGAGATCGTCGACATACCGCAGGACGACGATCTGCCGCTGGCCGGGCGGGAGGAGGGCGAGCGCCTTGGCAAGGACCACCCGGTCGTTGACCGCATCGGTCGGCGCCGCGCTCGAGCCCGGCTCGGGCAGCACGTCGGTCGGCACCTCACCGCGCCACTTCCGCCGCCACATCGACCGCTGCAGCCGAACCATGACGGTGCGGATATACGCCTCGGGCTGGTTGTCGCGGACCCGGTGCCAGTGCGGCCAGGTGCGGGCCAGCGCGGTCTGCACGAGGTCTTGGGCCAGGTCGCGGTCACCGGTCAGCAGGTAAGCCGTTCGCACGAGGCGCGGCGAGCGCGCGACGACGAACTCCTCGAAACCGCTGGTCTGTGTCGACATCGGCCCTCCTCCCCCTGGAGAACCGGCTGGGCCCCCCGAACGGTTGCTTCCCGGCCTGCCGCGCTCGCCGGTCAGCCGCGCTCGAAGGTCCCGAGCGCGCTGGTCAGTCGAGCGGACCGGCTGGCGGGGCTGGTGGGGCCGGGGGCGCAGCCGGGGCGATCGGGTCCTGGGGCGCGGGAGCGCTCGGCGGGGTCCACACCGGCGCGAGGAGGCCGGCCTCACGGAGGATCTGCCGAGCCTGCTCGGCCACCTTGTGCTCGCTCAGCACTTCGTACTTGGTCGCGACGACCTGGCTCACCGAGGTGAAGTCCCGGTGCCCACCGGTCAGCCGATAGCCGATCAACGCCCAGACCAGCCCGAAGATCGCGCCGTACGCCATCGTCGAGCCGATGACGACGACGGGGCTGCGGCTGCTCTCGAAGAGCGAGAAGACCAGCCCGACGAAAAGCCCGAGCCACAGTCCGGACAGCAGGCCGCCGACGGCGACCCGCCCCTGGGTCAGCCGGCCGGTGATCCGCTCCAGCTGCTTGAGCTCGGTGCCGACGATGAGGACGTTCTCCACGGGGAAACCCTGGTCCGACAGGGTGTCCACGGCCCGCTGGGCGGCCTCGTACTTGTCGAAGACCCCGAGCGAGAGCGGGTACGCCAGGGTCAGGCCTGGGAGGCGGTTGGGTCGGGAGGGGGTCGTCATACTCATGGCTCCATTGTCCCCTGCCCAGACCGAGTCCGTGCACACCGATCCGTCCGGACCACACGACCGGCCACCACACCGTCCCCCCGAGGTCAGCCCTGGCGCTGGATCGAGTCGACCTTGTCGTCGATCATCCTCCGCAACAGGGGCGACAAGGCCGGACCAGCGACGCCGAGCAGGGCCATCGAGCGATTCGGGTAGATGGCAAACTGGCGCCGCTCGATCCCTTTGACCACGGCGCCGGCCACCTGGTCCGCTGGGATCGGCTTGACCGTGCCGGAGATCGCGGCGGTCTCCTCAGGCTTGGTCTCGTTCTCGGCGGCGAGCATCGGGGTGTCGACGTCCGGGGGGTAGACGCAGGCGACGTGGATGCCATGGGGCCTCAGCTCGTCCCGCAGCGACTCGAAGAGCCCCCGGACGGCGTACTTGGCCGGGCTGTAGGCCGAGAACCCGAACAGGCCCAGCAGCGCGGCGCCGGACGATATTGCGACGAGCGACCCGGTGCCGCGCGCGACCATGCTCGGGACGACCGCCTGGACGGGGTAGAGCGTGCCGAAGTAGTTGACCTCGATGATCTCCCGGAAGACCTCGGGAGGGATCTGGAGGAAGTGCCCGGGGTGGGCCACCCCCGCCGAGGTGACGAGGATGTCCACCGGCCCGTATGCCGCAATCGCCCGCTCGACGCCGGCGTAGACCGCAGCAGCGTCGGAGACGTCGACGACATCGGCGCGGGCCTGTGCCCCGTTCCCGGTGAGCACCGCCGCGGCAGCCTCGAGCCGTTCCCGCCCGCGGGCCCAGATCGTCACCCCGGCCCCGCGGGCGGCCAGCGCCACAGCGGTCGCCAGACCGATGCCGCTGGACCCGCCCGTGACGAGGGCATGCGCGCCCCTGATCTGGACCATGTCGCCCTACCTTAGTTGTCCGCCCAGCGCCTGACACGTGACGCGCAGGAGCGCGGAGGAGCGGGCGCAAACCCCCGCAGCGCCGGCCGCCGGGGACCGGCGAGGGTCAGCCCTTGAGGGCGAACTCCTCGAGCAGACGACGACCGATGATCATCTTCTGGATCTCTGCGGTGCCCTCACCGATGAGCAGCATCGGGGCCTCGCGGTAGAGCCGCTCGATCTCGTACTCCTTGGAGTAGCCGTAGCCGCCGTGGATCCGGAAGGACTGCTCGACGACATTGGCGCAGTTCTCGGCGGCGAGGTACTTCGCCATCCCCGCCTCGAGGTCGTTGCGCTGCCCGGCGTCCTTGAGCCGTGCGGCCTTGACCATCATCTGGTGGCTGGCCTCGAGCCGGGTGGCCATGTCGGCGAGCCGGAAGAGGATGCCCTGGTGCTCGGCGATCTTCTTGCCGAAGGTCTCTCGCTGCTGGGCGTAGGCGATGCCGAGCTCGAAGGCCCGCATCGACAGCCCGCACGCGCGCGCCGCGACATTGACCCGGCCCACCTCGACGCCGTCCATCATCTGGTAGAAGCCCTTGCCGGGCACCCCACCAAGGATCTGGGCGGTGCTCGTGTGGTGGTTCTCGAAGACCAGCTCGGTGGTGTCGACGCCCTTGTAGCCCATCTTCTCGATCTTGCCCGGGACCGTGACGCCCTGGGCGGTCTCGCCGAAGCCGGACTCCTTCTCGATGAGGAAGGTCGTCATGTTCTTGTAGACGCTCTTCTCGCCGAGGTCGGTCTTGACCAGCACGGCGACGAGGTTCGAGGAGCCGCCATTGGTCAGCCACATCTTCTGGCCGTTGATCGTCCAGCTGTCGGTGTCGCCGTCGCGGACCGCCTTGGTGCGGATCGCCGCCACGTCCGACCCGAGCCCCGGCTCCGACATCGAGAAGGCACCGCGGACCTCACCGGTCGCCATCCGAGGCAGGTACTTCTGCTTCTGCTCCTCGGTGCCGTGCTGGATGAGCATGTAGGCGACGATGAAGTGGGTGTTGATGATGCCGCTGACCGACATCCAGCCGCGGGCGATCTCCTCGACCGTCAGCGCGTAGGTGAGCAGCGACTCGCCGAGCCCGCCGTACTCCTCGGGGATCATCAGGCCGAAGATCCCCATCTCCTTCATGCCCTCGACGATCTCCGTGGGGTACTCGTCCTTGTGCTCCAGCTCGGTCGCGACCGGGATGATCTGCTCGTCGACGAACTGACGCACCAGCTTGAGCAGCTCACCCTGGTCCTCGGTCAGTCCTTCGGTGGTCTGCAGGCGTCCCATGGGTCTCACCTTCGTTGGGTCCATGTGCGGTGGGGTCACTTGTGAGTATGCCGAGTGCCGCGTATGCCGGGCACGCCACCCCCCTGTGAGTCCGGTTACGCCGCGCCCTGCGCCGATATTCCGTTGCCGAGCGCGGGGTCTTGCCGCGAGCCTGGAGCCATTCCCACCATTGGAGAGCACCTCGTGCCACCTGCAGAACCTCGCGACCCGACCGCAGAGCTCGCGGTCGACTCGCACCCGGACGCCCCACCCGAGGGCGAGCGCTGGTCGACCTGGGACGGGGCCACCCACGGCCCCGCGCCGCGACCCTCCTGGGTCGTCACCGAGCTCGGCGCCGTCGAGTCCGATCTCGGCGTCCTCAAGACCGGCAAGGAGGCCGACGTCCACCTCATCCGCCGGTGGGTGCCGGAGGACCCCGATCGCAGCTGCCTGCTCGCCGCCAAGCGGTTCCGGTCCAGCCACCATCGGCTCTTCCATCGCGACGCTGGGTATCTCGAGGGCCGGCGGGTGCGTCGTTCCCGGGAGATGCGGGCGATGGCGACCCGGACCGCCTTCGGCAAGGAGGTCATCGGGGTGCAATGGGCCGGTGCCGAGTTCGCGGCACTGGGCCGGATCTGGGAGCTCGGGCTTCCGGTCCCCTACCCGGTCCAGCTCTCCGAGACCGAGATGCTCATGGAGTTCATCGGCCGTCCCGACGGCCTGGCCGCGCCGAGGCTCGCCGACGCGCGGCCGCCCCGCGCCCTGCTCCCGGCCCTGTTCGACCAGCTCCGTGAGGTCATGCTCACCCTCGCCGAGCAGGGCTGGGCGCACGGTGACCTGTCGGCCTACAACGTCCTCCTCGACGGTGAGCGCCTCGTCGTCATCGACTGGCCGCAGATCGTCGACATCGTCGGCAACCCGCACGGCCAGGACTTCCTCCACCGCGACGCGGTCAACGTCTGCTCGTGGTTCACCGCGAAGGGGCATGCCGCCGACCCCGAGCTGCTCTTCGGCGACCTCATGGCGGCCGCCGTCTCCCGCTGGTAGGCCCGGTCTCGCTGGCGTCGCGCGGCGCCGTGGGTGCAGGTCGGCATACATTCGTCGGTATGCCGGTGACCAGACGCGAGGCCCTCGCCGTCCTCGGGGCGGGCGCGCTGAGCGCGTTGGCCGGCTGCGGCGCGGCGACGGCGGCCGGGGTGACCGAGGCCTCCGGGACCCTGGCCACCTCGGCCTGGCCCGGTGCCCGGCCGCGGTGGCGACTCATGAGGCCGGACGGCGTTGCGGCCCCGCGGCTCGTCGTCGCGCTGCACGGCAAGGGCGGCAGCGCCGACGACGCCTTCGACTCGGTGCGGCTCGGCGACCAGGTCGCCCGGACCGGGCTCGCCGTCGCCTCGGTCGACGGGGCCGGTCTCTACTGGCACAAGCGACGCGGCAGCGACACCGGCGCCATGGTCATGGACGAGCTGGTCCCGTTGCTGCGCCGTGAGTATGGCGTCAGCGCCTCCCCCATCGGGCTGACCGGGCTGTCCATGGGCGGCTATGGCGCGCTGTGGCTCGCCGTGGCCTACGGACCGACGCGGGTGGCCGCCGTCGCCGCCGAGAGCGCCGCGCTGTGGCGCCGCCCCGGCGACTCGGCGCCGGGGGCGTTCGACGACCGCGAGGACTTCGAGGCGCACGACGTCTTCCGCCACGCGAAAGCCCTGGCCGCGCTGCCGGTCCGGCTGGACTGTGGCACCTCGGACCCGTTCATCGCGGCGAACCGGGCGCTGGCCACGGCCGTGCCATCGATCGAGGCGACCTTCGACGCCGGCGGTCACACCGCCGAGTACTGGGCCGGACACGCCGACGCGCAGATGACCTGGCTGGCCGCTCACCTCACCGACTGAGCGGGGCCGACACCCCGTCGACCGGTGCCCGGCGCGCCGGGCACCGTCTGCGCGTCAGCCGAGAGCGGAGATGGCCTCGTGCGTCGCAAGCACCTTGCGCGCGGTGTCGACATGGAGGTTCTCGACCATCTTGCCCTTGTAGGTCACCACACCGGAGCCGCGCGCGACGGCCTCCTCGAAGGCGGCGATCATCCCGCGGGCGTCCTCGACGTCGGCCTCGCTGTGCGATAAGCCCGCGTATCTCACGTCGACCTGGCCAGAGTCGATCAGCGTCCTGCCGTCGATGCCCATCGGCCCACCCTGGACGCACTCGGCCCGGAAGCCCTCGGCGTCCTT
>RRZU010328297.1_pt1 | contig 23683 bp, 26 predicted proteins | sample 2165561 | NCBI WGS metagenome assembly RRZU01 (sample SAMN10456909, study PRJNA506462) | wastewater metagenome | isolation source: wastewater sludge | place: USA: Moscow, Idaho | reverse complement strand
TTTTTAAGATATTTATGGTCGTTTTTACCAAAATCATGATATTTGTGAAAACGTTATATTTGTTTTCCAAAATAGACAAAATGAGTACTAAAATATTGATTATTGGCGCTTGTGGCCAAATAGGAACGGAGCTAACCCAAAAGTTGCGAAAGATATACGGAACCGAAAATGTAATTGCTTCGGATATCCGAAAGTTAAATATTGATGTTGTCAATTCCGGTCCGTTTGAAGTGGTAAATGCTTTGGATTTCAACCAAATTCAACATTTAGTAGAAGTGCATCAAATTGACGAAGTCTATTTGATGGCCGCATTATTATCAGCAACAGCCGAGAAAAACCCAGCATTTGCTTGGGACTTGAATATGAATTCATTGTTTCACGTTTTGAATTTGGCGAAAGCCGGAAAAATAAAAAAAATATTCTGGCCTTCGAGCATTGCCGTTTTTGGACCTACAACCCCAAAAGAAAATACGTCACAATACACGATAATGGAACCTTCAACGGTGTACGGAATCAGCAAACAAGCCGGAGAAAGATGGTGTGAATACTACCATAATATTTTCGGTGTAGATGTAAGAAGTATTCGTTATCCAGGTTTAATTAGCTGGTCATCGCCTCCTGGTGGCGGAACTACGGATTATGCAGTGGATATTTTTCACAAAGCACTTTCGGATAAAACATACGAATGTTTTTTATCCTCAGAAACTAAAATGCCGATGATGTACATGGACGATGCCATTGCGGCGACCATCCAAATTATGCAAGCACCGGCTGACCAAATAAAAATTCATTCCTCGTATAATCTAGCGGCAATGAGCTTTACGCCAACAGAGATTGCTGCCGAAATCAAGAAACACATTCCTGAATTTACCGTTACTTATGAACCGGACTTTCGTCAAAAAATTGCAGACAGCTGGACTGCAAGTATTAATGATGCTGAGGCAAGAAAGGACTGGAACTGGAAACATAAATTTGACTTAGAAACCATGACGGTGGATATGCTAGAGCATTTGAAATAGTTCTCTTAAAAATAAAAACAAAAAAAAGTCTAGTTCAGAAAACTAGACTTTTTTTATGGTATTGCGATAAAAATCACTTTATCTCATACGTATTATTTTCCTTCTTGACATCAGCCATTAATCCGCTTGGATCAATAGTTATTTTCTTGATGGAAGCTTTCGGTTTAGCAATGTTAAATTCAAAAGTTGGATACGCCCAAGCCCAGTCCTTCAAAACCGTTCTTTTTTCAACTGGATTCGGATTTTCTTTTTCAAAATTCATCATGCGCAAAGGAATGTAGAAACTTTCTGTTGTTCCATCTGTATATGCTACCGTCAAATCAATTGGCATTGGCATTCTACCAATTCTCTCTAAAGTAACCGAAGTTTTACCTACATTTTCCTGTACTTCTTTGATACCATAATCAATAGTATTAGTGGTTTGAGTCCAATCCGTCAAATACCAATCCAGATTTGCACCAGAAACTCTTTCGGCAGATCTTTTGATATCATTGGGCGTAGGATGCTTGAATTTAAAATCGCTATAGTATTTTTTCAAGGTTTTCAATAGATTATCTTTCCCAATTAAATACATCAATTGTGTCAAGAAAATTTCGCCTTTACTATAGGAAGAAATGCTGTACACTCTATTTTCGTCAAAACGGTCAGCATGTGTGCCTTGCGGCAATTCTTTCCCAGAATTCACCATTGAATAGTATCCCTTGTAGGCAGACTCAAAAGGATTTTCTACTTTTTTATCGGCCATTTCATTGAGTGCAAAATCTTCTAGAAATGAGGTGAATCCTTCGTCCATCCATCCGTGTTTTGATTCATTAGAAGCCAATATGTGCTGAAACCAAGAATGCGCTAATTCGTGTGCCGTTACGCCGAGCAATCCTTCAAAAGTACCTTGACCCAAAATCAACGTACACATGGCATATTCCATTCCGCCATCGCCACCTTGAATCACAGAATATTGTTTGTATGGATAATCTCCAACCGTTTTGTTGTAAATCTCCATCAACTGAACTGTTTTTGGTTGCAAATTTTTCCAGTTCTGAATGTATTTTGGATTGTTTTTATATAAGAAATGCAAATCAACACCATTAGGCCCTTTGACTATATCATGGATGTACTCTTTATCAGCAGCCCATGTAAAATCATGAACCATTGGCGCGTTAAAATGCCAAGTCAACGTTTTTGTTTTCTTTGGAGTCGTTACAACAACACCTTGATCCTGATAACCATGACCAATTTCGTTTGGGTTTTGCAAATAACCCGTGCCGCCTAAAACATACTCTTTGTCAATGGTGATTTTTACGTCAAAATTTCCCCAAACGCCATGAAATTCTCTTCCTATATAAGGATCCGCATGCCAACCTTCAAAATCAAATTCGGCCAGTTTTGGATACCATTGTGACATGGATAATGCCACACCTTCGGCATTATTTCTGCCAGAACGACGCACCTGAACTGGAACCTGACCGTCAAAATCTAAGGTGAATGTAGTTTTTGAATTGGGTAAAATTGGCTTAGCCAAAGTCACTTCAAGAATAGTTCCAACCTCTTTTGCAGTAGCAACAGCTCCATCTTGTTTGAAATTAGAAATTCGCAAATAACCAATTTCGTTTGGTTTCAAATTTTTAATGCGACTTTCTTTTACTTCTTTATCGCCAACTTTTGTTTTGCTAACCATTCTTGCGTCAGGATCTTTGATACTTTGGATTCTGGCATCCATTTCGCTTCCAGGCTGAAAGGCGTTATTGAATAGGTGATAATACACTTTACGCAAGGTATCAGGAGAATTATTGGTGTAAACTAATTCTTGTTTCCCTTTATATTGGTAGGTTTTCACATCCATCGCTACCTCCATTTTGTAATCAGCGTGTTGCTGCCAATACGTATTGTTTTGCGCTAATAGACTTCCAAAACTGAAAGTAACAAAAGAGAATAAGAGTAATTTTTTCATATCATAGTTTAAAATAAAATGGAAGGGCAAATCGCCCTTCCATTTAATGAATTTATAAAATATTATTTAGCTATTTTTTCGGCCATCAATAAAGCATTGTATGCATTTATTATTTTTCCAGATTTAGACAATGCGGCAAAAGGACGTGTGTCATTTGCTTTTCCGCCTACTACAACATCCGTTGTAATTGCCACGCCAGAGTCCATCAAGATTTGTTTTACCTGTTTAGCCGATAATTGTGGATAATAGGAACGAATTAATGCGGCAACTCCAGCAGCATTAGGCGCAGCCATTGAGGTTCCTTGCAAGTACTTGTATGTGTTGTCTGGAGTGGTTGCGTATATTTGTACACCAGGAGCAAAAACGTCTACATTGATTTTTCCAATATTAGAAAAACGAGCCACAACTTTATTTCCATATTCAAAATTCAAAGCGCCAATTGTGATTACATTATCTGCATATTCTGTTTTTTTATCATCAGAATCCGTTGGATAGTTGTCCGCATAATCAATGTCTTTAGCATCATTTCCAGCCGCATGAACAAATAATACATCTTTTTGTTCTGCGTATTTTATAGCGTCATAAACCCATTGTTTGTGCGGAGAAAAGGCTTTTCCAAAACTTCCGTTAATTACTTTGGCACCATTGTCTACTGCGTAACGAATTCCTAGTGCAATATCTTTATCATATTCATCGCCATCTGGCACTGCACGAACTGTAAGAATTTGAACGTTATTCGCAACACCATCACCACCTAAAGTATTGTTTCTGCTTTGAGCAACAATTCCGGCAACGTGAGTACCATGCAGTGCTTCGTTCTTATCCGGTCCAATAACGTTATTGTTTCCGTATTTAGTATCAGTAATATCATTTGGATTGTCTCCTAATACTTTACGGTAATCCGTTTTAAGATTGTCTCCGCTTAAAAGAGCAATAAAGCCCTTCAGGTCATTTTCGATTGCCGCTTTCAGTTCAACAACAGGCAGCCCAAAAGAAAGCATTTGTTGCATTGCTACTTTGCTTTTTTGTGTTTCTGGTTCTTGCGTAACGATTGCATTTACCTCTTCGATTGTGTACTCGGCTTTTCCAAAATATTTCGCCAAAGTTGCGTCGCCAGCATTAATTACCTCTAACATTTGCTCCAAACGATTTTTCCCTACAGTAGCTTCAGTAACTTTTTTGTCATACAAGGCTTTCGCAGCTTGATATGTTGCTTCATCAACTAAGGTTTTATCTTTGATGATTCTTTCATATTCCAAATTCTCTTTGGTAATGTCTCCAAGGAAATTCCATCCGTGAATATCATCAATATATCCATTTTTATCATCATCAATTCCGTTTTCTGGAATTTCTTTTGCATTGGTCCAAAGCACCGCTTTCAAATCTTCGTGTTCAATATCCACACCCGAATCTACAATTCCAACAATGACTGGTACGCCTTTTTTGCCTTTCAATAATTCAGCATACGCCTTATCAACACTCATTCCAGGAATGGTATCCGTTACAATATCTAAATGACTCCAACGTTTTAAGCTGTTTTCCGTTATTGGTGCTTTTTTTGTAATGTTCAAAGGAGCACTTATAGCAACTAGTCCAGAACTTGAGGTGTTTGAAACTTGTTTTGAAGCGCCACATCCTACTAATGCTAAAAAAGCAAATGCAGAAATGCAAATCGGTTTAATTGTATTCATTGAAAATGTTTTTGTTAATTTTGAAATATTCGTCTAAAATAAATTTTTTTGTTACAAGGCTAGTTATGATTAACACTATGTTAAGATTTGTTCGCAAGTAAAAACTTCTGCTAATCGAACGCCTTTTTCCGTTTTTTGAACGGTTATTATTTCATTGTGTGCATCGTGTTCTAAGAACAAATAATAATTATTCTCAGCAGCAGCATTCATGAATTTTTCTTTTTCTGGCATGGTCAACAAAGGCCTTGTGTCATATCCCATTACATACGGAATAGGAATGTGTCCGGCTGTTGCCAATAAATCAGCGCAAAAAACGATTGTCTTATCCTTATATTGAATATGCGGAATCATTTGCTTTTCGGTATGTCCATCAGCAAAAAAAATGCCAAAACCCAATTCCGACTTTTCTAAAATATCGCCTACTGGCCTTTGGATGAAATTCAGCTGCCCACTTTCCTGCATCGGCAAAATATTTTCAGACAAGAACGATGCTTTCTCCCTAGGATTGGGTTTTGTAGCCCATTCCCAATGATTTTCATTAGACCAGAATTTAGCATTTTTAAAAGCGGGTTCGTAACCTGTTTTATCAGCGTTCCATTGTACACTGCCACCACAATGATCAAAATGCAAATGCGTCATAAAAACATCAGTTACATCATCCCGATGAAAACCGTATTTAGCTAACGATTTATCCATAGAATGTGTTCCCCAAAGTGAATAATAGCCAAAAAATTTCTCCGATTGTTTGTTTCCCATTCCAGTATCAATCAAGATAAGTCGGTTGTCATCTTCAATCAATAAACAGCGTGCCGCAATATCAATTAAATTATTTTCATCGGCAGGATTGGTTTTGTTCCAAATGGTTTTTGGCACCACGCCAAACATCGCACCACCATCCAGTTTAAAATTTCCAGTTTCTATGGGATATAATTTCATGTTATTTTGTGTTTTTTGATAGGTTCCAAAGTTAAGGAATTCAAACGCTTTTAGCAGTTTCAAATAGCTTTTTTCTATTTTTGTATTAGTTATAAAAATGTTATCAGTTATGGAAAAAGCATTTTATATACTATCTTTGTCATTAATTTAGACAAAATCAATATAAGCTATGATAAAAGTTTCTGACACAGCGAGAAAAAAAATCATCGATTTAATGAAAGATGATGGTTTTGACGCTGCAACCGACTATGTAAGAGTTGGTGTAAAAAGCGGTGGATGTTCAGGATTGTCTTATGATTTAAAATTTGATAAAACAAAGAACGAAGACGATAAAGTCTTTGTTGACAACGACATCACTATTGCCGTAGAGAAAAAATCTTTTCTATATTTAGCCGGAACAATATTAGAATTTTCAGGCGGAATAAATGGCAAAGGATTTGTTTTCAATAATCCAAACGCAAATAGAACCTGTGGTTGTGGAGAATCGTTTTCTCTATAAACTAAATAAAAAAGATTTAAACCATTAAGAAATTAAGATAGTTCAGCCTTAATAAACCTTAATTTTTAATAGTTTTAAAAAATAAAATTATGTCAAAATACACAGAAGACGATTTAAAAATCGAACTCGAAACTAAAGAATACGAGTACGGATTTTACACGGATTTAGAATCCGATACATTCCCCGTTGGTTTAAATGAAGATATTGTTCGCGCTATTTCGCACAAAAAAGGAGAGCCACAATGGATGACTGATTGGCGTCTTGAGGCTTTTCGTGCTTGGGAGCAAATGACTGAACCAGAATGGGCAAATGTGCATTACACCAAACCTGATTTTCAGTCCATTTCCTATTACTCTGCTCCAAAAGCGATAGATCCAAATAAAACATTGGACGATGTAGATCCGGAACTTTTAGAAATGTATAAAAAGTTAGGTATCTCTGTTGATGAGCAAAAAAAGATGAATAATGTGGCTATGGATATCGTTGTCGATTCAGTTTCAGTAGCAACTACATTCAAGAAAACATTAGGCGAAAAAGGAATTATCTTTATGAGTATTTCCGAAGCCATCAAAGAACATCCCGAATTAGTTCGTAAATATTTAGGAACTGTTGTTCCACAGAAAGATAACTTTTACGCGGCACTAAATTCAGCGGTTTTCTCTGATGGATCATTCTGCTATATTCCAAAAGGAGTTCGCTGTCCAATGGAACTTTCGACTTATTTTAGAATCAATCAAGCGGGAACAGGGCAATTCGAAAGAACGTTATTAGTTGCTGATGAAGGCAGTTACGTTTCCTACTTAGAAGGTTGTACGGCGCCAAGTCGTGACGAAAATCAATTGCATGCTGCTGTTGTAGAACTAATCGCGATGGAAGATGCCGAAATCAAATATTCAACCGTTCAAAACTGGTTTCCTGGAAGTAAAGAAGGCAAAGGTGGGGTTTTCAACTTTGTGACCAAAAGAGGAATTTGCGAGAAAAACGCAAAAATTTCTTGGACACAAGTAGAAACAGGTTCAGCGATAACCTGGAAATACCCTTCTGTTATTTTAAAAGGAGACAATTCAGTAGGAGAATTTTATTCAATCGCTGTTACCAATAATTTCCAACAAGCCGATACAGGAACTAAAATGATTCATTTAGGTAAAAACTCTAAATCGACTATTATTTCCAAAGGAATTTCTGCTGGAAAATCACAAAACAGTTACCGTGGTTTAGTAAAAATTGGCTCTAATGCTGATAATGCCCGAAACTTTTCGCAATGTGATTCGTTGCTTATGGGTAACAATTGTGGTGCACATACGTTTCCTTATATCGAAAGTAAAAATCCATCGGCTAAAATCGAACATGAGGCTACGACGAGTAAAATTGGCGAAGACCAAGTTTTCTATTGCAACCAACGTGGAATTCCAACAGAGAAAGCAATTGCTTTAATCGTAAATGGCTTCAGTAAAGATGTTTTGAATAAGTTACCAATGGAATTTGCCGTAGAAGCTCAGAAATTATTGGAAATTAGTTTAGAAGGCTCAGTAGGTTAGAAAATAAATCAAGTATAAAATACATTCGAAAATGTTATCAATAAAAAATTTACACGCTTCAATAGGCGACAAAGAAATATTAAAAGGGATTAACCTTGAAGTAAAAGCAGGAGAAATTCATGCGATAATGGGGCCAAACGGTGCTGGAAAAAGCACCTTAGCTTCTATCATCGCAGGAAATGAAAACTACGAAGTAACCGGGGGCGAAATCACTTTAGATGGAGAAGACCTTTCAGAATTAGCGCCAGAAGAAAGAGCACACAAAGGTGTTTTTCTTTCTTTTCAATATCCTGTGGAAATCCCAGGAGTTTCGGTAACGAACTTCATGAGAACAGCCATCAACGAAACGCGTAAAGCAAACGGTCAGGAAGAAATGTCAGCTAAAGAAATGCTGAAAGTCATTCGTGAAAAATCAGAATTGTTAGAAATCGACAGAAAGTTTTTATCTCGTTCTCTAAACGAAGGTTTTTCTGGTGGTGAGAAAAAACGTAACGAAATTTTTCAAATGGCAATGTTAGAACCAAAACTAGCCATTCTTGATGAAACCGATTCTGGCCTTGATATTGATGCCTTGCGCATTGTGGCCAATGGAGTGAACAAACTTAAAAGCGACAAAAATGCAATCATAGTGATTACACACTACCAAAGATTATTAGATCATATCGTTCCTGATTTTGTTCACGTATTGTTCAACGGTAAAATTGTGAAATCAGGTGGAAAAGAGCTTGCGCACGAACTAGAAGAAAAAGGATACGATTGGATTAAACAAGAACAAGAAGCTTAAAATTTTGTTTGAAGTTTAAAGTTTAAAGTTGCCTCGAGATAACTTTAAACTTTTAAACCTTAAACTTTAAACAATAAAGAAAATGGAATTAAAAGAAAAATTATTATCGTCTTTTATGGCTTTCGAAGAGCAGATTGATGTTCACTCTGAACTTCATGATGTGAGAACTACTGCCATAAAAAACTTTGAAGATAAAGGTTTCCCAACCAAAAAAGATGAAGCTTGGAAATATACCTCGCTAAATGCCATCCTAAAAAATGACTTTACCGTTTTTCCAAAAGAAGAAAATAACATTCAATATTCGGATGTGAAAAAATACTTTTTGCACGAAATAGACACCTATAAAGTGGTGTTTATTGATGGTATTTTCAGTTCGCATTTATCGTCAACTACACACGACGGAATCGATGTTTGCTTGATGGCATCGGCATTGAGTAGACCAAAATACAAAATGGTTATTGATGCTTATTTTAACCAAATTGCCAACAAAGACGATAGTTTGACTTCATTGAACACAGCTTTCGCCAATGAAGGAGCGTACATCAATATTCCAAAAAGCAAAGTAGCAGATAAACCTATCGAAATCATGTATTTCTCGACAGGAAACGAAGCGGCTCTTTTGGTTCAACCGAGAAACTTAGTGATTGTGGGCGAAAACTCCCATGTTCAAATTATTGAGCGTCACCAAAGTTTAAACGAAAATCCAGTGTTAACGAATTCCGTTACCGAGATTTTTGCTAAAAAACGCGCCATTGTTGATTATTACAAAATTCAAAACGATACCCTTGAAGCGAATTTAATTGATAATACGTACGTTTCTCAACAAAAAGAAAGCCACGTTTCGGTTCATACCTTCTCTTTTGGCGGGAATTTAACGAGAAACAACTTAAATTTTTATCACTTCGGGGAACGATTGACAAGTACTTTAAACGGAATCACAATTATTGGCGAAAAGCAACACGTAGATCATTATACTTTGGTAAAACATTCGGCTCCAAATTGCGAAAGTTTTCAGGATTATAAAGGGATTTATTCCGGCAGTTCTACAGGAGTTTTCAACGGAAAAGTGTATGTAGAGAAGGAAGCTCAAAAAACGAATGCGTTCCAAAAAAGCAACAATATTTTATTAAGCGACAAAGCAACCATAAATGCAAAACCACAATTGGAGATTTTTGCTGATGATGTAAAGTGTTCTCACGGTTGTACCGTTGGGCAATTAGATGAAACGGCCTTATTCTACATGCAACAACGCGGAATTCCTAAAAAAGAAGCCAAAGCATTACTGATGTATGCGTTCTCGAATGCTGTCATCGAAAACATAAAAATACCAGAATTAAAACAACGAATTACCAAAATTATTGCCACAAAATTAGGCGTAAAATTAGGATTTGATTTGTAGTTTTTAACCGCAACGTTTTATAAGGAATACGCAAAGGGCGCAGAGTTTTACTAAACTTTGCGCCCTTTGCAATTTTACTTTGCGTGCTTTGCGGTTAATTTTTTTTCAAACTCCCTACAATTCCGCTCAACATCCCGTTAAAATCAAAATTAGAACCTTCCTTTAAGCCCATTCGAACAATCACTAAATCAAGTGACGGAATAATGGCCACCATTTGTCCTTGAAAACCGCTACAGTAAAACATATCTCTAGGAACATCCGGAAAATATCCGCCGGCATTAAGCCAAAAGTGTCCGCCATATCTACCGTTTGAAGTATTCGTAGGAGTTGCGGTGTATTTAGCCCAACTTTCATCAAAAATTTGGTCGCCGTTCCAATTGCCTTTGTGCAAATACAACAGTCCAAATTTTGACCAATCGCGTGTTGTTGCCCAGCCGTAGGACGAGCCTACATAATTTCCCACCATATCCGTTTCTACCAGCATCGAGTTCATCCCTATTTTATCAATCAAAGCAGAGTACCAAAAATCTAAATAGTCCTGATGCGTTTTGAATTGTTGTCTCAAAATTCCCGAAAGCAAATTTGTGGTTCCCGAAGAATAATTCCAATGCGCATTGGGTTTGAAAGCCGCTGGCTTTTCCCGTTGCACCTGCGCCATGTCTTCGGCTTGAAAAAGCATTTTAGTAGCATCCGAAATCTTATCGTATTGCTCTGTCCATTCCAATCCAGAATTCATGTGAAGCAAATCATTTGTAGTAATGATTTTGCGTTCGTCATTTTTCCATTCCGTTATAGGCGCCGGTTTATAAATATCGTATTTCCCTTGTTTTTGCAGAATTCCAAACAGGGCACTAGTAATACTTTTGGTCATCGACCAACCCAGAATTTTACTTTCCTTAGTAAAACCAGTGTCGTATTTTTCAGCAATAATTTTGTCTTTATAAATAACCAATAAAGAACGCGTTCTTTTATTCCTATCCCCTTTTGCATCAAAAGCATTGCCTACAGCCGCATTTAATTTAGTGTAATCAACGTTTGCAAAAACAGTATCTTTTGGCTCGTTATTTCCATAGGGGAAAGGCAAATTGTTGTTCAGTTTTGTTCTTTTTGGAACCAAATAGGGTTTAGTAACATCAAAATCATCATCAACTAATGTGGCTCCTAAACCTTCCCGGTAAATGGCTTTTCGTTCTTTCAATCCATAAACGGAAGCGGTCGCAAATTTTCCAGCATCATTTATTTTGTTTTTGGCCAAATCAATCAAATCGATGTCATTGTCGCCTTTTTCTATCATTTCCTGCGAACGATTATCAATAAAATGTCCTGAAGCAATGCTTTTGGCTGAAAAACCAGAAATTAAATCCAGTTTGGGATAGGTTGTAAATCCTAAATAAAAGATTCCGATAAAAGAGGCAAAACCAACGAGCTTGAAGTATTTTTTCATAGAGAATTAATTTCCAGCAATTTAATAAAAAAGAATCACAATATTGAACCACTTAGTACTACTGAAAAATGATTTTTCTGTGAACAAATATTTTTTATTTAAACGATTAAGAAATTAAGTTTCATTAAGAATTAACACCTCATTTTTCTAAATTTCTTACTAGTTAAATTTATAATGAGAAATTTTTCATAAATTCTTCCGATTTACCCAAAAGTAAGGTCTGAAGTCGTATTATATTTTTAGAAATCGTAACTAGTAATAACTTTTATTAACAACTGTTTGCCAAAAATTAATTCGAATTTCACTACTTTTGTATTTAGAAAAATTCTAAATAATGAAAACTAATTTCAAATTAGTTACTCTAAAAATAGAACACGTATTGGTTTTTCAACTGACCAATAAAAAACAATAAAACAAGCAGGTACATGTTAGACATCAATAAAATTAGAGCCGACTTCCCTATTCTTTCCCAAAAAGTAAACGGAAAACCATTGGTTTATTTCGACAACGGAGCCACTTCGCAAAAACCACAAGTTGTGATTGATGCAATTTCAAAATATTATCAGGAAATTAATGCTAATATTCACCGTGGCGTTCATACGTTAAGTCAACTGGCAACTGATGCTTACGAGATTTCACGTGCTAAACTTCAGCATCATATTAATGCTAAATTTGCTCATGAAGTACTTTTCACTTCGGGAACCACTTTTGGAATCAATTTAGTGGCTAACGGATTTGCTTCCATTTTAAAACCAGGCGATGAAGTTCTAGTTTCGGCATTAGAACACCACAGTAATATTGTGCCGTGGCAAATGTTGTGCGAGAAAACGGGAGCAACATTACGCGTAATTCCAATAAATCAGGATGGCGAATTGATTATGTCTGAATATGACAAATTACTTTCGGATAAAACGAAAATTGTGACCGTAAATCATATTTCGAATGCGCTTGGAACGGTCAATCCTATTAAATACATGATTGACAAAGCCCATGAAGTGGGAGCCGCAATTTTGATTGATGGTGCGCAAGCGGTACCACATTTGAAACCTGATGTTCAAAAATTAGATTGTGATTTTTATGGTTTTTCAGGACATAAAATGTGTGGACCAACAGGAACTGGCATTTTATACGGAAAAGAAGCGTGGTTGAACAAATTGCCGCCATACCAAGGTGGAGGCGAAATGATCAAGGAAGTGACTTTCGAGAAAACGACTTACGCTGAATTACCTCATAAATTTGAAGCAGGGACACCAAATATTGCCGGAGGAATTGTTCTGGGAACTGCGGTTGATTATATGAACGCAGTTGGTTTTGAAAACATTCAACAACAGGAATTAGAATTGTTGGAATATGGCACCAAACGATTGTTAGAAATTGAAGGCTTGAAAATTTTTGGCAATGCCAAAGAAAAAACTTCCGTAATTTCATTTAATATTGAAGGAATTCATCCCTATGATATTGGTACGATAATTGACAAATTAGGAATAGCCGTAAGAACGGGTCATCATTGTGCACAACCCATCATGAATTTCTTTTGTATTCCGGGAACGATACGAGCATCATTTGCTTTTTATAATACCAAAGAAGAAATTGACAGTATGGTAGCAGCAGTGAAAAAAGCACAAATAATGTTGTCTTAAAAATAATTTTATGAAACTATTTTCTTTTTTATTTCTGACCATTTTCTTAGGGAAAGGCTGCGACATCGCAAAAGCTCAAGATCTACAAAATGTAGTTATTGAATACACGGCCAATACTAGAGGTTTTTATCAACAAATAACGGTGAAAAATCAGATGCTAACAGTTTCAAAAAATCGTGACGGAAATGACAAACTTGTAGCAAAAAAAATATCGGATGCTGACTGGAAAGAATTAGTAGATAGTTTTAAAACGGTGGAATTGGACAGTTTGCCCAAATTAAAAGCACCAACAGAAAAACGCTTTTACGACGGTGCGGCTATAGCCAATTTGAAAATCACCTTCAAAGACAAAGCCTATGAAACGACCAGTTTTGACCACGGCTTTCCGCCAAAAAAAATTAATAAATTCGTGAATACAATAACTTCATTAGCTAAATAATAATGAAAATTAAAGAAATACAAGAAGAAATCGTCGAAGAGTTTTCTATGTTTGACGACTGGATGGAGCGTTATGAATACATCATCGAGTTAGGGAAAAACCTACCTTTGATAAAAGAAGAATTCAAAACCGAAAACAATCTAATCAAAGGCTGCCAATCGAAAGTCTGGTTGCAAGGCGAACAAAAAGACGATAAAATTATTTTCACTGCCGATAGTGATGCCATTTTGACCAAAGGAATTATTGCGATATTAATTCGTGTTTTTTCGAATCAAAGTGCCAAAGATATCCTAGATGCCGACATGAGTTTTATAGACGAAATAGGCTTGAAAGAACACTTATCACCCACTCGTGCCAATGGATTAGTATCGATGATAAAAAACATAAAAATGTATGCTTTGGCATTCAACACGCAAAATTGATTTAGAACAAGCAAGTCCTATTAGTTTTTTTTAATATAACTACAGACTTTGTTACAGTTACTTCTTTTGAATATTCAATGATAATAAATAAATTTTAAAGTGCTATATGCAACTTTAAATCTTAAACTTTAAACTAAAAATTATGACACAAGAAATAGACACTGCCGAGTTAGGAGAATCAATCGTAAAAACATTAAAGACTATTTACGATCCGGAGATTCCTGTAGACATTTACGAATTAGGATTGATTTACGATGTAATGGTTAATACAGATTATGAAGTGAAAATCCTGATGACACTTACCTCTCCAAACTGCCCAGTTGCAGAAAGTTTGCCAAGAGAAGTCGAAGAAAAAGTAAAATCGATTGCAAATGTGAAAGATGCTGAAGTAGAAATTACTTTTGATCCGCCTTGGAGCAAAGATTTAATGAGCGAAGAAGCAAAATTAGAATTGGGAATGTTGTAAAATTTGTTCAAGGTTTAAAGTTTAAGGTGTAGCAACTTTAACCTTTTAACCTTTTAACCTTTTCAAAATGGAAGAAATAATAAATAAAGTTGCGAATAGCGCCTTGGATGTTTTTGATCTTGAAGATTATTATCCAAAAGGGATTCGTACGCAAATTGATATTTCGCAGTGGCTTTTAGAAGGATTTATATTAAGAGAAAAAGACTTCAGAGAGCAGCTAAAAAATCACGATTGGTCACAGTACCAAGATCAATTTGTCGCAATTCATTGCAGCACAGATGCAATTGTCCCAGCTTGGGCTTCCATCTTAGTTGCGATTCAATTAGCGCCATTTACAAAAAAAATCATCAATGGAACAATAGAAGACTTAGAGGCTTCTCTTTATGAAGAATTGTTGACCAAAATTGATTATTCAGTTTATAAAAATAAGCCTGTTATTATAAAAGGATGCTCCAAAAAACCGGTTCCAATGCGGGCTTATGTGCTGGCAGCGCATTATTTGCAACCTTTTGCACGAAGTATTATGTATGGCGAAGCTTGCTCTGCCGTTCCGTTGTACAAAGCGCCTAAAAAAGGATAATTTATCGCGTTTATTAATATTTAAAACTCATAGACATGAAAAAAATGACTTTTTCTTTAGTGTTCTTTTTTGCTCTGATCTCTATGCATGCGCAAGAAACAGCTACAGACACCACAAAGTTTTGGACCAAAAAAGGAAACATCTCCTTACTTTTTAATCAATCAGCCTACAACAAGCAATGGCTGGGTGGCGGAACTTCGAATGTTGCAGGGAATTTTGGGTTGAATTACGACTTCAATTATAAAAAAGACGATATCGTTTGGGACAACAAATTTATTTTGGCATACGGTTTAACCAAAATAAAAGGAGGCGACAAACCTGCAAAAACAGACGATCGCTTGGAACTAAATTCTCTTTGGGGAAAGAAAGCCAAAGGACAATGGTACTATTCGATGTTTTTCAATTTCAAGACCCAAATGGACACTGGTTTAGACAAAAATGACGAGAAAATTTCGCATTTTTTCTCTCCCGCTTATTTCCAATTGGGACCAGGAATGTTATGGAAAAAAAGCAATAACTTAAGTGTCAATTTTTCTCCAGCAACATCAAAATTAATTATTGTTCACCCTCATTTTACCCAATTTAGATCCTCATTTGGTGTATTGCAAGGTGATTCGTCTCGATTTGAGTTTGGATCTAGTATTTCGGGCTACTATAAATTCAACATCATGACCAATGTGTCTGTAGAAAATAGATTGAATTTATATTCTAATTATTTAGACAATCCCCAAAACGTTGATGTCGATTACCAGATGAATGTGATTATGAAAATCAACAAATACTTATCAGCAAATGTAGCCGTCCAAGCTATTTATGATGACAATTCAGTACAAGCCGTTCAGGTAAGAGAATTATTTGGATTAGGTGTTAACTACGGTTTCTAATTCATTTTTAAAATACTAAAAATGCCCTTTTGGATAATTTCAAAAGGGCATTTTTATTTTAAATTCATTCCACAATCTTGATAATTTTTCCAGTAAATGAATTACTTTGCTTCCTTCAAGTTTATTTGTGCGATGTAGTCTTTTAGAAATTTTTCCACATCTAAGGGTTCTTTAAATCGATTTGGCTTATCGTCTAATGTTATAGTAATCATATACCTTTCATTTACAAAAGCAACGTAAGAAACTGAATCTGACGCTCCTCCATACGGTGAAAACCGAGCGGAAACAATGCGACTTTTTTTATACTTTCTATCGAATGGAGAAAGCTCATGTGAACCTAAAGCTATTGCTTCGGGTTTAAAAATCATAAACTTAATCGGCAAAAATGCTTTCCCTTGTTTGGTTTCAAAAAAGGGATCATTATAATCCGCGATTTCAACTCTCATTGTTTGCCTAGTTTGCGGAATACAGTAGTCAAAATTCAACTTAAAATCCATATTCTGTACCGCACAACTTGAAACCTCTCTAAAAATATATCCTTGATATTCTAGTATTTTTGGGAAAAAATGATACTCAGCTGCTTTTCTATCGGTTTTACAACCTATCTCTTCCCAAGCTGGTATTATTGGTATGTAGTCGGCCAAGGTGGGGCAACAACTTGGTAAATTAAGGTCGTCACAATTGGTCTCAATTTGAGCGATACTAAATTGAAAAACGCATAGTGAAAGAATTAAAAATAGTTTTTTCATGGTTGCTATCATTTCTTAAAAACAGATAAATCTCTTTTTAGTTTGTTACTGTGTTCAAATTTACATAAATAGACTCGGAATAATTATAGTAACATAATGAAAAATTCAACTATCCATATTTTAGAAATACTAAAATCAAATGTCACTAAAACGCTTTTAGGCTTTCACCGCTACTCTTTTGCAACGAGCACTGAGATACTTATGGGAACTAAATATAGCCTTGCAGGTTAACTCACTCCATAAAAAAAGAGGACTAAAAGCCCTCTTGATTATGAATCTAAAAATTCCTGATAACCACAAACAAATAGCCTTGAGAAAAGTTTTACACAAAACGATTTTCGTTGTTCATGCTGTGTATGCAACGAACTCTATTGTTTTGGATATTGGTTTACTGAACGAACTCCAGAGAACTATCTGAAAGATCAAAATAAGCTCCTACAATTTTTATCTGTCCTTTAGTTTCCATTTCTTTTAAAATTGGGCTTTTTGCTCTGATTTGTTCAATAGTATTTCTAACATTGTTTTCACAAACGTGTTTTACAAACGCCTCATTTTTTGAAGTTTTTTCCCCAGTAAAATCTTGACTTTTAAGTATCGCAGGTTTAATTTTTGTAAGCAACGCTGTAATATTACCTAATTTCACATCGTCAATCGCACTTTTTACAGCACCACAATGTTCGTGTCCCAATACCATTACTAATTTTGCTCCAGCAACCTTACAAGCATACTCCATACTTCCTAGTTGGTCTTCGTTTACAACATTACCCGCTACTCTACCAACAAATAAATCTCCAATTCCTTGATCAAAAACATCTTCAACTGGAACTCGGCTATCGATACAACCTAGTACTATTGCTTTTGGATATTGTCCTGACTCATAGTTTCTCACTTGTTCTGAGTGGTCTCTATGTGTTTCTATCCCGTTACGAAAACGTTCGTTACCCTCTTTAAGTTTTTTTAAAACCACATCAGGTGTTAATTTGTCTTGATCCTCTTTGGTTCTTATATGCTCTAAATTTTTAACATCTATTGCTTTTTCTTCTACTTTTACTTCGCTACTTTTAACTTCTGTTTTTGGCTCGTTTTTGCACGCAAACATGATAGTTGCGATAGTAAATACCAATGCTAGTTTAATTGATTTTCTTATCATATTTATTAAATTTATTTGCCTACTTCTTTTACGGTGTTCGGCTAGTCCGTTGTATTTATTCTTTCTAAAGTTGAAATGCTAATGTAAATTTCCATTAGTGTTCGAATGGGAAATTAATTAAAAAGGAGCCTTGCAAATAGTAGAAAGCGTTTCATTAACCTCAAAAACCTTGCCTTTAATATCTGAATAACCAAAATTCCCTAGCCTTTCGGTGTGCATTTTAAGATATTTTTCAGCATTTTCACGAGAATCAAACATATAAACACCTCCAGCCATTTCGTCTTTCTCGCTTTCTGTCCAGAATTTCCAAATAAAACCTGGTTCGTTTGTAATGCTTTGTGCAAGTTCTTTCATTTGATTTGCCATTTCTTTTCCCCAAACATCTTTATGTGGGAAATCTACATACATTATAACTGCCATACTATTTAATTTATAAAATTAGAATGCAAAGTTAAAGCCATGCGATTATCTTTGTACTATAGGTTTCCTCAAAGAAACTAATTTCTTTTAAGAAACTCAAAATTACAACAAATGAAATTAAGGCATAATTTAGAATCGTCAGATCAACGTATAGAGCAAATTTTGGCAATTAAAGACACATTGGATCTTATAACCGGAAAATGGAAAGTTTTAATAGTCTTTACATTATTACGTAACGGAAAAATGAGGTTTACAGCACTTAAAAAAGCGCTGAATGGAATTGCCTCAAAAAAACTTTCCAGTGATTTGAAAGATTTAGAAATTAATAAATTAATTGACCGAAAAATTGTCAAATCAAAACCTATAACTGTAGAATATTCAATTACAGAGCATGGAAGGTCTCTAGACAACTTAATCTCAGCACTAATGAATTGGGGGCTAAATCACCGAAAAGAAATTATTAAGAATTAAAAATACTAGGAACAATCCCGTTAGTACTACTTTACAATCTATGCTCATTCCAATGATCAATTACAATCAACTTTACAATCTCTTTTTGAAGTTTTAAAATTACAGGGTTATTTTGGAGCTGCAATTTCCATCAGAAAAGCAGCAAGCAAGGCTCCATAAGTTCCGATAACGTAACCAAAAACAGCCAAAAGAACTCCTACGCTAGCTAATGAGGGATGAAACGCCGAAGCTACGATTGGTGCCGAAGCAGCTCCACCAATGTTAGCTTTACTTCCCACAGCCAGAAAGAAATAAGGAGCTTTGATTATTTTGGCAACAATAACAAGTAATAAAACGTGTATTGCCATCCAAATTAGCCCAACAACTAATAATCCTGGATTGCTCATTACCGAACCTAAATCCATTTTCATTCCTATTGAGGCCACTAAAATGTAGATAAAAACACTTCCTATTTTACTTGCGCCTGCGCCTTCGTATTCTTTGAGTTTGGTAAAAGAAAATGCAATTCCTAATGCCGTGGCAATCGTAACCATCCAAAAGAATCGGTCTCCAAAAGTAGATGCAAAACTGGTTGGATCGTTTACTATTTCAAAATTGGCTTTTAGTACGTCGGAAATCGAATTGCTTCCCCAATGTGAAAGACCAACGGCTGTAAAAGCGACTCCCAAAATCACCATTAAGTCCGTTAAACTAGGGTTTCTCGTTACGTTAGCAGCATAAGCAGTCACTTTTTCTTTCAGTTCTTCGATGGAACTCGTATCCGCCTTTAGCCATTTGTCTATTTTTTCTTTTCGGCCAATACCAAATAGTAAAAAGGCCATCCAAATATTAGCCACCACAATATCCACCAATACCATGGCTCCGTATTTTTCCTGATTGTATTGAAATACTTCGAGCATAGCGGCTTGATTCGCGCCACCACCAATCCAACTTCCGGCTATGGTAGAAAGCCCACGCCAAACGGCATCAAAACCAGCGCCTCCCACTGTTGCCGGAGAAAATAGAGAGGTAATTAAAACGGCAAGCGGAGCACCAACAATAACGCCAACTGTTCCTGTAAAAAACATAATCAAAGCTTTAGGTCCCAATTTGAACATGGCTTTCAGGTCAATGCTTAAGGTCATCAAAACCAAAGCTGCAGGAAGTAAATACCTACTGGCTATAAAATAAATAGATGATTTTTTAGTAATAATTTCCCCGTTTTCGCTCATTTCGCTCCATTCTGGTGAAATAATATTTAATGAACTGAAAATAGAAGGAAGTAAATAACACATCAACAACGATGGAAAAACTATATAGAATTTTTTCCAAAAACCTTCTTTGAGCGAGGAGGTATAAAATACAAAAGCCAACAACAGCATTAATAATCCAAAAACTATAGAGTCGTCTGTAATAAAAGGTGGGTTTATCATATTTTTCAATTTGCCCGCAAAATAAGATAATTTTTGTCAGGACTACAATTTCGGAGAAAATACTAGTAACTATTTTACGTGATTACGCTTTACTTGTACCAATACTAAAAAATAGCCACGAATTCACTAATCGAGCTAGTTAAAACCTCCTAAAACAAAAGCTTTAGAAATTTTAATTAAAAAAATTTGTGAATTCGTGGCAAAAAAATAATTAGCTCATAATGCGGACAGTCCTATTTTATTTTATAATCATTAAAGTTTTAATTCTTAAATACCGTTTTCCCGTCTTTGGTTAATTCAAGGTTTTCTCCTTTTCCTCGTAATTCATAATGGTCGTTTTTGTACCAAATTCCAGAAGCTGGCTTTTGACCGGCTAACTCAAGCTCTTCACCGCCATCTAAATACACTTTTACACTATTTGTTGTGTTATTGTAAGTCATATCCAGCGTTTGTCCTTCCTTATTTTTTAGCACTGTTTTTACAATATGGTCTTTATGTGTAAAAACCACTTTTCCGTCTTTTTTCAAATCTATGTCGTTTCCTTTTCCTGTCAATTCGAAATTATCGTTTTTATACCAAATTCCTGATGCCGGTTTTTGATCTAGCAATTCAATCGTTTCTCCAATAAAATGGAGCGTTGCAGTTCCTTTGGTATTGTTAAAGGACATTTCTAATTTCTTCCCGTCTTTATCAGTTGACGAAAGAACCACAATGTCATCAGCAGCTTTTTCAACTGATTCAGTAGTTGGCGTTTCTGTGTTTTCTTGCTTTGGTGCTTCTTTACAAGAATTCAAAAATAAGGCTGCTAGCATTGCGATTGTCAAAAATTTCTTTGTCATTTTTTTGTTTAATTATTGTTTAAATTTATCTAGTTTATACACTATTACTGTTTGTACCAAAAATCAGACCATTATGTTCCCGGACATACAATTAGTGCACTTTCTATTGATTAATTCCGATGGATTTAACGATCCTTTTTTTAAATTTTGAAATTACAGTTTTCCTTTATTGATGCAGTGTTTGTGTACGGGTTGAAAATTTGCTATAATTGTCAAAAAAAAACATTAAAACCAGCTGAAAAACTACTTTAAAAAAAAAGAGGAGACTAAATTCTCTAAATACTCCTCAATTAATTTTACAATAATTCCATAAGTCCTGCCAGTGAACGGTTTTTTTATTTAGTTCTCTTTATCTTTTCTAGATTCTGTCTTGTAGAAAACACGTCAGCAATATGTATAAAGTTCTTTTTTTCGTCAATACTATAAATAATTTTGAACTTCATTTATTTGTATTTTGCTAAAAGTTCAGAGCTAGTTTTGTAGCGACCGTTTTTAAAATCATCTTCAGACTTATCAATGCCTTAGTTGAATTCTTTAATTGACATTGGTTTGAATGAATCGCTATTATTTCTATTTTTCATCAAACTTTCAAACTGAGAAATAACATCTTCTCTTTGAAGTTTAAGAAACTCTTATATAAATTCTAATTTGTTAGTTTGTAAATCCATCTTTTAGTTATTTTTTAAAATTTACAAATTATCTTTAAACAGTTTAATCTTTCTACAGGATTTTACACGCAGCTTGCTGCTAACGACAGTTCGTCTAAAAACCTCTAAACGAACTGATTTTTGTTAATTAGAAAGTAAATATAGGTGATTTAAACTACAATTATTTGTCTTTTTGAAAAAAGAAATTTGATTTAGTTTTTCAAAAAAGGAGTTGTAAAAAGCGTTAAAAACGTCTTTTAGAGCTCTTAAATATAAAGCCAATATTTTTAGATATTGTTTTAGTAGATTTTGGTCAAGTAAGTTAAAGATTGCCATATGTTTTATGCTTCGAAAATCAATCCTATATCAGTTCAAGCGTGTTTAATAGTTTTCTTAGAGATCATTTTTTTTGTGTTATTCGTATTGTTTGATCACTTTTGTGGGCACAGTTTACAAAAATGCGCTAACTGTTGTGGTATGTTAGCGCGATCGGGATTCCAACATTCAAATTCAGAATTTTTAGATACTGTTTTAGTAGATTTTTGTCAACCAAATTAAAAATTTGATTTAGGCTTCAGGCTTCGAAAATCAATCGTATATCAGTTCAAGCGTGTTTTATAGTTTTCTGAGAAATGATATTCTTTGTGTTATTTGTATTGTTTGCTCACTTTTGTGGACACAGTTTACAAAACTGCGCTAACTGTTGTGCGATGTTAGCGCGATCGGGTCTATTGCTTACTAGCTGTTATAGCCAGTGGTTCTTTTCGTCATTGTCCACCATGTTTAATTATTTTTCCTTTTTCTTATGTTTCGTTTTGTTCGTCTTCAATATATTGTTCGTCTTCAGTTGGATAGAAGGAAACCCAAACTTCCACTAAATAGTCGTGAAAACCCCAGCCAATTCCGCTTGTGTCGTCAACAACTTTATCAACTCGGTCTTCAAATTTAGCCAAAAGATTTTCTTTGTCCATTAAGGTTAAACTGTCGAAGAAAGTTGTCGCCAAACTCTTGTAAAACGACTCGTTAATGTCGCCATAGTCATTTGTAAATTTCACTCCAGTTTCCACGTAAATAAGCATTAGGTCCGCGAGTAAATCAGCCGAAGTTCCCATTTTTTTGAAGTCGCTGATTGCTTGTTTTCCGTCTTTGAGTTTGTAGTTGTTACCACGCTTTGGATATAACGCTTCAAAAATTTTGTCACGGTATTTCTCAAAAAGTACTCTTTCGTTTGGATTTACATAAAAGTCGAAAAACTCTTTAACGGACTTGTTATTTTTATACTGGACAGCAATAAGGTCAATGAGTTTGTCCTTGTCGAGTTTTTTTAATTCTTTTTTTATATGTGTCAGTCCCATGCTTCTTTATTGTTACGGTCGTCCCACCATTGGCTATAACGTCAGTCTGTGAAAAAACTTCGGTATTTACAAAAACAAATATAACAAAATAGTTGTAATAAAGTACTAAATTTCGTATTTCTAAACATGCAACACATCAGAGGGATTTCCCGCAACCAAATGACTATCGATAGTTTAGAATCTAGTATTTCTGCTAATAATCCCATCCGATTCATCGATGCTTTTGTCGGGCATATTGACTTGAAAGCATTAGGTTTTGAAGTGCAAACCCTAAAAACCGAGGGTCGTCCCAGTTTTGATTCCAAAATTTTACTCAAACTCTATTTGTACGGCTATTTCAAGGGACGTAGTAGTTCGCGTAAACTCGAAAAAGTCCTTTCTTGCCTAAATGTCCGTGTTGTAAAACGGGTAATTTACACCGGACAGCAGTTTTTGACCAGCGTGGTCCACCTGCTTGGTATCTTGGCGGTGGCCAAAATCTAGATCCCTGTCAAAACTAATTTTATGGCTAAGGGAACTTGTGTACAAAAGTGACCGAAAACACGAAACTAAACCCAAAATCCTTCTCAAAAAAAAAGAGGACACTAAATCCTCTTGACATTCTCTCTCAAAACTTTACGATAACTCCATAGTTCCTGCCAGTGGACGGTTCCGTTCAACCGGAGTTTCATTGTTCGTGCTGCGCACGCAACGAAGCTGTTGGGCGATCGCTTTTTTTTCTTGTGTTCTTAAAATGGTAGGTTTTCCCAATCTGAATTTTCGACTTCGACTACTACATTTTTTACTTTAATTTTATTTTCAATTGATTCTATGAATTTAATTGAATTTGTAACATTATTGAATATTAAAACACTTTCAGAATAGTTTAAAATTTGATTGTCGTGAGCCAAGCTTCTATTATTTCTTACATCATTAAATGCTTCAATTATATTAATAGAATATTTTAAAATT
>RRZU012213713.1_pt1 | contig 23713 bp, 21 predicted proteins | sample 2165561 | NCBI WGS metagenome assembly RRZU01 (sample SAMN10456909, study PRJNA506462) | wastewater metagenome | isolation source: wastewater sludge | place: USA: Moscow, Idaho | reverse complement strand
CAAATACATACGTAGCAGCATTTCTGCCCAGTCTTGCGCTTCGGTACCGCCCGAGCCTGATTGGATGTCAACATAGCAATCATTGCCATCCATCTCACCGCTAAACATACGCTTAAATTCAAGATCAGCCACTTTGGCTTCTGCTTCATCTAGCTCTGCCTGCACATCTGTGAGTAACGTGGCATCATCGGCTTCTACTGCCAATTCAATCATGGCTTTGGCGTCTTCTAGTTTTTTATCGAGTGCCAAAATCACCCCAATCACATTGTCTAATTGGGCTTTTTCTTTACTGATTTTGGTGGCGCGCTCAGGGTCATTCCAAAGCTCGGGGTTTTCAAGCTCTAGGTTGACTTCTTCTAGACGCTCTTGTTTGGCTTCAACGTCAAAGATACCCCCGAAGCTGATTGCCGCGGTCGGTCAAGTCTTTGATGTGCTCTAAATACGGGTTGATTTCCATGAACAGTTACCTTCAATCGCTAAAATTTGAGAACATGCTATTATACATGAATTGATGACAGGGCACACCTTTAGGCACTAGGGGCAAGTGCCCAATCCTCTATTGCCCAATGATGCGCCAAGGCATGCGCGCGTAGGGTGTCATCAGGACACACTGCAACGGCGACATCTGCCCATTGTAGTAGCGGCAAGTCGTTTTTGGAGTCTGAATAGGCATAGGTTTTGACATAGTTGATACCTTGCTGCTGCTGGCTTGCCATCCAGTGATTAAGGTTTATCAGTTTGCCTTCTTTAAAATTTGGCTGCCCTGCCACGTTACCTGTATAACCCTCGGGTGTGACTGCCAATCGGGTTGCCAAAATATGATCATTGGCAATGCCAAACAGCTCGCTGGCAATGGCGGTGACCACAAAATCATTGGTGGCAGAAATCACCACAACGTCATGCCCTGCTTGTTGGTGCGCTTCAATGGCTGCCACGGCTTTGGGTCGAACTTTTGGCGCGATATTTTCTTGCAAATATTGCTCACGCCACGCAAATAGCTGCCCAAGCGAATGCTGCTTTAAAAAACCTGCCACAAACTCATTATAAACAATAGGGTCTAGTGTGCCGTCAATATACTGCTCATAAAACTCGCGATTTTTGGCACGGTACCGCGCTTCTTCTACCAAATGATGTTTGACCAAAAACTCCCCCCACATGTAGTCACTGTCGGTGTCAATCAGGGTGTGGTCTAGGTCAAATAGTGCCAGTTGTTTGTCTAATTGTTTATCTAGTTGTTTATCAAGGTCTTGGGTCATGGGTAATGCCTTTAAAATAATTGGGAAATAAAAAAACCAAATAACAACCCGATAGCGGATTAGGGGCTGTCGCTTTCTACTGCTAAACTATCGCCAAAGCGCCACGTGCGGATGATACGTAATTCAAGAATATCTTTCATATCTTTGCCAAATTTGCCAAATGGTGCTGCCTTTCTTACCGAGTTTTTGGCGGCTTCATCCAAAATTGCCGTACCTGATGATTGCAAAATGTGGATGGACTTGACCTGCCCATTGGGCAAAATGATCACCATTAGGCGCACATCACCCGTAATACCTTTGGCGCGGGCTTCTTGTGGATAGTGCTGGTTGCCAATGTGATAGGCTTGCTGACGAAAATTTTCAATATAGCGCGCTGCCTCACCTGTGGTGGTTGAGTTACTACTCACTGTCTGTACCGCCGATTTTTTGGCAAGTAACTGGCGGTTTTGGTTAATTTTGGTTTCTAATGTGGCTATTTGCGCTTGCACGCGCTGCTCCTCAGCGTCAAGCGCGCTACTATCATCTTGTTCTTTATTGTTATTGTGTTTTTGAATTTTTTCCCAGCTTAAGGTGGTGCGCAGATAGCTTTCTTGGAATGCCGCTTGGCGCGTTTGCCGCTGCTGGTTGACAATATCGTCGGTCTCGTGCGCCTCATCATCCGTGACTGGACTGATGGTATTATTCTCAAAGCGCAGTTTTTGTGCTTCTGTGCCACCGCCTTGCTGGCTGGCATTGGCGATAAAGTCGGCTTTTTCGTTTTTTTGCAGATTTTCTGTCAACACTGTGGTAACTTCTTGAACCGCGGCGGCAGGTGAGCTTTTATCTTCAAATTCAATAGCAAAAATAAACAAGGCATGCACTGCCACGGCTGTCACGGTGGCAAACAACAAGGCATTGTCAGCGCTAGGTAGTAGCTTTTGAAAAAAATGATTTTGCCTGTTTTTCATATAAACCAAAATATCAACCTTTAGCAATTAAGCAACGCGATCATAACAACCTTACTAAGCAAAAATACAATCACCTAGCGTATGATAGGGACGTGTTATTATAAATTAAATCAGCCACTGGCTGAAACAAATTTCATCAGCCTTAGTTGGTTATTGTGGGTTATTGATAGTTATAAGGGGGTTAGATTATACACCCCAAGCCCAACTAGCCAAGTGGTGAATGTCTTTACAAAACCTAAAAACCCATTAAAATGACCTCATAGCAACCACCGTTTTTAATTGAGAATACCCGTGATTATCGATAATAAGCCATTAGACGAGTTTTTGAGTGCCCAATCAGATTACTGGATAGGCGAATTAATGCAAAAATCACAACAGTGGTATGAAAATATTGAGGATTTTTCTCAGCAAGAATTCTTATTGCCTGCCAGTGAGGCGCAGCTCAATGACGCTTTGCAAAAATTTGTGGTAAATAAAGTTAAAGCGATCTTGGCAATGCGGCTGGAGCTGCATGAGGGCTGGCTACGGCTTTATGCAACGGTACAGTATCAGGGCATTTTTGCCGATCTTGCAGTTAATTTGGGTGTGGTGCAAGCCCAATTTGATCGCTATCGGCAGCGCTTTGTTTTTCAGCAGCTCACTGACACAGATGTGCTGAGAATATATTGCGATTCTTATCTAAAATCAAAAGCCATCCACACAGCGTTGTGGAGCTTTCATCGGGTATTAAAGCAAGACCCACTGGGGTTTTTACTTGAAAAAATCAAACTGGTGCATCAAAAAGAGGATATTTTATACTTAGATCTTAGCCGATGGCTCAAGAATAACCAAAAAATCATGGATACACTTCATAAAGTACAAGTGAACCACGGCTATTTGGCAGAGCAGCAGTTATTACTAAAAGCCAATATTAATATTAGCGAGGTACTCAATATGGGTAGCCAGCAGCAGCTAATTACTGAAGCGGATAATCCCAACATACCTGCCGCTGTCACCCCAACTAACGCCGCTTAAAACTGCCACAGTATTATGCATGCTAGCATTGTTCTAGCGCCCCAACCGCGACAGTTTTATGCATGTTACCAGTAGTTTTCTACGGCAATATTACCCACCCCGCGCCGATTCATGGTCAGCCCAATTGATTTGAGTGCCTCTTTTGTATCCTCAACCATTTGGGGGTTGCCGCATAGCATCACATGACTAGTTGCTGCATCCAAGCCTTGCCCTACCCGTGCTTCTAGTTGCCGCGATACAATCAGCTCAGGAATCCTAGCCGTTTCGCCAGTGTAGTGGGTTTCTCTTGTAACCACAGGCACAAACACAAACTCTGCCCCACCTTCGCCATAAACAGCTTTTAGCTCGCTAATCTCGTCAAGATATGCCAATTCTTGGCTTGTTCTGGCGCTGTATACCAAAATAATAGACTGATACTGCTGCCACACGTCAAGTGTTTTTAGGATCGATAAAAATGGCGCCAAGCCAGTTCCTGTTGCTAATAACCACAAATCTTTGGGTAATGGCTGTTGATAACGAGCTAAGGTCAAATAACCAAACGGCATAGGATTCAGCTTTAGCGTGTCACCCGCAGTAATATGCTGAACTTTGCTAGTAAATTCACCATTTGGAATCACCACTGAAAAAAACTCAATAAATTCATCATAAGGTGATGAAGCCACCGAGTAAGCCCGAAACACATAGGGCGCTGGTTGGGGAGGTAAATCTTGGTAAAATTGCAAATCTTGACAATGAATACCCAGTCTTACAAACTGCCCTGCCGTAAACTTAAATCCTGCGGGACGTGCTACTTTAAAGCTTAGCAAAGTGTCTGCCCAACGGGTGACTTCAAGCACCGTTACAGGGGTACTATTTTCATCTGACATAACAATTATCTCAACTTTTTAACCTTACTTTTTAACCTTACTATGATAAAAAAAGCGTACCTTAAAGCCAGTTAAGATACGCTTTTGACGAGCGATAGAGCGACTAACTTAATAAGCCATGATCATTTAATAAATTCTGACCAAACTAATTATTTGTGATAGACCCTCTGGGAACACCCCAAAGTATAGCACTGCCGCCGTTACCAACAACACCATAATACCACCCGCTTGGATACCCCAATGGTTGACTGCATCGTGAGACAGTGATACTTGAGGGCGTCTAAATAGAGTAACCATCAAATTGAGGTAGTAGTATAAACTAATGGCGCTACCCACAATAATCATGGCGCTAAGCCACCAACCTTGTGCTGACACTGTCGCAAAAATTGCAAAGAATTTACTAATAAAGCCTGCTGTCAAAGGAATACCTGCCAGTGATAGTAACATTACCGTAAACACCGCGGTAAGTACAGGACGCTGCCAGAAGATACCCTGAAAATGCTCGATCAATTCTGCTTCACCTTGACGTTTGTAAGGGCTTGACATGATAGTAACAACCCCAAACGCTCCAATAGTGGTGAAAGCATAGACCGCCATATATAAGCTTACAAATCCTGCTGCCTCAACTTTAACGGCACTAATCACCGCTAATACATAACCAATATGAGCAATAGAAGAATAAGCCAATAGGCGTTTTACATTTTGTTGGCGTAGCGCTAGCACGTTACCCACAATCATTGATAAGCTTGCAATAACCACAATCAGCGTATTAATGGATGGCAGTGCCAATGTAGCGGATGTCAATAAAAAGCGCAAACCAAGCGCCATCATCGCCACTTTTGCCACACTACCCAAAAAGGTAGAAACAGGGGCAGGCGCACCTTGATAGACATCTGGTGTCCAAGTATGAAATGGCACGGCAGACAATTTAAATGCCACACCAAACACAATCAGAGCCGCACCTACTACCAACGTAGGCAACATCATGCCACCTTGCAGCGCAGTAACCACCGCCATACCAATTTGGCGGAATGACAAACTACCTGTCATCGCATAAATTAGTGCCATCCCCATCAACATAGTGGCAGACGCAGTGGCAGACAATAGCAAATATTTAAAACCTGCTTCTAGCGACTTACCACGCGCATATGTATATGCAAGCATACCATACATGGGTACAGACAATAACTCAAGGCTAAGAAAGAAAGATGCCAAGTGGTCACTACACACCATAAACAAAGCGCCTAGCGTTGAGATTAGCATCAACAAATACAGCTCTTCTTTATGATCACGCAAACCTTCAATATAGCCATATGCCAAAGTAAAGCATGCCAACGCACACACCAATACAATGACCATATTAAATTGCGCAAAACTATCTACCACAAACAAGGAAGAAACCAAACCTTGAGAGGGACTAAAAGCTCCGTAGATACCATGCAGCAAGCTAGTCGGACTTGCTCCCAGCAACTGCACAAGGAGTACACCCAGTGCAGTATTCAAACCAATCACACTAATTGTGCCAGCAATAACATTGGAACGTCTCATGGCAATGGCAATCATTACCACAATCATTGTAACAGACAGTATTAGCATCGGCATCAATGGCATAAGCGCACTACTATCAAAAGGAACAATAGGATTCATCTATTTTACCTCCATATAAGCAAATGGCTCTTGGGTAACTGGCGCCACACTTTTCATATGATAAGCCTGATTAATCCATTGCATACTATGATCTGATGTATCTAAGAAAGACTGTGGATATAGACCCAACCACAATAAACCAAACGCCAACACCAACAAAATAGACGCCTCACGCACGTTAATATCTCGCATTGGCGCAATTTTTTGTACCGTGGGTGTCGCTTCTCCAAACAATGCCTTATAAATCATAATTAACGCGTACAACCCTGCCAACACCAAACTAAAAGTAGCAAATACCACTGCCACAGGATGGTCAGCAAACGACCCTAACAGGATCAAAAACTCGCCAATAAAGTTACCTGTACCTGGAATACCTAATAGCGCAGCACTGAAGAACATAAGTAGCGGCGGATAATAGCGCATTTGCCCCCACATACCGCCCATCATACTCAAATCACGGGTATGTAAGCGCTCATATAACTGACCACTCATAATAAATAACGCTGCAGAACTCAAACCATGTGCAAGCATTTGGATCATCAAGCCTTGGAAGCTCAATAATGTCCCTGCATATAGCGCAAGTACCACAAAGCCCATATGAGAAATACTCGTATAAGCTAAAAGGCGCTTAATATCTTGCTGCATGAAGGCAAGCCATGCCCCATAAAAAATACCAATGCTACCCAAGGTAATAGCAATGGGTGCAAACTGAGCACTGGCTTCTGGAAACAGCGGTAACACAAAACGCAACAAACCATACGCCGCTGTCTTAATCAAAATACCAGCCAAATCCACCGAACCTGCTGTCGGAGCTTGCGCATGCGCATCGGGCAGCCAACCATGGAGTGGAAAAATTGGTAATTTAACCGCAAAGCCAATAAAGAACATCAGCATCACGGGGTATTGCCATTTTCCAAGATCCGTACCCAACAAATCCATATAATTAAAAGTAATTTGACCTGTGGTAGAAGCATGAATCATCACCAAAATCAAAATACCAATAAGCATAATCAACCCAGACGCTTGGGTATAAATAAAGAATTTGGTAGCAGCATACTCCTTGGTTTTACCACCGACGGCATTATGACCCCAAATGGCAATTAAGAAATAGATAGGTACTAACATCATTTCCCAAAAGAAAAAGAACAAGAACATATCAATGGCTAAAAAAACACCAATAACACCGCCCAAACTCCAAAGCAAGTTGAGATGAAAAAATCCCACACGGCGCGTGATCTCACCCCATGAACAAGCGACTGCCATCATGCCTAAGAACGCAGTTAGGCTGACCATCAACAGCGACAAGCCGTCTAATGCCAAATGAAAACTCACGCCCAAAGAAGGAATCCATGGCAATACAAATTGTGCCATCCAAGTAGGCTTAGTGGTGACCTCAGCAATCGTTTGCGCCGAGCCAATAAAACCACCATTTTGCCACAACAATACAGTAATTAAAAATGTACACAACATACCGATGAACGCAATCCAACGTGGCATACGTTCATCAATTTTTTCAACTAACCAACACAGAAATCCTGCAATGATTGGAATAAAAATCAAGGCGGGTAATAAGAGATTATTTTGCATCGCCGTTACTTCCCTATCATCATCATTACCAACACCAACAACACTGCCATACCAAAACCAAAACTAGCAGCATACCCACGAACCGATCCAGACTCAAACCAGGTTGTCACACGATTACCCACCAATGATACCATTGGTAGGACATTCCAAATTTTATCCACTGGATCGCTTTTTAATAGTTTACCAATTAATAAAAATGGTTTTACAAACACAATGTCATAGAGTGCATCAAAACCAAGTCCATGATAACACCAGTAATTTAATGCATGTCCCAAACGCGTCTCGGTAAACTTAGCCACCAAACGTCCTTTATCAACGGCAAATAAAAACCCAGCAATAACCAGACCTGCTAGCATAGCACCCATCGCGATCATCTCAGCCGTATGCTTGGCAGACTCACCTTTTTCACCCAGTAAGTCGCCCACACTCGCTGGCAATACCCCTGCCAACGGTGGATGAATCAGCGCACCAACGCCTGTAGACAACACTAGCAATACTGCCAATGGTAGCCAATACGAGATCCCTTTTAAAGCGTGAATCGGCGTTTTTGCCTCACCAAAGAACACAATCCAAATCATACGGAAGGTATAAATAGAGGTTAAAAATGCTCCCATCACTGCCATCCAAAATAAATTCATGTGACCTGAAGCAAATGTTTCCCAAATAATCGCATCTTTTGAATAAAAACCGACTGTCACCCATGGAATGGCTGCCAAAGCACCGCCGCCGATCGCAAATACCGCAAACAAGAATTTATTTTTGTAAAACAAACCACCCATCTTAAAGATATTTTGCTCATGATGATAAGCCAAGATAACCGCGCCTGAACCCAAAAATAGTAACGCCTTAAAGAATGCATGCGTCATCAAGTGGAAAATCGCCACTTGCCACGCCCCAACACCCAGCGCCAAAAACATATAGCCAATTTGGCTCATGGTTGAGTATGCCAAAATACGCTTAATATCTGTTTGCGCAAGCGCACAAAAACCTGCTACCAAAAGCGTTGTCGCGCCCACAATGCCAACCCAACTGGTCAACACATCTGGCGTCAATAAAAACACAGGATGCAAACGCGCAATGAGATACACACCCGCCGTTACCATAGTTGCCGCATGAATTAATGCAGACACAGGCGTCGGGCCTGCCATCGCATCAGCCAGCCAAGAATGCAGCGGAATCTGAGCAGACTTACCCATAGCACCAAGCACCAACATCACCGCAGCAACTTTAATAGTAGGATAAACATGTCCCAATATTGTCACTGATGAGCCAGCAGAGGTGAGCATATTGGCTGCATTGGCATTAATATCGGCAATATTAAGTGAGCCCAACTCACGGAACAACAAAAACAAGCCAAAGGCTAAAAACACATCACCCACACGGGTTACCGTAAATGCTTTTAGCGCAGCACGACCATTGGCACGGTCATGGAAATAAAAACCAATCAACAGATAAGAACAGATACCAACCCCTTCCCATCCCAAATATAACAGCAGTAAGTTATCCGCTAATACCAGCAATAACATACTTGCCACAAACAAATTCATATAGCTAAAAAACCGCGCATAGCCCGCTTCACCGCGCATATACCATGACGCAAATAAATGAATTAAGAAGCCCACGCCAGTAATCACGCCTAGCATCGTCACTCCCAAACCATCTAGCATCAAGCCAAATTTTGGGGCAAAACTACCCACCTGCATCCAAGTCCATAATGGATAATAGACGGCAGCGCCTTGCGGCTCATTCATCAAAAACTGACCACCTGCTAGCAACGCACAAAGCGCTGCCAAGCCCATACTACCCACACCAATTGCTGCTGCGGCATTCTCACTCAAACGGTCACGTAAGGTCGCTAGAAGTAGAAATCCAATCAGTGGCAGAATAAACGTTAAAGGTAACATACTCATTTTGACTTCACCCTTTCATCTCGTTTGCCGTATCCACATCCAAATGACCACGCTTATGATAAAACTGTAATAAGATAGCCAACCCAATTGCCACTTCAGCAGCTGCCAAAGTCAACACTAATATAAACATAATTTGTCCGTCAGGGCTGACCCAGCGGCTTCCTGCCACCACAAAAGCTAGGGCAGCAGCGTTCATCATAATCTCAAGACTCATCAACATAAATAAGAAATTGCGTCGTACCATCACACCACAAAATCCAATGGCAAACAAAATCGCTGACAAGATTAGACCATGCTCTAATGGAATTTGTCCCATTATGCCTTCTCCTCCTGAACTTGATTCATCGTTACTGGCACCTGCTGTGATGGCTTCATCAATGACACCTCATTAACTTGCTGATCGACACTATTATGACTATCATTTTCATCATCTAAGGCTGACTTTGCCAAATGGTAAGCCGCAACTAACCCTGCCAATAATAAAAATCCTGCAATCTCAACTAACAAAAGATATTCTGTAAATAACTTAGCACCAATCATTTTAGCCGTCACTGGCTCACCACCGATCCATGCAGGCATCATGCCTTCACGTCCGTGCTGCATACCAATCAGACTTGCCATAATCAAGCCCACCACAAACGCAAGTCCAGCGGGCACTGCCCAAGCAGATGACGTAAGCCAGCTTTTCTCTTCAAGCGTATTTTGGCTGCCAAGATTGAGCATCATCACCACAAATACAAATAGCACCATAATTGCGCCAGCATAAACAATAATCTCTAAAGCACCCGCAAATGATGCCCCTAGCGCAAAAAATATGCCTGACAACGCCAACAAAGTGACGATCATATTTAACAACGCATGCACAGGATTGGCACGGGTAATAACACGCAGACTAGCAAAAATAGCAATCGCTGCTAATAAATAAAAACCTATTGTTGCACCTGTTATCATGGCAATAAACTCCGTAAATCAATCGGGGCTGATTCATTTTGCGCAGCGCCTTTAGGTTTATCTTTAATCGCCATCCCAGTCACACGGTAATAATTATAATCAGGGAACTTACCAGGGCCTGAAATTAACAAATGCTCTTTTTCATACACCAAATTTTGGCGATTGTATTCACCTAGCTCAAAATCGGGTGTCATTTGTATAGCCGTTGTTGGGCAAGCTTCCTCACACATACCGCAAAAAATACAGCGAGAAAAATTAATTCGGAAAAACTCAGGGTACCATCGACCATCTGGGCGCTCTGCTTTTTGTAGCGAAATACAGCCCACAGGACAAGCCACCGCACATAAATTACAAGCAACGCAGCGTTCATCGCCATCGGGATCACGCGTCAACACAATACGACCACGAAACCTTGGTGGTACTGGTACAGGTTGCTCTGGATATAAAATCGTGTCACGTTTACGGGTAGCATGACTTGCGACCATCACTAATGTGCGCAAAATTGAGCCAAATCCAGTAATTGTGTTTTTTACCATATCTAAATACATACGTTAATCTCCACCTTACCCTACACCATTAGTCCGCCATAACACGTAGGCAGCCGTAGCAAGTAGATTAATCAATGTAATGGGTAAACAAATTTTCCAACCAAAATTCATCACTTGGTCATAACGCGGACGCATTAAGGCACCACGCGCCAAGACAAACATCGTCATAAAGAACAACGTTTTTAACATGAACCAAACCACAGGCGGAATCCAAGTAAAAATGGCGATATTAGCAAGTGGCAACCAACCGCCAAAAAACAATAGGGTAATGAGGGATGACACTAACACGATGTTGACGTATTCACCCACAAAGAACATACCAAATTTCATACCCGAGTATTCAACATGATAACCTTCTGCCAGCTCTTGTTCAGCCTCTGGTTGGTCAAATGGGAAACGGTGCGTCACTGCCACACCTGCCACCATAAACGTTAAAAAGCCAAAGATTTGACCAAAAACATTCCAATGCCAAATGCCACCATCTTGAGCATAAACAATATCACGCAAGTTAAATGACCCTGCAAGCGCAACCACGCCCATCAATGACAAGCCCAAAAACACCTCATAGCTGATAGTTTGCGCCGCAGAGCGTAAGCCGCCAAGTAAGGCATATTTGTTGGCAGATGCCCAACCACCAAACATCACGGCATATACTGCCAATCCTGCCATGGCAAAGAAAAATAAGATGCCAATGCTCCAATCGGCGCCGCCTAGTGACGGACTCACAGGCACAATGATATAAGCCGCAATTGCAGTAAACAATGAAATAGCAGGCGCTAAAATAAAAATAAACTTATCCGCAAATTTTGGCGTCCAGTCTTCCTTGAAAAAGATTTTGAGCATATCTGCCGCTACCTGTAGCGACCCTTGCCAACCTACGCGGTTTGGACCATAGCGGTCCTGCCAGAGCGCGAGCATACGGCGCTCATATGGAATCATTAATGCAGCAAAAATAACCACTGCCAAAAAAATGATTAATGACTGCGCCACCAAAAATGCGACTGACCACCACTCGGGTGACATGACCCCCGCTAGCCATGCGGGCAATTCGGGCATCTGTCTAACAGCATGTTCCATTATACCCCCTCCCCTGTATTAACTTGGGTAACATTATTCATCGTTGTCGATTTGCTAAAGCTGATCAATGTGCCATCAGTGGCTTGCGTCATTTTGCCTTCAAGCGCACCACTTTGACCCACTGGATAACCAATACAACCTTCTGCTAAATAATCTACCACTTGGACTGGTAACGTGGTTGTTACCTCATTTACGGTTACTGTCAACAAGTCGCCTTGCTGTAGCTGCCATTGTTGGGCATCTTCTGCCGCCACACTAAATGCAGGCGCAATCAGCTGAGACGCCACTACCTCACTGCGTGATGTCAACGTATCACTGGCAAAGATATTATACACGGGCACTAACTGGACAGTCTGATGATCGGGTGATGAATTAGGTGAGATATCGGGTGAAATATAGTCACGTTTTGGTAATTGTGCCAACTCATCATATATGCGCACACCTGGATCACCCTGCTTGAGATGACCACCCACTTTGTCTTGGTATTTATTCCAAGCTTGCGGTGAGTTCCAGCCTGCTGACCAAGCAAATGGAATCATTGATGCGTCTGTTTGCGTACCGACGTAGCCCTCTTGTGAGAAGGTCAACCCTGTATCAATATCTTTGGGCTGCTCGGGTTCGTGTACTGAAATTGGCGCCCGCATGGCAGTACGACCCGAATAACGGCGGGGTTCACGGGCGATTTTTAATCCCGTAATGCGGTAATCTGCCGAAGGAGCCGCCTGTTTGATTGCAGCAAGCTGGGGGTTGGTCTCAGCCAAAGTATTAATCACGTCATCCAACTGTGTCCAGTCAATGGCGCGTCCATTTAATTCAGACTCAATGGCATGTAGCCAGCGCCAGCTTTCCTTAACCATACTTTGTGGGCGATAATATACGGGGTCATATACTTGGAAAAAACGCTGCGCGCGACCTTCCGCCGATACCAAAGTGCCGTCTGCTTCTGCAAACGTTGCCACTGGCACGACAATCTCGGCATGTTGATGCCAGTCATATGCTTCATGATCCAGTATAATAAGGGTTTTGCTAAGCACAAAATCTTTGAGCTGTGTAGTCGTTAGACGCTGGGCAAGGTCATTTTCCATGACAATGATTACATCGGCATCATCAGCCAACTCATCAAGTGCTTTACCACCTAACAAATTGACACCCACGCTATTGGCAGCTGGCACCGAAAGGTACAAGCCTGCTTGTTGCTGGTATCCTTTAGTCGGGCTCATGCGGCTTGGGCGTTTGACTTGTTTGGCCTGTTCAGCAAATGCTGCTTCATCCATGCTTTGTTTTAACGCCGCTTGTTCTTCATCAATTTTGGCGATTTCGGCATCGACTTGCACGTTGTGTGCATCCACAATACCTTTTTCATAAGTGACTACTTCACCACGTTTTTGCTCGGCGATATTGGCAATCTGTGCTGCCGCTTCAATAATGGCGGTATGATAAAGTGAGGAACCCGTAATGATGAGGGGTTTTGTGGCTTTGAGTAAAGTTTGGGCAATGTGTTTTGCAAAAGCGGTTTCGTCGCCATGATTACCTTCTTCTATCACCAAATCTTTGGGTAATTGAGAAGTTGCCAAGCTTTGCATTTGCTCAGCAATACTAAAGCCTAATTTTGCGATATCATCGGGGGTTGCTACGCAGCTGACTTTAGCAATGTCATCAAGACGGGTGTCTTTGACATCAATGATAAAAATTGGACTGTAATCTTTTTGACCAATACGCGCCACAGGCTCTGCCAAAAAGTCTGGCGTGCGTAGGGCATCTGCCATTTGTTTGGCACGGTTTTTGGCGGCTTGACGCACTGCCAAGGCAATACGCGGACTGGTCTGGGTAATATCTTCACCCAAGATAAGCACCGCGTCATACGCTTCAATCTCACGCATGCTAGGGTTGTGGATGTTGTCAGTGGTCAATACATCAATACATTTTTGTACCACGGTTTTTTCTTTGGCATTAATACCGATGCTAAAGTTATCATTACCCACCAAGCGTTTGAGCGCGTAGTTAGACTCTAGACTTGCCACAGGCGAACCAATACCGATGACTTTTTTGCCCTGTAGGCGAGTTTTGATGGCGTCAATGGTTTGGTCAGTACTAATTGGCGTTTTTTGACCATTGCGTGTTTCAAGCGTTTGCAGTGGGCGGTCTGAACGGTTGACGTAACCGTAACCAAAACGACCGCGGTCACATAAGAAGTAGCCATTAACCTCGCCATTGTAGCGATTTTCGATACGGCGCAGTTCGCCATAACGCTCACCCGCTGAGATATTGCAGCCTGCTGAGCAGCCATGGCAGATGCTTGGGGCATACTGCATGTCCCATTTGCGGTTGTAGCGTTCTGAGTGGGTTTTATCGGTAAATACCCCTGTCGGGCAGACTTCGGTCAAATTGCCTGAAAATTCACTTTCAAACTGACCATCTTTGTCGCGTCCAAAGTACACACGGCTAGCAGAGGCATACACACCCAAATCTTCACCCCCTGCATAGTCTTTGTAATAACGCACACAGCGATAACAAGCAATACAGCGGTTCATTTCATGGTTAATGAAAGGACCTAACTCTTGGTTTTGGTGGGTTCGCTTGGTAAAGCGGTATTTACGGTGATTGTGACCTGACATATAGGTCATATCTTGTAAGTGGCAATGGCCGCCTTCTTCACAGGTTGGGCAGTCATGCGGATGGTTGGTCATCAAGAATTCAACCAAACTTTTGCGGAAGTTTTTGACTTCGGCATCCGTCACTGAGATGTACATATCAGCGGTTGGGTTAACCATACATGACATGACTAGGCGACCACGACCTGCTTCATAGTCTTCTTTATTGTTGTACTGTTTGACTGCACATTGACGACAAGAACCGACCGAACCCAGTGCAGGATGATAACAAAAATAAGGGATATCGATGCCAAGTGATAAACACGCTTGAAGCAAGTTATCCGCACCATCAACTTCGACGTCTTGACCGTCTATATGAATAATTGCCATGCTAATTCCTTACACTGATTGCCCATTTTTTGTGTTGATAGGCTGATAAACTTCAACTTTTCCGCTGTTAGTATATGAAGGTACGCCCGTTGGTGACAGCTGTTCTACCGCCGCAGCATTATTTCCGATTTTGGCTTCAAACTCTGAAATAAAGTATTTGAGGGCACTTTGTAATGGTTCTACCGCCCCTGGGGCATGCGCACAAAACGTTTTGCCAAGCCATAAATCCTTGGTGAGTTGACGAAGCACATCAATATCAACGGGTTGACCTTGACCATTGTCAATCGCTGCGAGGGTTTTGACGCCCCAAGGCAGACCGTCGCGGCATGGGGTACACCAGCCACAAGACTCACGGGCAAAGAATTTTTGTAGATTGAGGGATAATGACACCATATCTTGCTGTTCATCTACTACCATAATCAAACAGGTACCCAGACGGCTGCCTGCTTTCATAATGGGCTCAAAGTCCATGGGCAAGTCCAAATGCTCGTCACTGGCGGTTAAAAAATCGGTTGACGCGCCACCTGGTAGCCACGCCTTTAATTTGCGACCGTCTTTCATGCCTTTGGCATAGTCAAAGATAATCTCACGTGCAGTTGTGCCAAATGGCAACTCCCATAGTCCTGGGTCGTTGACCAAACCTGAACAGCCCATAATTTTGGTACCAGGGTTGGCAGATTTGCCTTGTGACAGACTATGATACCATTCAACCCCATGTAACATAATGCCAGGCATATTGTTTAAAGATTCTACGTTATTGACGACCGTGGGACGTCCCCAAGCGCCTGAGACTTGTGGAAAAGGCGGTTTGGTACGTGGGTTGGCGCGGCGACCTTCTAGGGAGTTGATAAGAGCGGTTTCTTCACCGCAAATATAGCGACCCGCACCTGTATGCACGTGCAAGTCAAAGCTATAACCCGATCCCATGATATTATCGCCCAAGTAGCCTTTGGCGCGGCATTCATCTAGGGCGTTATTGAGGCGTTTTGCCGCTTCAATATACTCACCACGGATAAAAATATAGCCAGCGGTTGCGCCAATGGCATAGCCTGAGATAATCATGCCTTCAATTAACTGAAATGGCAGACGCTCCATCAATAGGCGGTCTTTAAATGTCCCTGGCTCCATCTCATCAGCATTACAGATAAGGTAGCGAGGCCCACCATCAGGTGGGGTCATAAACGTCCATTTGAGACCTGCATTAAAGCCTGCACCCCCGCGCCCACGCACGTTGGCATCTTTAATCATATTACCCACGTCTTTGGCAGATTTGGCAAGGGCGTTTTTTAAGCCCTCAAAACCTTTTAGGCTTTCATAAGTGGCTAGGTCTAGCACTGAGTCATAATGCGCCAGACGCCAAGTCAGTGGCTTGGTTTCGCTGGTCGCTGTTTCTTTATCGCCATAGATAGGAATAATTTGTTCACCTAACTGACTGGGTGACTTACCAATTTTACGGTTATTAATTTGACGGGTTATATTCATGCGTATTGCTCCAGCAACTCAGCAATCTCTTCAGGTTGGACGGGACCATAGGTGTCTTCATCAATAAGTACGGCAGGGCCTTTATCACAATTACCCAAACAACAGATCGGTAATAAGGTAAAACGGTTGTCGGGGGTAGTTTGACCAAAACTAATGCCAAGGGTGCGCTCAAAGGCTTGACCCAAGCTTTCAGCTCCTACCAAATAACAGCCAATTGAGTCACATACCAAAATCACATGGCGACCAACGGGTGACCGATAGATACGGTTATAAAACGTTGCCACCCCTTCCACATCGGTGACAGGGATTTTTAGGATATTGGCGATGGCATTGACCTGTGCATCATCTACCCAACCATTGCGGCGCTGCACGATTTTGAGCGCATCAAGGGATGCTGCACGGCTTTGTGGATAATGGTGCATAAATTCATGAATTTCTGCAATTTCTACTTCGGTTAGAATGCTTGCCACATCCACCTTTGGGGTTTTATCGGTTACAATTTTCATCGGTGGTTTTCTCCTAACGGTCAACGTCTGCCATTACAACGTCAATTGACGCTAGATAAATAATCAAGTCAGACACCAAGCTGCCATTGATGACAGACGGCATTTGCTGCAAGTGCGCAAAGGTCGGCGTGCGAATACGAGTACGATAGCTCATGGTTGAGCGGTCTGAAGTGATATAGTAGTTGGTAATACCTTTGACTGCCTCAATCATAAATGAGGACTCGCCCTCTGGCATCACAGGCCCCCACGACACTGAGATAAAGTGGTTAATCAACGTTTCAATGTCATTTAGGGTGCGGTCCTTGGGTGGGGGTACTGCCAGTGGGTGATCGGCCTTGTAGGCACCCATTGGCATGTTATTTAGACACTGCTCAATGATACGTAGCGATTGGCGAATCTCTTCAATTTTGACCAAACAGCGGTCATAGGCGTCACCGTTAAATTGTACAGGGACTTCAAAGTCAAAGTTTTCATAACCCAAGTACGGGCGCGCTTTTCGCACATCGTAAGGGATACCTGTGGCGCGGAGTCCATGCCCAGATACACCCCATGCCAATGCTGACTTGGCATCATATTGAGCAACATTTTGTGTACGTAGCTGCAATACTTTGTTTTTCATGGTAGCTTTGACATATTCATCAATACGGCTTGGCATCCAATCAAGGAATTCGCGTACCAGCTTGTGCCAACCGTTTGGTAAGTCCATAGCGGTGCCGCCGATACGGAACCAAGCTGGGTGCATACGGTAACCTGTCACCGCTTCAATCACATCATACGCCTTTTGGCGGTCAGCAAACATATAAAATACGGGCGTCATACCCCCCGCATCTTGAATGAACGTACCCCAATATAATAAATTATTGGTGATACGGAAAAACTCGCTCATCATGATACGAATAGTGTTGGCGCGATCTGGCACCGTGATGCCCGCCAGTTTTTCCACGGACATGATGTACGGCAGCTCATTCATTACCCCACCTAAGTAGTCGATACGGTCGGTATAAGGAATAAATGAATGCCAAGTTTGACGTTCGGCAATTTTTTCTGCACCGCGGTGGTGGTAGCCAATATCTGGGATACAATCAATGACTTCTTCACCATCAAGCTGTAACACCACACGAAACGCCCCGTGAGCAGATGGGTGGTTAGGACCAAGATTTAAGAACATAAAGTCTTCATCACGCCCAGAACGCTTCATACCCCACTCTTCAGGCACAAAGCGCAGATTTTCTTGCTCAAACATCTGCTTGCCTTTATCTAAATAATAAGGCGGCACTTCAGTAGCGCGAGAGGCATATTCTTTACGTAGTGGATGACCTTCCCAATATTTTGGCAACAAAATACGGGTCAAATGTGGGTGGCCATCAAAGGTGATACCAAACATATCCCAAACTTCGCGTTCATACCAGTTGGCGTTTGGCCAAATACGTGTTGCCGTTGGAATATGCAAGTCTGTTTCTTTAAGAGCCACTTTGACGCGGATGTCGGTATTGCGCTCTAATGACATCAAGTGGTAAAAGACGGTAAAGTCGCTTTCAGGCAGTGTTGCTCCATCCCTATCCTTACGGTGCTGGCGCAAGCGTTCATCAATGGCGGACACATCAAGCAACATGACATATGGCTTGGGTAAAGTACGCAGATACATCAATACGTCTATGATCTGCTCACGGCTCACCCAAATGGTGGGAAAAGCGTCAAAGGTTTTTTGTACCACAAACTGCCCTTCAAACTTGCGATTTAATTCCGCAATCACTGCTGGGACATCAGTTTGTGCTTGATTATCAGTTACCGTTACCATGAGTGGCACTTTCCTCATTCACAATTATTAAAAAGGTAAACTACCTTGTCGTGTTATGACGTTATTAAACGTTACTCAATATTATCAGGGCTGCGTAAGTTTTTTACCGCAATACGATCTGCTTGTTTGCGATCACGTTCTGGCTGCATCACTGGCTGATAAATTCCTTGGTCATTCACGTGGATACCCAGTGGACGACGTTCCTTGGTAATTGATTCTTGGAGCAACATAATAGCTTGAATCAGCGCTTCTGGACGTGGCGGACAACCAGGAATATACACATCAACAGGGATAATCTTATCTACTCCTTGCACCACAGAATAGACATCATACATCCCACCTGAGTTGGCACAAGCGCCCATTGAAATGACCCATTTTGGCTCTAGCATTTGCTCATATAGTCGCTGAATAACAGGCGCCATTTTCATAAAACACGTACCCGCCACAATCATCACATCTGCTTGGCGCGGTGACGCACGAATAACCTCTGCACCAAATCGTGACAAGTCATGCACCCCTGTCAAAGTCGTGGCATATTCCACATAACAACACGAAGTACCAAAGTTAAATGGCCACAAAGAATGTTTACGCCCCCAGTTGGCAAGGCTATGCGTCAAATCTTCTAAACGCGTCATAACAACGTTTTTATTCAATTCCTCTTCATCAATAATTTGACGGGTTTGATCGGGGAATTTCTCTGCGTCGGGATTAGCGCGGGTCAATGTATATTTCATAATAATCAATAACCTTAATATTTATCGCAACATGTCGCTTAATTTCACCAAAAACAGCAAAAACTTTGCAAATTACGTTTTGCAAAGTCTAGGCATTAATTAATCACGTTATTGGTTGTTGTTTTATTCATGGCACCCGAAAGCTGTGCAGGTACTTTACCCGTAGGGTCAACTTCTAGTTCTTCAACGCCATCAAAGCGAGTGATATCGGCTAGATTAAAGCCAGCAGGGGCAGCAGAAAGGCGTTTGGGTTTTGGCTTACGGTCATTGGGCGACCAGTTAAGCGCGCCTAATTTGAGTAGATAGTAAAGACCAATCAAAAGTTCGGCTACAAACAATACCACCGTAAAAAAGCCTAACCAACCCGCTTCTTTAACAGACACCGCATAGGTATAAAGATACAAAGCTTCTAAGTCAAAAATAACAAAGAAAATAGCGACAATATAAAATTTGGCAGACAAGCGAATTCTTGCGGTACCAACACTGACCACACCTGACTCAAAATTCTCTTGCTTTTGAAAGCCTTTAGAGGTACCACCTAACAATCTAGGTACAACGAGCATGAAAATACAAAGTCCTGCGGCTGCTAAAATAAAAACAATCGCAGACCAATCAATGACTGGAATCATGAGGATACTCCTGGGCAATACCGCTAACCAAGCTGACGGGTCATTGGTATTATGTTGAGGATGATATTTATGACATTTTCACCTAGCATTGTTCAAGCTTTCAAGGCGTAATATCTTAAAAGGCGACATCAGACATTGCCATTGCAATGATATCGCTACCAGCCAACAAGCTGCCCCGTTGCACGTCCATTGACCATTATTATAATAGGTAATTAATTGGCTAGTTACTGTACAGGTTGGCTAAATTATGACTAAAATTGGCGTGATCAACATCAAAGTAATACAACCTACTCGCATCAATTGCTACGCTAATTATTATAAAAGTAACCAAATATTGCTGTTAACTGGCAAAAACATGGATAGTTTACTCATTTTATGTAAAAAATGCTAGTAGCAAGGCGCAATCTTCCTAAAAATCAGACCACCCCATCACAAAAAAACCCTGCACATAGCAGGGCACCCATTACATATTAATTTTTTTAAAAATCAATTATTTATATAGTTATTGATTGATCACATCTACACCCTTTGGCGGCACAAAATTAAATTGAGTGCTAGCAATTGTTGTATTACGTTTTACATTAGAAAACCGAATAGTGGTAGTCTGTCCTAGGTTATCGTTTAATACCATCATAACAGGATTGCCGCTATTAAAGGCGATGCCCAAACTCTTAAAACTGGCATTGCTATTTTTTGGGTAAAGCACATAGTAATTTTTGGCAGAAATTGGCTGCGTCACAGTAAAGTTGGTGGCAATTTTGCTTGGGTCACCTGACAATAGTAAAGCAGGGGTATCACCCACTTGAGTATTGACATTTTGACGCGTGGCTTGGTTGAGATCTTTATCATAAATCCAAAGCGTATTGCCGTTTGCCACAATCAGCTGTCCTGCAGCGCCTTCAATCTGCCAACGAAATTGGTTGGGACGCTTGACTGACATCGTACCTGTAAAATTTTTGGTACCTTTACTTAGTCCTTTTGCGGTTGCCCCTGAGGTGCTTTGGCTAAAGTTTGCGCTCATGCTTTTGACATTGCTAAGAAGTTGGTTAAGGTTTTTTGCCGCACTGGCATTGTTCGCACTAGCGGCTTGTGCTGCCTGTAATCCTACCCCAAGTGGTGCTGTACTTAGTAAGAATACCGATAACGTGGCGGCAGCAGTTTTGTGAAAACTAAACATAGTCAAATCCTTCAAAAAGTTGTGGGGTCATTGCTGTGCAGAGAGACTGACTTATATGGTCAGTGGTTAATCTTCTCTATCTTGATATATCGCAGCTTGACGGTACATTTTGTGGTAATTGCTTGGCAAATAGCCTTGACGTATTAACCTATTGTGTGTGTTCGCTATTGTCGCTGATTTTTTCTTACCCGACTAGAGGCGGGTTGCAATGATTTTGGCGCAAGTTGTAACAAATGTAACAAAAACTTGTTTGCAAGAAATTTTGTGTTGCGGCTAATGCCTTGATACCACTACTACGTTACAGTGTATGGTAAATTTTTTGGTTGTGAGTCAACATGACTTGGCTAGCGATGTATGGGATATGTATGGGATATAAAAAAACCCAATAAGTGCTACTTATTGGGTTTTGGTTAAAAATGCGCTTGGATTAAGACGCGTTTTCAACAAATACATAACGGCGGTTGAATTTACCTTTAACGGCAAATTTTACCACACCATCTGTCAAAGCAAATAAAGTATGGTCACGACCCATACCAACGCCTTCGCCTGCGTGGAATTCTGTGCCACGTTGACGCACGATGATGTTACCAGCAACAACTTGTTGACCACCAAATACTTTTACGCCAAGCATTTTTGGGTTTGAATCACGACCGTTACGGGTAGAACCGGCTGCTTTCTTATGTGCCATGTCGATTTCTCCTAGAGATTATTGATAATGTGAAATAGCGAATTAAGCAGTGATTGCTTTGATTTTGAGCAAGGTATACCATTGACGGTGACCTTGTTCTTTATGGTAGTGTTTACGACGACGATGTTTTACGATACGTACTTTCTCGCCACGACCATGCTCTACTACTTCAGCTTCAACCACGGCACCTGCAACTACAGGTTGACCAATTTTGATATCGCTGCCATCAACGACCATTAATACGTCTTCGATTTTGATGGTTTCGCCTTTTTCAGCTTTTAACAATTCAACTTTTAATAATTCGTCTTGGGTAACGCGATGCTGTTTACCACCACTTTTGATTACTGCATACATCTTGGCTGCTCCGATAAACCCGTACACCGTGGCTATCAACGGCGATAACACTTCTATAACGGATACACAGGGAAATATAAGGTGGCGATTTTAACGTTTTTTTGCTGTAAAATCAAGATAAATTATTGCTAAGTTTGAGAGGGATTGTCGGGGATGGGAGCCACTAATAAGATTTTTGTTGGCAAATATCAGGGTTGTGACAAAAACCCAATTGGCTGACTTACACTAACGGTTGCAGTGTGTTATGATTTTGCCATTTATTTTCCTTTGAATGCGCTTATTTTGATGATGAGGTTGAGCCAAGATATGGTCGTTAATGTTAATAATGTAACTAACGCTTTTAGTACTGCCCCTACAACGGCTGTGACTTATCAGCAGATTCAGTCAATTGTCGCAGAAGATTTTGACATTATGGATAAGCAGGTTTTTGGGAGTTTAAATTCTAAAGTTAAGCTTGTAATGGCAGTGAGTCAACATGTGATTAATGCAGGTGGAAAACGGATGCGTCCGTTGATTGCGCTGTTGTGTGCGCGCATTTGTGAAGACAAGCCATCACAAGCCGCAATGCATTTGGGGGCGATTACTGAGATGCTCCATACCGCCACATTGGTGCATGATGATGTGATTGATGATTCGGGTATGCGCCGTGGCAAGCCGACTGCCAACGCCACGTGGGACAATCCAACCGCGGTTTTGGTGGGTGATTATTTGATTGCGCGCTCATTTAATTTGTTGGTCGGGTTTAACTCGTTGCCTTTGCTTAAGTTATTTTCTGATGGTACTTGTGACATTGCTGAGGGTGAGGTGCTACAACTACAACACCAACATAACCCTGAGGCAACTGAAGATGATTATATGAAGATCATTGATGGCAAAACGTCACGGCTATTTATGATGGCAAGTCAAGGGGTCGCCATGCTGCACCATCGCCCTGAGTTTGATGAGGCATTTGCCAAATTTGGGCAGCATTTTGGTAATGCGTTCCAAATCATTGATGACGTGCTAGATTTTAGCGGTGACAGCGCAGTACTGGGTAAAAATGTGGGGGACGATATTGCCGAGGGTAAGCCCACCTTGCCGCTGATTAAGGCGCTAGAAATGACTACGGGCGCGGCGCATGACAAACTGCGTATTGCCATTCAGACAGGCAATGTGGCCGATACCGCCGAGATTATTGCGTTGGTAAAATCCAGTGGTGCGCTAGATTATTGCCGCGATAAGGCGCTTAAAGAAACACAACTGGCAAAGGAGGCGGTACTTACCTTACCCGCTTCTATCTATCGCCAAGGGCTGCTTGATTTGATGACGATGGCAAGTCAACGTTTGTATTGATGATTGATGTGAGGGGCGTGTCGCCTCTCTGGTGTTTATGTTTGTCTACCTATGCGCTTATTTCTGTGCGCTTATTCGCTTATCTGCCTGATTTATTCTAGGTCATTGCGTGTAAGCTAAGCGCTAATAAACCCGTTGCATGACGTTTGTTGTGCGATGTGTTGGGCAGTTTTGCTTTAGCGTTTTACGCTTTTTTTAAAAATTTTTGCGTTGTAGTGATTTTGCTTAT
>RRZU013181211.1_pt1 | contig 23732 bp, 12 predicted proteins | sample 2165561 | NCBI WGS metagenome assembly RRZU01 (sample SAMN10456909, study PRJNA506462) | wastewater metagenome | isolation source: wastewater sludge | place: USA: Moscow, Idaho | reverse complement strand
TGTCAATATAGCCCAGCGCATATCAGTGTGATTACCTGCAGCTTGTGGTATAGCATAACTATGAAATGTTTCTTCTACCGATGTACTGTAAATACCTATCTTTCCATTCTCTTTCCGGTCGGCATAAGTTTCGCTTTCGCCACGTCCCAGATATGTAATGCGTTGGTAATCATCTGGCATCTGAAACGTAATGCCTACACGCGCCATCGATTTTATAATGGCAGTATCTGGATTGAATGAGGTTCTGATGCTCAATGAGCCGTCATTTTTTAAAGCGTACTCAAATATGGCATCACCTACAATTATATTCTCATTATTTAGTATGTCAATCACGGCAATCGTTGTATTTTTCGATCTTTTTATTGTCTTCACACGTTGAGTCAGATTATCCAATCCTGCCTTTTCCCACATTCTTGCTCCATATCTGTCTCTGTTGTCGTTGTCTGTAGCAGGTCGATACAGGCTAAGGGTAACTGGTGAGGCCAACATTTCGACAGAATTGAATGTATAAGACTTTAAAGCTCCGGTCACATCATCAACAAGCATGAAAGCTTTGCCTGAGGCTGGAGTTTCTGAATATGCATATTTCTTTTTCACCTCTATCACAAATTGGTCATAAGCTACCTCATAGTTTGTGTCGATAAAAGGCTTCGGCTTCTTTGCCTTCCAACTCAGGTTGAGATAGGCTTCACCTATATTGTCCGGATAAACAATTCTGCCTATTTCCACAAAAGCCGATTGTAGCGGTGGGCAATCCACTGTTTGCATTCCCTCACTGATGGTATTACCATTATCGCCCACTACCTGCCAATGCAGGTTATACTCGTTCAAGTTGGTGAAGTTGAACCAGTTTTTCACATTAATCTTCAATCTGTTATCGGATTCGAGAGTAGCTTTGATATTTTGATATACTTTCTTTACTTCCGCAGCATGAGGATGCGGCTCACGTGTTGCTGTAACGACACCATTTAGACTGAAATTACCAAAAGATGGTACACCCTTTGGCCCAAAATCGCCTCCGTATGACCAGAACCATTTTCCATTAGGGTCGATTTCAACAAAAGACTGATCTACCCAATCCCAAATGCAGCCACCTTGAGCCATTGGTTGTGTTTCAAAAATATCCCAATAGTCTTTCAGCCCCCCCATACTATTCCCCATAGCATGCACATATTCACACAAAATAAACGGTCTGTAAATGTCTTTACGTGATACATAACTCATGATTTCATCTATAGAACGATACATACGACAATAGATATCAGTGTTGTAATTTTCTTCAGCACGTTCATATTGCACAGGACGAGTTGTATCTGTTGCTTTTAGCCAATCGTATGTTCTTTCGAAGTTGATACCATTGCCGGCTTCATTGCCTAAAGACCAGATAAAAATGGCCGGATGATTCTTGGAACGTTCGTACATACGGTGGGTACGATCCATATGAGCCGTAAGCCATGTAGAGTCTTTTGCTAGTGATGCTTCACCGTATCCCATGCCATGCGATTCTATATTGGCTTCGTCTATCATATACAAGCCGTATTGATTGCACAGTTCGTACCAATAGGCATCGGCAGGGTAGTGAGCGTTCCGTACCGTATTTATATTTAATTGTTTCATCAGCTGAATATCTTTCAGCATAAGTTCCTTGCTGACGGTTCGCCCCTGTTGAGAAAATTCGTGACGGTTTACCCCTTTAATAAGTACAGGTTGTCCGTTTATACACAGTCTTCCATCTTTTATTTCGGATGTACGGAACCCGACATTGGCACCGGTGAGGTATGTATCGTCTCCTGTTTGCAGCTTCAGTGAAAGCGTGTATAGTTCGGGATGTTCGGTACTCCACGCTTTTATATTCGGTATCACTTTTTCGTCAAATTGGATAACTCCTGATTCTGGAACCTCTTTTTCTCCTTCTAAAATTGTGATGCCTACACTATCCTTCAAATTGTAATATACCTTAGACGATGTCTGGTCTCCTCTAACAGTAATGTCAAGTGCAAAAATTCCATCCTTATAACTTTGTTTATCTAGGGATGTGGTTACTTTAAAATCCGAAATATACTGTTTCGGAGTACTGTATAAGTATACATCACGCTCTATTCCACTCATTCGCCACATATCCTGGCATTCCAGATAAGACCCGGCACTCCAACGATATACTTCCATAGCTACAGTATTTTCTCCTTCTTTCAATTTATCAGTTATATCCCATTCAGCCGGAGTTTTAGAGCCTTGGTTGTAGCCTACAAATTCACCGTTGATCCACAAGTAGTAGAAAGATGTTGCTCCTTCACAACAAAAAACTATGCGTCGACCTTTCCATGATTCGGGTAGTACAAATGTCTTTCGATAAGAACCGACTTCGTTTTCTTCAGAAGGTACAAAGGGTGGATTCTTTTTGAAGTTGAGTAACTTGTCATCGAATTCGTATGTCTCATTTACATAGATGGGATAGCTATAGCCCTGCCGCTCCCAATTACCGGGGACATTGATATCAGTCCAGTTTCCTACATAAAAGTCCGATTTGTAAAAATCTTTCGCACGATTTTCAGGATTTCTTACCCATTGAAACTTCCATTTGCCATTCAGGCTAAGATAGTATGGCGAGTCATAATGATTCCGATCTCTTACAGCAGCATAGTCTGTGTAAGGCAAAACATAAGAATGTGGCATTATCTTATTTTTACCTATGGCGTATTGGCTCTGCCACTCGGGATGGGAATCTTGGGAAAAGAGACGTGCCGAATTGAAAACTAATAATGCTAGTGTAAATAAAGTAACTATCGATTTCATCTGTGAATAATTTATTAAAAAAAGGTAATACTTTTACTGTGGTTTACTTACTTTTCTCTTTATCTAAAATAGCTTTTAATGTTTTAACTTTTCCGGGTTTCTTTTCTGCAACATTATTCTTCTCCCCCTTATCTTTTCTTAAGTTATATAATTGATCTTTCTTATTATTGCCCAGTTCAGTATTGGTCAGATTATTGTATGGTCGCCCGTTATTAGGTACAATATATTTCCATGTACCATCAGATACAGACATCGATCCTGCCTGTTCGATAATATACTTCCGCCCTTTTTTATCTTTTCCGAGAAAAGTATTTATTTGATTCTGACTATCGGGTGCATCGTTGCTTTGTATCTCACTACCTATCAGATAAGCTAAAGATGCGTAAATATCAATCTGCGAAACTAATGCCTGTGAAACTGTTTTTTTAGTTTTCCCCGACCAGCTAACAATGAATGGCACACGAGTACCCGCTTCAAATATGCTGTACTTACCGCCTCTGAAATCTCCCCATGGTTGATGATCTCCCAGTAATTCGACAGCCTGATCCTGATAGCCATCATCTACTACCGGACCATTATCACTTGATAAGATAATTAGCGTATTATCCAACAAGTTATTCTTTTCCAAAGTTTTTAAAATTTGTCCTACACTCCAGTCAAATTCAAGGATGGCATCTCCTCTTGGTCCCATTCCACTTTTACCCGAAAAACGAGGGTGAGGTACACGAGGTACATGCACATCATTAGTTGCGAAATAAAGAAAGAATGGTTTATCTTTACTTTTTTCTATAAATTGTACAGCATGGGTTGTGATGCTATCCGCAATATTTTCGTCGACCCAGAGAGCACTTTTTCCCCCTTTCATATATCCTATACGTGAGATTCCGTTGACTATTGCTTGATCGTGACCATGGTTGGGACTGGGCTTTTGTAAATAAAGTAATTCTGGGTGATCTTTGCCTAATGGCTCACCCGGAAAAGGAGTTTTGTAGCTAACGGCAATCGGATCTGCCGCATCTAAATTTACAACTCTCTGATTTTCTACATATACACAAGGTACACGGTCACCCGTAGCAGCCATAATATAAGAATAATCGAACCCAATGTCGGAAAGCCCCGGAGTGATGTATCCGTTCCAATCTTGAGTGCCCGTTTTATCGCCAAGACCCAAATGCCACTTGCCTACCGCAGCTGTCGCATAGCCTTGTTCGCGGAATATATCGGCTATTGTAGACTGCTCGGGACGAATTATCATGCCTGCGTCTCCAGTTGCGATGCCTGTATCATCTCGCCTCCATGCATATTCACCTGTCAGTAGCGAATAGCGCGAAGGTGTACTGGTGGCTGCTACCGAATGGGCATCGGTAAAGCGTATTCCGGCAGAAGCTAATTTATCAACATTTGGAGTGTGAATAGTTGTTTCACCATAGCAGCTAAGGTCTCCGTAGCCAATATCGTCGGCCAGTATAATGATTACATTAGGATGGGCCTTAACTACTCTCTGTTGAGCATTCAGTGATAAAATGGAAACCGCTAACCATGTTGAGCTGATAAGTGTTTTATTATTCATATTTTGATTTTATTTGGTTACAATAGAAAAATCTCCAATACTTACATATTTAACATTATCTACAATACGAATAACTTTTAAAGTCACAATTTTTCCTTCTATTTCATCAAAGAAGACTCTTTGTTCAATGGGGTTATGTTTAATGTTAGAGAACTCTCCCGATACTACTTTCTTAGCATCTACATAAAACTCATAATTTTCGATATGCCCCTGCCCATCACGCAGTTGCGTTGGTGTGTAAACAAAGCCCCTTATCATTTGGGGAGAGTCTAACTCTACTACCAGCTCGTGAATGCCTTTTGGTAAATAATATGTTGAGTGGCCATTACCATCAAATATCACAGTTGTTTTTGAATCATTTATGTTATTAACTTTATAATGCGATGAGGGAATATCGAAGTCACGAGTATTTGTCTTACTTTGTTTATTCTGTTGTCTGTCGAGTGTAATTGCTTTGATAGTTCCTTTTTGAGCAAAAGTGAATGGTTCTGAATATACTTTCGAATTTTCAGGAGTTGGCTCACTTCCATCTGTTGTATATAAAATTTCAACACCTTCTAAGTTTTTCCCTATTCTTATCTCATCCTTTTCATTTCTGGTGATTTGGGGCTCTGCCATTAACATAGGAGCCAAGAATGCTTCCACATTATTAATACACAAAGGGCCCTTTGATTCAATAAAATTTACTCTCACAGAAGAAGCCTCTACTGTTGCAAAACGAATGAGCCGTTTGTAACCAATTGTACTCATTGTGTCAGTAGTAGCAACAGCGATCCATTTGCCTTCTTGTTCTACTTCTATATTAAATTTACCTACTCGTTGTCCTAATGGAATATATTCTTGAATCAATAAACGATTCATAAGTGTAGGCCTCATTAAAGAAAACGTTAGACTTGCAGCCTTTACTCCCTCTTCTGTTGCCCAATAGCTTTCATACTCTCCATCAACTACTCTGGAAGCTGTATATTTTGGTCCTCGCTCGCTTGAAGCATTTACTTTAGTATCTTTAAGTAGGTTTATTTTAAATTCCTCTTGCATCACTGCATGCCATTCAAGTATTCGAGCAGAATCGACCGGATGAATTCGTCCACTTAGTGCTATGGGAAAGTTGAGCAACAATGTTGCATTCCGTCCTACACTTTCATAATATAAATTTACAAGATTGTCAACTGAACGAACCTGATGGTCTTCTCGCTGGTGATAAAACCATCCTGGGCGAATAGATACATCACATTCGGCTGGTTGCCACTCAGCACCATCTTCCATACCCCATTGACTTTGCTTATAGTGTACTTTCTTATTGATATCCATTGTAGACCAATTGGTCTGACCTGCCCAGCCCTCTTCGTTACCTACCCAACGAATAGTAGGGTAACTCCCCCCAAATATCATAATATTAGGATGTTTCTCTGTTATTATTTCACATGCCTTTTTGTAATTGTAATATACAGAGGCATCTATAGAACGTGTTTCATCTGCTCCCCCGTACCAACCATTACCACCATTCGCTCCGTCAAACCAATATTCAAATAATGGACCGTAATTAGATGTAAGCTCTCGAATTTGTTCATGATAAATTTTCACATATTCTTCCTTTCCATAGTGTACACTGTTACGATCCCATGGAGAAAGATAGATACCAAATTTCAACCCATAACGTTTACATGCTTCCGAGAGATCTCTGACCATATCTCCTTTTCCATTTTTCCAAGGGGAACTTTTTACACTATAATCTGTTGTCTTAGTTTGCCAAAGACAAAATCCATCATGGTGTTTTGCTGTTAGAATGATTCCTTTGAGCCCTGCTGCTTTTATTATCGAAACCCATTGATCGCAATTAAGATCAGTCGGGTTAAATGTTTCAGCAGGAGTATTTCCATATCCCCACTCCAAATCGTTGAAAGTATTGAGACCAAAGTGTACAAAAGCATAGGCTTCCATTTTTTGCCATTGCAATTGAGCAGGTGTCGGAATAGGTAAAATAGCTATTGGTGGTTTGACTTGTGCAGCAACTGATAATATAACTATAAACAAGACTATAGTTAGTAATACAAATTTAAATTTCATGGTTATTTAGTCCTTTAATATTTCAACATATAGATAATTTCAGTAATTTGATACGTCACCCACTAGATGAGTAGGTAGATTGTAACCTATCTAAGGCCTACTAAAGCAAAAAGCATACAAATTAAGATTGACATTTAGGTTGGTCACAACACCTTGTAAGCTTTGAGCAGCATAAACAACAGCACTTGTCAGATTCGCTCTCTTCTACGAACTATGTTTCGCAATCACTACTTTATCCAGTAATTCGATATTTTCACATAAAGCAGGTATCCAATGTAGTCTGGTCATTATATTTTATTCTTCAAAACTTAGTAACTGTTTAAATATTAATTAATCATTTTAAGCCTAAAACGTTTCTTTTATTATCAGAATCTTTGAGCTCAGCGATCTGAGCAATAAAAACCTGACTGTCAACAGTTTCGTTTTTATTCTTTAAAATCATATTTTTGAAAAATTTAAACAGTTACTAAATAACAATTACTCTTCTGCTAAACCTGCAGTCTTGCTAGGCCAATATGGATTTTGGTATAATTTGGGAGCTAATAATAAGTCCTCTACGCCAATTGGACTTAGATAATAAGCCTTACGCCATGTGTATCCGTTATACAGTTGATTATTAGTAGTCCAACGCTGTAGTGGACGCATATATTTACTAACAGATGCCGATGAAGTATTAGAGCTAGTAGTACCATCTGCTATAATCTTTTCTTCTTCTTTTGTGTAATTTCTATATGCATTATCCCATAGATTCATCCCTTCTACAATAAATGGCTGAGTGAATAATCTATCCCATGAACGCCATCTTTTTAGATCATCCCAACGCATTCCTTCGCCGATAAATTCAACACGACGTTCACGACGAATATTATAAAGAGTAGCATCCACCATCTGCTCTCCAGACCATACTCCTAAATCATTTAGAGCAGCTTCTTTAGCCATATCTGTATTTGCAATTGTGATATTGAAGTCTTCATTTACACCTGCACGTCTACGTAGATCTTTCCAATACTTAGTTGCTTTCGTGTCTAAGCTTCCAGACTTAAGATAGGATGCTTCAATATAGTTTAGTAAAGCTTCTGCCGAACGGAAGATAGGGCAAGCATTTGTACCCAATAGTGCATCACTTGTTTTTTGTACAGGATCATAAGTATAGTGCTTGCGTTGGCGATAGCCTGTTAAATCACGATTTTGTTCTTGGTTGTTGGTGATTAGTGGCTTATTGAACAAAACGGGTGTTTTAGTTAGTGCCTGCTCTGCTGACACTTCAGACCTTGCGTTGCTCAATACATCACTTTCTGACCACACAAATAATTGGAGACGTTCGTCACGGTTAGCGAACTCTTCATCTAAACTTTTATCACCTGTATATCCAGACCCATTTGCATAAATTGGCAATCCATTTTTCATCAAAAATGAAGTAATTAAACTATGATTAAGTCCACTTCTATCTCCTTGAGCCAAGCGATTGGGAGCATTGTGTGAGATACTCAATCCAATATTGTATTCTTTCCATAACAATACTTCTGGGACATTGCTTAATGATGGTTGACTAAACATTTCAAAATATGGATTCCAACCATATATTTCTTCGAATTTAGGATTCATCACATGAGTGTTCTCTGTTAACGTAGCATCATCTGCAACAGCACTTGCCGCTGATATAGCAGCATCTAAGAAAAAGTCAATCTCACTAGCAATGTTACCTGAGAAAGTTCCCCCTGGCCATTTACTGTCTCCAGGTATACGTCCGCTACCTTGGTGATATTTTTCAAATGTAGCCTCAAATAGAGCAACTCTTGATTTAAACAATTGTGCTACTTGTTTATTGATACGCTGATTGTTCTCGAAACCAGTATCTTTCAATCTTCCTATAGCTTCATCTAGGTCGCTCAAAATGAAACGTGCTACTTCGTTACGTGGTACACGAACTGATTTTTCTTGTAGTATGGCTTCTTCATTAATTAACACTTCTGTAATGATAGGAGCGTCACCTATTGCCACCAAGATATTATAGTAGTTTAAAGCACGGAAAAAGTAACCTTCTCCTATGTAGTGTGCAAGCAACTCTTGATCTCCCATGATGTTTTCGGCTAGATCTAATCTATTTAAAAAATAGTTCCACACTCGGACTTTATCATATAGTCCAGAGAGAGTCTGTCCACTAGCCACTTGCCATGTGCCAGCAAAATAAGATAGGCTTCCTTCATCTCTTACAAGATTATCTGTATTAGCATCATTATTTGCTATACCAGCATTCCAAGCTGCTGGGTGATAAAGGTTTTGACCTTGTGAATTTACCAGATGACCATTGTAGTAATTGTTTAAATAGGTTGCTACTTGGGGTACTGTTGTGAAATAGGCTTCTGGTGTGACACTTGTTATTGGTTCCCGATCTAAAAAGTCGTCACACGATACAAATCCTGCACTCGCTAAAGCGATTAGTGATGATGCAATTATATATTTCAAATTTAATCTCATTGTCTTTTTTTTAGAAATTAATATTTATTCCTACTGAAATAGTTCTTTGTAACGGATATAATTTCCCTTCTCCCCAATCTCCTCCTAGAGTCTCTGGATCAAATACTCCTGAGATATCACTAAAGGTAAGCAGATTGTCTCCTGAAACATAAGTACGTACAGAACTTATTCCTGCTTTAGTAGTCCATTTTTTGGGTAAAGTGTAACCTATTTGAAAGTTTTTCAAGCGGAGGTAAGATGCATTCTGAAGATATCCGGTTTGTCTTTCTTGGTTTTTGGTTGTTGAGAAATAAGGACGTGGATAATAGGCTCCTGTGTTTTCTGGACTCCAATAGTCTAGATGCTCTGCAAAAGCTGTTGATTGCCACATGCCTCCAGAGGCTCCCCAGAAATATGGGCCTCCTAACCAGTAGTCACGCTTCATAACTCCTTGCAAGAACATGGAGAAGTCAAAACCATTCCATGCACCATCTATCGTGAATCCAAACTTATAACGAGCTTTGCTATTTCCTATGATTTTCAAGTCTCCATGATCTGATAGTGTATTAGCTCCATTATTTACGATGTTATTCCCATCCAAATCTGCATACATGATATCTCCAGCTGTCCATGCACTACCCCAATTAGGCTTATTATTAACCAAGTGGGCATCCATTTGCTCTTGACTTTGTGCTATTCCTACAGTTGTATATCCCCAAATTTCTCCTACTTGGTATCCATTATAATAAGTGCTTAGAGATCCTGTTGGATTATGATATTTTGTTATTTTTTCTTGATTATCATCTAATACAAAGCGTACTCCGTAATCAAAATTCTTGAACCGGTCTCTCCATGCTATTTCAAGCTCCCAACCATATGATTTTAGATCTGCATTATTGAGTGCAGGAGGTGTAGTACCTAGAATTCCTGGTAGTTTTGGTGCAGCTGCTACCATGTCGTACGTGTAACGATTATAGTAGCTAAATGAACCTGTGAGCCTATTGTTTAACATCCCAAAATCAAAACCTAGATCCCAACTTTCAATCGTTTCCCAAGTCAAAGAATTACTTACTATACCTGGTAGCGAAGATGTATTTTGTTTGTCTCCATTAATTAACCAACCTGAATTTGCTATTCCTGTATTCATCGATTGGGAAAAGGGGTAGTAAGAATTTATATTATTATTTCCTAATTGTCCCCACGATCCTCTAAATTTAAGGGTGGATATGGTCTGAGCTAATGGACTAAAGAAATCTTCTCTTGCAACATTCCATCCTGCAGAGAATGATGGAAACAGACCCCAACGTTGATTGCCAATAAATCTTGACGAACCATCGTAACGCAGGTTAGCTTCTATAATATAACGATCTTTATAATTATAATTTATACGTCCAAAGAAACCTGCAATAGCCAATTCATTTTCCCCATTATATGCTTTGTGATCAGCTTGAGTTGCATTTAGCTCTGGCACATTTGGAGTTATTAAATTTGTTCCAAAACCATATAAGTTTGAATTTTTATAAAGCTCTCCATTAAACCCTCCCATTGCTTTGATGTAATGACCATTGATGGTTCTTGAATAGTCGGTATAGATGTTTGTCGAAAAATAGTCTTGAGATCCCATACTGTTAGACGCCTCAGAATAACCTGCCGCTCCGCCATTCCATGACTCTAGGTAGGGCTTATTGTCTCCATCATAAGCGTAGATAGGCAATACAGCCCATTTCTGTTGACTATTAAATTGACGTATACTTCCTTCCGTTGTTATATGCCAGTCTTTGATTGGCTCAAAAACAACTTGTAGTTGATTGGTATTCCAATCTTTTTTACTTGTTTGCTTTCCTCCTTCTTCCATTTGGTTGATTTCCATACCAGGGAACCAGTTCCCATGAGGGTCTACTACAGGATTAGTTGGCCAACGGCGAGCAATATTGTGGAAGAATAGCCCTGTCATATAAGTTGGTCTATTATATTCTTCTCTTGTCCATTTTGTGGTAAAGTTAAGAGTTGCCCAGTTGGTGAGTTTTGCTGATATTTTTCCATTTAGCGTATAGCGATTAAAGCTATCGTCTCCATGTTTCAACAACCCTTTTTGGTCTAAGAAGTTCCCACTCAATACATAAGTTAGCTTTTCGCTACCTCCACTGATACTTAGATTGTGTTCTTGAGAAGGTACTCCACTGTTATAAAATTCCTTAAACCAATCTGTATTAGCGAATGATCCAGTATAGTCGTTATATCTATTTGTATTTGGATTGATTGAAGTTCCATAATATTCTAGTTGTGTTGGATCTGTAAATCCTCCATTTGCATATTTTATAATTTTTTGCATGCTCTCATCAGAAAACACAGGCGACCCTCCACCATTGATGGCTGCAGTATTAAAATAATTAGCAAAATCTACAGAATTGGTCATTTCTGGAATTTGGATAGCAGTAGAAAAACGAACGTTTCCTGTATAATTGACTCGTGTTTTCCCATCATGCCCATTTTTAGTAGTTATTAATATAACTCCAAATGCAGCACGAGCTCCATAGATTGAAGAAGATGCAGCATCTTTTAGTACCGAAACTGTAGCAATGTCATTTGGATTGACAGTATTCATATCTCCTTCGATTCCATCAATGATTACTAATGGACTACCACTAGAATTTCCGCCGATTGTGCCTCCGCCACGAATAGTTATTCCTAGCGAGCTATCTAACGCACCCCCTCCATTACCAACTGACATTGTCAAGCCTGGAATTTGTCCTTGTAAAGCTTGTGATACATTTTGAACAGGGCGTGATTCTAGCACTTTAGAATCTACCATACTCACAGCTCCTGTTACATTAACTTTCTTTTGAGTACCATAGCCTACAACCACTATTTCATCCAATAATTCGATGTTTTCAGATAAAGCAATGTCCAATGTAGTCTGCCCATTGTATTTTATTCTTTGAGATTTATACCCCAAAAAAGAAAATTCTATCTCACTATCCGGTTCCAGCTCCAATGTATATTTTCCGTCTACATCGGTCATTACTCCGGTGGTAGTACCTAGAATAGCAACACTAGCCCCTATAACAGGCTCATTAGTTTGTTTGTCAACAACTATACCCGTTATCTTCTGCTTTTTACTTTGTTCTGTTTCGTTTACAGATGAATATATGGCAGGAAATTTTGTTTTGAAAAGCATTATACTATTGCCTTGCATTGCGTAAGTAACATCTGTTTCTTTAAATAAGTTTCGCAAGACAGATTCTACCGATTTATTAGTCACATTGACAGAAACCTTTCGAGAAAGATCTATATCATTCTTTTTGTATACAAACAGGTAATCAGTCTGTTTTTCTATTTCGAAAAATACACTTTCTATTTGTTTATCTTTGAGGGCGATGGAGACATGAGCAGATTGAGAGCTCAAATTCGTAGCGAATGCACTCATCGAAAATAAAAAGAGAAGGATAATAGTTGATTTCATGATAACTAAGATTCGTCCTAAGTTTGTCCAAGGGGACATATCTTCTTTCTTATACAATTTTTTTTGCATAACTTTACATGGTTCTTTTGTTAATATTTTACTTGAAACACGGTGGAGTATTAACTCGGGTCGATAAAATATTGGAGTATTTTATCGACCTACTCTTTTCTTATGATATTTTCATAGGCATATAGTTTTTTATGAGACTTTTGATTAACAATGAATTATTTTAGTAAATTTCTATAGTATTATGTTTTTCATCTCTACGATATTTTAGGCTATTGTTTAGCTGCAAAGTCTTCAGTATATGTTCGACACCATCTTTAGCCCGAAATTTCCCTGTATATTTATGTAATTCTTGTGATTTGTCCACAACATTTATTTTAACATCAAAATACTGTTCTAACTGCTTAAACAGATCTCGAAGTAAGATATCATCAAAACAAATCAGACCATCTTTCCACAAGTAATAGTTATAATCAGTTATTGGAGAAACAGTATATTCTCCTTTTTCTATTTTTACCTTATTCCCCGGGGTTAGAGCAAGTAGTTTATTATTATCAACGTTGAGTACTTCTACACTACCTTCAATGAGGTCTGTTTCAAACAATGAGTTTTGAACATAAGCCTGTACGTTAAACTGTGTGCCTAATACTTTTATGGTATAATTGCCTGACTGCACAAGAAAAGGTTGTTCTGTGTTCTTATACACATCGAAATAGGCTTCTCCCCTAAGAATAACAGTTCTGTTGTTTTTATGAAATTTTGTAGGAAAAGTAAGTGATGAGTTGGCATTAAGCCAAACATTTGTGCCATCAGCAAGTACGAGTTCGGCTCGTTGACCACTTGGCACATTCAATGTTTGATATAAAGTGTCTGAATCTTCCTTTATACTACTTAACCAGAAGTATGATAGCCCAAAAGGTAAGAGGAATATTCCGGCTATTTTTAGGAAATATGTGAAAAAGCGGAATGATTTAGACTGTGAATTCTGCTCCTTAATTCTGGCAACATCTCTTTTTTGCCAAATTATGATATTATAAAATTTGCGATATTCTAGAAATCTTTTTTTATTTTCATCCGTATCGTGAATCCAAAGAATGACTTGTTTCTTCTCCTCCAAAGATGCTTCTCCCTTTATATATCTGTATAATATCTTGTCAGTCATAGTCTCTTTCTTTCTTATATTAGTAAGACGATAAAAGCAAACACTACCCTAGTAAATATTTTATTATTTTATAAAAAAATAAAACAAAGTAAGTGTTAATAGTAAATAATCAGATAATTCTAATCGCATCATCTTTAACACCTTAGTTATGTGATACTCTACTCCCTTGGTTGTTATATTAAGTTTTTTTGCGATTTCTTTATTGGTCAGGCACTCAAAGCGACTTAATTCAAACACGAGAGCAGATTGTTCAGGTAGATTATTCAACACTTTTCTGACAATATCCTCAATCTCAGAAAGGAAAATCTGTTTTGGACTACATTCCTCCAATGTAGCGATTCTGAAATTGAGTTCCCATTGTTCAGATTGCTCCATATTCTTTATGTGCTCCAATTTGCGTTTTTGAGCTCTAAGGTAATCCAGGGATTTATTTTTTAAGATTGTGAATAGAAGAGAAGATACATTATTAATTTGTTCATATTTCAATACATTCCAGACATTTAGTAAAGACTCGGCAACAATATCTTCTGCTGCAAAATCATCATGAACATATGATTTTACAAACATGAATGCCTGTTCGTAATATTGCTGAAATATAGTATTAAAGGAATTGACAATATCTTTTTGCTTCATTTGTCGATTAATTAGACTCTTGATGTGTTAGGTATTATATGCTTCCTAATTTTGGATTCAATGTTGAAGTCTCGTTGTTCAAAGTCACTTTATCATAATATGCTTTCAAGTACTTATCTCTATTCTCAAATTGGTAAGTAAGATGTAGCCTCATTGCTGCACGAAATGCATCGGGAGTGCCATTTTGCAAAATGCGGTATAAACTTCGGTGAGTGATTACTTCTTGTTGTCTCCAATTGTCGGGCCTCTTACTCGGATATAATGTAAATATTTTACCTATCAGACTTTGAAAATTGGAAAGACTTCGACTATTAGCCATCTGATAAAGAACAGTGTGAAATTCAATATCTATTTCAACAAGGCGTTTATGATCTTCACACGCCTCCTCTTCTTCTATTAAGCGAAGAAGTTTCAACATACCCTCTTCATCTTTCCGTTCAAAAACAAAATCGGCTAATCCAACCTCTAGCATCAATCGTAGTTCATACAGATCCTTGACTGAATTTTCGTCCAATGCTCCCGAACTTATTATAATCTCCATTATGCCAAATGGCTGGGGAGATACGAGAATAGAGCCCTTTTTCTTTTTTGTCTCTAAAAAGCCTAAAGCTCTTAGGCGACTGAGAGCTTCTCTTACAACGACTCTACTTACGCCTAATGTAGTTGCTAATTCATCCTCTTTAGGCAGAGCGAGATTTGATTGATATCCATCTTTAGTAACATAATTTAATATTTGTTGCTGCGTACTCTCGACCAACGTTAATTCTTTATTATTGTATTCTTCTTCCATTAAATTAAAAATATCATTAAGTATTATATTAAAATTTCTATTTCACTCGAAATAGATGCATTATTCATTCATTAGACTAATACATATCATATTATAGGAAGCAAAGTTAATTGTTATTTTTTTCAAATATCTTATTTAACCCTTAATTCTTATTATGTAATACTTTATTTGTATTTATATATGTTTTATATCATATTATGGAAAATAAATCATATTAAATACTACGTAATAAAATATTAATCATATATTCGCAAATAATATATAATACATAATTAAATTAAATATAGGAACATGGAAAAAATAGAAGGATTGATTAATGCCCCTTTTACTCCTTTCGACAAAATGGGAAAAATAAATCTTACGCCTCTAGAGTCGTATTCAAAACTATTAATCAATAATGGTATTAAAGGTGTATTCATCAATGGATCTTCAGGAGAAGGTTATTTGTTAACTGATGAAGAACGTATGATATTAGCCGAAAAATGGGTAGAAGTATCACCCTCTCATTTCAAAGTTATTGTACACGTAGGAAGTACCTGTATCGAATCAAGTAAAAAGTTAGCTGCTCATGCTCAAAAGATTGGCACTTGGGGGATTGGGTCTATGGCTCCTCCTTTTCCTAAAGTAGGCAGAGTTGAAGAATTGGTAAAGTATTGCGAAGAAATAGCTTCGGGAGCACCCGAATTACCTTTTTACTTCTATCACATTCCCGCTTTCAATGGAGTATACCTTTCTATGGTTGATTTCTTAAATGCTGTGGACGGACGTATTCCTAATTTTGCAGGAATAAAATATACATACGAAAGCCTATATGAATATAATCAATGTCGACTTTTAAAAGGAGGTAAATTCGATATGCTTCATGGGCAAGATGAAACCATACTTCCCTGCTTAGCTATGGGGGGAGCACAAGGTGGAATCGGGGGGACGACCAACTATAATGGTAAGGTACTAAATCAGATCATCGAGTCGTGGAAAGCAGGGAAGTTAGATGAAGCTCGCGAATTACAAAACTTTGCACAAGAGGTCATCAACGTTATCTGTCATTACAGAGGGAATATCATCGGAGGAAAACGTATTATGAAACTAATCGGACTTGATTTGGGAGAAAACCGCACACCATTTCAAAATATGACTCAAAAAGAAGAGTCCTCTATGAAAGAAGAACTTGAGGCTATACATTTCTTCGAGAGATGTAATCAATTTTAAAATAATAATAACACTATGAATACCATGAACACAACTGGATATCTAAGAAATTGGTCCGAAACTTACAAGAATGATCTCGTCAACAATATTATGCCATTTTGGTTGAAATACGGTGTAGATAGAGATAATGGTGGGTGTTATACTTGTGTAGACAGAGATGGTTCATTAATGGACACAACTAAATCTGTATGGTTTCAGGGGCGATTTGCTTTTACCTGTGCCTACGCCTACAATAATGTAGAGAAAAAACAAGAGTGGCTGGATGCTTCGAAGCAAACCATAGATTTTATTGAAAAATATTGTTTCGACACCGATGGACGTATGTTTTTTGAGGTAACTGCAGAAGGTACTCCTCTTAGAAAACGTAGATATGTGTTTTCTGAAAGTTTTGCAGCAATAGCTATGTCCGAATATGCAATTGCATCCGGTGATAAAAATTATGCTGTAAAAGCACTCAATCTTTTTAAGCAAATTCTGAAGTTTATAAATACTCCGGGTATTCTTCAACCCAAATACGAAATTTCTCTCCAAACGAAAGGGCATTCTATTACTATGATCTTGATTAATACAGCTTCTCGAATCAGGGAGGCTATTCAGGATCCGATTCTTGATGAACAGATCGACAAATCACTAGAGTCAATCAAAAATGACTTTATGCATCCCGAGTTTAATGCACTACTAGAGACAGTAGGGCCGAAGGGCGAATTTATAGATTCAATTATGGGACGAACAATCAACCCCGGCCATTGTATCGAAACAGCTTGGTTTATTCTTGAAGAAGCAAAGTATCGCAATTGGGATAAAAAATTGGTTGAGACAGCAACCACTATCCTCGATTGGTCGTGGCAATGGGGTTGGGATAAAGAACATGGTGGTCTTAGTAATTTCAAAGATTGTAAAGGCTTTTCATGTCAAGACTACGCACATGATATGAAATTCTGGTGGCCACAAACCGAAGCAATTATAGCTACTCTATATGCTTATCAGGCTACACAAGACAGTAAATACCTAGAGATGCATAAAATGATAAGCGATTATACATACTCTCATTTTCCCGACAAAGAACATGGAGAATGGTATGGTTATCTGCATCATGACGGAACCGTATCCCAACCAGCTAAAGGGAATCTATTTAAGGGCCCATTTCACATACCTCGGATGATGATTAAGTCTTATACCTTATGTGAAGAATTAATACGATTGAGAACTACATAAAACACTGTTCAAGCGTTGTTTAACCATTATTATTATTTTTATGAGGAACATTTTATTATTTATTTGTTTTTGTTTGTCAGTTCAGATAATTGCACAAACAAAGTCGATTACAGGAGTTGTGATCGACACCCAGAATGAAGCAATCACGGGTGTATCTGTGATAGAGGAAGGTACGACCAATGGGACTATTACTGATTTAGATGGCAACTTCTCTTTAAATCTATCTAATTCTAAGAACAATGTGGTATTTAGATTTATGGGATACAAAACCCAATCTATCGTTGTTGGCGATAAATCGCACTTCAGCATTGTGATGCAAGAGGAAGACAAAACACTTGACGAAGTCGTGGTAACCGGTTATTCCGGAACGCAACTCCGTAGTAAAGTTACCTCCTCTATATCTAAGGTAGGGAAAGAGACACTTGAAGTCGGTTTGTTTTCAAATCCGGCGCAAGCCTTATCCGGTGCTGTCTCCGGATTGAGGGTAATTCAATCGTCCGGAAATCCAGGAGCAGCCCCGTCTATTATCCTTAGAGGGGGAACAAACCTTGATGGTACAGGTTCTCCGCTGATAGTAGTAGATGGGCAAATCCGGTCATCAATGAGTGACATCAATCCTGAAGATATAGAATCAATGGATGTATTGAAAGATGCGGGGGCTACAGCCATTTATGGAGCGCGTGCCAGTAATGGAGTTGTACTGATAACTACAAAAATGGGTAAAAGTGGTAAAACTCAAATAAACTTTAAAGCAAAGGTAGGTCTGAATTACCTAAATTCGCCATTCAAATTCGTAGGAGCAAGGGATTATTTACACTACCAACGAACAGCGGTTCAGGCTGCGAACGAACTAGGTTATGGCCCTAATGATCTTGCCGGACAACGACCTTATGGTACAGGAAATAAATATGGCGTATCTCCCTGGAGTACTATGTATTTAGATTCAGATAACGAATGGTTGCTAGGTAAGGGATGGGAAACAATGCCCGATCCTTTAGACCCAAGCAAAACCTTAATATTTAAGAATACAGACCCTGCTGACACGAATTTTAATTCACCTGCAATTTCACAGGACTATAATATAAATATGTCGGGAGGTAATGACAAAGGATCATATTATGCCGGATTAGGATACAATCACTCGGAAGGTTTACCTATAAAATCCTTTTATAAGCGTTATAATTTTACATTTAATGGAGATTATAAAATTACGAGATGGTTAAAATCTGAATCTAAATTCAACTTTACCAAAGCTGAATGGCAGTCTATGCCAGGCTCTCAGACCTATGAAGCTCACTATTTCGGGCGTATCTTATCCGTTCCTCCAACAGTCCGTTATCACGACGAAGATGGGAATCCATTGTTAGGGCCTAGTGCAAGTGATGGAAATCAAAATTACCAAGCTGATAAATGGCAAATAGATAATGAGTCAGAGAAATTCTCCATGACGCAGGCTTTGCAGGTGGATTTTATGAAAGGTTTATATTTGAGAACTTCAATGAATTGGTACTACAGTGATTCGTATTATGAAAACTTCACGAAAGACTATGAACAATCTCCTGGCGTATTCAATAAAACACGTAGCACAAGTGCTGAGTTTCATCGGACATTCGATCAAACCTATAATGCCGTTTTGAATTTTAACAGGCGTTTTGCCGAAAATCATAATGTAAGTGCATTGGCAGGTACTGAATTTTATAATACTTATACCCGGTTTATCAAAGCCTCAGGATCGGGTGCCCCTACCGATGATTTTGGAGATTTAGGATTGACTGATGCCGGAGCAAACAAAAGGTCTATAGATACTGATCACCAAAGAAGAAAAATATTTTCTTATTTCGGAAGTCTTTCATATGATTTTAAGGATAGATATCTGGTAAATGCAATATTCAGAAGCGATGGATATTCAACTATACATAAAGATAACCGTTGGGGATTCTTTCCTGGGATATCGACGGGATGGATATTCAGCCGGGAAGATTTTATGGAATCATTGAATGATAGGATTAAGTTGTCGTATGGAAAGTTACGTGTAAGTTATGGAGTTAATGGTAATGCTTCAGGAATAAGCACTTACCAGGTACAAGGTTCTTACAATACAGTGAAGTATGATGGTGAAACAGGATTCCTTGTAGGTAATCTTCCGCTGCCAAACCTGAAATGGGAAAAGACAAAAACATTCGAAGTAGGCTTGGAAACACATTTTCTTGATCATAGATTAAGAGGCTCGTTTACTTATTACAATCGTTTGACTACAGATAAACACTCTTATGTAAGTTTCCCTACATCTACAGGGTTTTCCCAAAGCTTGACCAACAATGGCGATCTCCAAAACAGAGGGATCGAAGTTGAAATAGGTGCTGATATTATAAAAACAAAAGACTGGACATGGAATGCATCTATGAATTTTGCCTACAACAAAAATACAATTAAGAAATTACCTTTTAACGATTTGGAAAGAAACAGGCAGGATGCGGTACAAATATATACCGGGAAAACTTTGCCGGATGGTAGTTATGAGAAAGTCTGGGTAGGCGGTTATCAGGAAGGATACGAGACATCACAGCTAGTTTTATATAAATCGGATGGTATATACAGATCTTGGGATGAGATACCCGGGGATCTTGTTGTTGAGACAAATGGCTCTAATGCTCAAAAATTATATGGACCTGATGCATGGGCGGCACTGTCAGATGCCGATAAAGCCAAGAAAAGTAATATGCCGATACAACCTGGTGACATGAAATGGCACGACGTAAACGGAGATGGAAAAATAGATCAGTATGATAAAGTCCTTGTAGGCAACCGGATACCACATTGGACTGGAGGTTTTAATACACAATTATCATGGAAAGGACTGACTTTACACGCCCGTTTCGACTTTGCTCTCGATTACTGGATTGCCCAATCGACCGGATCAGGACAGTCATTGCCTTGGTTTTTAGGAGATATGCAAGGAACATACAATATGACTACTGATGTATTTGATACATGGACTGAGAATAATCCAAATGCAAAATATCCTCGTTATTTGTGGGCGGATCAGCTTGGTAAAGCAAACTATAATATGCCATCTACCATGTTTGCTCAAAAAGGAAATTACCTCGCCTTCCGAGAAGTATCATTAAGTTACCAACTGCCAAAATCCATTGTAAATAAACTGGAAATGCAGGCATTAAGTGTTAGCATAACCGGGCAGAATCTGGGATATTGGACATCGAAGAAAAACACAGTTTCTTCTCCGGAAGTTACAGATGCTGTTTCTGGATATGCATTGCCCAGAACACTTATTTTTGGTTTGAATGTGACATTTTAATTAGAAAAGTAAAGAATTATGGAATCAATAAAATCAATTATAAAAGGATTAACGATCGGTATCGTTTCTCTTTTCTTCTTCTCATCATGCGACCTTGATGAGGCCCCGATAGACTTCTATGGAAGTGAGTCTTACTGGAAAACAGAAACCCACTTTACTAATTATATGATTGGCTTACGTTCCGATCTCAGAAAAAGAAGTTTCTTCCATATCTTTGATCTTGGAGAAGCCCGGGGTGGCTCTATCAAGACTGGTACCTCTATTGGCGGAGAATCATTAAGCTATGGAGTATTGGCCAATCAGTCGCTGCACACAGGACAAACAGGAATCACCGGATGGGGAGATATATATGGATGTATTACCAATGTGAACCTCTTTATTCAGCGTACCGAAGAGACCAATGTTTTAACAGATGATAAGAAAAAGAAACTATTAGCTCAGGCTTACGGGATACGCGCTTTTTGGTATTTCGATTTGTATCGTGCTTATGGTAGCTGTCCTTTACAATTAACAGCCAAAGTTGTTAATGGAATTGTTGTACCCGAAGAACTTTATGAAGGCAGAGCAGATGCTTCTAAAGTTATGCAACAAATAAAAGGAGACTTGAAAAAATCATTGGATAATTTTGGTGATGATGTCTCTTTTGACAGACAAAAGTCGACTTGGTCTAAAGCGGCGACTGAGGCACTAGCTGCTGATGTTTATCTATGGACTGCTAAAGTCAGTACATTAGATGATACAGCAAATCCTGCAGATATTGACATAGCTAAAACACACCTGCTTAGTTTAACTAAAAATTATGGTTTGGATCTCCTTCCCACTTTTACGGATATATACAATGCCGACCCGACAAAAAAAGGGCATACAGAGGCAATTATGGCTATCAGATATTCTGAAGGTGAAGCTGGAAACAGCATGGGGTCTTTTGTATACAACTGGACCACCAGCCAATTTAATGATGCCTGGTTGTATGAAGATGGACGAGTTACCAGTAATGATACACTACAAGTATTATCTAGCGGTCAGTTACGTGTAGAATACAAAAAGCAAATGTTCCTGAATTATGATAAAGAAGATGCTCGGAGAGATGCTACGTTCTTGTCTGTATACAAAAAAGACACTAAAGAACTTGCAGGGCTAATACTCAGAAAAAATCTCGGCATTTATAACAAAGACAAAAATCAGCGTATTTATTGCGGCGATGAGTTATGGTATAGACTGGCTTGGGTATACCTCGCATTGGCAGAGGTAGAGAATTTCCAAGGAGGAGACCCTGCCAAATACATAAATATCGTTCGTAAAAGAGCATATGGAGATAAATGGAATGAAAGCAAATATGGCTATGTGAACGCTGATTTTACAACGAATGAATTGGCTATATTAAAGGAAAAAGATAAGGAGTTTGTTTGTGAAGGACAAAGATGGTGGGATGTAAGGCGTATGACATTGACTAAGGGAGGAAAACATCTTGTTTTTGTACCGGAAGGAAATGTAGAATCGTCCGAGCCAATATTGAATGAAACAACAGAAGCTCACAAAGTATTATACCCTATAGAAACTAATATGCTGAATAAAGACCCACTACTGACCCAAACTCCGGGTTATTAATATTAAACCTTAAAAGAGACAAGCCTGATCTAATCTAACCTAATCTAACATTAGACCTTTAGGCTGTCTCTTTTATCATTATATTTACAACTTTGATCAGAACCTACTAATACTTTCTTTTATGAAAAAAATAGTTTTTATGTTTGGTTTACTATGCATGTCTCTAATCATTCAGGCACAGGATATAGTACAAGTAAAACAATCTCAAACCCCTATTCTGATAGACCGGCAAGACAATGTCTTGCTATATATCCGTCTGGATGCGAAAGACAGTCAGAAGCTAGATGAAATAACTATTGATATAGACGGAGATACGCGTCTTTCAGATATAAAATCGCTAAAACTTTACTATAGTGGCACAGAAAGCGCAAAGAGAAAAGGAAAAATTTACTATGCTCCGGTACAGTATATTTCCCGGGACAATCCTCTTTATACCCGTTCTGCCAATAAATCATACTCCATAAAAAAGTCGGAGATAAAAAATGTAACTAAAAAAGTTATACTGAAAGCAGACCAGAAATTATTCCCCGGAATAAATTATTTCTGGGTAAGTATAGAAATGAAACCTGAAACATCCATTCTGTCTACACTTACAGCTTCGCTAACTGGAGCAAAAGCCGACGGAAAGGATATCGAAATAGAAAATGATGAAACGAATAATATTATTCGCCGGCTGGCCATAGGCGTACGACATGCCGGAGACGACGGGGCGGCGGCTTACCGCATTCCGGGTTTGGCTACTTCAAACAAGGGGACCTTATTGGCTGTTTACGATGTGCGATATAATAGCAGCGTCGACTTACAAGAATATGTAGATATAGGCATGAGCAGAAGTAACGATGGAGGTCAAACATGGGAACAAATGCGCATACCTATGCAATTCGATGAATATGGAGGATTGCCCAAGGCTCAGAATGGCGTTGGCGATCCTGCCATATTAGTAGATAAGAATACAGGTACTATCTGGGTAGTAGCTGCATGGACTCATGGTATGGGTAATGGCAGGGCATGGTTCAACTCGCAACAAGGTATGGATATGGAGCATACGGCTCAACTCGTTTTAGCGAAAAGTGATGATGATGGAAAAACATGGTCGAAACCAATAAATATTACTTCGCAGGTCAAAGATCCCTCATGGTATTTTCTGCTACAAGGACCCGGTAATGGCATCACTATGGATGACGGGACACTTGTTTTTGCAACACAATATATCGGTGCAGATATGGTTCCCAATGCCGGAATCATGTATAGCAAAGACCACGGAAAAACATGGAAGATTCATAATCATGCCCGCACTAACACTACTGAAGCTCAGGTAGCGGAAATAGAACCGGGAGTATTAATGCTCAACATGCGAGACAATCGTGGTGGAAGCCGTGCAGTATACACCACAACCGATTTGGGCAAGACATGGAAAGAACACGAATCCTCGCGTACAGCTTT
>RRZU010469478.1_pt1 | contig 23734 bp, 18 predicted proteins | sample 2165561 | NCBI WGS metagenome assembly RRZU01 (sample SAMN10456909, study PRJNA506462) | wastewater metagenome | isolation source: wastewater sludge | place: USA: Moscow, Idaho | reverse complement strand
TTGTTCACATACCAGCCACCAGCAATAAGTAGGATAAAAATGATTTTTTTCATGGGTACGTTCCTTCGTGTAAAAAGATGCCCTAAGTTTTGAGCCAAGCATCCTACACCAAGATACCTATTACTTACAGGAACTTGGCATTAATCGAGTGGGTGTGCCGCTGCAAGTCCAAGTGGTAATTGATTCTGCATTGATTAAGGTATCTAGGAGTGGTACTTAGTAAGTGTTACGGAGCAAATCGCACATGAGTAATAGATGTATTATTCTTAACTAAATTAGACCAATAAGATTTTATGAGCTCACATTGAGATCTGTTATTTATTTTACATATGCGATCAAGCCAAAACTCGGCTTCTTGGGTGTTACCTGAGAATGCTAATGCTACCGAAAAATTGTAAATACCTAGAGCGCTTGGGAAACTGGCAACGACTTTCCGCCCTAGATTTATATCGGCTTGTGAATGATTCAGCGTCGGATCGCTTGATGTGAAAACAATATAATCACGTAGGTGAGCTAAAACCATTATAGAGTCAGCTGGAAAATCTTCTACTCCCTGTATATTATTCTGCTTAAACCTTAAGCCAAGAAAGCCTTTCTCAATAATAATATAATCCTTGATTGTTATAGAGTATGCGGCTGTAGAAAGTGCTATAAGCAGTGCAATTATAAATTTTGGAATTTTTATGGCTGTTGCATTAGTCGATTGGCTAACCATTCCGGCCATTAGACCTGCTGGTAGTAGGAAATAGGCATAATGTAGCGGAAATTCGAGCATTGAATGAATGAAAAGAACGAGTAAGAAAAACGTTATTAAGAGAGCTCGAATGTTATCTAATTTATAAATCAAGTTAAAAGCCCATAAAAAAAATAAACTAAATAAAATTAAACTAAACGGAATGCCGGTCCATAAAATAATATCCAAAAAAAGATTGTGTGACTGGATAATCATATTACCCATATCGAGTTGTTGATTGGCATAAAAGGTTTGTGAGTGCGCTATTTGTCCCCAGCCATAGCCTGAGAAAAAATAATCATGGTGTGAAGTAATTAAACCTTTCCAGATATCAAGCCGTGCTTGATCTACAAGTGTTGCTCGTACACCGACATCATTTACCGCGTATCCTAGAATTTTTTTAATAAAAAGCCATGGCTGAAAATATACTGAAGAATAATAAAAAGCTAACAGCCAAATGGAACTAGGGAAAATTTTTCTGGCAGTTGCTTTATCTTTGTAGAAAAAAACTCCGCAGGTAAGAATTGTCATATTAAGTAAGCCAGTTCTTGAACCGGTCATTGCTAACCCGAAGGTGAGTATTATAGCCAGAACTATCAAAAACGCGCCGTTTATGCTGTTTTTGATATGAAACCAAGCACAGGCAAGAATGCTTGGTATCAATAACGAACCAAGTTGGTTGGGTTGACCCAAGTTGGCAAAGTATCTGCTGGAGTTTGATGGAAGCACAAAGCTTCCAGTAAAGCTAACCTCAAACAGCTGGCATAACTGGATACAAACCGATAACAAGCCACCTAGAAGTACAGAAAAGAATATAAAATCACTACATTGATTTGGTGTGTGTTTTTGCCAGGCTCGGCCTATTAGCATGGCGAGCAAAAAACCTATCAAGTACAGTGAGTAAATCCATGCGACGCCGAAGGAAGCAATCTTTCCAAATAAATACTGAGACCATATATTGATGATGCATAAAGTGACAGCTAGGCTGAGTGCGTCGAGTTTAAAGCGCACATCTTTTTTTAACAGAACCAATCAAGCAGATACAAGTAAGATTAAAGCTGTCAACGCATCAGAATGAAAAGACATCCAAGGGATCTGGTGTACTGGAATAAGCCAGCTCAATGATAGACACAAGGCTAATACAGCAATAAGAAGCTTTTTTTCTATGCTTGCGCTGATAAAGTTATGCATTAACTTTCTCTAATATAACTAAAAAAACGACCAGCTTAGCTGGTCGTTTTGTATTGCAAGTAAGACTTATCGGCAGGAACCCGGCGCCCATTCCGGAGGAGTAGCAATACAAGCCCACTGACTAATACCATTAGTACCTTGCGGGGTAGGAGTCAATGTTACAGTTACTGCTGTACCATCAACAGAACCGCTCGCTAAAACCACACCAGTGGTTGCATTGACGGTAAGGTTGCTAACGTACTTAGTCGGTGTGAAGCTAGTAGCACAAGTATTCAAATTACTAAAACCAGACGATTGTACAATTTCGGTTACGCAAGTACGAGCGCTTGATGCTGCCAGAACAACTTCAGAAACTTTAGCTTTCGCGGTATAGTCCTGATAAGCAGGCAATGCGATCGCCGCCAAAATACCGATGATCGCCACGACGATCATTAATTCAATAAGAGTAAAACCCTTTTGCATTTGTGCTTTCATGTTTGAAGCTCCGTTGTGTTTTATGAAAAGGCCTTGTGACCTATAGGGGTAATTGCAACGGCTGTGCCAGCTTTTTAAACAGCAGGGAAAACGGGGGTAAAAAGCACGCTTAAACCTAACTAAAAAAGACCTGCAAACGGCCTGCAAGCCAATCAATACAAGGCTTGCAGTATTTATCTATATTTAATAAAGTATTTTAAAAGCTGTGGTTTTTGCGGTGATTGAGTAAATAACCGAAGTGGATGTGTCACAGTGCTTTGCTATGACAGACAGGCTTGTCACACTGAATATCTGTGACAAATCGCTGTGACACAGTGGCGTGCTGTGACAGCCATTGCCTCTGCGAGGAGCGCAGCGACGTGGCAGTCCATGGTTTGGCACTGCGTGGTTTGTTAGGTGGATTGCTTCACTGCGTTCGCAATGACAGAGTGGGATTAGTAATGACGGGGTGCCGTTCGCAAGGACGGGATAGGGTTCGCAAAGAAAACAGCGTGGTGGTTGCTGTTGCGTGGCTATTCAGTGCATTCTTAGGCCTGCCAATCAATTGTGGAGAAAGTATTGTGAACGATGTTGTCAGTATTGATACTGCCGCGCTAATGATGGATCTGAGTAAACGCACCCTATGGCGTCGTTTAAGCGCGGGCACCTTACAACGGCACAGTATGGACGAGCGCGGACGGGTAATGCTGGCACTGGCTGACATCGCCGAGCACCTCTGCGTGCAGCTTTCTGACGAGCCCGCTGGGGGGGGGGGGGGGCAATGCCCGCGCCTTGCTTATAGAAGCTGACAAAGGCGATAGCGCGGCGCAAAATGACGTCGCACTACTCCTACTTGAACAAAACCGCCCCGACATTGCTTTACAGTGGTTTTTACTGGCAGCGCAACAGCAGCATGCCGATGCCATGCATTATTTAAGCGAGCTGTATCAGCAAGGTTTGGGCGTTGAGCGTTGTGAAAATACCGCCATGCTCTGGCGCGCTAAAGCAGCAAGCCAAAAACACTTAATCGCTGATGCGCAAATGGCGGTAATCACCAGAGCCTCAAAATAAAGCAGCACCCTATAGTTTGGCAGCGCGCTGCTTGCTCGGTGGATTGCTTCACTGCGTTCGCAAGGACTGGAGGAGGTTCACAAGGGTATTTTGTTAAGCACTTCCCTGTGCCTAATACAGAGCTGCGCTTACTTAACGCATTTGAAAATACTCTTTATGGAAGTTTTCTGTTGGGAAACCCAAATTTTGCATACCTTTTTGCAAGGCATCGGCAAAGCCTTGTGGGCCACAGAACCACACTTGGGTATCAGCAGCGCAGCCTTGCAAGGCTTGCTCAGCACATAAGTGCCCCTGCTCATCGCTGCAATGCACATGCAACGTAACATTTGGTACAGCAGCGGCTAAGCGTTGCAGTTTTTCGGCAAAGACCCCTTCGGCAGTATTATTTACGCAGTAATATAAGGTGGCTTGCGGTGCGCGCTCAGGCTGTGCTTGCAGAGCCTCCAGCCAAGCAATAAAAGGCGTTACCCCAATGCCTGCAGCAACCCAAACCTGCTCACTGTCACCCTCTAATTGCAAATCAAAGTGGCCATAGGGCCCTTCAGCAATGACTTTGCGGCCTACATCCAGTTCAGTTTGTAAGCGTGAGGTGTAATCACCCAAGGCTTTAATCGCAAAACTCACCTGCCCATCCGCATGGTCAGAACTGTTCACGGTAAAAGGGTGTGCACCCTCAAAGCGATCAAAGGTGAGAAAAGCAAACTGTCCAGGCCGGTGCGACCAGCTCTTAGGCAGCTGGCAAGTCACCTCTAGTACATCGCCCTGATGCCGCTTCACACGCAAAACCTTACCCGGATAGCGACGGCCACGACCAATGCTGCCTGTCAGAGCCACAGCCGCACAATACGAACCAACTACAGTGACCAGTGCCAGCAATACCCCTGCCGGCTCTAACCACCAACCCGCAGGTGCTAAAACAACGCTATGGAAAGCAATCAGCAGATAAATAACCGGCAAGATTTTATGCGCGTAACGCCAAATATGGTACGGAAAGCGCTGCCAAAGAGTGATCACTAGCATGATGCCCAAAATCCACACCGACCATTCACCAAGATCTTTAGCAGCACCACGAAACGCATCTAAAAATGTTTCTATGCGCGCCTCTTTAGCTCCGCGTACAAAAAACTCACTTAAAACACTTTTAGATAATTTTAATCCGTAGTGAGCAATGGCTAAGGCAATCGCCCAGATCCCAGCCCACTTATGTAGGCGATACATTTTATCTAGGCCGTGTAGTCGTTTTTCCAACCACAGCGGACGCACCGCCAGCAGCATAATCAACGACATCAAGACAAAAGAACCTAAGCCGGTCAGATTAATCAGCTGTTTGCGCCACCACCACACATCCATGGGTGGATTGTGCCCAACCACTGTTAAGCCCCAAACAGCCACAACCAAGATGGCTACAGCGTACATCACCTTTTTCATTTTGATCGCCTCTGAACACGTTATACGCTGCAGTCTAATCTTTGTGCCTTACAGCAACCTTAACCAAGACACTGGAATATTTTCGACTACACTGAATGCACTCATATCACTAGCAAGGATGCTCAATATGTTGCGTACTACTGTATCAATCTGCGCTGGCAGCATGATGCTGCTGATCAATCTATCCGCTGTAGCGGCTTGCCCAACGTGGACTCACACTCAAGCCGAGCAAGAAATCAGCACTTTACAGCAGCGCCTTGCCGCTTGGGATCGCAGCTATCACCGTGACGCCACCTCGCCTATTGCTGACGAACTCTACGATCAAGCCCGTGCACAATTACAGCTCTGGCAAACGTGCTTTACCCCTGCTGCTGCGCCGGAGCCGGCCGCCACTGCCCTGCAGTCAGCACGGGGCAGTCAAGCACTACCTTTTAGCCAAATGGGTTTAAGCAAGCTCAGTGAAACGCAATTACATGACTGGATGCAGCAGCGCGAAGCCTTATGGGCACAGCCAAAAGTGGACGGAGTGGCAGTGACCTTGGTGTACAGCCACGGCCAACTCAAACAAGTACTCAGCCGTGGTGACGGCTTAACCGGACAAAACTGGTTAAAGCATGCTCAAGCTATTGCTGCGATCCCCAAGCAACTGGCGACGCAACGCAAGCAGATAACCCTACAAGGCGAGCTGTACTTAAAACAGCCGCGACATATTCAGCAGCGTGATGGTGGTAGCAGCGCTCGCAGCCAAGTTGCTGGGCTGCTCAATCGCAAGCAACTGACAACGAGCGATGGAAATACAATTGGTCTATTTGTTTGGGAGTGGCCCGATGGCCCAGCGAGCATGCCCGAGCGCTTAAGCACACTGCAGGATTTAGGCTTTAATGACAGCGGCGCCTATAGCCAACCCATTCACAACTTAGCCGAAGCTAAACACTGGCGCGATTATTGGTATCGCACAGAGCTGCCCTTTGCCAGTGATGGTTTAGTCATTAAGCAGAGTACGCGCAACATTCAACATGCGCGCAGCACTTATCCGCCATTTTGGGCCGTGGCGTTAAAATACCCGCTGCAACAAGCGCTCACTTCGGTTACCGATGTCACATTTAACATTGGCCGCAGTGGCCGCATTACGCCTATCGCGCATGTGCAGGCGGTCAGCCTCGATGACAAAACCATTCGCAAGGTGAGCTTGGGTTCGCTGACCCGTTTGGCAAAACTGCGCTTAAGCAAAGGCGATCATGTGGCGATTGCGTTGTCTGGGCATGCCATTCCGCAACTGAAAGAAGTTGTCTGGCGCAGTCCACAACGGCAAACCATCGAAACACCGCATGCTGCGCACTACCATGCTTTAAGCTGCTGGCAAAATAGCCCAGCCTGCCAACAGCAGTTTCTGGCCCGCCTGCACTGGCTGGGCCAGAAGAATAATTTAGCCATGTCAGGGCTTGGCCTACAAACATGGCAAGCCTTAGTGGATGCCAACTATATTAGCCAGCTGACTGACTGGTTAACGCTTAGCGCTAGTGACCTGCAGCAACTCCCCAGCTTTGCCCGAAAGCGCAGCCAGCATACCGCTGCTGCCTTTGCTCAAGCCAAACAGCAGCCTTTCCAGCGCTGGTTAAGAGCCTTGGGCGCGCCAGCCAGTATCACCGTAAAACCCGATGACAATTGGCACAGCCTTGCCGCCCTGAGCGTTCAGGATTGGCAGCAGCAGCGCCACTTAGGCTCGACTCAGGCACACAATGCTTGGGCATTTTTTCAGCACCCAGCAGTACAAACTGCCGCACTAAACTTGCAAAGCCATGGCATTGACGGCTTTTAAGCACGCTCGTACTGCAGCTCTCTGCCAACTTAGCTGAGCTGGTAGAGAGCATTTAGAAATAAACACCCTCCAAAAGGCGTATTGCCGCAGCCCTGACAAATGCCCATGATACGTGCGCTTATTAAACTGCAACCCCATGGCAGTTTGTTCACCTGCGCCTCTGCGCCCCGCATAACAATAAGAAACACTAGCCAAGACAATCCGCTCACGGTGTTACTGCACAGTAATGCTCTGCGCCTGTCTTTTGTGTTACGTATATATTACAAGAGCAACAACAATGGCAAATGATGACCCTAAAAGCTATCGCGCCTTACACCGGCCGCGCTCCGAGTTTGCTTCTCGTCAAGCTTACTTAGAACATGAATTGAGCATTATGTCGCCCAGACGTTGGCGCATAAACTTACCCTTTCGTGACTACCGTTTTGAGGCCGAGGACTGGGTGCCAGCCATGGCGGCAACCATCGGTAAAATTGTCATGGTCGCAGCGATTGTTGCTGCATTCGCTGAGCCTTTAGGGCTACCCGCTTCATTTGTGATTGAAAACGCCCGCTATGAAATGCTCATTGCTGCGGTGTTATTCGTGGTGCTATTTTCTGGGGTACTGATCCCAACAGCAAACTTGGCAGGTACTCACGGCCCCCTGATTCCGCTGATCCCTATTATTGTGGCATCCGGTGGCCACCCCATGGCGCTGGGCATTATGATCGGTGTCTTAGGCTTTACTTTAGGCGTGTTTCGCGGCGGTAGTTTGCTGGCGAGGCTCACCAGTGATGGGGTCTGCGGAGGGTTACTGCTGTTTCTAGGCTTTATTGGCATGACCTCGCAAATCAAGTACCTCTATGCTTGGGCCGATGGCTTTGATGCCGGCTACATCGCCTTTACCGTGGTGTTAGCCACTATTATTATGTATGCCTATTTAGAGCATATTGGTAAGCGCTGGCTAGCGATTCCTTTGGGTGCGGTGCTGGCTGCGGTGATTGCCTTTGCCTTGGGCGCACCCTTTGAATTCACCACACAACCGGGGATTCCAAACCTAAACCCAGCCTATTGGTGGGGCAACGACACCGGCTGGAAGCTGGGCTTACCTGAACTGCATCAATTTATTGCCGTAACCCCTTTTGCAGTTTTGGCCATTGCCATGTGGTCACCAGACTTCCTTGGCCACCGTGCGTTTCAGTACCTCAATTACCCGAAAGACGCGAAAAAGGTGGTGATGAATATTGATGACACCATGTGCGTTGCTGCGGCACGGCAAGTGGTGGGTACGGCCTTGGGCGGAGCCAATATTGCTTCATCATGGGGCACTTATATTGTCCCTGCCGCAATTGCTAAGCGTCCAATTCCAGCAGGAGCAATCTTAACCGGCTTGCTCTGTGTGATTGCAGCAGTCTGGGGTTACCCCATGGACTTGGCCATTTGGCCACCGGTGTTGAGCGTAGCGTTAATTGTGGGGGTGTACTTGCCCTTATTAGAAGCGGGCATGCAAATGACCCGTGAAGGCAAAACCTCACAGTCGGCCGCCATTGTGATTTTTTCATCGGCGCTGGTGAACCCAGTATTTGGCTGGTCACTGACGGTGCTGCTGGACAATATCGGTATTATTGGCGACAAGGAAAGAGGTGAAAAAATGACCCGCACCGACCGCTGGATTATTCCCTCTATCGTCTTTATTTTACTGTGTGCGGTCATGGCCGGGATCGGTATGTTCCCAGGGGTTCCGGCGTTATTAGAATCCTTCCAAATGCAATAACAGCTTGCGCATACGAACTGACTGCCGGTGGTACACGCTGGCAGTCAGTTCGCTGCTGTGCTGTTTAATACGCGCGGAACTCTTGGTGACAGGACTCACAAGAGTCTTCCACCGCTTGCACGCGCAAGGCTAAAACACTTTTATTAAAAGGTGCTTCAGTGGTGCTGGCCACCAAACGCGCGGTTGTGCCCTCTAAGTGCCGCGCCAACTCTTGAAAGCGCTCTTGACGCTGCCAAACATCATCGCGGGCTGAGGTTTTACCGTCTTCTTTCACGCTCGGGAAGTATTGCCAAGGCTCATGCGACAGCTCATCCAACTCCACAGCCAGCTCCGCAAATAGCTGCTCGTTATAAGCAATACGGCCACGCAACATGCCGCCAAGATCCTCACTCACATTGAGCATTTTCTTGAATACAGCCTTACGTTTGCCCAGTGGTGAATCAGGGTCTACACCACCACAAGCAGCCAAACTCAATACTATCGCTAATAAAAAACCACGTTTCAGCACACTCTCACCACTTACAATTTAAATAATAGTTAAAAACAGACCAAGCCCGTTAAGCCGCCACCACAAACAAACTGACAATTAAGCCCAAGCCTAAAAACCATACCAGTGAACGCAAAATGGCCCAGTCCGCGATGTAGCACAGAGTATACAACACACGACTCAAAACGAAGGTGATCGCCAGTTGATCTAGCAGCCCTTGTTCAGCACCTCCGGCTAAGTGAGCAATAATTACCGCAGCAGAAAAAGCTGGGGCAATTTCAAAACCATTTTGCTGAGCACTATTTGCCCGCCGCGCCATCCCTTGCGCAGTAGCTAAAAAAGCCCGTGGATCATGATTATGTTTCGGCGCAAACCCCCCGGCACTGGCTTTAGCCCACACCGTAGAAATATATGGCAGCAAAATACTCACTAACACACACCAATAAGCAATTGTCATAGTTACTCCTGCATTCATTATTTTTATCGTTTGAATGGCTACCTTAAGAAGCCTCTGAATAACGTTACCGAGGACGCTAGCACAAGGCAAAAACGTACGAGAAAGCGCAGTTTACACCGAGTAAATGAGCATTTTGAGTACGTTTTTAACGCAATGATAGCTACGCAGGTAGTTATTCAGCGGTTTCTTAATACAAATTACCCCATACAAAACAAATTCTTCATTGCTAACCCCTTGGGCAAATGCCAAAGCCTCGCTATAATCACCCGCGCATTACGGTCCAGCCGTGATCGCCAACAGATTCGAGGGGCGCTGCAGCAGGATTCTCCTGTCAGGCTCGAAACAGTTGCCTTCCAGTTGTCTCGACAACTGCATATTTGCAAACGGCGCCCATTCGCTAATTACGAATGGAGAACTCTTCAATGAGCGCTGTTGCTGATTTTACTGATTATAAAGTTGCGGATATTTCACTGGCTGATTGGGGCCGTCGTGAAATTATTATTGCTGAATCTGAGATGCCAGCCTTAATGGGCTTGCGTACTAAGTACGCTGGTGAGCAACCGCTTAAAGGTGCGAAAATTCTCGGCTGTATTCACATGACCATTCAAACTGCAGTGTTGATTGAAACACTGACGGCATTGGGTGCAGAAGTGCGCTGGTCTAGCTGCAACATCTTCTCCACCCAAGACCAAGCCGCGGCGGCGATTGCGGCTGCAGGTATTCCAGTGTTTGCTTGGAAAGGCGAAACCGAAGAAGAGTACGTTTGGTGTATCGAGCAAACCATCCTTAAAGACGGCCAACCTTGGGATGCCAATATGGTGCTTGACGATGGCGGCGATCTTACGGCGATCCTGCACGAGCGCTTCCCACAAGTACTAGACAATGTGCACGGCGTCACTGAAGAAACCACCACCGGCGTACATCGCCTGCTGGAAATGTTAGAAAAAGGCACGCTGAAAGTACCTGCCATCAACGTCAATGACTCAGTCACCAAAAGTAAAAACGACAACAAATACGGTTGCCGCCACAGCCTTAACGATGCCATCAAGCGCGGTACTGACAACCTCCTGTCAGGCAAGCAAGCTCTGGTTATAGGTTACGGTGATGTGGGTAAAGGCTCGGCACAATCGCTGAACCAGGAAGGCATGATTGTTAAAGTCTCTGAAGTTGACCCCATTTGCGCGATGCAAGCCTGCATGGACGGTTACGAGTTGGTATCACCCTACATCGACGGTATCAATGACGGCACCGACGCCAGCATTGATAAAGCACTGTTAGGCAAAATAGACTTGATCGTTACCACCACAGGTAACGCCAATGTCTGTGATGCCGGCATGCTTAAAGCCCTGAAAAAACGCGCTGTGGTCTGCAACATTGGTCACTTTGACAATGAAATCGACACCGCATTTATGCGCAAAAACTGGGCGTGGGAAGAAGTTAAGCCACAGGTGCACAAAATTCACCGCACCGGTGCTGGTAAGTTCGATCCACGTAATGACGATTACTTAATTCTGTTATCAGAAGGCCGTTTAGTGAACCTGGGTAATGCGACGGGTCACCCAAGCCGCATTATGGACGGCTCCTTTGCTAACCAAGTGCTTGCGCAAATGCACTTATTTGAGCGCAAATTTGCCCAGTTAAATGCTGAGCAAAAAGCTGCAGCGTTAACCGTTGAAGTGTTACCGAAAAAACTCGACGAAGAAGTAGCCCTAGAAATGGTTAAAGGCTTTGGCGGCGTCATTACCCGCTTAACTGATGTGCAAGCTGACTACATTGGTGTACCTGTGGATGGCCCTTACAAGCCAGAAACCTACCGCTACTAAGTGGTTTAAAGGGGTGGCACAGCTGCCCCTTTTTGCACTGCGACTGCCCATACATTTTCATATTTAGGGACATATTCTATGAGCAATCAACCTCGTGTGAGTTTTGAGTTTTTCCCCACCAAAACCGACGCTGGCCACGCAAAGCTGCTCACCACAGCCAGCAAGCTAGCCACTTACAATCCTGAGTTTTTCTCTTGCACTTATGGCGCTGGTGGCTCCACCCGTGACCGCACTTTAAACACCGTTTTACAATTAGACGGCGAAATCAAAGTCCCGACTGCACCGCACTTATCCTGTGTCGGCGACAGTAAAGAAGACTTACGCGAACTGCTGCATTTGTATAAAGATGCTGGCATTAAACGCATTGTGGCCCTGCGTGGTGACCTACCCTCTGGGATGGGTATGGCCAACGGTGAATTGCGCTACGCCAATGAGCTGGTGGAGTTTATCCGCGCAGAGACCGGTGATCACTTCTATATTGAAGTAGCTGCCTATCCAGAGATGCACCCACAAGCGCGGGATTTTGAAGTTGACCTGCAAAACTTTGCTCGTAAAGTGCAAGCTGGCTCCGACAGCGCCATCACCCAATACTTCTTTAATCCAGATTGTTACTTCTATTTTGTCGAGCGAACGCGTAAGCTAGGCATTGATATCCCAATCGTGCCAGGCATTATGCCGATTACCAATTACAGTAAATTGGCGCGATTCTCTGATTCTTGTGGTGCAGAGCTACCGCGCTGGATACGCAAACAACTGGAAGCGTACGGCGACGACATAGCAAGCATCCAAGCCTTTGGTGAAGAAGTTATTACCAACATGTGCGAACGCCTATTAGAAGGTGGCGCGCCTGGCTTGCACTTCTACACACTTAACCAAGCTGAACCCAGTTTAGCTGTTTGGGATAATCTCCAGCTTAACCGCTGAAATAAGGCCTAAGTGCCACTATAGCGAAATACCTCCATCCAGCTTTATGCCCAGCGCAGGACATAACTCGTGGATGGGGTGCATATATTTTATGCGCTGGTATGGAGCATTTATAATTTTGCGCCCCAAAGTCGGCGGGTCGCCGACACACAGGAAGACTGCATGTCCTTTTCCTCGCTAGGCCTATCTCAGGCTCTGGTCAACGCCGTTGAAGCTGCCGGCTATACATCTCCATCGCCAGTGCAATTACTGGCTATTCCACCGGCACTCGAAGGCCGCGACCTGATGGTTGCCGCACAAACTGGTACCGGTAAAACTGGCGGCTTTGCTCTGCCTATTTTAGAAATCTTGTTCCCTAACGGTAAGCCCGACCGCGAACAACGTCACCGCCCGCGTCAGCCCCGTGTCTTAGTGTTAACACCAACACGTGAACTGGCGGCGCAAGTGCACGACAGTTTTCGACTGTATGCCCGCGACTTACCTTTTGTCAGCGCCTGTATTTTTGGCGGCGTCGGCATGAACCCACAAATCAACGCGGTCGCTAAAGGTTTAGATGTTTTAGTCGCTTGCCCAGGTCGTTTATTAGACTTAGTCAACCAAGGCAAAATTGATTTAAGCGGCGTAGAAATTTTAGTTTTAGATGAAGCCGACCGTATGCTCGATATGGGCTTTATCCATGATGTGAAAAAAGTCTTAGCCAAATTACCTAGTAAGCGCCAAAACTTGCTGTTTTCAGCAACGTTCTCGCAAGACATCACCAATTTAGCGGGCCGTTTATTGCACAACCCCCAGCGCATTGAAGTGACGCCTCCCAACACTACGGTAGAGCGTATTGAACAACGGGTGTACCGTATTCAGGCATCGCACAAACGCGCTTTATTAGCGCACTTGATCACCATGGGTGCATGGGAGCAAGTTTTAGTATTTACCCGCACTAAGCACGGCGCTAACCGCTTGGCTGAATACCTGTCAAAAAACGGCCTGCCAGCTGCAGCCATTCATGGTAACAAAAGCCAGAATGCCCGCACCAAAGCTTTAGCCGAGTTTAAAGCCGGTAGTGTGCGCATCTTAGTTGCCACCGATATTGCTGCACGCGGTCTAGATATCGATCAATTACCACACGTGGTTAACTTCGAACTGCCTAACGTAGAAGAAGATTATGTGCACCGCATTGGCCGCACTGGGCGTGCTGGTCGTTCAGGTCTTGCAGTGTCATTAGTGGCGCCAGATGAAGAGCGTCTGCTTAAGGGCATTGAGCGCATGACCCGGCAAAAAATCGAAGACGGTGACACCTTTGGTTTTGACCCAAGCAGCGTCGTCATTGAAAAACCTGAGCCGCGCGCTCCTCGCCCACCCCGCGGCGGTGGCCGCAGTGCCACTCCACGCACTACGGATAAGGCTAAAAACCCAGACAAGCCAAGAGCTAAACGCCCTGCGGCGCGTAACCCTGAGCGCACCGATAGCACAGCGACGGCCACTGGCAAACCAGCGCCCCGCACACGTAACCCGCGTAACACTCGCAATCAACGTAGCGCTGCTGCACCTATTGTTGGCGCACCAGAATTGCCGCCAAATCGCGACCCTGAAGTTTTTTTAGATGACGCCATTGATAATTTTGGTAATAGCGTTGATTACGTGAGCCCTTATCAAAATAAAGGTCGCGGCCGTCGCCCTAATAGCAACACTCCAGCGGGTGCACAACCGCGCGGTGCTCGTCCAGCCCGTGCCAATAACCCTGCAGCTGCCACTGATAAACGCCGAGCACCGAAAAAACCGCGTAATAATCCACGCCGCAATGATTCGCGCGCAGCATTAGGTAGCAATGAACCAGCTGTTAGCCGCGAAGCGCCGCAACCCTTAATCATCCGCAAGGGTGAGCGCTTACCCAGCTTAGAGCAACTTGAGCAATTAGAGTCACGCACACGCAATAAAGAGCGCCCAGCTTTGTTGACTTCCCGTACAGACTAAACTTGCGCTAAGTTTTGTCACACCCCAACCCCCAATATTTAGTAATAAATATCGGGGGTTTTTTATATACAGATACGATAAAGCGTTTTACTATCGCCGCCCTGTCAGTCTTGTGCCGGTAACCCTATACTTACTGGCCGCACTTGATCATTGCAACTCGGCGCCAAGGAGCTCCCATGGAAAAAACCAGTGAAAATAGCAAAACGATCAGCCCACCGGTGTTTTACACATCGGCGCTTCTGATTGCTGTCTTAGTTATATCTGCAAGTATTTTCCCAAAGTCTCTACAGGAGTTTTTTGAGCAAGTACAAAGCTGGATCCTAGAAAACGTCAGCTGGTTCTATATCCTGACTCTGGCTTTAATTCTCTTGGCCACAGTGTTTTTAGCTGCCAGCCGTTACGGAGATATCAAGCTCGGGCCTGATCACAGTAAGCCGGACTATAAGAACACCTCATGGTTTGCCATGCTGTTTTCTGCTGGTATGGGTATTGGCTTGATGTTCTTTGGTGTTGCCGAACCGGTCATGCACTTTGTGGCACCACCTGTAGGCGACCCTAATACCGTTGAAGCCGCTAAAGAAGCAATGAAGCTAACCTTCTTCCACTGGGGTTTACATGCTTGGGCAGTGTATGCCGTGGTTGCTTTGATTCTAGCTTTCTTTGCTTACCGTCACGGCTTACCGCTGACCTTGCGTTCGGCCCTGTATCCGTTAATTGGTGACCGCATCTACGGCCCAATTGGCCATGCGGTGGATATTTTCGCAGTGATCAGTACCGTTCTGGGTATCGCCACATCTCTGGGTTACGGCGTACTGCAGATCAACAGTGGTTTTAACTATTTGTTTGATTTGCCCATTGGTACCAATACACAAGTAATCTTAATTGTGGTGATCACCGCCCTAGCAACTTTGTCAGTGGCGACAGGACTCGATAAAGGGGTTAAGCGACTCTCAGAATTAAACCTGTTGTTAGCGGTGGTTTTATTAACCCTAGTTTTAATTCTCGGCCCTACCGCACTGCTGCTAAAAAGCTTTGTGGAAAATACCGGCGGCTACTTATCTGACATTGTGAATAAAACCTTCAACCTGTTTGCTTACGAGCCAACAGATTGGCTGGGCGGCTGGACCTTACTGTACTGGGGCTGGTGGATTTCTTGGTCACCCTTTGTCGGTATGTTTATTGCCCGCGTATCCCGTGGCCGCACTATCCGTGAATTTATCACCGGTATTTTGCTAGTGCCAACCGGCTTTACCTTTATGTGGATGACGGTATTTGGCAACACATCTATCCATTTAATTATGAAGGAGGGGATGACCAGCTTGGCTGAAACTGTCAGTGCCGATAGCTCTTTGGCGCTGTTTGCTTTCTTAGAGCATTTCCCCTTCTCTACATTCCTGTCTATGGTGGCAGTATGTATGGTGATCCTGTTCTTCGTCACTTCAGCAGACTCAGGTTCGTTGGTGATTGATATGCTGGCTTCTGGAGGTCAAACAGAAACACCTTTGTGGCAGCGCGTGTTTTGGGCATCGTCCACTGGTGTGGTTGCTATCGCACTGTTAATGAGCGGCGGTCTAGCGGCTCTGCAAACCGCTACCATTGCTAGCGCACTGCCTTTCTCCGTGGTGCTGCTGATTGCCATTTGGGGCTTGTTTAAAGCGCTGCACATTGACTCCACCAAACGTGTACTTAGGCAGCAAAGTGCGACGCACCACTCCCGTCAGCAGCAAAAAACTGGCGGCTGGCAGCGACGCCTACGCAGCATGGTGATGTTCCCACGCCGCTCACACGTCAACCGCTTTATGGATGAAGTAGTGGTACCAGCCTTTGAAGAAGTGGCAATGGAGTTGCGCAAACAAGGCTACAGCGTAGAAGTGACCGAACGTGATGATGATAAGCGCTGCAAAATTGAAGTACAGCACCACCTCGAAGCTAACTTTATCTATGAAGTACGGGCCCGCGCTTATGCACGTCCTGACCTCATGCAGGAGGATAGCCCTGAAGATGAAGACAGCGGCCAGGAAGAACGCGAAGAGCGTAAGTACTTCCGTGCCGAAGTGCACTTAATGGAAGGTGGGCAAGATTACGACATCATGGGTTGGTCGCGCGATGAAGTGATTGATGACATCCTTGATCAGTACGAGCAACACATGCACTTCTTGCACGTTGTGCGTTAATGTTTAGCTAACCACTAAGGCGCTCTTAATGGGCGCCTTAGTGGTTAGCTAAACATTAAGGCGCTCTTAATGGGCGCCTTTTTTATGCCTGCCACTCTCTGCAAACTCAGCAATACCCTCTGTACAGCACTTAAATGCTAGAATAAACACTTTCACGACTCTGGTTTGATTCATGTCTAAGCTCAATCCTCGCCAACAAGAAGCGGTCAATTATATTAGCGGCCCGATGCTGGTGCTGGCGGGTGCCGGCTCAGGTAAAACCAGCGTAATTACCCGTAAAATCGCCTACCTAATTCAGCAGTGCGGCATCTCCGCTCGGCATATTGTCGCGGTAACCTTTACCAATAAGGCCGCCCGCGAGATGAAAGAGCGCGTTTCTTCTTTGCTGCGCGGCGCTGAAGGTCACGGTTTAACTGTTTCCACCTTCCACAACCTCGGCCTCAACATCATCCGCCGTGAGCATGCGCTGCTCGGTTACAAGCCTGGCTTTTCTATTTTTGATGATTCTGATGTTAAAAGCTTACTCACCGATATCATGCAAAAAGAATACGCCGGTGATGATGGCGCGGATGAAGTAAAGAACCTGATCAGCAGCTGGAAAAATGACTTAGTGCTACCCGAGGAGGCTTTAGAGCAAGCCCGCGCCGGCAAAGAGCAAACCGCCGCCATTGTCTACAGCCATTATCAGCGCACCCTCAAAGCCTATAATGCAGTGGATTTTGACGACTTAATTTTGCAACCAGTGAAGCTGTTTCAAAACCATCCAGAAATACTGGAAAAATGGCGTAACCGTATTCGCTATATGTTGGTGGATGAATACCAAGACACCAACGCCAGTCAGTACCTGCTGGTTAAGTTACTGGTGAAAGAGCGCGCGCAATTCACCGTAGTAGGCGATGATGACCAATCAATTTATGCTTGGCGCGGCGCCCGTCCGGAAAACTTAATGCAGCTCAAAGAAGATTTTCCTTCATTAAAAATCGTCATGCTGGAGCAAAACTACCGCTCCACCGGCCGCATTCTGAAATGTGCCAACACCTTGATTTCCAACAACCCCCACGAGTTTGTCAAAGAGCTGTGGAGTGAAATGGGCCACGGTGATGAAATTCGCGTCATTCGTTGTCGCAATGAGGATGCTGAAGCGGAGCGTATTGCCCTAGAAATCCTCACCGAACATATGCGCACCCAGCGCCCGTATAGCGACTTTGCCATTTTGTACCGTGGCAACTACCAAGCAAAGATCATGGAACTCAAGCTGCAAGTGCACAAAGTGCCCTACCGCTTATCAGGCGGCACCAGTTTTTTTGGTCGCCAAGAAGTCAAAGACCTGATGTCGTACTTTCGCTTACTGGTCAACCCAGACGACGACAACGCTTTTTTGCGGGTGATCAATGTGCCGCGCCGTGAAATTGGCTCCACCACTTTAGAAAAACTCAGCGCCTATGCTACTGAGCGCAAGATTTCTATGTATGAAGCCTCAGCCGAGATAGGTCTCGGCGAGCATTTAGGTGCACGCTACACCGAACGCTTGGCCCGCTTTAAGCACTATATGGATAAATTGCGCCAGCGCTGTTTTAGCGAAGAGCCCATTGCTGCTTTAAAAGAGATGATCCTCGATATTGATTATGAAAACTGGATCAGACAAAACAGCTCCAGTGAAAAAGCCTGCGAATACCGCATGAGTAATGTGTGGTTCTTAATTGAAGCGTTAAAAAACACCTTAGAGCGCGACGAAGAAGGCACAATGACCATCGAAGAAGCCATCGCCAAACTGGTTTTGCGCGACATGCTGGAGCGTCAAGAAGAAGACGAAGACGGTGCTGAAGGTGTACAAATGATGACCTTGCACGCCTCTAAAGGTCTAGAGTTCCCCAGCGTTTATATTATGGGCATGGAAGAAGAGATTCTGCCACACCGCTCCAGCATTGAAGCCGATACCATTGAAGAAGAACGGCGTTTAGCCTATGTAGGAATTACTCGTGCCCGCCGCAATCTAACCTTTACTTTTGCCAGTAAACGTAAGCAATATGGCGAAACCATCGACTGCATACCCAGCCGTTTTTTAGACGAACTACCTGCCGAAGATCTACAGTGGGAAGGCCTTGAAGAAGCGCCACAAGAAGTGAAAGCAGCACGGGGCAACAGCGCTTTAGCTGATATTCGCGCCATGCTTAAAAAGTAGTAAATCAGGCTGTTACGCGGCCTTCTACTGATCATAAGGAACAGTGTTATTAGTACTCCAACGGCAACAAAAACCCTAAGCATGCAGCTGATTATTCTGCTGGCCTCGCTAAGTGCTCTGGTGGCTGCAGCAATTGATATGTACCTGCCTGCTTTTCCAACAGTTGCCACCAACCTGGATATTACCCCCGGACAAGTCCAACAAACTTTATCGGTGTTTTTAATCGGCTTAGGCATTGGCCAGGGTTTATACGGCCCATTTTTAGATCGTTTTGGGCGCAAACCACCACTGCTCTTTGGCATCACTTTATTCACTATTGGCTCATTGGCCGCAGCACTGACCACCAGTTTCGAAGGCTTATTGGTGGCACGTTTTTTACAAGCCGTTGGCGCTGCAGCTGGCTCGGTAGCGTCACGAGCGGTGGTGACTGACACCTGTGACCCGCAAAACTCAGCACGGATCTACTCAATGCTGATGCAAGTAATGATGATTGCCCCCATTACCGCGCCCATGTTGGGCAGCTTAATTTTACTCTACGGCGAATGGCATTTGATTTTTTGGGTGCTGGCCTTGTTTGGTATCATCTGCGGGGCATTTACCCTGCGGCTCCTGCCGGAAACACTGCCGGTAGAACGCCGTATTCCTTTATCCATGCGCAGTATTGTGCGCAACTACGCCATCCAACTGAGCAATCCTAGCTTCTTCTTTTACACCCTAGCAACCAGTTGCACCTTGGGCAGCCTTTTTATCTATATCAATAACTCGCCATTTATTTTTATTGAGATGTTTGCGCTCAGCCCCAACCAGTTCAGCTATATATTTGCCGCTAATGCAGTGGGCATGATTATTTTCAGCCAAATCAATTTGCGCTTATTAAAACTTTACAGCGCAATGCAGGTTCTGCTGGTGGGCTTAGGTGGTTTTATAAGCATTGGCGTGCTCTTATTTAGTTTGCTGCAATTGGACTGGGTCGCTCTGTGGAGCTACGGCATATTGCTCGGCTTAGGCACCAGCATGTCGGGCCTGATTACGGGAAACTTAACCGCTGTCACCATGGCGCATACCCAACAACATGCCGGCATTGCATCGTCACTCATGGGCTTAATTCAGTTTCTCCTGGCTGCGCTGATTGGCTTCTTAGCCAGTATCATTGCCGCGCCGTCACTGTACACTCTACCTATGGCATTAATGGTACTGGGCTTGGCTGCCATACTGCTGTGTTTTACTGGCAAATACTTCGCCCAGCAGGCGACCCCCGACCCTTAAGGAAGCACTGAATAATGTTAGCGAGGCAGTCAGGGCTAGGCAAAAATCAGCGAAAAAGCGCAGTTTACAGGTAGTAAATGAGCATTTTGAGCTGATTTTTAACAACGTCCTGACAACGTAGGTAATTATTCAGCGCTTCCTTAAGTTACGCTTGCGCCAATAACAGCATACTTATACTGTAACTGTCATTGCGGCAGTTAAAATAGCAGGCGAAACGCTTATGACTTTTGAAATATTACTCGTTTTGCTAATTACCTTAGCTGCCATGACGCTTTTTGTTACCGAAAAGCTGCGCATTGATGCTATTGCCATTTTAGTACTGGTTAGCTTAACCCTGCTGGACTTGGTTAGCCCCAGCCAAGCCTTGAGTGGCTTTAGTAACCCCGCCACTATCACTGTAGCCTCCATGTTTATCCTTGCTGCTGGTTTGCAAAACAGTGGCGCACTGGCGGGCATACAAAGATTACTCAGCGCCGCCCGCTCGCCTTTGCAGTTTATGCTGATGCTGTTTGGCCTGTTGGCGCTAATCGCGCCCTTCGTCAACAACACTGCGGTGGTGGCAATTTTTATTCCCATCGTCATTGCCGCCAGTTTAAAAGTGGGTTTAGCCCCCTCTAAAACCTTGATCCCTCTCTCTTATGTCGCACAAATGATGGGCGTGGTAACCCTAATTGGCTCCTCCACCAACCTGCTGGTCAACTCCATTGCCAAAGATCTGGGGCACTCTGGTTTTAGTATATTTGAGTTTTTACCTTTAGCGGCAATTTGTGCCGTGGCTGGCTGCCTATACCTGCTAACGTTTGGTCGCTGGTTATTGCCCGATGTCCGCAGCGCAGACTTAGACAACCTCTATGAGTTTGGCCACTATATAAGCGAGTTAAAAGTTACCGAAGACTCAAAGCTGTTGGGCCAAACCGTTGAAGAAGCCAAACTCAGCAAAGATTACAATGTGTATACTCTCGAGCTATTGCGCGATGGAGAAAAATATTGGGCTCCGCGCTCAGAAGAGTTGCGCGCGGGTGACATTTTACTCGCCCGCGGGGTTTGGTCTGATCTTGAAACCCTGAAAGATGAACAAAAACTCGAGTTCAATACACAAACTGATTTTCAACTCAAAGGTGAGAAACAGGAAAAATCAGTATTGGCCGAAGTAATGATCGCCCCGCAATCCCGTGCAGCAGGACGCTTGCTCGCCGTTTTGAACCGTAGCTGGCGTTACAACGCTTCAGTGATGGGCGTGCAGCGGCGTGGGCAGGTGGTGCGCAAGCAACTCAATAGTCTACAACTGCGCATCGGCGATATTTTGCTCTTAGCCTTACCAGAAAAAGACTTAACCGCGCTGCGTAAAGATAAAAGTGTCATTGTTATTTCGCAGCGTGAGGCGCAACAAAAATTTGGTTGGCGCGCACCTTTTGCCATTGCCGTGATGGCTGCGGTAGTCAGTGTTTCGGCGCTGGGCTGGTTACCCATTGCCCTCTCTGCATTGACTGGCGCGGTGGCTATGACCTTAGCAGGCTGTATTCACGCCGATGATGTGTACGAGAGTACCGACTGGTCCATTGTGATTTTAATCGCTGGGTTATTACCGCTTGGTATTGCCATGAGCAGCAGCGGCGCGGCACAGTTTTTAGTGGATAACAGCATAGGTTTAGTCAGCCATTTGGGGCCGCATGTGGTGCTCGCAGTCCTCTATTTAATGGCTCTGGCATTGGGCGAGCTCATGAGCAACTCAGCTGCAGCTGTACTGCTCACGCCCATCGGTTTTTCTACTGCGCAACTGATGGGTGCTGATCCTACTCCGTTTTTGATTGCCATTACCTTCGCCGCCTCTACCAGCTTTATGACCCCAGTGGGCTACCAAACCAATATGATGGTGTATAACGCTGGTGGTTATAAATTCAGTGATTTTATTAAGGTGGGCTTACCGCTCAATAGTATTTTTTGGCTATTAGGGGTGATTTTTATTCCCGTATTTTGGCCATTCTAATCACTGGGTAATTGCACCCGTTACTGCGGCCAATTGCTTACGCGCGATGCTGTGCCCTTTCGCCGCCGCTTGAGCCAACCACATTAACGCTGTGCTTTCACACTGTGCCACGCCACGCCCGCTTCGATATAACTCGCTTAAATGGTGCATCGCATCGGCATGCTGTTGCGCAGCGGCCAACTCTAACCAATATAAAGCAATATCTGCACGATCATGTTCCAAGAAAAGCAAAGCCAGATCGTTTTGCCCGTCGCTATCGCCCTTATCAGCGCGTATCAGCAACGAATAATCATTTTGAGCCCCCCCCCCCCCGAGTTGAAACGGAACGCTCAGCTTGCCTTCTAGATCATCTAGGGCCAACAAAGTGCGTCCACGTTCATCGGTACCGCAGCGCGCAATGGAGCCATCACTCACACGACGCCACAAAGTGCGTTTGCTGGTATCCGTCACTACGGCAGCGGTATCTAAACTGACAGCATTGTTCACAGCGCTTTCTCCAGAATGTATGCAGAGCACTTGGCAGAGCTATAGGTGTGCCAATTACTTTTGGCACACCTTGCACTGCGCCAGCCGATCTATTTGGCACAGCAAGCACTCCGTCACACTGCTAAATATTAAAAGAATCGAGCCATCTCAAGTGGCCAAATCAACATGACACGAATGTAGCGCAAAACCCCTGCCATGACTACAAGCTTGATGCCACAAGGCTTAGCGCTAGAAGCGATCTGCTTAATTTACCAAAAAGCCCAGTTTTAATCACAGCAATAAAAAAGCTGGCACAGCCGTTGCAATAACCCCTATAGGTCACAAGGCCTTTTCATAAAACACAATGGAGTTTCAACATGAAAGCACAAATGCAAAAGGGTTTTACCCTAATTGAATTAATGATCGTAGTGGCGATTATTGGTATTTTGGCGGCGGTGGCTATTCCGCAGTATCAGAACTACATTGCTCGCTCGCAGTTTTCTGAAGCACATGCTTTACTAGGTGCGGCTCGAGTATCTGTACAAGAAAAAATTGATAGTGGAGTACCATTCACGGCTTCCAAGCTTGGAATTCAAGGTGCTGGAAAGTATGGAGCAATTATTCCTTCAGCTACTGCCCTTACCACTGCTGTAGGCAAAGATAAGACTTATACACTCCACTACACTTTTGGCGCTACTGGAAAAGATAAAGCAGGCGCTGATGTACCTACCAACGCAAGCCCACAATTAAATACCTTAAAAGTTGCCTATACATATGATGTTGCAAAAGGAACCTGGGATTGCACAACTGATGTGCCTGAAGAATTTACTACAAGCTGCACCCATGAAACTACTCTCACAACTGAGGGTGTAAATTAGCAGTAAAAAGCACCTGCCTTACTTATTTGCAATACTTAAACGCTCGATAGAATATATCGAGCGTTTTTATTTGGCAGAAAAAGATAACTATGCAGCCCTATAAAACCAACAGCACAAAGTCAACCTTCCCCCTTTTATCACCAGCTTGCCCCGAGATACAGGCTACCCATTGCTAACCTAATCGCCAATCAAGCCACTGCATAACCAGTCACCCTACACCTTTGACATAACTACCAGCTGTTTGGAGGTGAAGTTCGACTGGATTCGGCACGATACCAAGACAGAAAAATAAAAAACAAATAGCCATCCACCCCCGTCTTCCCGGGCTCGACCCGGGACCCATGCCAGCACCACATAACCTGCAGCAGGTGCCGGATCAAGTCCGGCACGACGATTGGGGAAGCCCCGCACGACAGTTGGAGCAGCGCGGCATGACGACTGGAGGTTAAGATCGGCGTGACATACGGGGTTAAGGCCTGCGTGATGTTTAAGCTCAAGACCATCACGATACTCTCCCCCGTCGTCCCGGGCTTGACCTGTAACTACCCCGTAAAATAATACAGATTACTCGTAGAATTTCTTTTAAGCTAAACGAAAGGAGTTTGACGATGAGCAAACGAAAGACTGAAAGCCAAATTGTGGCGATTTTGAAAGAAGCTGAAGTTGGTATGCCGATCA